>Ga0310122_10001846_pt1 | contig 13539 bp, 15 predicted proteins | sample CB6_Bottom_1051__FD_203503 | JGI IMG/M metagenome (GOLD analysis project Ga0310122, IMG submission 203503) | Marine microbial communities from Western Arctic Ocean, Canada - CB6_Bottom_1051 | ecosystem: Environmental > Aquatic > Marine > Oceanic | place: Canada: Western Arctic Ocean | collected...
CTGCGCACGGTGGAGCGCTACGCCGGTTTCGGGGTGGCGGCGCGCGCCCTCTACCACGTCGCCTGGCGGTTTTTCGGCGACCGCTGGTTGAATATCCCCCTGCGCGACATCACCGAGCCGCTGCCAACCGTCGCCTCCGGCAACGGCGTTGACGAGGACGCCGCGTTGGCGGAGATCATCGACACCATCGAGGCGATCGGCGTGCGCGAGATCGGGCGAAGGGTGCGGGAATACCTGGGCTCGGGATTCGACGGCGACCGGCTGATGCTCGAGTTGGGCCAGGCTATTCTCAAGGACGACAACGGCCAGGACCTCCTGCACACCCTGCGGACGGTCTTTGACGAATGGACGCTGTGCGCAGGACATCCGGCTCGGAACCAGCTGCTGGTCGGCCTGGCGCGCTGGGCGACGGATACGCGCCGGCGTATAGGCACGCGGTCAGCCGCGCAGACGGCACAGCGCTTCGCGCGGGGAGAGACGGCGGTGGAGCTCTACGAGCAGGCGGAGGCCTGACCTTCTCCGACTTGGGTGCCCGGCCTTGGGTGCCCGACTTTGCGGGTAGGAGAGCGGTTGGTTATCGTGGAAGGTGTGGGCGACGCGGGCGGTTGATGGCTGGCGTCGATAGAAAACTGAATACTTCCGGTTCAGGTGCCGGATCGCTCGGAGAATAGGGAAGGCAGTGAGAATCTGCCGCGGTTCCCGCCACTGTTACCGGCCGAGGGGAGGCCGGAAGTCAGGAGACCTGCCTGAGCCGAGGGTGAACCAAGAGCCTTCGGAGGAAAGGTGACCCCCTGCCAAGATGGGATTCCCCGACCTTGTAAGAGGCCGGGGATTTGTTGTTGCGCCCCCTCGAGCAAGCCGCCATTCGCTGTCGTCGCGGGCCTGCTGCTGCTGCTGACGCTGTTCGTTACCGCTGTCTCTGCCGGCACCCTCGCCGGATCGGTGGTGGACCAGGAGCTCGGCACCCCCGTGCCCGGGGTGTTGATTCGGGCACTCTCCCTCCCTCCGCCCACGTCTGCCGGCGCCGATCGTCCGCTGAGAATGACGTCCGAGCGGCGATCCCATCACAGTGTGAGCGACAGCGCTGGCGCCTTCGGCATGACCCTGGCCCCGGGACGGTGGCGTCTGAAAGCCGAGATCCTCGGGTACCAGAGCACTCACCTGGACATCGACATCAACGCTTCAGAGGGGGTGGCGACGGTGGCCACGTTGCGCTTGCGGGCACAAGCTCTGATGATGGACGAAATGGTAGTGCGGGCCCGGCGTCTGGGCGCACAAGAGCACTCGGCCGTCTTCGTGGAGAGCATTCGCATGGCCGAGCTGGGGACCTACGACGTGGACGTGTCCGAAATCCTGGACAGCGCCGTCGGCGTCGATGTGCGTCGCTACGGCGGCCTCGGAAGCTTCAGCGCGATTTCGATCCGCGGCTCGACCGCGGAACAGGTCCAGATCTACCTCGACGGCGTGCCGCTCACCCGGGCCGTTGGAGGCGGAGTGGATCTGGGGACTCTGCCGGTCAGGGGCATCGAGAGCATCGAGGTCTACCGGGGGGCGGTACCGGGGCGCTTCGGGGGCAACAGCGTCGGCGGGGTGGTGCACATTCGGACCCTGCAGGCGCTGGGCAGACCGAGGGGGCGCGTCGAGGTGACGCGCGGGTCGTTCGGCACCCGCCAGGTCAGCGGCTCGGCACGGAACAGCTGGCGCCGACTTCAACTTCTCGGACTCGTCGACTACAGCGCCAGCGACAACGACTTCAGATTCCTGGACGACAACGGCACCGAGTACAACTCTCAGGACGACGAGCGCACATCGCGGGTCAACAGCGACTTCGGCTCCTTTCGCCTGCTGACCAAAGCGGCCCGGCCCTGGGGCGATAGAAAGCTACTGGTGCACAATACCTTCGATGTCAGCCACCGCGGCATCCCCGGGATCGGCAACTTCCAGTTCCTGCACACGCGCCTCGACAGATGGCGCAACGCGACCGAGCTGGAGGCGTTCGGGACGCTTGCCAGCGGCCGGTCTACGTACCGGCTGACGCTGCACCGGCTGGTGCAACAGGGGGAATACAAGGACCCGCAGGGGGAGGTGGGGACGGGGACACAGCACAATCGCGAGCGCACCGGCTCACTGGGGCTGCGCGGCGAGTTCAGCGCTCTGATCCTCCCCCCGCTCGAAGGGCTGCTGACGACTTTCGCCGGGCTCCGGCAGGAGAAGTTCCATTCGAAAAACCTGCGGCGCCCAACGGGTCACCGGTCAGCCGGCGCCACACGGCTTCGCTGGGAGCCGAGGTGGAGGTACCGCTGATCGGGTCGCGACTGCATCTGAGCGGCGGCCTGCAGCTGGGCGTGTTGAGCGACCGGCGGTTCGGCGACACCGCCTCCACCGGGGGCGCAAGCGGGCAGGCGATGGCAAACACCGATTGGCAGCGCGGCGCCCATGTCGGCCTTCAGTGGGCGATCACCGAGCGTCTGAGCTTCCAGGGCCACGTGGGGCGTTTTCAGCGGCCCCCGAGCTTCTTCGAGCTCTTCGGCGATCGGGGAGCGGTAATCGGCAACACCGATCTGGTGAGTGAGGAAAGTCGTAGCGGAGATGTCGGGTTGGTTTATCGCAGCGAGACTCCGGGCGTCTTCATTCCGTTCGTCGAGCTGGCCTCCTACCGCAACTCGGTCGACAACCTGATCCGCTTCGTGCAGAACTCGCAGCGGGTGTCGCGACCTCACAACATCGGCAGGGCATTGCTGAGGGGAGTGGAATTCCGCACTCAGCTGGCGCCGGTCCGATCACTGCGGGTGGGGGGGAACTACGTCTACCAGAGAGCGGAGAACCGCTCACCCTTCTCCCATGAGAGGGGAAACGACCTGCCCAACGCGCCGCGACACAGCATCTCCGGGCGAGCCTCCCTGTGGGCCCCGCTCATCCGTTACCGGCTGAGCTACGAAAGCAGCCACTTCCTGGACCGCGCCAATCTGCGGGGGGTGCCCAGCCGCACGATTCACAACCTGAGCGGCAGCTTTCTGCTGCGCACGTCGACGGAGCTGGAACGGGAAGTGAAAAACCTGACCGACAACCAGCTCGCCGATCTGTGGGGCTATCCCCTGGCCGGGGCGGGCGTACTTCGCCTCCATCAAGCAGGACCTGCAGGCCCTGCTGCAGCCACCGCGATGAGCGGGGCTCCGGCGATCGGCGCGCTGGCCGAGGCGATCCGCTTTCTGACGGCGCTGCCGCTACCTGGTCGATCCAGCGGTGATCCGCGGCAACTGGCCGCAGCGGTGCGCGCCTTCGTCGCGGTTGGTGGCTGAGGGCTCTGGGCCATGAAAGCAAAAAAGGGCAAATCAAACTGGGAGAGCTACTCTCCCTCCCGCTGTCTCTCCCAACCCGGTGAGGTCACCGACTCCTGTGGCTCGACGAGCTTGCCGTAGAGCTCGGGTCGGCGGGCCAGGAGGTAACGGCGGCCCGACGACTGCTCGAGCTTGTCGGGCGTCAGCTGCGCCACGACAACGTCCTCATCCAGGGCGCGGCTTTCGGCCAGCACTTCGCCGTAGGGGTCGAGGATCATGGCGAGTCCCGGCTTGACGGTGTCGTAGTCCCAGCCGATGGGGTTGCTGAAGACGGCGTAGACGCCATTCTCGTACGCCCGGGCGGGCAGCCAGCGCATCAACCACTCCCTCCCCTTGGGCCCCTCGAACTCCTGGCGCAGGCGCTCCGGATCGGCGTGGCGGTTCTCCCACAGCGCCCGATCGACGACGCCGCGCCCGGGCATTGCCGACGGCAGGCAGCAGGTGACGTGTGGCATGAGGATAATCTCCGCCCCCAGCATGGTGGTGATGCGCACGTTCTCAACCAGGTTGTTGTCGTAGCAGGTGAGAATCCCCACCTTGCATCCGAGCAGGTCGATGACGGTGTATCGATCGCCCGGGGTCAGGTGCGGATTGATGAAGGTGTGCAGTTTTCGGTGGCGAGTTATGTACCCGTCGGGGCCGACGACGACGTAGGTGTTGTAGACCCGGCCTCCGTCGATCTCCATGAGACCGGCCGCTACGATAGTGTCGAACTCCGCGGCGATCGCCATCAGCGCCCGCACGGACGGGCCGTCGGGCACGGGTTCGGCAACCGCGGCCAGGCGCTCGGCGCTCAGCGGCTGCAGCCAGGAATAGGCGGGGATGCAGCCCTCGTGAAAGCAGACGATGTCGGCACCCCGTCCGACGGCTCGTCGGGTCAGCTGTCGGATCCGCGCCAGGTTGTGCCCCTGGTCGCCGTCTTTATTTTCGAACTGCGCGGCTGCTGCGGTGATGGGTTGCATGGCGAGATCCTCGCTCCCTTTCCCGGCCAGCGGCACTCTGTGGCCTGAATTTTCAGTCGCGTTCCGGTCTACGCGTGACCGGAGAACCAGGCGGTATCCGGTCCGGGGGTGTCCGGTGGCCAGTACGAGCCGCTCGAGTCTTCCTTCCAGGCGGTGCCGCACCGCTGTGAGATGACCCGCCACTCCGCAGCGCCCAGGTCCGGATCGGGGTGGAAGAGGAAGCGCTTGATCCCAGCCCGCTCAGAGGCGCTGAGGATGCCGTCCAGATCGCGGGCGGACATGGAATCGCCGGCGTGGGGAGACCGACCGGTGGAGGAGATGGTCTTGTCGTCGTCGCCGGTACCCGCCTGCAGCCAATGAACCATCAGGTCGCCCTGCGTCTGCTTGTCCAACAGCTCCAGAGACCTGGCCACCCAGCCTCTTCGCCCGCGGCAGCCTTTTCGAGGCTGCGCTTTTCATCCTCACTCACTGATCTCCTCCGCGGTTTCGCTAGCTGGCCAGAGGTGATGCAAGCTGCGGAAAAATTGGTTGCGATTCGCACATGACGCAAGGGGCGGACGCTGAGAAACTGTGATGCGAGTGTTGAACGTTTCCCTCCACATAAGGCTCGACCAAGGCCAGAGGTAACCCCTCATGATGTCGTGGGTGGCGGCGGTGCCAGGGACATTGCCCCGTGAAATAGGCCACCGCCACCATTGTGGAAGTCCCCATGGCCGGCGCCGTATAGAGAGATGGACTGGCGGTACTGCTGCGCCCGGTCGTGGAGGTGGAACGTCTGGCGCAGGTTGCGGTCGGCACATCCGTCCACATCGGAGTCACCCGCGGCCATCCACAGGTGATAGTTGCCATCGTGGGGATCAGTGTTGACGCTTCCGGGTTGACGTTTCCGGTGACGGCGGAGCGGCGGGACGGCGCGCGGCCTATCTGCTGATCGAGAGTGAGGCGGAAGTCGCCTGCCAGCTGGTCAATCCCGGCCGGGTGAAGCGGTGGTGATGGAGTGCGGCAAGCCTGTACCGCATGCTGCCGACCACAACGTGATCTCCTTTGCGACGCGGCCCGCAAGTCGTATTCGGTATGCCCCGCCGGCACGAAAGCGGCTCGATATCGTCAATCTCAGCGACACTCAGATTGAAACGTTCGATGAACAGGGCGGTGCACGGTTCGGCCAGCAATATAGTGCAGAGGAGCGGAAGTCAGTTACCGGTCGGCCGCCGATGCACTAGAGAAACAGGGCGGGACTTACCTTAAACCGCTCTGCCAGGACGCGAATATGCGCCTTGCTCAGTTGGCGCTCATTCCGCAGAATTTTCCGCCAAGCGACCTGTTACCTCCCAGTAATTGGCCTAATTGGGAGCCGTTCTTTTTGTGGTGCTCCATAAGTTGAAGTGAGTCGAGAGGCGACAGGTGGGAGAGGTCGGCAAGATAGTGTTCGTCGTCGTACTTGCCGACCAGAGCCAACAGAGTTTCCAGATAGTCCTCCTGGTCGGCCGTGCGTCGATCGAGCACTGCCAGGCGGTCTAGTATTTCTACGGCGTTGTCGTACTCCACTTTGTCGCGGACGGGACGGAGTGGGTGCAGGGCGTGCAGCGCATCGAAGGTCTTGGGCAGTGGATTTTGCCGGGTGATCTGAGCGGTGTTCATAGTTCGTCTTCCATCGCCCACGGTCGTATTCCCTGTGGGGCATTAGACATGCAGCCGGTAAGAGGAATTGACCCGCGTCTTGAAGGTGTCATCTTGATGGACATCGAAGGATCGGTGCATCAGTGGTCCCTGATCGGGAACAAGATCGCTGGACACGACGGCGGTGGCCGTGGGGAAACCTTGGCGGAATCCCTGGAGATGCTCGAGCCGAACCTCACCGATCCGATCTAACGTCTTCGCTGCAGGGAAGTTATGACAGGGCCCGTAGCAACGCGATGGAGACCGGGTAGAATTGGCGCAGCAGGTAGAACTGGCGCAAGATTGATAGAGAGTTGGAGTGATGGGCTCACCGTGCTACCTTGGCAGAACACTCACCAGCCCTTTGAACTGTCTGAGCAAGACGTGATCGAAGCAAGGCGGGCGGCCTCCGAGGCGAAGGAGAGGAGCCGTATATGGGAGGAGTGAGCGTGGTGGCACACCGCAACGCATCCGGTGATTTCCCGGAGAACACAGCGGTGGCTTTTCAGGAGGCGATCGATCTTGGCGTGGATATGATCGAGTTCGATGTGCAGCTGACCGCCGATCGCTGCCTGGTCATCTGTCACGACCCCAGCGTAGACCGGACTTCAGACGGCGCTGGCCGGATCGGCGAGATGTGTATGGCCGCGATCGAGGAGCTCGACGCCGGCTCCTGGTTTTCGGACAAATACGCCGGTGAGCGCTTTGCCACCCTGGGCGAAACGCTGGACATGATGCCCGGAGGGATGCGTCTGAATGTCCACATCAAGGCCAGCGATGAGAGTCGAGACGCGCTGGTACCTCTGGTGGTAGACGAGCTCGTGCGGCGCAATTTGACCGCGTCGTCTTTTGCCACCGGCAACGCGTCCACGGCTCGGCGGGCAGGCGCCCGATCTCGCCACGTCAGCTCCAGGCCATTCAGTTTCACCAACCTTGTCTCCGGCAGCCAGCCCCTCAAAACCCAGTCCCAGCTACGACGTGAATGTCGCCACTAAGGATGGAGAATCATGAACATCTACCTCATCGGTTGTGAATACGCCGGCAAGACCACTCTGGCCGGCGAGATCATGGAGTGGGCGGACCAGCACATGGGTGGGACCCGGCATTTTCACGACCACTTCACCATCCCCTCGAGCGAACTGTCTCCCGAAGCGGCGGAATCATACAGGCATGCACATCCTCAGCTCAAGGAGATGACGCAGCGCTACGTGCTGAGCTATCACATATCACCGGAGATGTACGCCGGGCACCGGGATGCCAACCTGATGGGGCATGCCATCGAGGAGGCCGTGTACGCCCCCCTCTACTACGGCTACGGGGGCAAGGACAGCCAGGCGCCCTTTCGAAGTCCTGAAGGGCAGCGCACACAGATGGCCCGCGCCATGGAAGAGAGGATGCTGGAGCGGGCGCCGGGCACGGTGCTGGCCCTGCTCAAAGCCGAGCCGGAGGTTATCCGCCAGCGGATGCTTGACAACCCCAACACCGCGGAGGGGGAACCCACTCGCGGGGTCGTGCAGGATGAGGACGTCGAACACGTCCTGCAGCAGTTCGAGGAAGAGTTCGAGTGGTCCATGATCGGGAACAAGATCGTCCTGGACACGACTGCGGCGACCGTGGCGGAAACCGTGGCGGAGTTCCTTGAGAAGCTCGAGCCCTATCTTAGCGAATCCGATCTGCGGAGAAGGGTCACTCGGTAACAGCGCACGCGAAGAACAGGCGCAACAGCTGGGGAGGAACGGATGGCCGAGCTCCGAATACTTCAACATCAGCGACTGCTCGCACTGCGGGACAGATTGGTCGCGAGTGCCGTGCGGCCGACGGGAGAACAGTGGGAGATCCTGTGAAGGCGCTGCGGCTCTCGGAAGAAGCGCTGAAGCACTTCAGCCGCGGTCGTTCCAGCGTCGAAGTGACGGAATACCTGGACAGGTTGGCGACCTGGATGGGCGAAGTGAATACACAGAATCACGACGGCGTGACGCTGACGCCCGCGATCGTACGCTTCCTGGCATCGGCGGAGGACCTGGAGTCGGGAATCCGCGAACTGGAGCGGCTGCGCCAGGAGACGCGCGAGGGCCGTTTCGATGCCGACAACGAGCTGCAGCGAGAGCTGGAGTACAAGCGCTTCGCATCCGAGGCAGGGCGCCAGCCGAACTGGCCGCAGGGCGAAGCCGAGCAGCGGATCGCCTTCGATCGGCTCACCGTGCTAGCTTCGACGAACAATCACCAGGCCTGTGAATTGCCGGAGCAAGAGGTGATCGAAGCAAGGCGGGCGGCGTTCGAGGCGAAGGGGCTTCTGGACTTCCTGCGCGAGTTCCGCTCGCACACGGACAGACCGATCACGGTGCTGGGAAATGAGCGTTTTGGGAGGCTGTTCGTAGTGGAGCCGCTCGAGCCATTCCTTCGAGGGCATTTCGACGTGCTCTACGAGCGCGTTCCATCGCACGGGTCCATGCGTCTGACCGTGCCGCACTATCTGGACAGGTTCCAGCGAAACGGATTTGCCCCCGAGTTCATGAAGTACCTGAGCACGCACATGCCCCACGTTGTGCTGGTCGATGTGTGCAGCCCGCGAGCTACCGAGAATTACACCAAGATTGCGCGGGGCATCAGGGATCTCGTCAACTGGTTCATGGTGTTCAATCACATCCGCGCCCAAGGCGACCGCTCGCGCTACGTGAGCGACAGCAGTCTGCCATCGCACCAGGTAGCGGAACTGGAGAAATGGTGGGAGTTCGAAGTCGTAGCGAGGCGGATCAGCCAGTGGATCGAGCCCGGTCCGACGTACGGCATCTCGCACTGGGCCCCCGATCTCAGGAAAGAGGTGCTGATGGGGGAGCTGGTCATACCGAGCAAGCCGGCTGTCTTCGGCAATATTCCCCAGGTCATCACAGCCAATCCCGCCATCTATCGAACCAAGGGCGATGATCTTCCGGAGCTGATGCGGATAACGCAGCCGTACTACTTCAATGATCCCGAGAAGCGCCACAAGGAGGATATCGTGCCCGGCTTCGGCGAGCACGGCTTCGAGACCCGGGTCTGGGGATTCACGACGGATGAGTACGTGGCCGCTGTGCAGAGGCAGATTGGAATCGAGCTGGAGAGCATGGTTGGCTAACCTGGCCAACCGGCGCGGGAGGCCGTGACCACGACAGGAGAAGCGCCTTTGCCGGCGGCGCTGCTCGATGAGCTGTGCCTCTTCTGGGCGCGGATGCCGGGATGTGGTGTGGGTGATACAGCATAGAGAGCGTTTGAGCACGGACTTGAAAGACTCCAAACCAGGGCAGAGCAGGACATCCGATGAAGGCTGGACCACGCCGTGGATTCTGGCAGGCGGATCCTCAGAGCATTGCGTTACCCAGTCAGATGTTTGTCTTCAGGGCGACATGGCCTTGATGACTACAGCGACATGCGCTATTGAGCGCCACTTTCCCGAGACCTCGTCCGGCATTCTGGCAATCGAGATGGTCGTCCGATCGGAGTGCCCGACGGTGACGATAGACGATCCGGAGTCGTCGGTGTTGAAGGTGTACGCCGGGAACGCGGATCAGGACGGCAGCTGGGCGTTTCGCTGGCACCATCCATATGCCTGGCCGGAGGTCGGCGGCAATACGTTTCCGCGGTTCTATGTCATTGACGGGCGAGGTCAGAAGAGGAAGGGACTCGAATACACGGACATGGAAGTGGAAGCCGGAACGTGGTACAGGGTCGATGCAGTGCTGAACCTAGACGTGCAGACGTGGCAGTTTCGGGTCGATGGAGCGCCATTCGACGCCGTGGAGAAACTCGGCCATGAGATGGCGTGGTGGAAGACCCCGATCACCCTGAACAAGGTGCGGATTCAGAGCGTCTATTCGGGGAAAAACTGGATCGACTCCGTCGCCGTGCGGCACAACGGAGAGATTTTCGCCTTTTCGAACTTTGAGAGGGCAGATGGATACGCGCCCGATGGTACGATCATCGGCATCCCTGCGCAGGAAGAGGTCTAGTGGACGTAGCGAATCCAGAGGCGTTCGTCCGCCAGCACCAGGGTCGTCGACGCGTCCGCCGCGCGGGGCCAGGCGGATCTCTGCGTCCCCGACGGAGCCAGTCGGCCTCCAGGTCGACAACCGGCCCCGGGTTCCACGCCTCGATGCCGAAGTCGGCGTCCAGTCCGGCTCCGTCAAGACGCGGGATGGTTTGGCACTTTGCCGGAACACCATTACAGACTGTATTTCAGCCAGGACAACGGTAGCACCTTTTCCCGGCGCAGTGTCCTTCCCTTCGATCTTGGGGCGGGGATATGGGACCATGGCCATACTGCCCGGCGGTAGTCTGATCGTCTACGTCTACAACACTGACGATGAGAAGAATCTCGACTATGTGGTCAGCCATGACGGCGGTCTCACGTGGAGCGCCGTGCAGACTGCGTTCATGGCGTAGCAGATTCGCAATCCGCAGATGGTGGCGTTCAAGGATGGCTCATTCGGGCGTCCCACGCCTACGAGGCACATATGACCAATGTGTTACACTGGTGGTTTAGGTAACGAAACTCCAAGGCCGAAGCTGAGCAATGATACGCTCATCGATCCGTCTCCGTAGTGAATCACCTGTTGGGTTGCGATTCCCTGCTCCGCCGCCCGCCGCCGCCGCTGTCGCCTGGGTCGCGCCGTGGCTGGTCCGCGAACGGTCGGGGCCCGTGGTAACCGACACCTCAGGATCTGGCCGCTGAGAAGAATACGTCTGCGCCCGAGGCCAGGAGTTTCGATGCGTGCGTATAGGTGTAGAGGACGCCTCGATTGAGGACGGACGAGATTTTGTCGGCGTTACCAGGTGTGCCCGCGATCTGCCCCGCCTTCGAGATCTTGTCAAAGGTCGAGCCGATCGCGTGTGCCACCGACGGCTCGTCATACCGTCCGGGGAACCCCATCGATTGAGACAGATCCGAAGGGCCGATGAAGAAGACGTCGATGTCGTCGACTTTCAGGATGTCGTCCGCGTTGTCGATCGCTTCTTTGTCTTCGAACTGGACACAGATTAGCGATTCCCGATTGGCCTCCTCAACATATTCAGATTGCGTGATTCCGTAGCCGTAGTTTGCAGGTCGCGTTCCAGCCGCCAGGCCGCGCTTCCCGATGGGATGATACTTCACGGCATCCACTACAGCCCGGGCCTGGGCCACGGTATTCACGTGCGGCACCTGCACTCCAAGGACACCCCGATCCATGACCTGCTGAATGTCGGCGGGATTTCTCGTTCTCGGCCGAGCGATCGGCGTAATCCCGTTCGCCTGGGCGGCCATCGCCAGCGTCTCGACAGTTTCCGGATTGATGGTTCCGTGCTCACAGTCGATGAGCACCCAGTCGAAGCCGAGTTTGGCGACCATCTCGACGAGCTGCGGCGAGGGGACCATGATGCTGACGCCGAAGGCGGGTTTGTTGCTCAACAGTTGGCTCTTCATTCTGTTTTCGAGCATTGGTTTCCTCTCAGGGGGGACGCTGTTGTTGCCCTGGAGCGCTACCAGTACGGCAGTGTCTATCGTCCTTTGCCCAAAGACGAATAGGTGTAGGCTCGAGGCGAGATCCGATGCCGCGCTCGGACCACAGATGGCAGTGCGCATCAAAAACGCGGTGCGGGACAAACGAGGCCAGCTCGCGTTCGAAGAACTCGCGGTCCACGTCGCGGGCGAGTGTTTCGGGTTCCTGTGGTTGATCCGTGGGCATGAGGGTGCTGCTTTACCAGTAACCGCGCCAGCGGCCTTCCCAGTACATGTATAGCCAGCCGACGAGGGAGTCGTGGTCCAGCAGTTTGCCCTCCGGGCGCCAGTCGGGGGGTAGCTGGCCACCCGGTTCGGCGGGCATGATGAAGCGAAAGGTATCGAGGTCCAGGTTCTCGAGGATGACCCTGGCCACGCCGACCGCGTCCTCCTCCGGCAGCCAGCGCTGCGCGTTTACGCAGCCAAAGCCGAAGCTGGAATAGCGCCCGGTGCGGGCAGTGCGGGCGGTGCCGCCGCCCCAGCGCGCCGCTACCGGTACGACCGTGCCGGTCTGCGGGTCGTTCCGTCCCGCCGTATAACCGGTGCCATCGGGCAGGATGGCGTGAGCGGACGTGCGAAATGAGCCCATCATCATGTCCCGCCAGCGCTGGTGATGCCAGGGATCGAGCTCCATCATCAGGCTGGGCAGGTAGAGCCCCTTGCCGCCACTCGAGACCCGCTCGCCGGGCTCGGGAGAACAACTGTCGTCGCTCTCGCAGCAGCGATAGAGGCGCTCGATCTCTTCGACGAATTTGCCGTCACCTGTTGCCCGCCAGGCCGCGAACAGCACGGGGAGGTAGATTAACGCCCGTCCCCAGCTGCCGCTGATCGCCGGAGGTCTGCGTGCTCGCCACCCCGCCGTACGGTTTGGTCAGAAAACCCGGCTCCTCGGACTCGGCGCCGATGTCGTAGATATACTTCAGAGCCCCAAGTGTGCGCCGGCAGCGGCCAGATCGGCCGCTGCGCCCGTACAACGGTAACGGTAGCTCATGGCGCCCAGGTAGAAGCCGGTGTCCGCCGAGGTGTCCTCCCAGGCTCGCCAGATATGCATCGGGGCGATGCCCACCTCCTCCTCGGTCTTGCCCTTCAGGTGCCGGTGGGGGGCCATCCCCGCGTAGTCTAGCGCCGTGGGCAACTGAAAGTCAGAGGCGCGGACAAACATTGGCAGCATGCCGTGCTGCTGCAGGGTGTGTTCCTCCACGACCGCCTGAATGCGGAAGGCCTTGTGTTCAAGCGCGGTTGAGTTCATCCCGGGCCCCTGTGTTGTGATCGCAGCGGGTTGGTGCACCGATGCGGCGATCTCTCTTCTCCAGACGTCCTACCTGTCGCCAAAGCCATAGATACCCATCGCCGTTTTGCCGAGCACCCACTCCCTGTCCTCCCCGTTGAGCCAGTCGATGTGCTTCGCGAATATCTCGAGCGCGGGCTTGTATCCGGTTGCCCGCTCGACCCCCGGGAAATTCGTGCCCCACATCAGACGCCGTGGCCCGAAGGCATCGAAGATGCGCTTGAAGGCGTCGAAGGTGTCCGCGTAGGGGAACGGGTCCTGCTCTTTGTGGGGGATCAGCTTCACGTACGCGTTCGGGTATTTCGCCAGATTGAGGACGGGAGCCATACCCGGGTACGGAGGCTCCTCGATTCGGGGCGCGCCGCCGTTGTGGTCGAGAGCGATGGGCACGTCGGGATGCCTGGCGATGATAGGCTCGATATCAGCGTAAAACCTCGACGGCCCATGCGAGATGAAGCTGGCGCCGAGGTCGGCGGCCTTTTTCCAGATGGCATCCTGATCGTTCCCGGCCCACATCGACGGGTGATCGGGGCGCGAAAGATGAATGCGCAGGCCGCTGAACCCGTGCTCCCTGACAAGTACTTCGAGTCGATCGGCGGCGCCGGGCTCGAACTGGTTGACCAGGCCGATGGCCGCGAACCTGCCGGGAAACCGCTTCAACGTGTCGGCCACATAGCTGTTGTCGAACAGATAGTGAATGGGCTGGACGATGACCGCTTTGTCGACCCCTGCCTCGTCCATCTTCGTGTTCAGGAACTCCGCGCTGCCGTCCTGTGTCGC
>Ga0310122_10001847_pt1 | contig 13538 bp, 11 predicted proteins | sample CB6_Bottom_1051__FD_203503 | JGI IMG/M metagenome (GOLD analysis project Ga0310122, IMG submission 203503) | Marine microbial communities from Western Arctic Ocean, Canada - CB6_Bottom_1051 | ecosystem: Environmental > Aquatic > Marine > Oceanic | place: Canada: Western Arctic Ocean | collected...
ACGGGGACTCGAACCCCGGACCCGCTGATTAAGAGTCAGCTGCTCTGCCAACTGAGCTATGCGCCCGCCGGGGCAGGATATCGCAAAGCGCCAAGCCTTTGTCAACCAACCTCCGCCCAGGCCGTTATGGCGGCGGTAAAACGACCGGCCGGCGCTTGAGGGCGCGTTATAAGAGCCGTTCAGGCGCGCAAATGCTGCAGCCGGCGGCCGATTTGGACGTCGCGGTGAATGTAGATGTTGAGCACCAGACCGAACCCGAAGAGCAGGGTCAGCATGGCGCTGCCGCCGTAGGAAATAAGCGGCAAGGGGATGCCGACAACCGGCACCATGCCCATCACCATCGCCATGTTGATGAAGACATAAAGAAAAAACGTGATGATGATGCCCATGCCCAGCATGCGGCCGAATTGGCTGTTGCACCGCAGCGAAATCACTGTGCCATAGGCCATGATGGCAAAATAGAGCAGCAGCAGGGTGATGCTGCCGACCAATCCGAACTCTTCCGCCAGCATGGTGAAGATGAAGTCGGTTTGTTTCTCCGGCAGAAAATTGAGGTGGCTTTGGGTGCCGCCGAGAAAGCCCTTGCCGAATATGCCGCCCGAGCCGAAAGCGATTTTCGATTGCAGGATATGATAGCCGGCGCCGAGCGGATCGCTCTCGGGATTGATAAAAGTCAGAATTCGCGCTTTCTGGTAGTCGCGCAAGAACTGCCAGGCCACCGGAATGGCGCCGAGCAGCCCGGCTAGGGCGATGCCCAGTTTCCACATTCTGAGACCGGCGAGAAACAGCATCATGGTGCCGCTGAGCGCCAGCAGCGCCGCAGTGCCGAGATCGGGCTGGCGCAACACCAGGGCGGCGGGCGCGAGAATAAGCAGGAGCGGCGGAATTAGGACCGGAATGCGCTTGATATCCTCGGCCGTCACGGTGTGAAAATAACGCGCCAACGCGATGACGAGGGCAATTTTCATAATCTCCGATGGCTGCAATTGCAGCGGCCCGATATCCATCCAGCGCCGCGCCCCCATGGCGGCATCGCCGATCAGCTCGACGCCGACAAGCAGCGCAAAGGCGCCGGCATAGATAAAATAGGCGGACTTTATCCAAAACCGGATATCGACCAGGGCAACGGCGAACATGATCACCAGGCCGGCCCCGAAGCGAATAATTTGGCGCCCCGCCCAGGGCTCCATATCCCCGCCCGCCGCCGAATACAGCATGGCGAATCCGACCAGGGCCGGGAGACAGATGAGCACAACCAACACTAGGTTTATCTGCCATACCCGGGCCAGCAGGGTCATGCCCGTGCGGCCGCCGTCGAAGTTTTCCTGCGTCGCCATGGTCAGACCGCCACCGCCGAATCCAACACGATATTTTCCTCCGGGCCGCGCCGCGCCGGATCGCGGCGTTGCACTTCGCGCAGGATATCGCGGCCAATTGGCGCCGCCGTTGTCGAGCCGCCACCGCCATGCTCGACAATAATTGAAATCGCGTAGCGCGGCGCGTCAATCGGCGCATAGCCGACAAACAAGGCGTGATCGCGGTCCTTCCACGGCCGGTCTTTATTCTTGCGGATGCCGCGTTCGCGTTCCGCCTTGGTGATGCGTTTCACCTGCACGCTGCCGGTCTTGCCCGCCATCGCCATGCCCGGCTCTTCGATGCGGGCGCGGTACGCCGTGCCGCGCGGGCTGTTGGTAACATCCCTCATGCCCTTCTGGACGATCGCCAGATGGGCCGGCGGCAGCCCCATGGACGGGAAGGGCTCGCGCGCGTCCGCCAGCCGCTGGCCGGCGCGCCGTGTTTCGCGCACCAGTTTGGGCAGCACGGCGATGCCGCCATTGGCGATTCGCGCCGTCATGACGGCAAGTTGCAGCGGCGTTGTCAGGAGAAATCCTTGGCCGATGCCGATGATCAGCGTTTCGCCCTTTTGCCAGGGAACGCCATGCACGGCCAGTTTCCAATCGCGGGTCGGCACCAGGCCTTTGCGCTCGGACGGCAATTCGATGCCGAGTTTTTCGCCGAAGCCGAAACGCCGCGCCATGACGGCCATGCCGTCGACGCCAACCCGCTTCGCCACTTCGTAGAAATACACATCGCAGGATTGGGTGAGCGCCTTATTCATGTTCATTCTGCCGTGCCCGCCGCGTTTCCAACAGTGGAACCGGCGGTTGCCGAGAACCGTAAAGCCGGGGCAGATAACTTCGTGTGTGGGATTCATGACGCCGCCGCCAAGCCCCGCCAACGCGACAATCATCTTAAAGGTCGAGCCCGGCGAATATTGCCCCGAGATCGCCTTGTTGGTGAGCGGAAAGCGGTCATTGGCCAACAGCGCATTCCATTCGGTATGGCTGATGCCGGTGGTGAAGCTGTTGGGATTGAAGCTCGGCGCCGACGCCATGGCCAGCAATTCGCCGGAATGCACATCGATGACCACGGCGGCGGCGCTTTCATCGCGGATGCGGGCATTGGCGTATTCCTGCAGGCCCATATCGATGGCGAGGAAATGATCGTCGCCCGGCTGGCCTTCATCGCGGCGCAATTCGCGAATGATGCGGCCGAAGGCATTGACCTCGACCTGGCGCGAGCCGGCCTTGCCCCGGAGCGCCATTTCGAAATTTTTCTCGGCGCCGTTTTTGCCGATACGGAAGCCCGGCAGGGCGAGCACCGGATCGCCTTCCAATTCCTTCTCCGAAACGGCGCCGACATAGCCGATAATATGCGCCGCCTCCTCACCGGCCAGATAATGCCGGGTTTGCCCGACATCGATCATGGTTCCGGGCAGTTCCGGTGCATTCACTTCGATGCGCGAGACCTCTTCCCAGGTCAGGTTTTCGCGCACCGTAATGGGCACAAATTTCCGCTTGCGCCGTGCTTCGCGCAGGATCCGCTCGCGGTCGCGCGCTTCGATCGGCAGCAGATTGCTCAGCGCATCAAGCGAGCGTTCCAAATCGCCGGCCTGTTCGGGCACGATAACCAGCCGGTAATTTAACTGATTGACCGCCAGCGGTTGGCCGAAACGGTCGAAGATGCGCCCGCGCTGCGGCGGCAGAAGCTGCATGTTGATACGGTTATCGTCCGCCAATGTCTTGTAGCGGTCCGATTCAAGCACCTGCAATTGGTACATGCGTCCGGCCAAGCCGGCGAGCAAAAGCGATTGAACGCCGCCGAGAAGGAGGGTGCGCCGGGTGAACATTTTTGTACGGCTCGTCTCGCCCTGCATGCTACGGACTCCGCATCATGTTTCGGTGCAGGGCGCTCAGCAGGACGGCGAACAGCGGGTAGAGCAGGATCGTCAGAACGGCCTGGATGACGAATGGCAGGGGCGGGACAAGGGCGTTGAAATAGAGCGAGGCAATAATCCAACTCACCAACGCGATTCCCGGCATGACCAGGGAAAAGGCCCACCACACGACCAAAAACGGCTTGCCGTGAAAAAACGTGCGTTGCGAATTCAATATGACTTGCACCAGCAAATAGACCAGCGCCGAGAGGCCAAGCGGCGTTCCGGTCAGCAAATCGAGCAGCATGGCGAGGCAGAAAGTGGCGGCGTAGGGCAATTTATCGGGCCGGTAGATGCTCCAATAATAAATCGCGATCGCCGTGAAGGCCGGGGTGACCGGGGCGAAATTCGGCAATTGCCAGGGCACGGCGCTGGCCAGCACCATCAGCAATGTAAAGGCAAACGGCGTCAGGCCGCGGAGCTGTAAATCGGCATGCTCCAGCCAGGTGGCGGCCCTCACCTCAATTCCCCGATGCGCCCGGCGCGCCTTGTTTCAGGGAGAAATCCGGGCAAGGTGTAATCGAGCACGGTGACAAATTCGAGCCGGTCCCAATTGACATAAGGCTGTACCAATACCCGCTCCTCGCCGACCGAGAAAACGATGCCCACCGGCAGGCCGGGCGGGAAAATTCCGCCGTGGCCGGACGTCACGATGCGGCTGCCGACGCCCACGCGCGCATCGATGGCGAGAAATTCCAGCCGTGGACGCGGCGTGTTGTCGCCCGTCAAAACGGCGCGCGCGCGGCTTGATTCGACGACCACCGGAATGCGCGAATTCAGATCCGTCAGCAGCAGAATGCGGGCGCTGTGTTGACCCGCCGATACCACCCGCCCGGTCAAGCCTTCGCTGGTGATGACGGCTTGGCCGCGGCGCACATTGTTTTGTTTTCCGGCATTGATCAGAACCGTGCGGACGAACGGGCCGCCCGAATCGGATATAACCCGCGCGGTGATAAAACTGGCTTGCGGGTCGGGCACCACATGCAGCATGAGGCGAAGTTCGGCGTTTTCGCGCGAAATTTGTTCGGCGACGGCCTGCCGGTTGAGCAATTGGGCGTTTTGTTTTTCAAGACGCGCATTCTCTTCATGCACATCCAGCACCGCATCGACATTCTCGACCAGAGAGGCGAAGGAGGCGGCCGGGTGGGAAAAAAATTCGAGGATCGGCGTCGCCGCGTCGCTCACCGCGCCGCGCAGATTATCGACCAGCCGGGGCTCCGCCCGGCTGAGGATCATGATCGTTATCGCGGCGCCGACGAGAAGCACGAAAGCGAAGCGCTGAATCAGTGATTTCAGCGGCAGGGCCAATAACAGGGCGCGTCCGCGATAGGCCCGCACTTATTTCCTCCAATATTCCGGCGCCGGGGGGCGGCGCCGGCTTTGCGGTTGGCTCCTCAATAAGCTTCTTGCAAGACGTGTTTAAGAGTCTTCATTTCTTCCAGGCAGCGTCCCGTTCCCATCGCCACGCAGGACAGCGGCTCGTCGGCGATGGACACCGGCAGCCCGGTGGCGTGGCGCAGCACATAGTCGAGATTTCCCAACAACGCGCCGCCGCCGGTCAGGACAATGCCCTTGTCGACGATATCGGCGGCCAACTCCGGCGCGGTATTCTCGAGCGCTACCTTGACCGCATCGATAATCGCGCCCACCGGTTCCGCCAGGCTCTCGGCGATTTGCCGCTGGGTGACGACAATTTCCTTGGGCACGCCGTTCATCAGATCGCGGCCCTTGATATCAAGCGACTTGCCATTGCCGTCTTCCGGCGGACAGGCGGTGCCGATGCTTTGCTTGATGCGCTCGGCGCTCGATTCGCCCAACAGTAAATTATGATTGCGCCGCACATAGGCGATGATGCTTTCATCCATCTTGTCGCCACCGACGCGCACCGAGCGCGAATAGACGATCCCGCCGAGCGAGAGCATCGCCACTTCGGTGGTGCCGCCGCCGATATCGACAACCATCGAGCCGGTCGGCTCGGTGACCGGCAAATCCGCGCCGATGGCCGCCGCCATCGGCTCCTCGATCAGGAACACCCGGCGCGCGCCGGCGCTTTCCGCCGATTCCTGAATGGCGCGGCGTTCCACCGCCGTCGAGCCCGAGGGCACGCAGACGATGACCTGCGGGCTGGCGAAGCTGCGCCGGTTGTGAACCTTGCGGATGAAATGCTTGATCATTTCCTCGGCGACCTCGAAATCGGCGATGACGCCGTCGCGCAACGGGCGAATGGCCTCGATATTGCCGGGCGTGCGGCCCAGCATCAGCTTGGCTTCCTCGCCCACGGCAAGCACCTTCTTCTTGCCTTTCCAATTGGCGATCGCCACCACCGAGGGTTCGTTCAGAACAATGCCTTGCCCCTTCACATAGACCAGCGTGTTCGCGGTGCCGAGGTCGATCGCCATATCGGCCGAAAGAAATCCTGTCAGTTTCGAAAACATCAGCGCTTACCGCCTATTGTTAGAGCTAAAATTGCCCCACCGCGCCGCTTGTCAGGCGCGGTGGGAGGTTCTGTCGCAAATCCGCTTTCACCGGCTTCTTATGCCGTGAGCGCGGCCGGCGCGGTTTTTTGCCGCTTGAGCAAAAGTTTGTTTAAGGCATGCACATAAGCCCGGGCGGAGGCCACCAGCGTATCGATATGGGCGCCCTGACCATTGACCATCTTGCCGTTCTCTTTCAGGCGCACGGTCACCTCGGCTTGCGCGTCGGTGCCTTCGGTCACGGCGTGCACCTGATAAAGCTGGAGTTCCGCGTCGTGGGGAAATATTTCTTTAATCGCATTGAACGTCGCATCCACCGGCCCGTTGCCGCGCGCGGTGGCGGAGATCATTTCGCCATCGACGTCCAGGGTGAGCATCGCCTCCTGCGGCCCGTCGGAGCCGCAATGGATGCCGAGGGAGACAAACCCAATGCGTTCGCTGACCCGTCCGATTCCGTCATCGACCAGGGCGATGATATCCTCGTCGAATATCTCCTTCTTGTGGTCGGCCAATTCCTTGAAGCGGGTGAACGCATCGAGCAGCGCGTTGTCGCCGAAATCGTCATAGCCCAATTCGCGCAATTTTACACGGAAGGCGTGGCGCCCCGAATGCTTGCCCATGACCAATGTGGATTTCTTCAATCCGACCGATTCCGGAGTCATGATTTCGTAGGTCTGGGCGTCCTTGAGAACGCCGTCCTGGTGGATGCCCGCTTCATGGGCAAAGGCATTGGCGCCGACGATGGCTTTGTTGGGTTGCACGACGAAGCCGGTGATCTGCGACACCAGACGCGAGGCGCGCATGATCTTCTCGGTGCGGATGCCGCAGTCGAGGTTCAGCAGGTCGTTGCGCGTGCGCATGGCCATGACGATTTCTTCCATCGCCGCATTGCCGGCGCGTTCGCCGAGGCCGTTGATGGTGCATTCCACCTGGCGTGCGCCGGCCCGCAGGGCGGCCAGGGAGTTCGCCACCGCCAGGCCGAGATCATTGTGGCAATGCACCGAAACCACCGCCTGGTCGATATTCGGCACGCGGTTGAACAGCATGGTGATGAGCGCCGCGTATTCCTCCGGCAACGCATAGCCCACGGTGTCGGGAATATTGACCGTGGTTGCGCCGGCCTTGATCGCCGATTCAACGCAGCGGCAGAGGAAATCATGATCGCTGCGCGTGGCGTCTTCGCTCGACCATTCGACATCGTCGGTGTAATTGCGCGCTCGCGTCACGCTGTCGATGATGGCGCCATGCACCTCTTCCGGCGTCATCTGCAACTTCACCCGCATGTGCAGCGGGCTGGTGGCGATGAAGGTGTGGATGCGCTTTCGCTTTGCCGGCTCGAGGGCCGCCGCCGCGCGCTCGACATCCTTGCGCCCGGCACGCGCCAGGCCGCAGACGATGCTGCTCCGCAGCAGTTTCGAGACTTCGCTGACCGCCTCGAAATCGCCATTGGAGGCGATGGGAAATCCCGCCTCGATAATATGGACGCCCATATCCTCAAGGCATTCGGCGATACGCAGTTTTTCTTCGAGATTCATCGATGCGCCGGGTGACTGCTCGCCATCGCGCATCGTCGTGTCGAATATTCGAACCTGATTCTTAACGTCGGTCATGATCTTGACCCCTTATGCTTGGTTTGCGACTGGGTAAACAAACGCACCCCAAACGGCGGCTGAATATTCAGCCTCACCGCCTGGGGCAGGTAAGTCGCAGACCAACCAAACCGCCAACACGCAAATTTGCGCGCAATCGGGCGCTTCCGGCGGTGCCCTTCGGCAGCGCGGCAAGGTTCCCTTGATTGCTGGCGGTTCTCATCATCGACAGGGTCGCTTCAACTTCTCCATACGGCATTGGCCGCGGATCTTGGCGCGGCATTCGCCGCTGAGTCTACATAACTCACGGTTAACGAAGCGTTTAAGCACCGGACAAGGCGCGCCAAACGCCGAAAATCGTGCGCCAGCAGCGAATTGGTTAATAATTACGCCTTTTAGGTGGCTTTAGGCAATGATTTTCTAACCGACTCAAGCCCTTATTTGCGGCGCTCGATCTATTTCGGCATCAATTTTTCGACTTATCCACAAGCCGCGACTCGCCGATCCAGGGCATCATGGCGCGCAATTTCTCGCCGATCTCCTCGATCGGGTGTTCGGCCTCGCGCCGCCGCATGGCCTTGAAACTGGGCTGGCCGGCGGCGTTTTCCGACATCCACTCGCTGGTGAAACGGCCCGACTGGATATCGTCCAGGATCGTCTTCATGCGGGCGCGGGTGCCCGCATCGATCACTTTGGGGCCGCGCGAATAATCGCCGAACTCCGCCGTGTTGGAGATCGAATAGCGCATATTGGCGATGCCGCCCTCATAGATCAAGTCGACGATCAGCTTGACCTCGTGCACACATTCGAAATAGGCCATCTCGGGCGCGTAGCCGGCTTCGACCAGGACCTCGAAGGCGTTCTTGATGAGCGACGTCAGGCCGCCGCACAGCACCACCTGTTCGCCGAACAGATCGGTCTCGGTTTCCTCGCGGAACGTGGTTTCGATCACGCCGGAGCGTCCGCCGCCGATGGCGGCGGCGTAGGAGAGGCCGATCTCGGTGGCGTTGCCCGACGCATTCTGGGCCACCGCCAGCAGGCAGGGAACGCCCCGCCCGAGCTCATATTCGGAGCGCACCGTATGTCCCGGCCCCTTCGGCGCCACCATGAAGACATCGAGATCGGCGCGCGGCTCGATCAGGCGATAGTGAATATTCAAGCCATGGGCGAAGGCCAGCGCGGCGCCCTCTTTCATATTGTCGCGCAGAATGTCGCGCCACATCTGGCCCTGCAACTCGTCCGGCGTCAGCATCATCACCACATCGCCCCATCTGGCGGCCTCGTCGATCGCCATGACCTTAAGGCCGGCGGCCTCGGCCTTGGCGACGCTGGCGGACTCAGGCCTGAGCGCCACCACCACTTCCTTGGTGCCGCTGTCCTGGAGATTGTTGGCGTGGGCGAAGCCCTGGCTGCCATAGCCGACGATGACGGTTTTCTTGCCCTTGATGAGGTTCACATCGGCGTCGCGATCGTAATAGACACGCATTGTTTTGTCCTTTCGCTGAGTTGCCTGACCGTCAGATCGATGTCTTGCCGCGCAACAGGGCGACGACGCCGGTGCGCGAAACTTCGGCCAGCCCGAGGGGCTCCATGAGACGAATGAAGGCGTTGACCTTGGCCGGTTTGCCGGTCATTTCGAAAACGAAGGAATCATTTTCGCTATCCACCACATGGGCGCGAAAAATATCGGCGATGCGCAGGGATTCGACGCGCGGCTCGCCGCTGGCGATAACTTTGATCAAGGCCAATTCGCGCTCCACATGGGGGCCTTCTTCGGTCAGGTCGCTGACCGTATGCACCGGTACCAGGCGATCCAATTGCGCTTTGATTTGCTCGACAATCATGCTCGGCCCCGAAGTCACCAAATTGATGCGCGACAGCGCCGCGCCGGATTCCACCTCGGCGACGGTCAAGCTGTCAATATTGTAGCCGCGCCCCGAAAACAGGCCGACCACGCGCGCCAGCACGCCGGGCTCGTTATCGACCAGCAACGAGATCGTGTGTCGTTCGATGGCATCAGTCACGGACCGTTCCCCCTGATCCGTTCACACCAGCACCATGCCGTCCTCGACCTTTTCCTCAAGCTCGCCGTGGTCGGGTCCGAGTTTCATCTCGTAATGCGCGGCGCCGCCGGGAATCATCGGATAGACATTTTCGGTCTTGTCGATGCGGATATCGGCGATGAACGGCCCCGGCGTCTCGATCATGGCGCGGATGGCGTCGTCGACCTCTTCCGGCTTGTTCACCCGCAGGCCGTTGGCGCCAAACGCTTCGGCCAGCTTGACGAAATCGGGCAGCGAGTCCATATAGCTTTCGGAATAGCGCCCACCATGGAACAGCTCCTGCCACTGGCGCACCATGCCCATATATTCATTGTTGAGGATGAAGGTTTTCACCGGCAGGCGGTGCTGCATCATGGTGGAGAGTTCCTGAATGTTCATCATCAGGGAGGCTTCCCCGGCAACATCGATGACCAGCGCGTCCGGGTGCGCCACCTGCACGCCCATGGCGGCGGGGAACCCGTAGCCCATGGTGCCGAGACCGCCCGAGGTCATCCAGCGGTTGGGTTCCTCGAATTTCAGAAATTGCGCCGCCCACATCTGATGCTGGCCGACTTCGGTGGTGAAATAGACGTCGCGGTCCTTGGTCAATTCGTACAGCCGCTGTAGCGCGTATTGCGGCTTGATGATGTCGCCCTGCTGTTTGAAGTGCAGGCAGTCGCGGGCGCGCCACGCCTCGATCCGGCGCCACCACTCTTCCAGCGCGCCTGAATTGCCCGATTTGCCCGATTTGCCGCCGGCTTGTTTCGGCCATTTCGCCAGCATCGATTCCAGCGTCTTGCCGACATCGCCGATGATGGCGATATCCACCGGCACATTCTTGTTGATCGAGGACGGATCGATATCGACCTGAATTTTTTTCGAGCCCTTGGAGAAATCAGCGAGGCGGCCGGTTATCCGGTCGTCGAAGCGTGCGCCCAGGGCGATCATCACGTCGCATTCCGCCATCGCCATGTTGGCTTCATAGGTGCCGTGCATGCCCAGCATGCCGAGGAATTGCGGGTCGGACGCCGGGTAGCCGCCAAGGCCCATAAGCGTGTTGGTGATCGGATAGCCGGTGCCGCGGACGAAGCGGGTCAGGGCCTCGGACGCGGCCGGTCCCGAATTGATGATGCCGCCGCCGCTGTAAAATATCGGCCGCTCGGCATTGATGATGAGGTCCATGGCGGCATCGACGGCCGCTTCGTCGGGCGCCGTTTGCGGGCGATAGGAGCGGTGCGCGGTGACGACGGCATAGGCGCCCTCCTGGTAATCGCCATCCGCCATGACCACGTCCTTGGGCAGATCGACCACCACCGGGCCGGGCCGTCCGGCGCTGGCGATATAGAACGCCTCGTGAATGATGCGCGGCAGATCCTCGACCGTCTTCACCAGATAATTATGTTTCGTGCAGGGCCGGGTAATGCCGATCGTATCGGCTTCCTGGAACGCATCATTGCCGATCATATGGGTCGGCACCTGGCCGGTCAGGCAGACCAGCGGGATGCTGTCCATCAGCGCGTCGGCGAGGCCGGTGACGCTGTTGGTGGCCCCCGGACCGGAGGTGACCAGCACCACGCCGACGCGCCCGGTCGAGCGCGCATAGCCCTCCGCCGCGTGCAGGGCGCCCTGCTCGTGGCGCACCAGAATATGGCGAATCTTATTCTGCTTGAAGATCGCGTCATAGATTGGCAGCACGGCGCCGCCCGGATAGCCGAAAATGACATCGACACCCAGTTCGGCAAGACAGCGAATGATCATTTCCGATCCGTTTATTCGCTCTGTGTTATTGTCCGTCTCCACCGCCACGTTGCTGTCTCCAAACCGTTTGATGCCCACATCGGCGCACGCTTTCAGGGCGGCCGGCAAGCGAATTCCGAAGCCTTCCGGCCACGGGCTGAGCAACCTAGAACCTCGCCTGTCAGCGGTCAATAGGGCGCGGGCCCAAAGGGGTAATCGCCCTCAACATCATGCGAGAAAGGGCCTATTCAGGCGTCGCGTTTGACGGTCTCGGGGCTGAACGCCGGCACGCAGACCAGGGCCTATTCGCCGCCGCCCTCATGCGGGCTGCCATGGCCCGACCTGGTACATGGGTAACAGTTTTCCATCAGCCACGCACCGGTTTCTTGCGGCGGGTTTTTCGTTTTGGCCGCTGGAACGTTCCTTTTGGCGTGATCTTTCCGAGCGTGACCGGCCTGATTATTGCTTGATCACTTTCCCCGTGTTGCCGGCGGCGGCAATAATCGCCGGCGCGGGAACGGGCGTGGCCATGATTTGCTTCCTTCCGGGTTCGGCGGGTGGTTAGCGCCCCGCCGCTCGGCCGGCCAGGCCGGATGTTCCGAGCAAGGCTGCCGTGGTAGCGCGGATTTCATCGCCGCGCGCTGCGCTGTATAGCGCGGCAATGCGCGTTGCCTCCGGCATCTGGTGACGGAACCAGGTGCCCTGGCGCTTGGCGTATCGCCGGGTGGCCTGGCGCAGTTTTTCGACAGCTTCCCGGCGCGTGATTTCATTTCTCAGATAGGCCGCGAACTCGCGCACGCCCAGCGCCTTCAGGACCGGAAGCGTCGGTTCGAGTTCGAGCGCCAACAGCGCCGCGGCTTCTTCAATGCCGCCACCCGCCGCCATGATATCGGCCCGGGCGTCGCACGCCGCGTAAAGCGCCGCGCGCGGCGGCTCCAGCACCAGGGCGGCAATCCTGCCGGAATAGGCGTCTCCGCCGGGCTGGCTGCGTTGCCAGGCAGCCAGGCTCTTGCCGGTTGCGTCGATGATCTCGTAGGCGCGCAGCACTCTTTGGGTGTTGCCGGGATGCAGCTGTGCCGCGCCTTCGGGGTCGCGTTCAGCCAACCGGCGATAAAATTCCGCCGCGCCGATTTCGCCATGCAGGGCTTTGGCGCGCTCGCGCACCGCGCGCGGGATCGGCGGCACCGGAGCCAGTCCCTTGAGTAAAGCGCGCAAGTAAAGTCCCGTGCCGCCCACTAAAATAGGCAACAGGCCCTTCGCCCGGGCTTGGCCGATCTCGGCCAACGCCAATTCCCGCCACCGGCCGGCCGAGCAGCGCTCGCTTGCCGGCAGGACGCCATAGAGCCGGTGCGGCGCCCGCCTTTCGTCGGCGGGAGTCGGCCGGGCGCTGAGGATCCGCAACTCGCGGTAAATTTGCATACTGTCGGCATTGATCACCACGCCTTGAAAATGCACCGCAAGGTCGAGCGCCAAGGCCGATTTGCCGCTTGCCGTCGGGCCGCCGACCAGCACGATGGGGCCGCACGCGGCGCGCATCCTCCCCGGCGCCCCGTTGCTAGCCGCTGGCAACCGAGGGCAGGCCGGCCACCGCCATGGGAAAGAGCGGCGGCGGCAGGTCCGCCGCCGGATTGTACCAATCCCTTGGGATGTCGGTTTCCGGCAATATGAATTTGATCGTGTCGGTCATTGAACGCCCCCCGTTTGGCGAGAATGGGTTGTTCCCCGGCGGCCCGGAGTATCGCGCGCCGCGCGCGGCGGCAACAACACATTAATCGATCAGAAGGGCGATCAGTCCGTCGGCCAATTTGGGCTCGAACCAGGTCGATTTGGGCGGCATGACCTGGCCGCAATCGGCCACCGCCATCAAATCGTCAATCGCGGTCGGGTAGAGGGTGAAGCCGGCCGCCGCCGCGCCGCCGCGCACCAGCGCCGCGATGCGCTCCGGCGCGTCCGCGCCGCCGACGAAATCGAGGCGCGGATCGGTGCGCGGATCGCCGATATCCAGCAGCGGCGCCAATATATTTTCCGTGAGCCGGGACACGTCGAGGCGGTGCGCAACGGGAACCTTCCCGGACGGCGGCTGGCGGGGATCGAGCCGCCGCCAGCCGGATTTCAGGCACAGGCCGATTTGCGCCGGATGATCGGGCTGAACCGGCGCCTCGGCCGGACGCATGATATATGTCGCGTCCAAGCGGGCGAGAAATTCCGCCTCGTCGAGGGCGCCCAGATCGCGCACGATTCTGTTGTAGGCGAGGATCAACAATTGGTCGCTGGGAAACAAAACCGCGAGAAAACGCCCGGCCGCCTCGCCCCGCGCCGCCGCGACCCGGGCGGCGGCGGCGGAACGATGGTGTCCGTCGGCGATATAGAGCGTATCGAGCGCATCGGCGGCGCTCTGAACCGTATGGCGCGTCTCGGC
>Ga0310122_10001848_pt1 | contig 13535 bp, 9 predicted proteins | sample CB6_Bottom_1051__FD_203503 | JGI IMG/M metagenome (GOLD analysis project Ga0310122, IMG submission 203503) | Marine microbial communities from Western Arctic Ocean, Canada - CB6_Bottom_1051 | ecosystem: Environmental > Aquatic > Marine > Oceanic | place: Canada: Western Arctic Ocean | collected...
CTACCGGCCTGTAGCGGGCTCTCGCGAGGGCCGTGCTCGTGGCGAGCTCTCTAGGGGTTCCGCACACCGGTAGCGGAGCCAACCGGATAGGCAGAGGAAATTCAAGCTGCGCTTTCAATACCGCCGATGCTAGGCGTTATGACAATCAAGCCTCGAAAGGGGCGCAGCCACCCGTGTACGTCGTCGCAAGTCGTCGGATACACGCCGAGCGAGGAGCAGACCGGGCCGGCGCTGTTCGTCATCTCGGCGCTCATCTCGATCGTACCTGGCGGCGCCTATCTCGTGGCAGCATTCGTATTCCGCCGCTTCGACCTCGACGAAAACGAGCCCGCGCCGCGGCCGCGGACTGAGTCTCAGCCTTCTCGAGCGGACCCACCCCAGGTATCGGCTGTCCCAGGAGTCTGCGGGGTAGAGCGATAACTCTACTGCGCAGGCGACGACGGTGAAGATTTCGGAGAAATCGCCCTAACCCGGACTCACACTATGGGGTCGGCAGCGCGCCTACTGCGCGGCGGGCTAGGAGCCTGACCCAAGACTCGTCGCGACGCCCATGCGCCGATCCATCACCGCTGCGTGCGTTGCGAGACCTTGCTTTAGCTCGCGATAGCTGCGGCCCCGCGCCTTCGCACCGGCGCGTCTCGACACCTGGGCTTCCCACGAGAGTCTTGGAAGAGCCTCCTAGTGAACGAGCCGCACACCGCCGAGTGTCTCGTCGGGCAGACCGGCTTTGCGCTCGGCGTCGAGAGCACGCACCCGGTCGGAGAGACGATCGAGCGTATCGCGCTCGTCGCTCGCGACCGGAATCGCGATGGGAGCGGGCGGTGCGCCTGCCTCGAGGGCGATCGACTGGCATTGCGAACAGGCCAGCTCGTCGAGATAGCGCTCGAAGACGGCTTCGCGATGCGGGATGAAGACCTCCTCGAGCGCCGGTGAGATCAGGAAGTGTTCGTCCCCGTCGATGCTCTGCGTCTGTTGTTCGCTGACATGGACGAAGCCCAGTGAAGCCGGCCATTCGATGCCTCCCCCCAGCTGGTTGTTGGGCGCGCTGTTGCTGAGCTGGTGGCAGCCCGCACAGGAGAGCGCCGTGGAACGCCGAGCCAGATGATCGGGCGTGAGCCGAATCCCCAATTGCCCGAGCCGTCGCCCGAGCGCGTGCTCGAAGCGGGGGCTCTGGGCGAGGTGCACGGGGTAGTCGTTCTCGATGCCCTGGGAGCTGCTCTGGCCGGCATTGAAGCGGTCGGGAGCCCGGGCAAAGAACTGGTTCACGTCGTCGATCGCCAGGTTCTCGACCTGTGTCAGGTAGTGGCGCTTGAACGGGGTTGCACGCGGATCAGACGAGTTGGAACCAAACAGCTCGCCGAACGGATTGCCCTTGACGGTGACGGGAACGAACTGGAGACGACACGGTCCGTGGTCGGTCTGGCACAGCTGCGCCAGCTTGAACTCTCGGAGCTGCCAGAGCTGTGGCTCCGGGCCGCCCATGAACTGGTTCGAGCGGATCTGGCCGCTGCCCGGTCCGAAGTGCTCGGCCTGGATCACGGGCTCGATGCCGCGCGACGGGAAGCCTTCCAGGTAGAAGCGACGCAGCGCTCGGGCGCGTCGAGCGGGGTCATCGATCGTCGAGAGCCGCTGCCAGAAACGGGCGACCGCGCGGCAGCCTTCGAGCCCACAGCCCGGCTCCGGGTTGGGGAGAACCGCCTCGAAGATCACCAGGTTGCGCTGGAAGGAGTTCGTGGCGCCCGAATGACGCGCGAAGATCACCCGATACTCGCCGCAGTTCGCACCATCGATGGGTGCGAGGTCGAAACGATTGACCAGTGCGATGGGCTCGTAGAAGCTCGCGATGTCCGGCGTGAAGGGGTCGACAGCGATCTCGGCGCCCTCGTTGCGCGGGCACTGGATCGGAAAGCCGTTGATGGTTGCGTTGCCCTGCGAGTCGACGACGTCGTCACAGTTCGATCCGAGGGCGAGACCCGGCGCGACGTTCTGGGTATCCCACCACTGTTGCCAGAGATCGTCGGGGCCCAGGCCCGGGATGCCGCTGTCGGAGGCGAGCTTCGCGAGCACCTCCTCGAGCGAGAAGGCCTGCTGTACCACGTCGAGTTCGGTGATGAACAGCGACCGGCGAGCATCGATATCGGCCGGGGGGTCGATGCAAACGGGGGCGACGGCAGTGCCGGGGACAGTGCTCTGGGCCAGCGCAGGGCCGACGATCAGCCAGCACACGAGCAGCACAGCCAGGGGGTGTCGAATGTTCAACATTGTCTTGCTCCTGAATTTCATGGCGCGAGGGGCGCATCATTGAAAATAAGTGGGAAATTTTCCCACTTTCAGGATCAATATACGTGGGTATTTTTACCACGTCAAGGCGCGTCTAAAGATCTGCTTCATCGGGCGAAGCCTGATGGAGAGTCGCGGGCACACCAGGTGCTACCCCCGAAACTCTGGCGGATGCAACTCACCCCGCACAACCGCCCGCTGGGTCGCGGTGCGCCCGCGCTCGGCGCGGCTGCGCTGTCGGGCTCCGGAACCGGGAGTAGGCCTCCATCCGAGGCTTGGTTGTCATCTTGTCTAGTATCGGGGGTGCCGAAAACGCCGCTCGAACTTCCTATCCGCCGGATGCCTTCCGTCGTCTCGAGCCGAAACCGTAGGGCTCCCCTCGAAGGGCCGCCGCCTGGATGCAACAATCCCTCGGATGCGCATTTCCATACTGCCGGTCGCGCTCGCCGGGCTGCTCCTTAGCGCTGGCGCGTGCAGCGACGAAGCGGCGAAGGACCCGCCCTCGATCCTGCTGGTCGTCATCGACACCCTGCGCGCCGATGCGGCTTCGGCCTACGGCATCACCGAGGGAACAACGCCCGCCTTCGACGCGCTGGCCGCCACCGGGCAGCTCTACACCCGCGCCTACGCGCCCTCGCCCTGGACCCTGCCCTCGCACGCCTCACTCTTCACGGGCAGCCCCATCGATGACCACGGCGTTGGCCTGCACGGACAGGTCGTGCTGCCTGAGGATGTCACTACCCTGGCCGAGCGCCTCCGGGCCGCCGGCTACCAGACCGCCGCCTTCAGCGAAAACGCCCTGATCAGCCGAGTTTTCGGCTTCGATCAGGGTTTCGAGTACTTCTCGGTGCGCACCGCCGAGGAGCAGATGGCCGCCAAGCAGAAGCTCGTGATCGACGTCGCCGACGAACTGGCGCGTTGGCTCGTGGCGCGCGATCCGGAGCGTCCGTTCTTCGTCTTCATCAACCTCTACGACCCCCACGAACCCTACGTCGTACGCGCCGAGAACCCATTCCTACCCGCGAGTGCGACGACGGCGGATGTCCATCAGCTCAAGGCCGGCCTGCGGACCTCGCATCTCATCTGTGAGCGGATCCCCCCCGCGCGCCAGCTCGAAATCTTGCACGGCCTCTACCTGGGCGAAGTCGCCTCGGCGGACCGAAAGCTGGGGGCCATCTTGACTCTCCTCGGCGATCAATCCGCTTCGGGCCTGGTTACGGTGGTGACGTCGGACCACGGCGAGCACTTCGGCGAGCATGGCCTGCTGGACCACGAATTCAGCGTGCGCGACACGGTGCTGCGGATTCCGCTGGTCGTGCACGGCCCGGCACTCGGGCCCGCCATCATCGAGCGGCCGGTGGAGTTGCGCGATGTCACCCGCTCGCTGCTCACCTGGGCCGGGGCCGATGCTTCTGGGATTGCGGCCGCCGGCCTGGCGGGCAATCAAGGCGCTGCGCCGGATGCGCCCGCCAGCCTCTTCGCGCTCTACAGCGACACCCGGATGCGGCTCCCCCCGACCTTCGACGCGGCCTCTGCCCAGCAGGTGCGCGATTTCAAGCGCCAGGGCTGCAGCGCGACCGACCGGGTGTTCGGCGACATGGTGGCGGTGACCCGCTACCCCTTCAAGCTCAACTGGTACGAGCGCTACCCCAGCGAACTCTTCGACTTGAGCCGGGATCCCGGTGAGCAGGCCCCTCAGCAGGCCCGCCACTCGGAAGTCTTCTCCATCCTCGAGCAGCAGGCTCGCGAGTTCGCCGCCCGTACCGGCCTGGCCGGCGGAAAAGCCCAGCAACGACTATCCCCCGAAACCGAGGAAGCCCTGCGGGCCCTCGGCTACATCGACTGAGCCCGCGTCATGTAGGGCCGGCCGACAGCAACCGTCTCGAAGTGGTGCGAGGTCTCCGTTCGCGTGCTCGAAGCAACGCATGCGCAGGTCTTTCCGCAGATCGATGGCATTGGTTTTCTAGATCAACCAAAAGCGGACACTCAACGGACACTAGATTGGGAGTACCCAATCGATCAATGGATATCACTCAGTGTCATTAAAAGTGAATTTGGAGCGCGAGACCGGGTTCGAACTACTCGGAAGCTTCGCTTCCTCCCCCTCAGCTTGGGGACATTCCTTGTTAGGCCGGCCCTACCCACTTCTCTGCGGTCGCCGCTCAATCGTGTCGCCACTGTCACGCTGCAATTGCCCACAGAATTCAAACCCAAAAGACCTACTCACTGCCAAGAGTGTGAGGGTTTTCACAGAATGCAGATTCCGCGTGCCGATAACGACTCCACGATGATGAGCGGCCGTGTCGCCTCTGTCACCTTCATCGATTCGAGTGGGAGAACTAAGCATGGAATCGATCTATCTATGGCCCGAGCATCCAATTGGGTCGTTGGCTCTACTTTGGGTAGTCAGCGTGGTCTTCTTGTGGGCCGCGCGCGACTCCGCGCTCGAGTTTCTTGCGGGTCTGGGGGACGGGATCACAGAGGGCCTCGCTTCACTGTCTGGGCACGTGCGTCAAAGAGCGGAAGAAATTCAGGTCCGTAGCGAAGAGGTTCTGTTGGCGGCTGGCACGCGAGACGCCCAGGGACGCTTGAATCGCGAGCTCGAACGCATCGACGCGGGCTTTGCAGAGCAATTGGGACAATATTCGAAGCTCCAACTACGCCTCGATGAACGGTTGCTCGCCCTCGACCGTGATTATCAGAAATGCGGCATCTCGCCTCCCGATGTACCGGGCTGGTCAGCGGCGGTGGAAACCATTGCCGGGCTTCCCATGAACGGTGATCCCAATGTCCAAAAGATTCTCGAGGGAATCAAGAGATCGTCACAGGATGTCCAGCAAAAGGCCCTCTCTGCATACCGTGACGACACTGCGAAGCGCCACAAGGTCCTGCGCAAGATGCTCCCCTGCTGGAAAGAGATCCGCAGCTTGCTCTCGGGCCTCAAAGTCTCCGTCAATCACGCACTCGAGAGCACCGGTCAGATCAACGGCTTTATCGAAGACTATGTAAAGATCCGCGAAGACCGAGACGAGTCAGCGCGAGCGCTCACCTACTCGGCATGGAAATTCTTCTTCGTCTCCATGTTGGTCCTCGGTGTCGCGCTTGGGGGTGCGTTCATTAATTTCCAACTGATCGCACTCCCCATGTCGGAGTTGGTTCCCGCAGGCGCCCGAATCGGGAGCGTAGCGGTGTCTACCGTATCCGCCCTCGTCCTGGTCTTGATGGAGGCCGCGCTCGGCATCTTCTTGATGGACATGTTAGGGATCACCGAACTCTTCCCTCGACTTGCCTCGATTCCGTTGGCTAAGCGACGTCTCATCCTGTGGCTCGCATTCTTTGGATTGCTCTTTCTATCTGGGGTGGAGAGCTCTCTGGCGATCTTGCGCGAGCAGATCGTCGAAGCGGACGCAGTCCTCAAGCTCTCACTCGCGGGAGAGGACTTGAGGATCATCGAAACCGCGAGCCAATCTTCAATCCCCATCATCGGCCAGGCCGTCCTGGGCTTCATTCTGCCCTGGATCCTGGCGTTGGTCGCGATCCCTCTGGAGATGCTCCTCGACTGCGGCCGGCATATCGTGGCGACCCTCGCCGTTTGGTTCTTGCGCACGATGGGAGCGCTCATGATTGCGGGCGCTCATATCGCGCGCCACTCTACGCGCATCATCAAGAGTCTATACGAAGTCTACATCTGTATCCCGCTTCGCATCGAGAGAATGTTAGGCTACGGCGACGATGCTGAAATGAGCCGTCCACGCCGCACAGCCCAGCCGTCTACGAGCAATAACCTCGCATGAAGGAGCGATCTTTGATGAATCGATTAAAGCGACTAGCAACTTCGTTGATCGGAGTCGGCTTGCCCCTGGCTGCACTGCTGATGGCCGGGTGCGCGGATGGGCGACGATACGACCAGGCCATCTGCGTGCTCATCGACGTCTCAGGAACCTACGCGGATCAGCGCATGGAAGTGGTGCGAACAATCAAGCGAGAAGTGCTCCCGAACATGATGCCCGGAGATACGCTCCTGGTTCTGCGAATTGATGCGCAGAGCTATGATCGCGAGAACGTCGAAGCGCTGCTGACCCTCGACGCTCGTCCTTCACGCGCAAACGCGCAGAAGCTCGCCCTCGCCCAGACCCTGGATCAGTTCGCCAAGGAGCCTTTTTCCGCCAAGCACACCGACATCCCTGGAGCCATGATGTTGGGCAGCGAGTATCTCCGCGAACTCGCCAGCGGAAGTCGCGTCATGCTCATCTTCAGCGATATGAAAGAAGATCTTGCGCCAGGGACCAAGCGTGAGATTCGAGCTGATGAGTTCGAGGAGATCGCCGTAATCGCATTGAATGTGAAGCGTCTCGGGCACGACAACGCGAACCCCGAGATTTTCCGCACACGCATGGACGACTGGGAGAAGCGCGTGCGGGCCGCAGGCGGTCACAGTTGGCAGACGATCATGGACTCGCGCAAGCTGCCCGAAACCCTTTCGAACCTACGCGAAGGAGAATCCCCCAGCACGCCCGTGAGCTGAACGTCCGTCGCGGGTGGCTGTCGAGATGCGTTCGCCTGCGCGGTCAGTACCGTTGCATCAGAATAGGAACACGCGTGGCTGCCGAACGAGCTTGCTGACGGGGAGCGCTCGATTCCCGTGCGATTGCCGTATCGAGCCATTACAGGCCACGCGGCGCGGGACTCCCCGGAGCGGGGCGATTACGCCTAATTCGAAGTCTAGTTATCAGAAGACTACTTACCGGCGGTACCGAAAGGGGGCCTTCTCTTACCTACTCCCGTCTAAAGTCCGGGATGCGATCGGCCATTCAGTTCAGCGAGCGCCTGCACACGATCTTTACCCCGAAATACGAGAATCACGGCGTTCCTTCTCGGTTCGGTTCTTCGTTCATGCCGTTCGTCGATCATGACTCATTGCGCTTCGGACACCTATGGCGCGCGCTGCGAACCGCCTTGGCGGATGCTATGCGCGCCTTGTGTTTCGGCCGCGAGAGGCGGCTCTCGCGCGAGGCCCTCAAGAACTTCTCTGTCAGCATTGGCTGGATGGCCGTCAACTGGTGCATGGTGCCGGTCATCTACATGGCGATGGAGTTCACGCGGAACGTCTACGGCCTCCTCTCCATCCCGACCCTGCCGGCCTCGACCTGGGAGTCGGTACCGTGGCCGATCCTCCTGCTCATCAGTGTCCTGGTGAAGGACTTTGCCGACTACTGGAACCATCGCCTGATGCATACGCGCTGGATCTGGCCCATTCACGCAGTGCATCACTCCGACACGCATGTAAATTTTCTGACCAGCTATCGCATCCACTTCCTGGAGAGCGTCTTCATGGACGCATCGTATGTCATCCTGCTGACCTGGCTCGGTGTTCCGTCGACCATGGGCGCGTTCGGGAGGATGCTCTTCACGCTCTTCAACTGCTATGTCCATATCGACATCGACTTCGGTCATGGACCGTTGAAATATATCCTGACGTCTCCCCGTCTCCCCATCTCCACCGATGGCACCATGCGGACCATCCAGACGCCTACGGCAAGAATCTCGCGACCGTCTGCCCCTTCTATGACGTGTTATTCGGAACCTATTACCTTCCGGGACGCTGCGACAAGCCGATGGGGGCTCTCTCGCAGGATGTCGCGCCCTTCAACCTCGTCGCCCAGGTCGCCCTTCCGTTCACCCGCTGGCTGCAGATGGGGTCGGCCAGCGTGAAACATGGGGCTGCGTGGGCTTTCGCGAGCACGCGTCGCGGACGCTAACGCGGGGCTCTCTACACGGGCAATCTCGGACTCCAGCGGGTACCACTTACTCGGCGTGTTTCCAGAAACGCAGTGTGAAGTTCCTTCCATAGGGCAAGTCCATCACATCGCGAATGCTCGGCGTCTGTGTTCTCCACGTTCGCGTGGGAACCATCCTTCCATCTGGGCCTGGGCTCGGCTTGCCCGTGCTGCTGGTGCTGCTTGCGATTCCGCTCGTGGTGGCGGCGGGCACGTTGACCGTGCCGAACACGTTCACGAACGGGACGACGGCCGACGCCAATCAGGGGAACGCGAATTTTGCAGCGGCCGAGACGGCGGTCAACGATAACGACAGTCGTATCACCGCGGACCACAGCAGCGCGACGATCAGGGAGATGGCACTCGGATATCCGATACCCCGGGATCTGGAACACAGCTTGCCGTGCTGTCGGCCTGTGAAACGGGTCTCGGCAAGTTGGCAGGGGGGGAAGGCATCTACGGCCTTCGCTGCGCCCTGGCAGCGACGCCTGCCCTGGACCCGGGGTCAGAAGGGCTTGGCGATCGCGAACCAGGCGGCGAGCGCACCGAGCGCCGCGGCGATCAACCAGGCCGGGCCGCCCGGGAGCACCTGGCGACGCACCAGCACCGGCAGCGCCCCGATGGCGAGCCAGACGCCGAGCTTCGCGATCAGCCAGCCGGGCCACGGCCAGGCAATGCCGAGCCGAGCCATCATGCCGAAACCCCCGACCAGCATCACGAAGAGGCCCACTCCGTGCAGGATCGCGGTGCCCTTCGGTGCGCGATCCAGCGCGGAACGAGCACCGAGCAGCAGCCCTCCCATGCCCAGGAAGAGGAGCATGAGTCCGACGACGTGAAGCAGCTTGTAGATTTCATAGGGCATCGTGAATCGACTCCTGTCGCGGCGTCGGCAAGCACCGCGCCCTTTGGGGGTGGCGCCAATTGTAGGGGGCCGAGGCCGGGATGGGGAGGCCCGTAGTCGGTGGTCTAGCATTCCCCCGAATCAGCTTCGGCGATCAGACGGACCGCGATGGAGTCGTGCAGGTTCTGGTTCGCGACCTCACTAACGTGACGGGCGAGGACTTCCCCGAGCAGGAAGTTCTGTGCGGTGCACCCGCAGCCCGAGCCCGCTGAGAACCGCGAGTAGCTGCGCCATGGCGTGATCGAGCGGTGCCAGGTAGAGCGCACCCAGTAGCGGCGACAGGCTGTCGCACAGACCCAGGCAACGGGTCAAGGCTCCGAATCGCTCGAATTCCCGATGAGATCCGCTCGGTCCAATTGGTCGAGCAACGCCGTAGCGCCGGCGGACCGGTCCTTAGCTCTTTATCATCCTTGGATTACACTTGGTATCATTAGATTAAGTTCGGGTATGGCCGGATTTCGTTGGTTTTCGCACGCGCTGGTGATACTCACGCTTCTCGCTGTTCCGGCAGAACGGGCGGCTTCCTACGATGTCGAGGCCGACAGCGCGGCGAACACGGTCTTCGTGCTGCTGTGGAACCACGCGAGTGCGTCGTATGATTCCATCAGCATCGACGAGGCTCTGCCGGCCTTCGTCTCGCAGGCCACGGCCAGCATCATTCCCGCGTCGGTTCCGGCAAACGGCAGCGACCTCGCGGCGATCGAGTTCGACGTCGCGCCGGGCGTCGCCCTGGGATCGACCGGCGACCTCACGATCACGGTATTGGGAAGCGTATCGGGCCAGCCGATCGACGTCGTGCTCACGGTGCCGCTCGAGGTCGTCGCAAGCGCCCCGGTGGCGCAGGGCGTCGTCGGCGTGGGTGTGCCGATGCCCGATCCCGGCGGTACGGACAGTGACGCAGACGGGATCAGCGACGCGCTCGAGATTGCGTTCGGAAGCGACCCCAACGATCCGCTCTCGACGCCCGGATCGGCGTCAGCAGTCCCGGCACTGCAGGCCCTCGGACTCGCGTGTCTCGCTGCACTGCTCGTGCTGTGCGTGACCTGGCTCGGCGGGCGGCGTCAACCGGATGAGGGCCGCCGATGAGGGCGACACGATACCGCCGCGTACTGGGACTCGGGGTCGTCACGCTGCTGGTGGCGACGCACGCCCACGCGGGTAGCCCGACCCGCATCCAACTCGTCGCCGAAATCCCCGATATATCGTTCAGCGCCACCGACGCTTCGGGAGCCGTCGCCGGCGAGGTCGACGGGATCGCGACGGATGCGCTGACCGGCGCGAACCCGGGCGAGATCATCCCGGGCGCGCAGCTACACGTCTCGATTCCCCCGGCCGAAGGCACGGTCCGCTGGGGCCACCTCGACGGCACGGGCGACTTCGTCGCCGGCCTGCCGGCCTCGGGCGCGGACGGCAGCTACACAGACCCGTCTCCGGGCGCGACGCTCGAAAAGCACTACAACCCGCCCATTGAGTTCGACATCAGCGGGCCGAACAATGCGTCGCAGCGCCCCGTCACGCTGGCGGTTCGCATCGACCCGCCCACCGGTGGCGCCATCGTGCTCTCGAAGCCGATCGCTCTCGTCAAGCCGCCGCTGGTCCTCGTACACGGGATCAGCCAGAGCCCAGCGTCCTGGACCGGCTTCGAAGCCGACTTTCGCAACAACCGGGGCTTCAAGACCTTCGCCGTCGATCACTCCGGAGGCTCCTACACCAGCGGCGCGCCGACCTGGGGCGGTAACGGCGACGTCCACGACTCCTATGCCTTCGTGCGCGGCGGCATGGCGGGTTCGGTCGGCGTGGCGGAGGCGCTATTCCGGTTCCGCACCGGTGACGCGACCGCGCATGCGGGCCTGAAGATCGCGGTTGCGAAGGCCGACATCGTCGCGAGCAGCTACGGAGGTGTGTTGTCGCGCTGGTACGTCGAGCAGGCAGGTGATTACGGCGACGACGTCCGCAAGCTGATCACGCTGGGAACACCGCACCGCGGCGTGGGCGCCGTCAACATGAATATACAAGCGGTGTTTGACCCGGTCATCGCCAATGCCTCCTCGCAGTTGTTCAACCCGGTCGACACCCTTGCGGGCACGCTGCAATTAATCGACGACTTCGGCTTCCTCCGCTGGAAAAAGGGCAGTACGCCCGAAGACGTCGTCCCCTCGCTCCAGGTGCTGTCGTTTGGCTCGGAGGTCCTGGCGCAGCTCAACGATACGCCCTTCCGCGACACCGTGGCCTACGCCTCGATCGTCGGCACCGACAACACGCTCAACTTCGTGGTTTTCACGATCAACATTCACTACGACCTCGATCCAGTTGTCAGCGTGCTCTCGCAGCAGAAATCCTATTTCCCCTGGATGCCGATCCTGGACGCCGGTGCGAACGATAGTGATGCGGTGGTTCCGACCTGGAGCGCGACGCTTCCCGCCCGTTCGACCGCCGTTCTCTTCGACCACCTCAGCTTCCACGACAGCGCCACGGTCCAGAATACGGTCTCGATCTGGCTCCAGGATTCCACGCTTCCTCTCGGGGTGGCCCATCGGACGGCCTTCCAGGCGCAGGTGATCGACCAGAACACCTCGCGCGAGAACGCTTACGTGGGCAGCACACTCGTGGGGACCCAGAGTGTCGGCGCGGGCCTGATCGAAGACGCCATCGCGCAGGTGAAGTTCGCGGGACCGACGCTCACCGAGGTCGGGGGCCTGCCGACAATCGACTCTTCGGGCGGAATCGTGACGGCCACGATGACGGGCATGGTGCGGGTGGACGTCGCGGGAACGCCGCAGCAGGAGACGGTCACCCTCGACAACGATGGCATTTTTGGGGATACGCCCCTGGATGTCGTCACCGCGACCCTCGACCCCGGCACGACACCGGAGGGAGAGCTTTTCACCTTCTCGATCGAGGCGACCTTCGGGCGCGGCCAGTCGGCCATCGTGGGGCCAGACGGGAGCGTTTCGGGCAGCGGGGTCTGGAGCGTCGGCTACGACATCTCGGCTTCGCCGGACTACACGCAAGCGCCCTGGACCGACATCGACTTTCCGTTCTTCTCGCTCCCGACGCCCTTCGTGCCCGGGCAGACGGCCCCGTTCCAGGTCGGCCCCACGCCGGGTAGTCCGTTCACCCTCGAGGGCGGCGTCCACGCGACGGCGGCCGGGATCGGCGCCGGAACCCAGGCGGTCACCGCCGCGCTCCTGGAGGACAACTTCTTCAGCGACACGCTCCTCGAGAGTCGCGCCTTCAATGTCTCGATGCCGGCAGGCGCCTTCACGGGCGTGCTCGTGCCGTACTCGGAGCCCGGTTACTTCCTGTTCGAAAACGGCAGCGGCGAAATCGAAGGCAGCGCCGGCTCGAGTGGCGAGACGACGGCCACCGTCTACCAGCGCCTCACCCAGCCGGGCGCCTCCGATCCGGAATCGGCCAACGTCACAGTCACGGCGGCGCCATGAGCGCGCGGCGCACGACTTCGCGCATCGCGGGCGGCATCGCCTGGGTCGTGCTGCTCGCAGCCGGTCTCGACGCGGGCGCCACACCCTCCATCTGGGACCGCTCGCTCCCCGATCTCGACCAGCGCCTGGGCTCCGTGCTCGACCTTGCCTCCGGCGAACTGGCGCCGGCGCCGCGTCCCGCGTCCTTCGCCGACGTCGAAGCGTACAAGGCGGCGCTCGCTCGGCTCGGTGACCTCGCGTACGAGGACGCGCAGGGGGGAATGCTCTTCGTCGCCTCCGGCTTCGCGCTACCGCTGGGCGCTGACGCGCCCGCGCCGGCGGCATTGAGCGGTTTCGACCGGCGACTCGAGGCGCGGACGTTCCTGCGCGGCTCCGAACTCGAACCGGGCGCGTGGTTCGCCGTGCGCTCGCGCAGCGGCGCGCTCTCGCTGGTGCGCGTCGTCGCCCGGACGGGGGCGGCGATTCGCCTGGCCTGGTCGCCCCCGCAGAGCGCATCGGCACCTCTGCGCAGGGAATGGATCGACGCCATCGCGGCGCTGCGCCCCGCGCGAATCGAGCAGGCAAGGCTGCCTCCGCTCGGGACCACACCGGAATCGGTGCTGCGCCTGGCCGACGGAAAACTCGGCACCGGCCCGCCGTTGCCCGAGCCCCTCTCGACACAGGCCCTGAGCGCGCTCGTTAAAGCCGTCGGGCAGGTGGGAGACCTGGCCTATTTCCATCTGCGCGCCGGCAGGCTCGTCGTCGCCTCCGGCAAGGTCGCGCGGCTCGGGACCGGCCCGGTCACGGCGCTCGCCGGCCGCGATCTGCGCGAGCGGCTGCGCGAGCGGCCGCTCGTTTCCGCCGACGCGCTGACGCCGGGGAGCGTGATGCTGATCGAAACGACCGCCGGACTCCACGCGCTCGTGCGCGTCGACGCGGTCGAGCCCACCGGGATGCGCATCAGCTGGCTCCTGCAACCGGACGGAACCGCCCTCTTCCCCGACCTCGCGGCCTTCGATGCCAGCTTTGAGATTCCGGACCCGCGTGTGCTCGACCGGCTGCTCCTCGCCGCCGCCGCACGCGGAGACTCCGCGGAGATGCGGCGCCTGCTGGCGATGGGGGCGAACGCGAACACGACTCTTGGCAATGGCGCCC
>Ga0310122_10001849_pt1 | contig 13532 bp, 11 predicted proteins | sample CB6_Bottom_1051__FD_203503 | JGI IMG/M metagenome (GOLD analysis project Ga0310122, IMG submission 203503) | Marine microbial communities from Western Arctic Ocean, Canada - CB6_Bottom_1051 | ecosystem: Environmental > Aquatic > Marine > Oceanic | place: Canada: Western Arctic Ocean | collected...
GGCCGAGTTTCCGACGTTCCCGGCCTACCGCCAGAATCACCGATATCGTATCGATCTCAGTTCCGTCTTCAAGGACTGCCCTGAACACATCGCCATTCCTGGCGACCGATTTCAGGTTGGAGTAGAAGGTGGGCATCTCGAGGTTGTCGACCTGCTCCTTGAACTTCATCATCAGGTCGAAACCGTCGATATCGGGCTGGCCGGGGTAGTTTTCGATGGTCCCGCCAATTGCGGTCTCTCCACCGAACTGTTCGCTAGCCATAAGCGTGTTGACCTGATAACGAGACGAATACAGTCCGGCAGCAAATGCCGCCGCACCCTGTCCGGCAATCAGCACATCAATTTGCTTGGTATCGCTCATGATTCCTCATACCGCGGTTCCGGATATCACACCGGCGCGGAGCATTCCTGTTTAGCTTAGAAGCACCCGGGATTCGTGTCGATAGGTGCTTTACCAATTTCGGCGCGCATTCAGAGTGGCCGTATTGTCGGCCCTGAAAACGCAGTCGTCTATTTGCTTAGATGCAGAGGAGATGCAGCATGGATTGGCCGGGCGAGGTTCAGGCGGCCCGATTTGTTTCGTCGTCACTGTCAAATAACACCGACATGGCATCCTGATCAAACACATCGGAATCGTCGATTTCAGCTGTATCGCGTTCGGACGGATCAATCTCTTAATCGAACTGGTTCGGCTCATCGTCTCCAGCGAATATTTCCGAGAATGTATCCGGGTCGAGTGGTCCAAGGTCGTCGATCTCGGCGGCATCGGATTCAGCAGGTTCAACCGGACTATCGGACTGGCCGCCTTCGTATTCCGCGGCAACCAGATCCGAAATGTCATCCTGACCCAGCTCGCTCGAACCAATGCTTTCGTCTGCGATCGAGTCATCGAAATCTCCAACCGCACCCCCCTCGTCACCTGTTTCACCGGTGTTGATCTTGATCAGGTTGATCTCGGGCAGATCATCGTTGTCTCAGGGGGAAATCGACTCCGAAGTGATATCAATCTCCGATGCCGCCGAAGAAATCTCCTCGGCAATTTCAATATCTACCTCTTCGAGCTGATCGGATGAATCACCGAACTCATCGGAAACGTCAATTTCTTCAGGATCGCTTTCGCCGAACGCCGCCGCAATCAGGTCGGCTCCCGTCGGCTCTTCGGCATCACCCCACGCGTCCAATTTGGCTACAACATCACCTGAAACGGCATTCTCGCCGTCCAGCATATCGTCAGTTTGTTCCTCGCCATTGGATGCCGCAATTGCCGCCACCACAAGATCAAGGCCAATAGGCCAATAGGCCAAAATTCCTAGAACCTGCATCCAATCTTCGATAACACTGCAGTGGATAGAGTTTGGATATGGCAGCTAAAATCCTCAGATTTTCGCCTGGTAAGGAATCTTCCGTGACACGGATTGGCATGAGTATTGCAAGCGACCTCCTCGAAGCCCTTGGCGAATTGGCCACTGCGCAAGAACGCGGCAGTTCGCTCGAATCGCTTGCCACCCTTGGCCGAAGCGTTGACGCTACCGTCCGAAGAATGAACGAGTTCGCGGGGATGGACTCTGCGGCCTGATTCGGTCACGAATCGCCCGGTCACCTGCTGGTATAATCACAGTCCGAATTGAACTGCCTTATTCTCCAGAATCACAAAATCCCGGGCCGTTTTTTGCTTCGGTCCGGGGTTCCGTTTCTGCCAGAATTGCCAGTTGCTTCTGTTATTAACCCTCACCACGCGTTTCATTGCGTATGCACACGCCTCAGGTGGCGATTTAGGCCAACATTGTCATGACACTCCCCATTGCCTCGATACCAGACGGCACTATCACTTCAGCCCGGGGTTTTTCCTCCGGGGGAGTTTTCGCGGGAATCAAGACTCCAGGCGCGGACAAACTCGATATCGGCCTGCTCGTTTCAGATCAACCGTGCACAGTTGCCGGCACTTTCTCGCAAAATAGCGTCATATCGCCGACTGTCACGCTTACACGACAGCGGGTAGGCCCAGAAAAGCGGGTGCGGGCGATCGTTGCCAACAGCGGATGCGCGAACACAGGGGTGGGCGATCAGGGTCTGATCGATGCCCGGGATATGACTGATCTTGCGGCCGCAAAGCTTGGCGTTACGGCAGAAGAAACCCTTGTTGCCTCGACCGGGGTTATCGGTGTCGAAATTCCAATGGCCCTCATGCGCGAATTCATCCCTCAGATTGCTGTGTCCGGGAACGGGGGGAACGAATACGCACGGGCGATCCTCACGACCGACAAACGCACGAAAGAGATCGCCGTCTCATTCAGTGTCGATGGAGTGACTCACACCGTAGGCGGCGTGTCTAAGGGTTCGGGAATGATTCACCCGAACATGGCCACGATGCTCGCCTTCACTACTACCGATGCGAATGTGGACCCGGCATTCCTGCAGGAAACACTTTCTGCCGCGGTGAGGCTGACCTTCAACCAGATTGACGTCGATGGCGACCAGAGCACCAACGACACAGTGCTGCTGCTCGCAAACGGAGCAGCCGGTGGGCCTGAAATCTCGGGTGGTGACGAGGCGTCCGAGGCCTTTGCCGAAGCTGTGCTGCAGGTGTGCCGTCATCTTGCGATAGAGATTGCACGTGACGGAGAGGGCGCAACGAAACTGATCGAGGTTACTGTCGAGGGTGCGCACTCCGACGACGACGCGCTGGTGGCCTCCCGCGAATGCGCGGCTTCTCTTCTCGTTAAAACCGCGGTTTACGGTCGCGATCCCAACTGGGGGCGGATATTCATGGCAGTCGGAAAGTCTCAAATCCCACTGGACGAATCGAAGATCGACGTTTACGTAAACGATATCCAGATCGTGGTCGGCGGCCGCGCAATCGCCTACAACGTTCAGAGTGTCGTTATGGCACTGGGCGACGCCGAGGTGCGGCTTCGAGTCGGACTCAATGTCGGAGATGGCTACGGCCAGGCCTGGGGTTGCGACCTCACCGAAGAATATGTCGTCTTCAACTCGGCCTACACAACGTAGTCGTCGTCAAGAGGGCATCGTCGTGACAGGCCAATCGTGGGGCGGGCTATTGCCAATTAGCCCCATCCTCCAGAATTTTTTTCGCGACCATTCGGCACGCGCGAGCTCGAAGGCGTCCGCTGAAAACGCGTGGGCGGTCCCCAGATGACCACTTCTAAAGCGCGCGGTCCCGGGGACGGTGTAGTCAAAACCATTGTCATCAAAATTGGCGGCAGCACTCTCGGCGAGGGCGACAGTACGATTCCCGATATCGTCGAGCTGTGGAACCAGGGCGCAAGACCGATCGTCGTTCACGGCGGGGGAAAGGTGATAAGCGACTGGGTTGTGAAACAGGGAATCCAGCCTGAGTTCGTGCGCGGTCTCAGGCGCACTGACAGGTCGACCCTCGATGTCGCGGTCGCCGTCCTCGCCGGTCTCGTGAACTCGCAAATAGTCGCCGAGTTCCAGGCTGCAGGTGCCAGCGCGATTGGAATCTCGGGTGTCTCAGGTGGTCTGCTCCAGGCAGAAATCCTCGAAGAAGAGCTCGGTTACGTCGGCAGGATCGTCAAGGCGAAGGCTGCGCCGGTCGAGGCTATCCTCGATTCGGGCAGCATCCCGGTGATCGCCCCAACGGCCCTTCACCTCTACCCGTCGGAATCCGGTGAAGATCGCATATTGAACGTGAATGCCGATACCTCGGCCGGCCATATAGCGAAGGCGGTAAGGGCTGACCAACTCGTGTTCCAGACCGATATCGAGGGTGTTCTGGATGCCCGGAGACGGCTGATTCCGAGAATGACGCGCGGGCAGGCAAGCGATCTCGTTTCTGGCGGGATCGCGGTTGGCGGGATGATCCCAAAGATCGAAGCATGCGCCGATGCAGTAACGGTTGTCGGCTCGGGCCACATCATCGACGGTCGAATCGCCGGGGCACTGTTAGCCTGCGTTCGTGGCGAAGATATCGGCACCAGGATTGTGTGAGCGTCCGGCGTTTGAAGGCATACCCGGTTCACAGGTAACAGCCGCATAGACTCAAAGGGATAAAACACTCGAAATGGCTACACCCGGTCATATTGCGGTGATGTTGGTAATCGGCTACCTGCTCGGCTCGATCCCCTTTGCTCGGCTGATCACTGTGCGCGCGGGCGTCGATCTGTTCACCATCGGCACTGGCAACCCCGGTGCCGCAAACGTGTTCAGGAAAGTGGACAAACGCCTTGGGGCGGCGGTTTTCTTTGCCGATGGTCTGAAGGGTGCCGTACCAGTAGTAATCGCCTGGTCGATGGGTGCACCCCAGGACCTGTGGATCGTTGCCGGAGGTGCTGCGGTCTTCGGTCACTGGTACCCGGTATTCAACCGGTTCCGTGGTGGGGCCGGCCTCGCGACCAGCGCGGGCGTCGTTATCGCGCTGATGCCGCTGGCAGGACTCGTTGGGATCGCTGTAGGAATGCTCACCCTCGCTCGATTAAAGAGCAGCGGTCACGGTGCCCTAGTAGGCCTCATCGTAATTGTGGGCCTGTCTTTTGTGTTCAACGACGACTGGCCCGCGGGATCAAAATGGCCCGCCGCGGCCGGGTCGATCGCCTTCGCAGTTGCTCTCTTCGGGAGGGCCGCGATGAAGGGGTGGAAACCAGGTCCCAAAGACTGACCCCGGTTTCAGGCTGATACCCAACTTCAGTACCGCTGCGATATAGTTTTCGTTCTGTAAAACGCAGGTGGTCTTCGAACGCCGTCGTTTCACATTGCAGTGGACGCCGTTTTTTTGGCGCAGCTGGATGCTCGGTGCAACGTTTGCACAAGATCAGAATTTTGGGAACGCCCCGCATCGTCGACGGGAGCCCCCAACAGAAAATACGAGAAAAAATATGACTAGCTCGGCTGACTATAAAGACCTCGAATCTAGGTACTACATGCAGGTGGTGAACCGTATGCCGCCCGTACTGGTGCGAGGCGAAGGCACCCGAGTTTTCGACAACGACGACAACAGCTATCTCGACTTCACCGCCGGGTGGGCCGTTCTGAACCTGGGTCACAACCACCCGGCAGTCACCGAGGCGATTCGCGACCAGGCGGGCAAGATCCTGCAGATGTCGAACCTGTTCTACACCACGCCCCAGCTATCGCTGGCGAAGATCATTGTCGACAATTCGGCGGTCGATCGCGTCTTTTTCTGCAACTCGGGCGCAGAAGCCAACGAGGGTGCCTGCAAGGTCGCCCGCAAGTGGGGTAAAATCAAACTCAACGGAGCTTACGAGATCATCACGGCCCTCGATTCGTTTCACGGACGCACTCAGGCGATGATGGCCGCGACCGGGCAACCGGCGTACCAGGAAAACTGGAAGCCCCTGATGCCGGGATTCGTGAACGTTCATTACAACGACGTGGAAACAATTCAAGGCGCATACGTCGAAGGCAGGACCTGTGCCGTGCTGCTTGAACCCGTACAGGGCGAGGGCGGTGTGAACATTCCGAGCGCCAACTACCTGAAGGACGTCATGGACTTTTGCCACGAGAAGAACATCCTGTTCATGCTCGACGAGGTCCAGACCGGCATGGGTCGAATCGGGACGTTGTTCGGCTACCAGCAGTTCCCCGGTGTTGAACCCGATGTCATGACGCTGGCAAAAGCCCTCGGTTCGGGAGTGCCGCTCGGCGCGTTCACCACCAAGGAGTTCTGCTCGGTGCTTGAACCGGGTGATCACGGTTCGACGTTTGGCGGCAACGCCCTGACGACGGCCGCCGGTTCAGCCGCAGCGAAAGTTATCGTCGATGAAAACATCCCGAAGCTGGCAGAAGAGACCGGGGATTACTTTCAGGGCAAACTGAATGCCCTCGCCGAAAAACATGAGTTCATCAAGGAAGTTCGCGGTATGGGCCTGCTGATCGCCGTCGAGATGTCGAAAGAGATCGCGGGAGCGACCGTGGCGAAGTGCCTGGAAGCAGGACTGCTGCTGAACGCTGTCCGGCCAAACATGCTCCGCTTCATGCCACCTCTCAACGTAACCCGAGACGAAATCGACGAGGCGGTGGCTATCGTCGATAAGGCACTCGAAGAGACCGGCGCGTAGCTCTGGCCGAGTCAGACCGCAAATCGATAGCCCCGGTCGATTAACTCGGCTGGGGCTGTTTTTGTTTTCGACATCTCGCGTACACGGTCAGAACTGGTCTTTGTTCGTGCACTCCGGGAACTAGGGCTGGTTGTGACCTGCCCCCATAACCTGTACCACTAGTTATGTTAGTCCGACGGCCTGTTTCAGCCTGATTGTTTCCGGTGCTGGCGGCCGGTATCCGAGTGAGCTGTGCGGTCGAATCGTGCCCCAATGGTCGGTTCGATGCCCCTACTACGAGCCCAACTCCGCTCTCATCGCCTCCCAGGCCTGGCGCGCATCCTCGACCGAGCCTTCTTCCTCGATGGTGGTAATGTCGCCCGGATCGGTGCCGAGGGTGACCGCCTTGAGAACGCGCCGCATGATCTTGCCACTGCGGGTCTTGGGAAGCATCGTCACAAAATTCAGGTCGCCAATGACCGCCACCGGACCCAGGTCGGCCCGCACGGTTGCCAGCAGCTCTTTTCGTAGGTCGTCCGATGGCTCGAAGCCTTCCTTGAGAGCAACAAAGGCCGCAATCACCTCGCCGCGCAGTTCATCAGGCCGGCCGGTGACACCTGCCTCGGCTACGGCCGTGTGCTTGAGGAATGCCGTCTCTACTTCGATCGTTCCCATTCTGTGGGCAGCGATCTTAATGATCTCGTCGGCGCGGCCAGCGAACCACACGTAGCCGTCTTCGTCGATATGAGCCGAATCGCCTGTGTAGTAAACGCCCGGAATCCGCTCCCAGTAGTCCGGGCCATAGCGTTCAGGCTCACCCCAAAGGGCAGGAGTCAATCCAGGGAAGGGCCGTTTGATCACCATGATCCCCTTTTCGCCTGGAGCGCACGGCTCGCCTTCGGACGTCAAGACCTCGGCCTCAATGCCCGGCAACGGTATCCCCGCCGAGCCCGGCTTGATGGTAAGCATCTCGATCCCGTACGGGTAGCCGAAGATGGGACCGCCGGTTTCTGTCTGCCACATGTGGTCTATCACCGGGACACGATCTTCCAGAACAACCTCTTGCAGCCACTTCCATACCGGCGCATTTAGCACCTCTCCGGCGCTGACGACCCGTTCAAGCGATGACAGGTCATGCTCTCGAGCTTGAGCTTCTCCATACCGCATCAACAGACGCACCGCGGTCGGAGAAGTGAATAACCCGGTTACGCCAAGTTCTTCGATCAACCGCCACACGACATCCGGCTCAGGATGATCCAGCGCACCCTCGTAGACGATGGTGGTGCAACCTGCAAGAAGGGGGGCGTAGACCATGTAGCTATGGCCAACCACCCAGCCAATATCCGAGGTCGACCACCATATGTCACTCGGCTTCAAACCGAAGACCCAACGGCCCATGCTGTGAATATGAACCTGGTAACCGCCGTGAGTCGAGACGGTCAACTTTGGCTTGGCCGTGGTGCCAGAGGTGGCGAGAATATATGCCGGCTCGTTAGCCTCCATCGAGACATGACCGCCATCGTGGCCCTCACCCCGTTCGATGAACTCGTCCCAGCCCAGTTCCCGATCCGAGGTAACAGGGCTCTCGCCACCGCGCCGCAGAACGACGACATGTTCGACCTTCTCGCCGCCCATCTCCATGGCCGAATCGACGATCTCCTTGAGCTGGACCTCCGTGCCTTTTCGATATCCGATGTCCGCGGTTAAGACGATTCGCGAGTCACTGGCCCGGATGCGTTCGGCAAGCGCCCCGGCGCCAAACCCGGCAAACACCACCGAATGAATTGCGCCTATCCGTACCGTCGCCAACATTGCCGTGATTGCCTCGGGACTCGTTGGCATATAGATGGTGAGGCAGTCGCCCTTATCCATGCCCAGTGCCCGAAGGCCTGCCGCGACGCGCTCAACTTCGGCCGTCAACTCGCGGTACGTGAACTCGCGTCGCTCCCCGAGTTCGTTGACGTATATCAGGGCTGTACTGTCGCCCCGGCCGCTTACGACGTGGTGGTCGAGGCAGTTGTACGCAAGGTTGGTTTGGGCACCGACAAACCACCGAAAGCTCGGGTCGTCTCTTTCGAAAACGTTGTCCCACTTCCGGAACCACGGCAGCTCGTCGGCCGCTCGGGCCCAGAACTCCTCCGGTGCCCCCCTGGCATCCTCGACCCATTGTTGGACAGTAGGATTGATCGCTGCCATCGCATTCACCCTTTGCACAGCTTCGTAGTTCTTGCCGGGAACGTTGTTCAGAATCGGATCGATGGTTAACCCACCGGAGCGTCCCGATTAACCTGCCCGTTCGACAGCCATGCTGATGGCGCGTACTCCGATCACCTTTGCCATCGCCTCACGGTACTCAGCCGAAGCGTGGATATCCTCGTTGAACATTCCCTGGTACTCGACACCAACCCGTTCAGCGGCACGTCGAACCACTGAATCTGTCAGCTCTTTGCCTTCAAGTATTCGCTCTGCCCGTCGCGACCGTTTGGCGAAAGGTCCTGCCCCCGTAACACCAATGCGTGCTTTCGTGCAGGTCCCCGAGCCATCGATTTGGATCACGGCGGCAACACCGACCAACGCGTAGTGAGAGGCCTTATTGGCCAACTTCGCATAGGCACTTCCAGTACCTTTGCCGGGAGCCGGAATGTAAATCTCGGTCAGCACCTCATTCGCGCGAAGTGCAGTAGTCAGGAAGTCCCTGAAGAATCGATCGGCCGGAATTGAACGGGAAGCACGGGCCGAACGAGCGCTGATCGTTGCCTCCAATGCAAGCACCACCGCCGGAAGGTCCCCGGCAGGGTCCGAATACGCGAGCGCACCCCCGATTGTGCCCCAGTTTCTTACCTGAACGTCTGCGACCTGGCCCGCTGCCTCGGCCAAGGCGTAAGCACTCTCATTAACCGCGTCCGAGGATTCGAGCTCTTCATAAGAAGTCATCGCCCCGATGTTCAGACCGTTCGTATCCGAGCTAATACCGCTTAGTCCGTCGATGGCCGAAAGGTCGATCAGCACCTCGGGCGAGACCAATCGGGTCTTCATGAGCGGAATAAGGCTGTGGCCACCCGCAATCAAGGCCGCGGAGCCGCCACTTCGACTGAGGAGCCGCGAGGCCTCCTCGACGCTCGAAGGCCTGACGTAGCTGAATGGCGCAGTTGCACTTGTAGTCATGACTTACCTCCCGTCTCCCTCTGCTTCGCTCTCGTAGAGCGCTCGGCACGCTGTTTTTCCCTGGCGTCCCGGATGATCCGCCACATTTTTTCGGAGTGGAGCGGCATATCGATGTGCCGTACTCCAAGGTGCTTGAGGGCGTCGACTGCCGCGTTAACAATCGCAGGCGTGGCAGCGATCGTCCCCGCTTCACCAGCACCCTTCACGCCCAGGTCATTAGACGGTGAAGGAGTTACGGTACGGTCGGTCTCAAACATCGGCAGGTCTTCCGCGGTTGGAATCGCATAGTCCAGCATCGACCCCGACAGTAGCTGCCCGTCATCGCTGTAGACAGCGCGTTCCTGCATCGCCTGACCGATACCCTGGGCGATTCCTCCATGCAACATGCCGTCCACGATCATCGGGTTTATCACGTTGCCAATATCATCAACGGCCACATACCTGAGTACCCTGGTTTCTCCGGTGTCAGGGCTCACTTCAACCACGCAAATGTGGCAGCCAAACGGCCAGGTGAAGTTCTCTGGATCGAAGAAACTGACGGCCTCAAGACCGGGCTCGGTGTCGGGCGGCAGGTTGACCGCGGAATAGGCCTGACCTGCGACTTCTGCGAATGTCATCTGACTTTCGGGAATATCTTCAACGGTGAACGTCCCGTCCTTGAACGTCACATGGTCGGGCTCGACACCCATCTGGTGCGCCGCGATCTTGGTGGCTTTTTCCTTCACCTTAACTAGGGACATCAACAATGCCTGACCTCCGACCGAGACCGAACGACTGCCGAACGTCCCGGTGCCGAACGGTTGCTTTTCCGTATCGCCGTGCACGATATCGATGTCGTCGTAGGGAACACCGAGTTCCTCTGACGCGATCTGGGCAAAAGTAGTTTCATGACCCTGCCCACTCGAAGCCGTGCCGGTGTACACGGTCACGGTTCCGGTTGGATGGACACGAACGGTGCTCGATTCCCACAATCCTGCTCCAGCCCCCAGCGACGCGGCTACCGCTGACGGTGCCAGCCCACTGATTTCGATGTAAGTCGAGAAGCCGACGCCAATAAGTCTTCCGTTCCTGCGGGCCTCTCTTTGCTCGCGTCGGAACTCCTTGTAGTCGAATATCTCGAGCGCTCTGTTCAGCGTGGCCCGGTAGTCCCCTGAATCGTAGACAACCCCCGTCGATACCGTTCGCCCGTTCTTGAACGTTGGCAGGAAGTTCTTGCGTCGTACGGCGACTGGGTCCCGGCCTATCTCGGCGGCGAACATGTCGACAAGTCTCTCCAGTACGAACGTGGCCTCCGGTCTTCCGGCACCTCGGTATGCGTCAACCGGCGTCGTATTCGTGAAGACCCCCGTCACAACACACGAGATGTGCGGGACTTTGTAAACACCTGACAGGAGCAGGCCGTAGAGGATGGTAGGAATACCGGGCGCGAATGTAGACAGATAGGCCCCCAGGTTGGCGTAGACATGTACCTTGAAGCCACTGATTGTCCCGTCCCGGTTGCCACATATCTCAGCATCGGCGATGTGGTCTCGGCCGTGGGTAGTGGCAATGAAGTTCTCTTGTCGGCTCTCGATCCATTTGACTGGCCGCTTCAGATTCTTGGCAATCATACCGAGGATGACTTCCTCAGCGTAGAGATAGAGTTTCGAGCCAAAGGCTCCCCCAACGTCCGGAGCGATAACCCGTACTTTGTGCTCTGGATGGCCGGTTACGGCAGAAAATAAAAGCCTTACAAGGTGAGGAATCTGGGTCGAAGTCCAGATAGTTATCTGCTCCGTGCCCGCATTGAAATCAGCGACGATTCCTCTTGGCTCCATCGAATTCGGTATCAGTCGCTGGTTCCGCATGCGCTGTTTTATGACGACCTCTGCCTCTTTCGCGGCATCGTCGTATCCCCGGTCAGCAGAATGAACTTCCCACTCGAACGAAGTATTGTCGGGCGCGTCTTCGTGCAATTGCGGCGCACCCATTTGCGTCGCTTTCTCACCGTCGACAACAACATCAAGGGGCTCGTATTCGACTTTGACCAGCTCAGTAGCGTCCTGCGCCTCATAAGGACTGTCGGCCACTATTGCAGCAACAGCATCTCCTACGTATCGAACCTTCTCGAAGGCCAGCGGGGGGTGGGGAGGTGAATTCTGGTCGGGAAGTACCCATCCAACGGGAAGGGAACCAAGCTGTTCCTGCAATTCCGCGCCGGTGAAAACCCGCTGCACACCAGGTGCAGCGGCCGCCGCAGACGCATCGATACTTCGGATCAGCGCGTGAGCGTGTGGGCTCCGAACAAATGCCACATGCGAGAGCCCGGGCAAGCGAACGTCATCTACGTACGTTCCATCTCCAGTGATCAAACGGTGGTCTTCACGACGTTTTAAGGATTCCCCCTTCAATGCAATAGTCATTGCTTTCCTCCCGACATCGCTCCGGTATTTCGATTCGCAGCTGCATACCTGATCGCCTCAACGATATTGTGGTATCCGGTACAGCGACATAAATTCCCGCGAATTGCGGTTCGGATTTCGCCTTCGTCCGGATCCGGATTTCGATCGAGCAACTGGACTGCCGAAATCATCATGCCAGGGGTGCAGAAACCGCACTGCAGACCGTGCTTCTGCCAGAATCCTTCCTGGACTGCGTGATATTTGCCGTCGGACGCAAGCCCCTCCACCGTGGTGATATCTGCTCCGTCCGCCTGGACAGCGAACATGGTGCAGGACTTCAATGACCTGCCGTTCAATAAGATCGTGCATGCACCACAGCTACTCGTGTCACACCCCAGGTGCGTGCCCGTCAAATCAAGGACATCGCGAAGAAGATGGATAAGCAGCAGGCGTGGCTCAACATCTGCAGAATAGTCCGTGCCATTAACGGTTACGCTTATCCTGTTGGTGGTCATGGATTGCCCTTCCAGCTTGTTTCAATGCGCTTTTACTAAAAAAGCGACGCGGGTCGACCAAGTAAATAACATCTTTTTGCTGAGCGCAACTCCCCGAAAAGTCACTGGAAGAACTTCCAGTCACAAAATACGTCACTTTCCTGGGAGGAAAGTTTTGAAAATCGCCGGTACATACAAAATTGCCGCAACCAGGCAAAAGGTGTGGGATGCCTTGCTGGACCCCGATATTTTGAAAGCATCGATCCCTGGCGCCGATCGGCTGGATCAGACGTCACCTGGCAAGTTTGACGCGGAGATCAGTGTTGGAATCGGCATGATCCGTGGCAAATTCCATGGAACAGTTGAGTCGATTGATCTGAACCCTCCCTCCAGTCAACGCCTGGTCATGAGTGGGGAAGGACCCGGTGGATGGATCAAAGGCGAAGGAGCGTTGACACTTCGAGATGTTGACGGCATCACCGAGATCGAGGTCGAGGGCGAAGCGTCAACCGGTGGAGTGCTGGCCCGAGTTGGCCAGCGCATGATCGGCAACGCGTCAAAAAAAATGATGGGCCAGTTCTTCAAAAACCTTAACCGTGCACTGAACCGGTAGTTTCTGTCTATTACGCCCGGTCTCACCGTAATTTTGCGCCGTACCGGAACGCCCTGCTCCCGAATGGCATTACCCGGGCCGCAAATTGACACGGCGCCGGAGCCTGAATAGAGTTCCGCTTGATTCAATCTCATCACTCGGGAGGCAGACGAGCCATGGCAATGCGCAAGATCATCAACGATCCTTCACTGGTCGAAGACCAGACGGTTGCAGGCATACTCGCTGCTTTCCCAGATCACCTGAAGCGCGTCGAAGGTAGCACCAGGGCATTGATCAGGGCAGACGCGCCGGTCGCCGGCAAAGTTGGCATCGCAACCGGTGGCGGCTCAGGCCACCTTCCACTGTTTCTGGGTTATGTCGGCCAGGGGCTCGCCACTGGCTGCTGCGTCGGTAACGTTTTCTCGTCGCCCTCGGCAGAAGACATGCTCGATGTCACAAAGGCAATCGACAGCGGAGCCGGCGTGCTGTACCTGTACGGCAACTACTCGGGCGATACGATGAACTTCGACATGGCTTCCGAGATGGCCGAGATGGAAGACATCATTGTCAAGACCACCCTCGGTCGAGACGACGTGACATCAGCCCCCAACGAAGAGATGGAGCGTCGCCGCGGCGTGGCGGGTATCGTTTTTGGATTCAAGATCGCCGGGGCTGCGGCTGAAGAGGGGCGCGATCTGGACTCCGTGCACGCGGTTGCAGAAAAAGCGGTCTTCAACACCCGCAGTATGGGAGTTGCGCTTTCAGGCACAACTATCCCCGCGGCAGGCCAGCCCGGATTCGAAGTGGCAGAAGGCCAGATGGAACTCGGCATGGGCATCCATGGCGAACCGGGTGTGGAAATTGG
>Ga0310122_10001850_pt1 | contig 13524 bp, 15 predicted proteins | sample CB6_Bottom_1051__FD_203503 | JGI IMG/M metagenome (GOLD analysis project Ga0310122, IMG submission 203503) | Marine microbial communities from Western Arctic Ocean, Canada - CB6_Bottom_1051 | ecosystem: Environmental > Aquatic > Marine > Oceanic | place: Canada: Western Arctic Ocean | collected...
GGATACAAAGGGTGGCCTGAAGCTGCACCGTTCGACAAGATCATCGTCACGGCTGCCCCGCCAAAAGTGCCCCAACCTCTGTTGGATCAACTTAAGCTCGGAGGAAGGATGATCATCCCCGTTGGGAGGTGGAGTCAGGAACTACTGCTTATACGGCACACGCCCGACGGCTACCGACGGGAACATGTTTTACCGGTCCGTTTCGTGCCAATGACCGGGGCAGCCCAGAAGGAACAACCATGAAAAATTTACTCCTAATAACAATCGCAGCCGTGCAGTTGTTAGCGGCGGTGACGCTGGACGCGGGGGAGCCCAAGGGGGTGTCACTACGCGGGCAGGTGGTGGACCTCAACGTCGTGTTGAAGAAGCAGCACAAGGTGGACATCTCGACGAAGGCGGGGCCGGTGTGGGTGTTCAAGGCGGCGGACGGGAAGCTCTTCACGCTGCTGAAGACGCAGCGTTCGCTGGCGTTGTTTGACGACAGGCGGCTGCGGGGGCGCGAGTTGATTGTGAAGGGGCGTGTGTTTCCGGGGACGCAGGTGCTGGAGGTGACGTTCATCCAGTCAGTGCGCAAGGGGGTGGTGCATGATGTGTTTTATTACTGCGACATCTGCGTCATCAAATTCCTCGCGCCGGGGCCATGCGTGTGTTGCCGCGAGCCGGTGGTGTTGATGGAGAAACTGGCGGGAAAGAAGAATGCGCCGGTGGATTGATTACTGTTCGCCAACGCCCTCAAAGACGACCTGTAGTGGGATAGGGATGGCGGTCTTGGCGTCTTTCAATGCGCCGCTGGCGGCGAGGAGGATGCTGCGGTGCTCAGGGGCGGGCTCGATGATGGTGGGCTGCGCGGCGGCTTTCTTGGCGGGGCGTAGGCTTAATATCATGGGGTGTTCGCTGGCGGTTTCCATGAGGCTGGCCTTGGTCATCGTCTTGAACGTCTTGTATGTGTCGAGCTTGGGATCTTTGGTGGCGGGGATGAGCACGGCGAAATACGGGTAGTCAGTAGCGCCGAGGTGGTTGCCATCGCCTGGGATTTTGCCGTAGCGCATGGTGAAGACGCCCTTATAAAGATCGTCGTCGCGGTAGTCGCGGCCGGATTTGTGGATGCGAACGACGCCCATCAACGTGGCGGTGGCCAGCGCGTCAAGCGCCTTCTCCGGCTTGGCGGGCTTGGCCTTCAAAGGCAACGGCGCGCGTAGCCAGAATTCCAGCCACGGCTTGCCGCCGATGGAAAGTTGGATGCAATCCTTGCCGAGGGTCTTCTTGACGGCGGCGCTGACGTCCTTGGGGACGGGCGTGGTGGTGACCTTGACGGAGAATTCCGCTGCCGCAAGCGGCATGGCGATGAGCAGGATTGTGAAAATGATTTTCAGCATTTTGTTTTTCAATTTGAACGGACTCGCAAGCTCGTCCCTCCATTCAAGTCAAACGCTGGAGGGACGAGCTTGCGAGTCCGTGCGTCGGCACTTTTAAAACGTGCCGACGTACGCGCCGCGTTGGCCGATGCTGATCCACTTGATGCCGAGGTCGTCGCCTTGGTAGGCGAACATCTGCGTAAAGGCGGCAGTTGCGTGGCGGATTTTTGTCAGCGGCGGATAATAGAGATACTCGTTGCCGCAGACATGGTCGCCGGAGCAAAAGCAGCGGGTGGAAATATTCACCAGCTTGCCAGCCTTAACGCTCGCGCAGGTGCCGGCCTTGGTGCAGTCGCCGATGGCGGCGGTGATTTTCTCGACGCGCGTGCAAAGCACCTCGCCGATGAGTTTGCCGGCGCGGGCCTTAGCGAACGCGGCGAGGGCGGCGCGCTGGGCGGTGTTGGCGCGGGCGTCGATGATGAGCACGGTCTTGCCGCGCGGTTGGGCGTACTTGATGTCGCCGAGCGTGTCCTTGGTGCGGACGACCGCGATGACGTTGAGTCCGGCGAGGTCGATATTGTTCCACGCGCCTTTTTTAATGGACCACGTGAGGATGGCCTCCTTGCCGTTGGAGCCCATCTCGGCATTGGAAAAGCACGGGCCGGTGTAGACGTCGCATGAGCGCACCTCGAGATAAGTGCCGCTGATGGGCGCGGCCCAAGTGGTGGCCGCCAAGGCAATCGTGGCGGCGGCGGTCAGAAACAGTTTTTTCATGGCATCAACTCCTAGAGCGCATCGTAGCACTTTCGGGCGTCGGTGCAATCACATTTGTCGGCCGCCTCGCCGTCGGGGCCGAAGGCTTCCTGCGACTTGCTGCACCAAAACACGTCGCTGGCAAACTCGCCCTCCTCGCCCGCGGCGTCCTCGTGAAACATCTCCTTGCTGCGGAGGAACTTGCACGGCGGGTCGTGCGGTTTGCGTTCGGTCTCGATTTGGTATTCGGGATTTTTCATGGCGTTCCTCGGTTAATTTTTGGCTCCGTTGCTGGCGGCGGCGAGGGCGCGTTTCACGGCGGTCTTCACCATTTTCACCTTGTAAGCATTGCCGCTGAGGGGCTTGGCGCCAGCGGCGGGGTCGTTGCCGGTGACGACCACCGGCGTGGGCGCCACGTGGCCGAGCACGATTTTGGTTCCGCCGTTGGTCTTGGCGACACTTGCGGTGACGTACGGCCAATCGAGCCCTTGGCGGTGGCGGATTTCGTACGTGGCATTTTTCGCGCCATTCACCGGCACGATGATGGCGGTGATGATTTCATTTGGCTTCAGAACCGTCTCGCGCTCGTTTTCGGTTTTGGGTGTTTGGAAAAACTTGTCGGCGGCGATTTCGCGCGCGGAGGTTTTTATGGTTGCACCGAGCGCAATCAGCGCGGGGCCGAGGCTGCTGGCGCTGACGAACTTGGCTTTGCCACTGTTGCCGAAGATGGCGTGGTAACGGTTGTCGCCGCCGGTGACGAGGGACTTGCCGTCCTTTTGCGCGAGCAATCCGTAGCCGTTGCGGTAGTACCAGCAGCGCGGGCGTTGGCAGAGGTCGCCGCCGACGGTGCCGGTGGAGAGGAGCTGCGGGCTCGCGATGTTCTTGGCGGCGGTGGCCAGCGCGGGGAAATGCTTTTGCACGTCGGCGTGGTCGGCCAGTTCGCCCATGGTGGTCATGGCGCCAATGGTCAGCGCGCCCTTGGCGGACGAAATGCCCTTGAGGCCCTTGACGGCCTTGAGGCTGACGACGCGAGTGGGCGCGGTGAGGCCCTGCTTGAGGCAGGTCACGAGGTCGGTGCCGCCGGCGAGCACCTCGGTCTCGCCCCATTTGTCGGCGAGTTGTTCAACGGCCTCGTCGACCGTGCGGGGGGTGGCGTATTCAAATGATTTCATTTTATAATCCTCCGGGTTCAGGCCAGCGCGTCCAGCACGTGGTCGGGGGTCAGGGGCAGATAGGGCACGCGGACACCGATAGCGTTGGCGACGGCGTTGGAGATGGCGGCGGCCGGCGCGATGACCGGCGGTTCGCCGACCCCGATGATGCCGCGCTTCTCGTATTTCTCGCCGGTCATCATGTGCACTTTCAGCTTGCCGACGTCCTTGATGCCGGCGATGCGGTAGAACTCCATGTCGGCGTTGAGCATGCGGCCGGTTGCGGCGTCGTACAGTGCCTCCTCGAACAAAGCCGAGGTGATGCCCATGATGACGCCGCCGTAAACCTGACTTTCGCAGGTTTTCATGTCGATGATGAGCCCGCAATCCTGCACGGCGACCATCTCGATGAGCGTCACCACGCCGGTCTCGACATCGACCGACACGTCGGCGATTTGCACGCCGCCGACGCCCGCGTCGATGAGGCCAGCCTTCTGCGCCTCGGTGCGGTTGTTCGCGCCGGTCTTGCTGATGGAACCGGTGCGCAGCATTTTGCAGGCGTCGGTCCAGCTCATGGATTTGGCGGCGTTGCCAATCTCGCGGATGCGGCCGCCCTTGGCCTCAAGCTTGTCGGCCGCCACACCGAGCTTGGTGGCGGCGATGCCGAGCAACTCGTTGAGCGCATCGGTCGCGGCCATGCGGGTGGAAACGGAAATGCCGCCGGTGGTGGTGCTGCCTCCCGAGCCACCGGATGCGGGGTAGGCGTTTTTGCCAATCTTTGTATCGATGGCCTCGAGCGGCAGGCCGAGCGTCTCGGCGGCGATGATGCTGACCACCGTACGCGCGCCGGTGCCGAGGTCTTGCGTGCCAATCTCGGCCTTCACGGAGCCGTCGGGGTTGATGGTCACGCGGCATTCGGAGGCATGGCCGAGGCCGCCCCAAGTGTGCATCGCGATGCCGAGGCCGCGCTTCACCGGGCCGGCGTCGAGCTTGGTGCGGAGGTGCGCCTTTTTCGCATAGCCAATCATTTTCATGGCGATGTCGAGTTCCTCGGCGTACACGTCGGGGCGTGCGGTGAGGTTGAGGTTCTTTTTGTAAAACGCTGCGGCGTCAATGCCCAGCTTGGCCGCCGCGTCCTCCAGCGCGGAGAAGGTGAGCAGGCACGTCTGCGGATGGCTCGGTGCGCGCCACGCCCGCTGGCCGCCGCGGTTGGTGCGGATGCCCTTCATCGTGGTCTTGCGATTCTTCGGCTCGAACACATACGGAAATGCGCGCAAACGATAACCGCCGCCGCCGCCCGTGCCCCACACGCTGCCCTCGAAGCCGGTGATGGTGCCGTCGTTCTTCAAGCCCAGCTTGATGTGCGTGTATCCCGAGGGCCTATTTCCGGCGATGGACAACTCGAGGTCGCGGTCCAGCAGCAGTTTCACCGGCCGGCCAGTCTGCTTGGAGAGCAGCGTGCCGATGATGCCCCACTTGTCGAAACTGAACTTGGAGCCAAAGCCGCCGCCCATGTACTGGCAATCCACGTGCATCTTGGCGCGTTCGATGCCGACCGCGTCATCGAGCCGGTCGGCCCAGCGGGAGACATTCTGCGTGGACGGCCATGAGTACAGCTCACCGCCACGCACCTCCGTCACCTGCCCGTGCGGCTCCATGCAGCAATGGGTGATGACCGGCACGCCGTAGTCGCCCTCAATGATGACATCGGCTTCCTTAAAACCGTCGGCCACCTTGCCCACTTCCTGCTCGGAAGCACGGCCCGTGGCAAATTTGATGTCATTATCAATTACCTGATGCTCGAGCACCTCGTACTTCGCCTCCACGATCGCCGCAGCCTCGGTGGCAATCTCCTCCGACTCCGCCGCCACACAGGCGATGATTTGCCCGATGTACCGCACCTCCTCGCCAATGAGATCGGTGTCCTTCCAAACGCCCTTCACACCCGGCAGCGCCTCCGCCTTTGCCGTGTCAATTGACACCAGCTTCGCGTGCGCGTGCGGCGAGGTCGCCGGTTTGGCCCATAGGAGACCCTTCGGGTTCATGTCGAACGAATACTTTGCGCGCCCTGTCGCCTTCACCGGCCCGTCCTGCCGGGTGATGCTTTTGCCAATTAGTGAGCGGTCCTTTTTTTCTGGCCATGCTGCAGTTGCCATCACGCGCCTCCTTTCAATTCCTTCGCGGCGTCCATCAGCGCCTGGTTCATCCCCACGTACGTGCCGCACCGACAAAGATTGCCGCCGCAACCCGCCTGCGCTTCCTCCAGCGTGGCGTCAGGATTTTTGGTCAAAACCGCCGTGCATGCCACCACGAAGCCCGGCGTGCAGAACCCGCACTGCTGCGCGTCATTCTCCACAAAGGCCTTCTGCACCGCATTCATTTTCTCAGGCGTGCCGAGCCCCTCTATGGTCGTGATTTTCCGCCCCACGGCCTCCACCGCGAGCATCGAGCACGAGTACGCCGGCTCGCCATCCACCAGCACCGTACACGCCCCGCACGTCCCGCGGTCGCACACCTTCTTGGCGCCGGTGAGGTCCAGCCGGTTGCGTAACGCATCGAGCAGCGTCACGCGCGGCTCCACTTTCAGTTTGCGGCGTCGGCCATTTAAATTCAGCGTAATCGACGTTTCCTCTGGACCTCGCGGTGTCAATGACACTGCCCCGTCCCGGTCGATCGTCGAGCAGCCAGTCGCAATGGTTGCAACCGCACCGCCCGCGCCAACCCCTTTGAGGAACCCACGCCGCGACAGGCCCTTGCCTTGCATGTTTGTATTTTCGTCGGCTGTCATTGAATCAGATTCCAACCCCACATTGGCATCCCTCCGCTGATTTTATGGCACCCTAAACAAAGGGTTGCCTCCCCGCGCCGGGTTGCATCTCGTGTAGGTTGGAAAAAAGTGGGGTAATTTTCGCGGCGAGTCAATCAGGATTTAACAAATTTAACGTGTGCATAAAACCGCTGCAGCCGGTCCGCTTTCCCAAGGCTCTTTGATTTGCGGAATAAACTTCACGACGCCACTGCTACCTGAGGCATCAGACAGGCTGATTTCTCATTAGAATCGCGTTCGAGCAAGCTCCCGTCGCTTGACCATGATATTAGGCGGCTTATAATGATCGGCAGAAACTTGATGCCACATGAATCCCTACGCCCTTTATGAAAAGGCCCTTGAGTTGATGGAGAATGGCCGTTCCTTTTCCATGGCGGAAGTCATTTGGTCCTCGGGTTCCACGCCGCAGAAGGCGGGGGCAATGGCCATCTTCGAGGCCACCGGCTCGATCTGGGGCACTTTGGGGGGAGGCTGCCTGGAGGCCGAGTCGCGGCGGCGCGCGCTCGAGGCGCTCGACTCGGGCCAGGCCCGGGTGTTTGACCTGAAACTGGACGAAGTTGGCAACTGGGATGACGGGTTGATCTGTGGCGGCCGGGTTAGGGTCATGGTCGATCCGAATGTCCAGAAAAACCGGGACGTTTACCGGCAATTCGTGGCCGCTGGCAAGGAAAGGAAACAGGGGCTGCTTGCGGTGGTCATTCGTCATCCGGAACTGACTCCGGGCCGGGCTTTTTGGGCGCCTCAACAAAAACTGGAGAAGCTGCCGATCGGGATTGAGCTGGACGCCATCCATCAGTTCCTCAAGAACGGCTGCCCGGGCACCCTGCGGGTTGATCGGGAGAAGGACGAAGCTCCCATTGAGGTTTACCTAGTGCCGATGGTTCCGGTGCCCAAGCTAATTATTGCGGGCGCGGGCCACATCGGCAGGGCGACCGCTCATCAGGGATTCCTGCTGGGATTCGAGGTCACGGTCATCGACGACCGGCCCCTGTATGCCAACCGCGAAAACATTCCCGACGCGAGCCGTGTGATCTGCGGGGATATTGCCGGCGAGATGTCCAAACAGGACATCACCGGGGACACCTATATTGTCATCGTTACCCGGGGACATCGGCGGGACCGGGCCGTTCTCGAAAGCTGCATCCACTCTCCCGCGGTTTACATCGGGATGATCGGTAGCCGGCGCAAAAGCAAACTGATCCGGGACAACCTTGTGCGGGAGAATGCCGCGACCCAGGCTGAGATCGACAGGGTGGTTTCGCCCATGGGATTGAACATTGGCGCCGAGAGTGTCGAGGAGATCGCCCTGAGCATCGCCTCGCAGTTGGTGGGGGTGCGCCGCATGGGGTCGCTGGATGCCGGGAGCAAGTCCTTTTCCTGAAATGATCCATGCCATCATCCTCGCGGCGGGCGAATCCAGGCGGATGGGAAGACAGAAACTGCTTCTTCCATACGGAGGAAATACCGTCATTGAGCATATTGTCACCCAAGTCTTGCAGTGCGAATTTGGCGGTATCACGGTGGTGTTGGGCCACGATGCCGGGGAGATTGCCGCCAAACTGACGCCCCTCCCGGTTCAGCGGGTTGTCAACGACGAGTATGCCAGGGGTATGATCACTTCAGTCCGCCACGGTCTGAAAACCGTGCCGCTGGAGGCAAATGCCGTGATGATCATCCTGGGGGACCAACCAGATATCTCCCATGCCGTCGTAAGCCAACTCATCGAGAGCTCCAGGACGACCGGCAAGGGGATTGTTGTCCCGTTGTTTGAGAGTCGGCGAGGGCATCCCATTCTGGTCTCGACGAACTATCGGGACGCGATCATGACCCGCTACGGGGACACCGGGCTGCGCGGCCTGTTGGTCGATCACCCGGAGGATGTTGCTGAAATCCGGGTGGACCATGCAGGCATCCTTCAGGACATGGACACCCCCGATGATTACTCCCGCGAGTTGCAAAAACTATGCGAATAATTCGGGTGACCGATCACGCCTTGACCGGACTTAAACCGGACGATCCCCCGTCAGGGGTCAATCCGGCTTTTCGAGGAACTGCTTTACCAAGCCCGGAAGCAGCGAGATAACCCGGTCAATTTCCTCTTCGGTGTTGTTCCTGCCCAAGCTAAATCGAATCGCACTGGAAGCGTGTTCATGTGATTGCCCCATCGCTAGGAGAACGTGGGAAGGATCCAGCGAACCGGCTGTGCAGGCGGAACCCGTCGATACCGCGATACCCTCCTGATCCAGTGCGAACATCATCCGCTCCCCATCTAAACCACCAAAAGCCACGTTCAAAATGTTGGGCAGACGGCGGGCGGTGGAACCGTTGATCCCGGCATTAGGAATAGCGGCAAGAATGCCCTCATGCAGGCGGTCCCGCAAAACCTCCATTCTTTTGGAGGCGCTAAGCAACTCCTCATGGAGTAGTTCGCAGGCACACCCCAAACCGACAATCCCGGCCACGTTCTCGGTGCCCGCCCGTCTGCCCCGCTCCTGGGCGCCCCCAACCGCCTGCGGCTTGATCCCCGTGCCACTCCTGACAAACAGCGCACCAATCCCCTTGGGGCCGTACAACTTGTGACCGGATATCGCAGCCAGATCGAGAGGCATTTTCCGGACATCCAACGACAATTTGCCGACCGACTGAACCGTGTCGCTGTGGAACGGAACCCCCTGCTCCTGGCACAGCACACCGATTCGCTCGATTGGCTGAATGACCCCCGTTTCGTTGTTCGCGTGCATCACTGAAACGAGGGCGGTTTCATCTCCCAGAAACGCCTCGACCGCATCGGGATCGACGAGTCCATCCTGATCGACGCCTACGATCCGCAAGTCCACTCGGTTTGTGTGAGCCAGGGACTCGCCTGCATGGAGGACCGCATGATGCTCCACCGCGGTCGTGACCATTCGTTTTGCCGTCCGGTCGCTGGCCTCAACGATTCCCATGATGGCCAGGTTGTTCGACTCGGTGCCGCCGGAGGTGAACAGAATATCCCGGGGTTCGGCGTTGATCAGGGCCGCCACCTGTTCACGTGCTGTTTCCACCGCTCGCCGACAGTTCCGGCCGAACCGGTGCAGCGACCCGGCGTTGCCATGATGCTCCCGCAGGAACGGCAGCATGGCCTCCAGCACCTCGGGGCGAACCGGCGTGGTGGCGCTGTGATCCAGGTAGATTCCGCGCCTCCGTGGTTTTTCTCGCTGCATTTCAGTGCTGGTGTTTTTTCGTCAAACAGACAGGTCGTGGATGGTTGGGAATCCGGCGAACTGGTTGAAGTTCACTACCGTGTAGCATTAAAGGAAAGTGAATTAACCAACGCTTGAAATTAATTGTCCTCCTTGTTTTCTTTTGCCAGAGAAATTGATTCTCCAGTCACAAAGTGTTGGATAAATGATATTTCTTCATTGGTTAGACGGTCTTTGAATCCTGGCATTCCCCTACTTGCTGCCAAAATGCCATCACTAACAATTTGATGCCATATTTGATGCATCTCTGGCGGTGTGGTGGCTAAATCAGGGATAATACCAGCTTTTCCATCAATTAGACCATGGCAAGTAGAGCAATTTTTTTGTAAAGGCTTTCTCCTTTTTTTGCATATTCTTGATTCAACTTAATATTAATTTGAGGTCCGGTTAGCTTTGTCCTTGGGTGTTTAACTAATTCTGGCTGGCGGCCTTTGCTCCCTAAAGAGAATGTATATAGAATGCCTTCCTGAAAATATTTCGCTGCTTTTCCACTTGGAGGATTTCTTAGACCGTGTGAACCGCCCCATCCCGCTAGAACACTTACATATTGTTGCCCATTAACATGGTAAGTTACAGGCGGTGCGATTATCGCTGTGCCTGTGAAGTAAGACCACAATTTATTACCTGACTTAGCATCGTAAGCAATAAAGTCTGCCTCTCCAGTACCTTGAAAAATTAGATCACCAGCGGTTGCCAACGTTCCACCATTATACTCGTTGGTATGGTTTACGCCCCAGACTCTTTTTCGCTTTATCGGATCCCAAGCAATAAGGCCTCCCTGTGGAAGGTGTAAGTTGCTCGGATTATCAGTGTCGAAATCTACAGCGACATTCCAAAACCCTGATTTATATTCCCAGTTTGGATCATCCTTGTATATCATGGAAGACTCTATAGTCGGAATATAAACCAATTTTCTGTCAGGATTATAACTCATGGCTTGCCAATTATGCCCACCATGAGGGCCGGGTTTAATTTCTTTTGGGGAGATTGAGTAATCGGAATTGTCTGTTTCTATCGGACGACCAGTTTTCAAATCGACACCTTCAGCCCAAGTAATTTTTGTATAAGGATCCGCTGCTAATAATTCCCCTGTTATTCGATCTAGTACATAAAAGAAGCCGTTTTTAGGAGCCTGCATAAGCACTTTCCTCTGTGCGCCCTTCCATTCTAGCTCAGCAAGGATCATTTGCTGAACCGCTGTGTAATCCCAATTATCACCAGGAGTTGTCTGGTAGTACCAAACGATTCTCCCATTGTCAGGATCAAGTGCTAATATTGAAGATAGGTACAAATTGTCCTGTTTATTTTTGATTTTATTGCGAGCTTTGCGAGTCCAGGGAGATGCATTACCTGTTCCCACATACAATAGTTTCAGTTCAGGATCATATGCAAATGAATCCCAGCAAGTCCCTCCTCCTCCTGCAATCCACCACTCCCCGCTCCACGTTTTCGCAGCCTTTTCCATGTCTGGTGACTCAAATCCTAGTTTAGGGTTTCCTGGGACCGTGTAGGTTCTCCAAGCCATTTTTCCTGTTTCGCAAAAATACGCCGTTATTACCCCTCTAACTCCATACTCGGCACCACCATTACCAATAACCACTTTACCGTCAAAAACACGAGGAGCACCAGTAATTGTATAATCTTTACTTTGATCAAAAGTCACTTTCTCCCAAACAGGCTTTCCCGTCTGAGCATCCAAAGCAACTAATCGACCATCAAGTACACCCACGAATATCTTCCCCTTATAAAAAGCTACCCCACGGTTTACTACATCACAGCATGCTCTTCTCCCATATATTGCCCGATCCACCTGAGGATCCCACGCCCATATTGTCTTTCCACTGCGACAGTCAATCGCCATTACTGATGACCATGGGAGACTTATATACATTACTTCATTAACAACTATTGGTGTAGCCTCAACACCTCTGGTTGTCCCCAACTTTTTAGACCACGCAAGACCGAGTTGATGAATATTTTCTTTATGAATTTGCTTTAAAGGGCTGAATCGATTTTCTGCTTGAGTTAAGCCATAAGACAACCAGTCTCCAGGTCGATTCTGTGGCTCTGCTAGCGCCTGATCATCAATAATCTTGATATCTCCTCCCGCTCCTTCAGCACTCATTAAACCAACCACAATGCCAATGAGTGAATAACTTAATCGGAGGCAATTAAAAATCAAGATTCTCACAGAGTCGTTTTGTTTTTCTATATGATTCATTTGAATTGTTAACATATTCGTTATGGAAATCTTAGATGAAAGCCGAAAACTGCTGAATTCCGAATACGAAGTCAAGTACACTATCTAAGATGTAACCTTTTGGTTGCCATTAGTTTTTAAATATTCTTTTATCGTGCTTAAAATCGATATGGTTGTCGAGCATCAATCGGTTTCTACCGTCAGAATGCACCGCGAAACCCCTAATTTCTTCGGCAAGACTCTTAATTGTTGATGGATAATAAACATCTACAATCAATTCCACATCAGAACTCCCGCTAGGGACTCCAATGAATGGGTTGTTTACCTGAATCAAATCTCTTATTATCTGGCTTTCTGTTTTCCCCCAGAAATTATCAAGTGGAATATCATCATCTGGTCGGTCAAACCGCCACATCCAATATGTTGAGTAACCCATTTTCTCTTCTCCAATATCAAAATGTTGCTTTGATTGTGAATAATTTATAAGAGTTGTTTTGAGGATAGCTGGGCAAATCCATGTCTTATGTTGAGAGTTGTATGTTTTCAATACATGAGCCGCCCACCCGGAACGTGGATCTGATTTGGGCCAACTAGACCAAGGCCGATATCCTCCAGGAAGAATCAACTTTAGTTCACGGCAATCCGGAAAACGGGAGTCGTTATCTCCCGTGTACATTGAAAAGAATAAACCCAATTGCCTAAGGTTAGAACTACAAGTGATACGTTTCCCTTGAGATTTCGCTTTTGCCAAAGCTGGCAAAAGTAATCCTGCGAGAATCGCTATGATTGCGATTACTACCAAAAGTTCAATAAGAGTAAAAGCTCGTCTTGATACAGTCCTCATTTGCCTTCAGCTTTCAATTCTTCACCCGTCTTGCCGCCGTGTTTGCGGAGGAGGTCGGCGGTTTCGGTTTTGTTAAATACAGAGGTAGCATCTAACGGCGTTTCGCCATCTTCATCCTTCGCATTTACATCCGCACCTTTGGCGATTAACAGTTCGGCGATTTCCTTGTGTCCTTTTGCAACTGCAAGATGCAAAGGATTCCCTTTTCCCACATCCACATTATCTTTCGCATTCACATCCGCACCTTCTGCGATTAGTAGTTCGACGACTTCCTTTTGACCGTAAAAAGCCGCAGTATGCAAGGAAGTCCATCCATTGGCATCCTTCGCATTCACATCCGCACCTTTGGCGATGAGGAGTTCGGCGACTTCTTTGTGACCATAGACAGCTGCATTATGCAAAGGAGTCGTTCCATTCCGAGTCTTCGCATTCACATCCGCGCCAGCATCCAAGTGTTGTTTGATGGCTTCAGTTATTCCGAATCTGGCAGCATCGTGGATCGATTCTTCAGCTTTCAATTCTTTACGCGTCTTGCCGCCGTGTTTTCGGATGATGTCGGCGACTTAGATCAGACACAAATTCCTCATTCTACGACCTCTTGTTCGATGTTCATCGTTTTCAGTCCCACGGTGATCTTTCAGGCGATCCACTGCTCCCTCCGAAGCCATCTATCCATCGCCAACTTTTTAGTCCTGCTATCTCAGTCTCGCGGTACCCTCGAACCTTACCGTAGTCCGAAGTAATCTCGAAAATAACATTCACCTTCTCTTCTCCATTTTTCTTTAGATAGGTTGCGATCTCATCTGAATACCCTCCAATGAAATAGCTAGGGAATTCAACGAAAGAGAGAATAACCTTCGGCTCGTTAATACCGTTTGTTCGAGTCGGCTCGATTTCCCAAGTCATAATATGCTCTCGCGTCTCAGTTTGGCCGATAAAAGGACCGTAAAGGAAGAATCCGAACAGCGCTGCGAAAGTAGCTGTGGAAAATAATACCGCTTTCCATTTCACAATCCTAGCTTTAGTGATCCAGCAACCGAGGAGCGCAAGTAAGATGACAACGGGAAGGCCAATGACAAATAGAAACGGGCGGAGGTCGATATAAGCGAGGATCATGTTTTCATTTCTTCACCGAATTCTCAGCTTCTCAAA
>Ga0310122_10001851_pt1 | contig 13516 bp, 13 predicted proteins | sample CB6_Bottom_1051__FD_203503 | JGI IMG/M metagenome (GOLD analysis project Ga0310122, IMG submission 203503) | Marine microbial communities from Western Arctic Ocean, Canada - CB6_Bottom_1051 | ecosystem: Environmental > Aquatic > Marine > Oceanic | place: Canada: Western Arctic Ocean | collected...
CCCCCACCGCCTGCTTTTTCCTATAAAAAATAGGCTGCCAAACATGGCAATTGGTAACATCAGTCAGCCACGGACGCCATGAAACATCGGGATCTGACAAATAAATGCGCAGAGTATCTAGCTTCAACACATCATTGCCTAGCTGTTTTCAGACGGGGGGATATCCATATTAATGCGCTATTTTGCAGGTTTTTTTCGCCTCGATTTATGGCTGAAAAACCTGTGCCGAATCCCCTCACTCAATAGCCGGGCGGTAAAAAGTGTATCAGGCAAAACCTGCGGGTAACAGATTGATCGCAATTTCCATTAACCGGCCGCCAATCACGACTCCAGATAAGAACAACAATAATCCACCAAACTTAACACTTTCAAATCAAACGATGAATCGCCTGGCACGTTAAAAGACTCACCGCCATTAATGGGCAGCCATTTATTACTGTCGTCAAGACGATAAACCAGCTCACCGGCTAAAATCTCCATTATTTCTGGTTTGGCCGTGGAGAAAGTATATTTTCCCGGCATCATGATGCCCAAAGTTTTGGTGCTACCATCCGAAAAAGTCACGGTACGACTTGTGACATTGCCATCAAAATAGACATTGGACTCACGAGTGATTGTTACATTATTAAATTCTGACAAAACCGGCTCCTAATATTGCGAATAGACAAAATTTTCTCAGGATTTACCGGGGATAAACTGCAACATAGTCAGGTGATATCCGGGCAAGCCCTGGCTAAATCATTAAACAAAACCCCGTTGCTCATTTATTTTTCGAAGCAACGACATAAAAACCCGGTTACCGGGAAAAACTCATATTATCAATTAACCGAGGAGAACCCAGTTTTGCAGCAACCATAATCAACAAATGTTTATCGTCCTCGGTGGCTGGCTGCAAATCCTGACTGCGACAAATGGAAAAATAATCCACCATAAAACCCAGCCCGGTTAACTGTTTTATAGCCTGCCGCTCAATACTCTTAAGGCTCTGCTCACCGTCATAAACCGCTTCTCTGGCACGACAGATTGCCCGATATAATTCAGGCGCAAGCAAACGCTCTTTTGCTGTCAAGTAAGTGTTTCTTGAGCTCATAGCCAAACCATCGAACTCTCTTTCAGTTTCAACGCCTACTATCTCGACCGGAATATTGAGATCATGAACCAGGGTTCGTATGACAAGTAATTGCTGAAAATCCTTTTTGCCAAAAATAGATACATCGGGCTGCACCATATTAAAAAGCTTGGTGACAACCATGGCCACACCCTCAAAATGCCCAGGGCGACTAGCGCCACAATATGATTTTGACAATGCAGGCACAGTAACAGCCGTCATTGAATGCTTTGCATAAATTTCATTCACAGCAGGCAAAAACAGCAAATCAGCCCCGGCTTCCTGTAGTTTTTCCTGGTCTGTTTTCTCAGTTCGAGGATAGCTATTAAAGTCTTCTCCCAATCCAAACTGGGTCGGATTAACAAAAATACTGACCACCACTTTATCAGCCTGTTTTCTTGCTTCCTTGACCAGTTTTATATGCCCTGCATGCAGGTTACCCATGGTCGGCACAAAGGCAATGCGATCGCCAGTTAAGCGCCATTGCTTTAAGGTGTTCCGCAGGAGGCTAATAGTAGAAACTTGCTGCATTGCCATCAATACCCGTGCTCTTCTGCTGGAAACAAATCCTGCTTGACCTCTTGCTTAAACTGCTGAATCGCTGCAGGAATATCATCGGCTGTCTGCATAAAATCCTTGGAAAACCTAGGCCGTTTACCCCGACTGATTCCCAGCATATCGTAGAGCACCAGCACCTGGCCGTCACAGGAAACACCTGCACCAATACCAATAACAGGAATTTTTAGTCGCTTACTAATAGTAGCTGCCAGCTCAGCGGGTACACATTCCAACACCACGAGACTCGCACCCGCATGCTCAATCCTTAGAGCATCGGCTATGATGTTCTCAGCCTCTTTCAGGTTTCTGCCTTGAACTTTATAACGACCCAACTGATTAATAGATTGCGGTAATAAACCTAAATGCGCACAGACCGGCACCCCAAAATCAACCAGACCTTTAATTATTTCTATGTGCGCACCTTCCAGCTTCACCATCTGGGCTCCCGCAGATTGCATCAACTTTGCCGAATGCTTTAATGCCGCTTCCATTGTGGTGTAACTTAAAAAGGGTAAATCAGCAATCACCAGAGCCCGCTGTCTTGCTTGCACAACGCAGCGGGTGTGGTAAACCATTTCATCCATGCTGACGGGGATAGTCGTGGTTTTTCCTTGAATCACCATCCCTAATGAATCACCCACCAGTATCACCTCAATACCGGCCTGATCTATCAGAAAACTAAAACTGGCATCGTAGGCGGTTAGGCAGGCGATCTTCTCACCGGCCTGTTTCATTGCCAATAAATCAAGTACTGTAAGGGGCGTTTTAACCGATTCGGCTGAATAGGACATTATGAAACTAATTTCTCCAGCCCGTTTAAAGCGCACTGCGCGATTAACTGCTCAAGCGCACCCTGGCAGGGTATCTGTAGGTCTTTTGGCGCTATTTCCTGCAACGGATACAACACAAATGCACGTTCCGACAAACCGATATGAGGCACTATTAAATCAGGATGCTTAATTTGTTGATCAGCAAAAAGCAACAGATCAAGGTCCAGCGTTCTGGCCCCCCATTGTTCACTTTTCCTGACCCGTCCCTGTTGATTTTCAATGCCCTGTAGTACTCTCAACAGCGCAATGGCAGACAACGAGGTTGCAATTTTCATCACCGCATTCACATAGTCAGGTTGATCCTGAGGCCCCATCGGCGAACTTGAATATAAACTAGAAAACCGGAGTTCAACTATACAGTCTTGTTCGGCAATCACTGAACGAGCCTGTCTTATTTGCTGCTCAGGTTGTTGTAAATTACTACCCAGACCTATATAAACCTCATTCATTCTGGCTATTCACCGCACTTTCTTGTTTCGTAACATCCCTTTTCTCTCTGTTTTTTTTATATTTTCGTGGTGGTCGAGTCATTTTCTTTTGTTCCACTTCACCCACGGCTTGAAACCTTGTCCACCACTCTGCCAACTCTATATCGACATCCCCTGTTTGTGCACGTAACAATAAAAAATCATAGGCGGCTCTAAATCTGGGCAAGCTCAACAATTTAAAAGGCTTAACGCCTACCCGTCGATGAAATCGTAGTTGCAGCAACCAGACTTCTCGCATTGACTGCGTGACCCGCTTAGGGATGGTTAAACTTTTCACCTGCTGGGATAACACCATATTTGCCGCATTTTGGTAAGCAATGATGTCATCCTCACCCTGCGCTATCTTCTGCTTTGCCAGAATTTGCACCGATTCCCACAAAAAAGCCGATAAAAAGAAATATGGCGTGACACTCTTGCCCTCGGCAATACGCTTGTCCGAGTTTTCCAGTGCTTTTGCCACAAACATACGCGGGAAATCATTTTTTTCTTGTGCCAGACATTGTTCTGTTTGAGGAAACAAAATTGCAAACAAGCCATAATGCCTCAGCATTTCAAAAGTTTGCAAGGCCTTACCTGACAAGAATAGCTTTAAGGCCTCATCGTATAAACGCGCCGCAGGAATGCCTTGTAAAGTATGCGCGGATTCAAACAAGGCTTTTTTACAGGACGCCTCTAGTTTGAACCCCAGTTTAACTGAAAACCTGACAGCTCGTAGCATCCTCACCGGATCTTCCTTATAACGAACTGTAGGCTCACCAATTAACCGCAATACACCTGCCGAGTGATCTTGCATGCCTCCGGTATAGTCCAGCACTGAGAAATCACGAATATTGTAATACAAGGCATTCACCGTAAAATCTCTACGCCAGACATCATCTTCGATAGTGCCAAAAATATTATCCCGTAGCAAACGGCCATCCTCATTCACACGATGCTCGCCCTGCTCGCCGTTATCGGCTCCGCGAAAAGTAGCTACTTCTATAATTTCCCGGCCAAAATGAACATGTGCCAAACGAAAACGCCGGCCGATTAACCGGCAATTACGAAAAACTTTCCGCACTTGTTCAGGACTTGCATCCGTGACCACATCAAAATCTTTTGGCTCAAGACCCAATAGTAAATCGCGCACGCAGCCACCGACCAGATAGGCTTCATATCCAGACTTTTTGAGCCTATATAGAACTTTTAGCGCATTTTCACTCATTTGTGAACGCGAAATATTATGCTCTGAGCGGCTATATTTCCTGAGGCTATTATCAGAATCAACGACTGCTCCGGTTTTCGCCACTTTGCTAGACCTGGGGAGCATGTTTTTGATGAAATTTAGAATATTGTTTTCCTTCTCGCTTGCTATACTTGAGTTTTTTATCTCTATACTTTATCAACTACCTAATGGCAATAATACCTGAAATTGTCGCGACAAGTTCAGCTTATCTTATATGCTAAAAATTCAGCCTTCATTAACTTAACACTCACCACGAGTTTTTCGCTGTCTACTTCAACAGAAAACGGGACAAAGGTCAGCATCCCTGACCAGACAACACCTTGTAAATTCAGCCTATAACCCCCACCGCAAACGCACCACCCTGTTCTACCCTGCAACTGCCCATATACAAAAATGGACCACTAGGGTTCTTCCATAGCCGCTTGTCCCTGCCTGCACAGCTACTGAGACAACAACAAGTTATTTTTCGAGAGTTTCATTCAGGCCTCACCTAAGCCCTTATCAGCTTTTTTACATAAGGCCTTCGAATATAGTAAAATTAATGTCCGCTATAGCAAATCAGCTAACTGATAATAGCCATACCGCTTATTACCATTGATGAAAGATACTGATCCGGAGGATTTTATGTACAAAAATATTTTAGATGGCTTAATTGACCAACCGCTACTCACCAGCCTTTTTGTGGCTGACCTAGCCATTTTGCTCCTCCATAAACCTCCCTTTCTGTTTGCCTTGGTCATGATGGCTTTCCTGATTGGTATGAGCATGTATTACGGTCAAAAATTTGCAATTTTCAAAAACTTATAAACTTAAAACGGTCTAAGCAAATAAAACCAAGCCGAAGGGGTTTTATTTGCTTAGACCGTTTTAACCTAGTCCCTGGTCGTAAAAAACCAGAAGGAATTTTATGCATTCACCCGGTTTTTTTCGACATTTAGCCATCATGGTTTACGATACATTTTTGCTACTCGCTTCACTTTTTCTGGCTACCGTCATAATATTGCCTTTCAACCAAGGTGAAGCATTCACAACCACTCAATATTTCTTTCCCCTTTATTTACTGACCATTAGCTTTCTTTTTTACGGCTGGTTCTGGACTCATGGAGGCCAAACCCTGGGCATGATGGCGTGGAAAACAAAAGTGTTAACATTTGACCGGCAACCCATCACCTGGAAACAAGCACTTATCCGTTTTTTAACGGCTAATATTTCCTGGTTATTTTTTGGACTGGGCTTTATATGGCAGTTGGTCGATAAACAACAGCATACCTGGCATGACCGTTTGTCTAAAACGGCTTTGTTTTTTGAATAAAACGTATTCTGACTAACGCGTCAGAGGGCGGCTGTGAAACCGGCAGCCCGGAAAACAGCAAGGCCATTTAAAGCAGATTCCAATGCTTTAAATGGCCTCGTCAGATACTGATAAATAACTGCTGAAGTTGCCCGGCTGACCGCACAGCCTTCAGGTAGCCGAGGATTTCTTAGTATCCTCGACTGGTTATCCCACACATCAGTTTGACATTTTTAACATAGCAACGATAGTTGTCTTCACTGTCTTCTTCACCTTCGCAAGTCTCACAAACCACTTCCCCACTGTCTTGAACTTCAAGCAAGCTCCAGCCATAAGCAATCTGCTGGCACAGAACCTTGGTGTGTTTCTTAAATCGATAGCTTCCTACAGATGCTTGTTTCGCTGCCACTTCCTTATTTTTACATCCCGGTGTCGGCTTTAGGTTTCCTACAACTATTTTAGTGTCACCCCATCCCCCTGTACTTAATGCAATAGACTGATGACTGAACATATACAACACAAAAAGTAAACAAATTTTACCAAGCTTCATGGCCTTTATCCTTTATTCAACATTAAAAAAACTGGAAAGAACGCAGTATACCACTCTCGTAGTATATGTTTATAGTCGCAGAAAAATACTTCATAGCTTTAACTGCGCTCCGCTTAATGTCATAATTCCTTATGTTATAATCAGCTAAACTTTCCCCCCTCTTAACAAGAGCATGTAACTATAGGAAATAACCATGAAAACAACATTAAAGCTATTAACACTGGCAGGAATGCTACTTGCGCCCTCTGTCTATGCAGCCGAAAAAATTATTGTCCTGGAAGACAATAAAGCCATTCTCGGTAACTGGAACATTCATCATGAAGCAGCCGCATTACACAAAGAAAAAGTCTCCATCAATAACGACTGGAGTTTTGGTAGAGATGGCTGGATAACGGCTATTTCACGCGACCGCAGAATGAGTTCAGCTCAAGGCATAAAGATTAAATACTCGATAATCGATGGCATTATCAGAAAACAATTTGCACCAGGAAGAGAAAAATACGAAGACTGCAAGGTAATTAAACTGGAAGGAAAAGAAATGACACTACATTGTAAATTTAATTACTTCTTTATGACTAGAAAATAAGATATCGTCTTTGCTCAATCTGGGTATAAACCATATCCAGATTAAGCAAGCGTCCAAACAGTGCTTGAGTCACCCCTATTTCAACGCACTCGACTGACAGCATAAACCGCACAGAAAAAAACCAACATCGTCGGTAAAATAGCCATTAACATCGGGTTAAAGCCATAAACCAAACCGACATGTCCGGCAATTTTGTCAAATATATTGAAGGTCATGCCAATAATAATCCCTATCATCATCCTCCCCCCCGTCCCCACGCCACGACTGGCGCCAACAACGAAAGGAATAGAAACCATTAACATGACAAAAGTCACCAGCGGGTTGATTAATCGACTCCAGAAAGCCAGTTCATAGGTTTGCGACTTCTGATTATTCTTCTGGAGGAAATCAATATACATAAACAAGCCATATAAAGACATATTTTCTGATTTAACCACCACAACACTTAACAAATCGGGATCAATCAAGGTTTCCCAATCCATCTGCTCCTTGCTGCTTGAAAAAATCTGTTGCGTAGAAATTTCTGTTTGCTTTATGCCCTGCATACGCCATCGTTCATTACCCATAAAACGGGCCTGCTTCACCTGTGACACTCGTTCCAAGCGATTTAGCTCATTCATCTGGTAAATATAAATCTCGGCAAGTTGCTCTTTTCCCTGAATTTTGCGCACATTTATAAACTGCCTGCCTTCTCTTAACCACAGACCGTGTTTGGACTGCATGACCACCTTGTTTTGCGCATTTATTCTTAATAATTGGGCCTTGCGCTCAGCCTCAGGAGCAATAAACTCTCCCACAAACACAGCAATAATGAGCAGCACCACACCGGCCAACATGACAGCCTTAATCACCCAAAAAATAGAGAGCCCTGCGGCACGCATAGCGACAATTTCCCGATGGTTCCCCATCGCACCCACCACAAAAAGACTGCCTAGTAAGGCCGACGAAGGGATCAGTTCATATATCACCCGAGGTGAAACCAGCATAAGGTATAAAAATATTTCTTTTAAACCATAGCTTCCTACCCCCAAATCTTTTAATTCGTCACTTAAGGTGAACAAATTAAACAGTGTTAACAAAATGGCCAAGGCCGCTAAAGAGCCTTTCAATACCTCCCGGACGATATAGGATGTTAAAACATTCACACCACACCCCGCTCTTTAAACCACATACCCACCCACTTGATACCGTATAAGCGGATCAGCAACACAGCGCCCAGCACAAGCAATATGAAATAAATCCAGAAATACCCGACCCAGACGGGAATAATTTCATTAACCACCCAGCTATGACTTACCCGCCTCAAATTACCAAAAATAAAATATATTCCGAAAGCAACGGCAAGACTGCTATAGACCCCTCCACGGGGTGCAAGTTTTGCCAAGGGTATGGCCAGGAAACTTAAAAATACCACGGCTAAAGGAACCGACAAACGCTTTTGAATTTCCGCGACATCCGGCAATTGTTCAGAAGCCCATAACTGGGCGCTGGGAAGCGCATGGCGTTTTTGCCGAAGCACCGCTGTCTTCTTTTCCATACGCACAGCATATTCATCAAAATCCTCAATAATAAAATCCCTATCCCCGGGGTTACCCTGAATTCTTTGCCCCTGTTCTAAAACCAGATACACGCCTCCAGGCAAATGTTGAATGCGTCCATATTTAGCATTAACAATGCCTAACTTGCCGCCACCCCTGTTTTGAACAAAAACATTAATCATCTGGTTATCCGCTGTTATGTCCTCTGTATAAAAAACCAGTTCTCCCTGACTGTATTCACTGAATCGACCCGCCGCTATCCCCCTGATATCTGACGATTTTTTATCCTCATGCATTAATGACTGTATTTTAGCTTCAGCCCAGGGGGTGGCAATCATTGAAGACCCTGTAGCAACGACACTCAAAGGGATGACCAGCAAGAAAACAGCGCGAAAGATCAACCCCACCCCACCCCCTGCAGAGGCAATCGCCACTATTTCATTATCCCGATACATTCGCCCTAACATCATTAAAATAGCCATAAAAATAGCTGCTGGTAGAAACGCATTGATGGCAATAACGGTATTTAAACCCAAAATACTTAACACCGTTTCATTGGCAATATTTCCTTCAATGGCTTTGGCTAAAACCTTAATGAATTTGCGACTGACAATGATAATCACAATCACTGACAATACAGCCAATAAAGTTTTCAACAGATCTATCATGATCAGCCTATCTAAAACACTAATAAAACGATAAGACCGCACTTTTTCTATTTCTTTCGACGCTATGCTCAAACAACTCACCTTAAAAACTGATGTATAATTAGATAATCCACAATAAATGATAGGCGTATACTCTTTTATTGCAGATTGCCTTATTCGTAACCTTTTAATTCATTCTTTTTAAAAAAATCATATGGACTATTCAATAGAAACCTTAGCTTTAGACAAACTTGAAACTGATTGTATTATTGTGGGTCTGTATGATAACCAACAACTGAGTCCTTCAGCAGAAATAATTGATGCCAACCATCAAGAGCTTATTAGCAAGATCATTGCTCGCGGTGATATCAGCGGTGAAAATTCAAAAACATTATTGATCAACTACCTTCCCGATAGCACTATCCGTCGGGTTTTACTGGTGGGGCTGGGCGAAAAATCCAAACTGACGACAAAGCTGTATCGTAAAGCACTGGCTGCTGCAATTTCCACCCTAAAAACAACAAAAATTGAGTCCATCACCTGTACTTTAGCGGATATTTCTATTAAAAACACAACTACGGTCTGGAAAACCCGACAAATTGTTGAAATTTTTAATGATGCTATCTACCAATTTAACGAAACTAAAAGTATTAAAGGATCAGACAGCAGCCTGAAAAACATCCGCATCACCGCAACGACTGCAACCGAGTCTGAGGCACAACTTGGCCTGCAGCAAGGCCTGTCCATTGCCAAAGGCATCGATTTAACCAAACTTCTTGCTGACTTGCCGGGCAACATTTGCACCCCCAGCTATCTGGCTGAGAAAGCAAAAAACGTGGCCAGCAGTAGCGATAAAATGTCGGTAGAAATTCTTGAAGAAAGTGACATGGAAGCCTTGGGCATGGGTTCATTCCTTTCCGTCTCCCGGGGAAGTCGCCAACCTGCAAAACTTATTGTTTTAAACTATGCCGGGGGTAAACCAGAAAGTAAACCCATCGTTATCATCGGCAAGGGCTTAACCTTCGATGCCGGAGGTATTTCTTTAAAACCCGGCGCAGGCATGGATGAAATGAAATACGACATGTGTGGAGGCGCCAGCGTTTTAGGTACATTACAAGCCGCGGCAGCAATGGATCTGAATATCAATATTATCGGTATCGTTCCTTCCTCTGAAAACATGCCAGATGGTGATGCTAACAAGCCAGGAGATGTGGTCACCAGCATGTCGGGTCTGACCATAGAAATCCTGAATACCGACGCAGAAGGTCGACTGATTCTGTGTGATGCCTTAACCTATGCCAAAAAATTCAACCCTGAAGTAGTGATTGACTTAGCTACCTTAACAGGCGCTTGTATAGTGGCATTAGGCCGTGTACCTAGTGGTCTTCTGGGTAATGATGACGCTTTATGCAATGATTTAATAGCCGCCAGCGAAACCGCCGGCGATAGTTTGTGGCGCCTGCCTTTATGGGAAGAATACCATGAACAGTTAAAATCTAACTTTGCTGATCTGGCTAATATCGGGGGGCGTGACGCGGGCACCATCACCGCCGCCTGCTTTCTTTCTCGGTTTGCCGAAGACTTTCGCTGGGCACATCTTGATATTGCCGGCACTGCCTGGCGCTCTGGAGGTGCAAACAAAGGCGCAACAGGTCGCCCTGTCCCCCTGCTCAGCCAATATCTCATCGATAGAGCCGATGCCTGAAATTAGTTTTTACATTCTTCCAGGCGTCTCGCTACAGGATCGTCATTTATTTGCTTGCCGACTCATTGAAAGAGCTTATAGAGATCGGCAGTTCTGTTATGTTTATACTGATAATCATCAACAAAGCCTGCAACTTGATAATCACCTGTGGACTTTCAAGCCCGGTAGTTTTATCCCGCATCAAATTTTAGAGAAAAAGCCCCCAGCATTTGAACAAAGCATATTAATTGGAACGCGCTCTGCACCAGATAAATGGCAAAATATCATTGTTAATTTATCCTCCCATTTCCCAGAAAACATATCTCAAGCAGACCGTATTCTGGAAATTCTGGATAATAATGAAGAAATCAAGCAAGCAGGTAGAGTACGTTATAAACAATATCAACAGGCAGGGCTGAACATAAGCACCCACACCCTGTAGTTTTTCTCGACTCTTAGCTACAACCACTAAAAACAGCACGATACCAGGCACAAGAAAAAAGCGTAAAAGCGCTGACTCTTTTCTCTTTTTAGCTTGTGCCCAGTATCTGCTTTTAACATCGTAAATATTCATGGAAAAAACATACGCTCCTCATTCAATCGAACAACGCTGGTATAAAACCTGGGAAGAAAAAGGCTATTTTGAAGCTAAAGCAGAGGGTGAGTCCTATTGCATTATGATTCCACCGCCCAATGTTACCGGTAGCTTGCATATGGGCCATGCCTTTCAGGACACCATCATGGATGCTTTAACCCGATATCATCGTATGAAAGGTTGTAGCACCTTATGGCAACCCGGAACTGATCATGCGGGAATTGCCACTCAAATGGTCGTTGAGCGCTTGATTAATGCCGAAGATAAAACTCGCCATGATTATGGACGCGAACAATTTGTTGAAAAAATTTGGGAATGGAAAGAAAAGTCGGGAGGCACCATTACTCGTCAGTTACGACGCATGGGCGCATCATTGGACTGGGAAAAAGAACGTTTTACCATGGATGATGGCATGTCCGATGCGGTACAGGAAGTCTTTATCAAACTGTATGAAGAAGGCCTTATTTACCGGGGAAAACGTCTAGTCAACTGGGATCCTGTACTCCATACCGCAGTATCTGACCTGGAAGTTTTATCCGAAGAAGAAAATGGCTTTATGTGGCATATGCGTTATCCACTCAGCAATGGTTCAGGCCACTTAATTGTTGCCACAACCCGTCCTGAAACACTGCTAGGTGATGCTGCTGTAGCCATCCACCCCAATGATGAGCGATATAAGCATTTACTGGGTGAATTTGTAGAGCTGCCCTTAACCGGTCGCCGTATCCCCATTATTGCAGACGAACATGTAGACCCTGAATTTGGTACCGGCTGCGTCAAAGTAACACCTGCGCATGATTTTAACGATTATGAGGTCTGGACGCGTCATAAGGCACTCTCGGCTATTCAGGATATGCCTCACGGTGGGCTGATCAATATTTTTACCGTAGATGCATGCATTCGTGAAAACGAATCAGATGAAAACCAGCTGATCCCTGAAAAATATATCGGCATGGAACGTTTTGTCGCCAGAAAACAAATGATTGCTGATCTGGACACACTCGGCTTACTGGAAAAGATTGTTGATCATAAATTAGTAGTCCCTCGGGGTGATCGCTCAAATAGTATTATTGAACCTTTCCTGACCGATCAATGGTATGTAAAAGTTGAAGAACTGGCGAAACCTGCAATAGCAGCGGTAGAAAATGGAGATATCAAATTTGTCCCTGATAACTGGAAAAACACCTATTTTGAATGGATGCGAAACATTCAGGACTGGTGTATTTCCAGACAGATCTGGTGGGGACACCGTATCCCGGCCTGGTATGACGATAAAGGCAATATCTATGTAGGTAACAGCGAACAACAAATACGTGAAAAACATAAATTGCCTGCCGATTATCCACTGCAGCAGGATGAGGATGTATTAGATACCTGGTTTTCTTCAGCACTCTGGCCTTTTTCAACCTTAGGCTGGCCCGAGAAAACACCGGAACTGGCTCAACATTACCCCACTAGCGTGTTAGTCACAGGGTTTGACATCATCTTCTTCTGGGTCGCCAGAATGATTATGATGGGGCTTAAATTTCAGGGCGAAGTCCCTTTTAAAGAAATTTACATTCATGGACTGGTGCGTGATGCGGAAGGCCAGAAAATGTCAAAATCAAAAGGCAATGTTTTAGATCCTATTGATTTGATTGATGGCATCGATTTAGAAGCTCTGGTGGAAAAACGCTTAGCCGGGATGATGCAACCGCATTTGCAAAAAAAGATTGAAAAAGCCACCCGCAAACATTTCCCTGATGGCATTCCTGCTTTTGGTACAGATGCCTTGCGGTTTACCTTCGCATCTTTGGCCACCACAGGCCGTGACATTCGCTTTGATTTGGCACGGGCAGAAGGCTATCGTAACTTCTGCAATAAACTATGGAATGCAGCACGTTACGTCCTGATGAATACAGAACAGCAGGACTGTGGTTTATCTGATGCCCCGATAGAATACTCACAGGCGGATTTATGGGTTCTTTCCCGTTTAAACCAAGTGACCACCACCACACGTCAGGCCATAGAAGCTTATCGCTTTGACCTAGCCGCTCAAGCCCTTTATGAATTTACCTGGAACGAATATTGTGACTGGTATCTTGAGCTGGCAAAAATTTCCTTGCAATCGGAAAATGAGGCTTTACAGCGGGGAACCCGCCACACACTGGTTAATGTTTTAGAAACTATTTTGCGTTTAAGCCATCCCTTAATGCCCTTCATTACAGAAGAAATCTGGCAACGTGTTGCGCCTTTAGCCGGTATTGAAGCTGAAACCATTATGCTTCAACCCTATCCTGAAGCAGATGACAAACAGATTAATCTGAGTGCCATTAATACCACACAATGGATGATGTCATTCATCCTGGGCGTTCGCAGAATTCGAGGTGAAATGAACATCGCTCCTGGGAAACCACTCGAGGTCTTGTTAGACAAT
>Ga0310122_10001852_pt1 | contig 13516 bp, 11 predicted proteins | sample CB6_Bottom_1051__FD_203503 | JGI IMG/M metagenome (GOLD analysis project Ga0310122, IMG submission 203503) | Marine microbial communities from Western Arctic Ocean, Canada - CB6_Bottom_1051 | ecosystem: Environmental > Aquatic > Marine > Oceanic | place: Canada: Western Arctic Ocean | collected...
GCCAGTCGGTTTCCGGAATCTCGAGCGTCGCCAGCTTCTTCATTTCGCGCATCGACGCCGCCGTCGGCCTGCAGATCGAGGCCGCCCTCGAAAACGAGACCCGCGAAGATCGACGCGAGCGCCTGAACGCGCTCCAGGCCAAGGTCGCGATTGCCAACGCGAAACTCGCCTACGCGCGCTTCCTCGAAACGCTGGCCGGCGATCGCTGGGCGCGGCTCGAAGCCGCGGGCGCCTATCCCCAGCGGGTTCTCTGGGCGAGTACGGGAACCAAGGATCCGTCGCTGCCGAAGACGCTCTACGTCGACGAATTGATCGGCAACCACACGGTCAATACGCTGCCCGGTGCCACGCTTGACGCCTTCCGGAAGGAAGGCGTGGTTCGCGATGTGTTGGGTAGCGATCCCGAACCGCTGAAGGCCGAAGCCCAGACCATCTTGTCCGAGGTCGATGCCCTCGGCATTCCGCTCAAGGAGATCACGGACACGCTGCTGACGAAGGGCTGCGCGATCTTCAGCGATGCCTTCGACGCACTGCTTCTATCCGTCGAAATCAAGCGGCAGAAACTCCTCGGCCAGGCTCTTTCGCAGACCAGCTACTCGTTAGGCGCGGCCGCCAGTGATATCGAAGCGGCCCAAGAGAGTTGGCAACAAGAAGGCCAGAGCCGAAAGCTCTGGCGGCGCGAGGCCTCGATCTTCTCGGACGCCGACGAAGCGAATTGGATGGGTTGGCTCGACTTGCCCGAGGCAAGCCCCGAAGAAGCCATCGGACCCGCGTCGCTTCGCGAAGCCATTCGTCGCCACGCGGCCGATACAGTCGTCGTGATCGGCATGGGCGGATCGAGCCTGTGGCCAGATGTGCTGGGCCGATCGCTCGCGGACCTCGCTCGCGAAGAATGCGAAGCCGACTCGGGTGATTCGAAGAGAAAGGCGCGTTCACTGGTCGTGCTGGATTCGACGATTCCCGATGCAGCCTTGTCGGCGCTCGAACGACTCGATCTCGACCGATGTCTCTTCTTCGTCTCCTCGAAGTCGGGTTCGACGATCGAACCCAATGCGCTGATGGCGCTCGTCCACTCGCGTCTGGTCGCTTCGATTGGCGCCGAGGCCGCCGGCGGCCGCTTCGTGGCCATCACCGACCCGGGCAGCGCGCTGGAAGCCCTCGCGAAGGAAAAGGGATTTCTCGGCATCGCCTTCGGCCGTCCGGACGTGGGCGGCCGCTTCTCGGCGCTCTCGCCCTTCGGCATGCTCCCGGCGGAAGCCATGGGCCTCGATCCGGAAGCGCTGCTGGCCCGCGCACGAACAATGTCGGCCGCTTGCGCGCCCTTCGTCTCGCCGGAGCGTAACCCGGGCGTCGCCCTCGGCACGACGCTCGGCAGCCTGGCCCAACAAGGACGCAACAAACTCACCTTGAGCGTCTCCCCCGAGATCGCCTCGTTCACGGATTGGATCGAACAACTGGTCGCCGAATCGACCGGTAAGGGTGGCAAGGGAATCGTCCCGATCGCCGGCGAGTCGCTCGGCGAACCCGGTCGCTACGGAAACGATCGTGTCTTCGTCGACATCACGCTCGCCCAGGACGAAACGAAATCCGAACGACAGGGAAAACTCGCCGCACTCGAAAAGGCCGGTCATCCCGTCATCCGAATCGAAATCGCCGAAGCCGCCGACCTCGTCCAGGAAGTGTTTCGCTGGGAGATGGCCACCGCGGTCGCGGGCGCCATCCTCGAGATCAATCCCTTCGATCAACCGGACGTCGAAGCCGCCAAGATCGCCAGCCGCGAACTCATGGAGCAAGCGGGCGCGGGCGGTCTCCCCGATCACAGCGCCGATCTCGAAGTCGACGGCGCGCGGTTCTACGTTGGCCCCGCGTTAGGCGAGGCCGCATTGAAAGCGGACGGGGACCCGACCGCCTTGATGAAGACGCTCGTCGAGAGCCTCGCCGCGTCGGACACCTTCGCCATCAACGCCTTCCTCGAAGACACGCCGCAAACGCGCGCGACCCTCCAATCGCTGCGAGAAGCCATCGGGACGGCGCGAAAGGTCGCGACCACGCTCGCTTTCGGCCCGCGCTATCTCCATTCGACGGGGCAGCTCCAGAAAGGTGGTCCCAATCGGCTCGTAGGCCTTCAACTCTGGCAGAGCGCGGCTGCGCGCATGGCGGACGAGCTCGAGATCCCGGGCGGCGGCGCCTTCGACACGCTCGCGGAAGCCCAGGCGGAGGGCGACTTTCGCGTCCTCTGCGAGCGCGAGCGACGCGTGATCGGCATCGACGTCGGCGCCGACGCCAACGCGACGCTCGCCCGGCTCACGACCTGGATCGAGGGGGCGCTTGCCTGATATGGCCGGGAACGCCGCAGAAGCCGCGCTCGAATGGGTACGCGACGGCATGACGTTAGGCCTCGGTACCGGCCGTGCGGCCACCGCCTTCGTCAACGCGCTCGGCGCCCGGGTCGCTGACGGTCTCGAAGTCACGGGCGTGCCCACCAGCGATGCGACCGCCGAACTCGCCACGCGCCTCGGCATTCCGCTGGCCCGGCTCGAAGACGTCGGCAGTCTCGACATTACCTTCGACGGAGCGGATGAAGTCGACCCCTCACTCGATGTCATCAAGGGCTATGGCGCAGCGATGGTTCGCGAGAAGATCGTCGCCGCCAGTTCGAACGAACTGATCATTCTGGTCGGCCCGGAGAAACTCGTCGACGAGCTCGGCCAGCGTGGACGTCTGCCGATCGAAATCCTGCCCTTCGGCGAAGCACTCGTTAGGCGTGAGCTCGAAAGGCTCGGCCTCGACGCCATTCGAAGAGTCGACGACGGCTCGAACATCGTCGTCACGGACAACGGCAACTGGATCCTCGACGCCAAGCTCCAGCCTCCCCTCGATGCCCTTTCCCTCGAATCGGCCATCACCGCGATCCCGGGCGTGCTCGGTACGGGCTTCTTCCTCGGCATGGCGGACGCCGTTCTCATCGGCAGCGAAGGCGACGTCGAAATCCGCCGCCGAAGCCTGGCCTGAAGCAGCGGCCCGCCCGGCGGGACTCTTGGCTGGAATGGACTCAGACGGCTCTCAGCGCCACTAGAGCGCCACACAGAGGCCGATTACGCCCTATTTTCCCCTCATTCCGCTAAAATGGGAGCCAGGAGATCAGCCCTTTGTCGACCCGTCCCTACCTCGTCCTGTCCAACGGCTTCTGCGTCCCCCTCGAAGGGGAATGGCGCGTGGTCGAGCTGCGCGGGGATTGGTACGTGCTCGGACATCATTCCGTCGTCCCCTGCGGCTCGCGGCGCGCTGCGACCAGCAAGCTCGAAGAATTGCAGAGCCATTCGGACGCCGACCACCTCGCCGCCGAAGCCATCCATGGCCTCGATCAAATCCCGGACTCCTGGGAAACGGATTCGTTTGGCGAAGCGGATCTGAACTGAAGGTACAGAGAAGTTCTTCGACCCTCGCCTAACACACAGTCGTGGACGTCACCCGTCTGTGGTGGTTCCAGCCGGCCCGCCTGCAAAGCTCAGACTCTGTGGAAGACGCCGTGACTCCGGCCGCAAGAGATACGATGCGGCGCCGATCATGAGAATCATGAACGGTCGAATCGTATGGTCGAAGGGATCGCCCGAAAAGGCGTGCGAAGCGGTCGCTCCGAGCAGATTGAAGGTGAGTCCGGCGTAGGCCCATTCTTTGAGCAGGGGTCGGCCCGGGATGAGCACCGCGGCGGCGCCGAGTACTTTCGCGAATCCGATGATCGTCATGAAATAGAGCGGATATCCGAGGCCGGACATGGCGACGACCATCTCCTCCACGTGGGAGAAATGAGAAGCACCTGAATATCCAACGACTAGACAGAAAAGAAGGGTGGTCGCCCAATACGCGATCGTCCTGGCGTTCAAGATGTCTCTCCTCCATCGATTCGCATTCGTCTTATACGATCGAACAATTCTACTTGAGATCTCAACTTCTTCACAAGCGCTCTTTGAGCAATTTCGGAGAAAAATCGAAGCGCGATTCGAGCGCGCGAAAGGTCCCGAATCGGCACTCTTCCGGTCTCTAACGGCCCCGGCGGCCCACAGCGCCCAACGGCGATAGGAGACTGCATGCGCACCATTCGCTCTCTACTCTGGATCGGAAGCGGGCGCGGGCTCGCCGAAAGTGGCGTGACCGAGGCGCCCGAACTCGATGTGACCTGGGTTCCCGACGTGGCCGAAGCTGTCCGTCTTCCGAAGGTTCATTTCGACGGAATCCTGTGCGAGGCGGGGTCGGCGGAACTCGTCGAAAGCGCGCTGCACTCGTTGGCGCGCCATGCCCCGGGCACCCCTATTCTCGTCAGTCTTCCCGAATCCGAAGAGGCGGGCGCGAGGGAACTCGGTGAAGTCGGCGCGGCCGCATTCCTCTTCACCGACAGCGAACAGAAAGAGCCGGGCGTCATCAGCCAGATCAATGACGTACTCGATAGTCTTCGCAAACCCAAAACGCCGATGGCGAATGCGGCTACGCCCTCGCCCATCGCTTCGACCGCTTCCTCCCCCGCAGCGGTGATCCCTCTTCAGCCCGCAGACCCCTGGCGCGACCCGACTGAGAACCCCTTCGACGGAATCGAGTCGCCCCAGGTCATCGTCGCGAGTGACGCCATGAAGGAAGTCTCCGAGCTGGTGGACCTCGCGGCTTCCAGTCCGTCGACCGTTTTCCTCACCGGGGAAACCGGGGTGGGCAAGGAGGTCGTCGCACGCCAACTACATGAGCGAAGTCGTCGTGAGGACGAGCCCTTCCTCGCCATCAATTGCGCGGCGTTTCCGGAATCCCTTCTCGAGAGTGAGCTCTTCGGCCATACGAAAGGCGCCTTCACGGGCGCCGAACGCGCCAAGGAAGGACTCTTCGTCGCGGCCGGATCGGGGACACTCTTTCTCGACGAAATCGCCGAAATGGGTCTCCCCCTTCAGGCAAAACTGCTGCGGGTCTTGCAAGAACATGAAGTCCGACCGGTCGGTTCCACGAAATCCTTGGCCATCCGCTGCCGGATCGTTGCGGCGACCAACCGGAACCTGTCCGAAGAAACCGCGGAAGGACATTTCCGCAAGGATCTTTTCTACCGGCTGAACGTCTTCCCGATCCAGATTCCCCCGCTGCGCAAACGGCGCATGGACATCCTGCCACTGGCGCATTATTTCATGGCCCTGCACGGACCACGCGAGGGCAAGCTGGGCTGTCATCTCTCGCTCGCCACCCGCCATCTGCTCGAAGGTTATGGATGGCCCGGCAACGTCCGCGAACTCGAAAACGAAATCCTTCGCATGTTGATGCTGACCCCGTCGGGCGAATTGATCACTCCGAAAATGCTCTCGCCCAAGATCATCGAAATCCTAGAACCAATCGCCCAGGGCGCGCGAACCGACGAAACCCTTCGCGAGGCGCTCGACCGGGTCGAAGCCTGGATGATCCGCCGCGCGCTGACCAACAACGGCGGCCGCAAGGCGCGCACCGCGCGAAAACTCGGGCTCACGCGGGAAGGGTTGTACAAAAAGATCAAACGGCTCGGTGTCGAATGACCGAAGAGTTTCGCCGGCCGCCATTTTGAGCGTGGCTTGCCAGGGATTTCGAGATCGATGACGCTCTCCACATGCCGGCGCATGCGCCGGAGAGGAGAGTCGTCATGGTCGGATTCAGCTTTGGACGCGCGCGCAGGACGAAGGCTGGCCCAGCCGCGCTCGCCATCTTCTTTCTTCTCGCTGCTTTCTTTGCGAATTCGGCGGCCGGCGACGGCTTTCAAGTCGCCAACGCCTGGATCACCGAACCGGTTTCCCATGAAAACCCTTCGCTCTATTTCGTGATCCAAAGCAAGGAGTCGAAGGTTCGAAAGATCGTGGGTGGGAATTGTCCGGGCTGCGATTGGATCGAAATCCGGCGCGTCATTTTCAAGGACGGCATGATGGATTCCGAGAAGCTCGACGAGATGGCGATTCCGGCCGGCGGCGCGGTCGCGTTCATTCCCCGCGGGCTCTTCGTGTCCTTGATCGGCCTAACGGGGGTAGAAGTCGGTACGCAACTGCCGGTCGAACTCGAATTCGCCGATGGCGAAAAACTCACGATCGAAGCGAAGGTCGGGAAGTAGTTCGCAGTTCGCTGTGCAACCATGAGTTGCGTAGGCCCTCATGATCTTCGCATTAGTCTCTGTGTGCGCGCCGCGAAACTGCGACTGAATGCGAGGGACTGGATTCATGGTCGATTTCGCCGAGGGCCTTTCTTATCTCGAACTCGTGCTGCTCTGCGGCGGGGTGGTCGCTTTCTTGATCGGCTTCAATACGGCGGTCGGATTCGGTCTCGAAGCCTGGCTCGGCCCGAAGCGCCGAATCTGGGACATCCCGCTCGCCGACGGCCAACTGCGCTGGGAGCTCATCGGCAATCTCCGGTTCATCGCAATGGCGGCCTTCGCCTTTGCCGGCCTGCTCCACGTCGTCCCCTTCGCTGAAGAAAGCGCGACCTCGATCCTCACGACGTTTCTCTTCGTCTGGGTCGGATTCGAGATCTATTATTGGGGCCTGCATCGAGCGATGCATTTCCGGTCGCTCTACCGGTTCCATCGCTATCACCACGATTCACAGGTCACGACGCCACTGACCGGATATTCGATGAGCACGTTCGAGTCGGCCAGCTGGTTGGTCGGCCTGGTCGGCTTGCCGCTGCTGCTGAGTCTGATCACCCCGATCAGCCTCGGCGGCCTACTCGCCTATCACGTGTTCTATCAGGTATCGGGAAACGTGGTCGGCCACGCGAATGTGGACTTCTTTCCGGCTGCGGCTTCCAAGCGAATCAACTCTTGGATTTCTCATCCGACGACCTATCACGCGCTCCATCATGCCCGCTACAACAACCACTACAGCTTCGGCAGTAGCTTCATGGATCGCTTGATGGGAACCGAGTGGGCGGACTGGCCGGCAATCCACGCGCGCATCGTCGGTGGCGATCCGATGACGAAACTCTCGACCCGCGGAACACTCGATCCGAACGCTTGACGCGATCGCTAGAAGTTGAGCGTCACCTTGGCGACCCCGGACCGGGGGACCTGCGTCGACTGGCCGAGCGTGAAGTCCGTACTCTCGTAGTGGCGCCGATCCGTCAAGTTCTGCCCGATGAGCGCGATCTCAGCCCACTCGACCGGCTTCCAGCCGAGCCGAAGATCGAGTCGAACGTATTGCTCGACATTTTTCGGCTGGGCGGTCGGAGTCGTACCGGGTACGCCATCGGTGTAGTAGACAGCGACGTCGAACTCGAAATCCATCGGTAGGTCGAAGAACGACTGAACATTGAACTGATGCTTCGGATTGTCCTGGGCGACCTTGCCGAAGGAGACCGAGGTCGAATCGAGATCTTCATCGATGTGTTGATAGCTGTAGGCGAGTTTTAGATGCCACCACGGTGCCGGAACGGCATTGATCTCAAACTCGACGCCGCGAACGGTCAACTCGTCCCGGCTGGCGAAAGAAATGTTGAGGGACGGTGGCGGGACCGCTGTCACCACGAAAGAGCTCCGGCTCTCATACTCGTTCCAGAACACGGCGATTTCCATGCTAAGGCGCTCCATCGAGAAAAATCGATATCCCAATTCGAACGCGAGCAGCTCCTCGGACCGTGCAGACCGATCACCGGTCAGAATGGTCGGGATGGTCGGCGGAAGCGGGGGAGCCGACGGCAACGTAAACGAAAGGTCGCGCTCAACCTGCGTCGGAGTCCGAACCGCGCGAGAGATCGCTCCCCAGAAGACATGGCCATCCGTGGGCGTGACCACGACACGGCCGGAGGGCTGATACTCGAACCCCGACCAGCTGTAGTAGCCGAGCTTGGTCCCCACGATGACGGAAAGCATGTCGTCGAGGAAATCGGCCTTGACCTAGCCGAAGACAGAGGCGATGTGGGTTTCCTCGTCGTTCAGGCCGAAGCTCAGTGGAAATCCGACCACGGTCATGCCGAAGTGGTTTGCCGAGAAGCGATAATTGCCACCCCACGTCACCGCGAGGTCCTCCTCGGCCAGCGAAAAATTGTGCTGGAGCTCGATGTCCGCGGTGTGGCGAATCTCCGAGATGTGAAACTCGCGATCGCTGAAGTCGTAATAGGCCTTGGCCCGGATGTTCGAGTCGTCGCTCAGCTTGCGATCCCAGTTGACCAAAACGTTTGCGTGCAATTGATGCGCGTCAATACTGATAAAGTCGGTAAACGCAGGCGTGCCCGTGGGATCCAGGAAGCCCTGCTCGTTGTCCTGGATCGATAGATCGCTCGAAATACGCAACGTATCCGTTTCGCTCAGCTGCGAATCAATCCGAGTTCCAAACCGCGCCTGCCGCCACTCGTCGTGGCCATCGCGGTTCTTATCGATATCGAAATCCTCGGTCCCAAAACCTCGAGCGTAGACCCGGTAATGCGTGTCCTCGCCGACCGAGCCGCCGTGTCGACCCGTCAGGCCATATTCGTGGCTCCCGCCGTATCCACTGAGAAGCGTTCCCTGAGTGTCGGCGGCGTTCTTTGTAATGATGTTGATGACGCCGTTGACTGCGTTGGCTCCCCAGATCGTACCGCCCGGGCCGCGAATGACTTCGATCCGTTCGACGTCCTCGATCGGATAGTCCTGCTGATCCCAATAAGTACCGCCGAACACGGGCGTGTAGACAGAGCGTCCATCGATCAGAACCAGGAGTTTGTTGGCAAAGAGTCCAGTCGATCCGCGAACCGAGATGGCCCATCGATTCGCATCAACACGCGCGATCTGAAGACCCGGAACCGTTCGCAACGCCTCCGGAATAACAGTGAAGCCGCCGCGCCGGATATCTTCGGCAGTGATGACGGTAATCGCGGCCGCAGCCGTCATCTTGTTCTCGGCCTTCTTCGAAACCGAAGTGATCTCGATATTCATCAGCTCTTCGAGACTCATCTCGGTGAGGTCGGCCGCTGCGAGTGCGCTGGCGGGCGCAATCAATAGAAAGACGATCGACATTGCGAGCAAGCGAAGTGGCCGCCGCTGTCGAACTTCGATGACTCGAAAAGATCCATGGCTCATGATCAGCCCCCCAACCCGAACCTCGACCGGGACGCCGGCCAGAACGAGTGCTCCCCAGGTATTCGGCCGGGAATTCTCATAGCTTTAGAGGAGAGGCATGGCCTTTGACCGGACATGAAATTCCAGCGGAAGTATCGATGAGAAAATCCCACCATCTCCCCAGCTTCGGTATGAATTACCGGCGAGAGTCGACTCAGAGATCCCGCAGCCGCGAATGTTCTATCGTGGCGAGACCCCTGGTTCGAGATGCCAGGACCTGAATCCCGACGCCCGAGGAGAAGAGACGCAGATGTCGAGCCGGAACGAAGAATTCCTGCTGAAGTGGCATCCGATCGTGGCCAATCGGGATTTGATTGCGCTCGAAAAGATCCTGGCGCCCGACGTTTCGATGGGCGCGCCTCCCTATTGGGACAAATTGGCCGGCCGCCCGATCGTTCTTCATCTTCTTGGACTGATCATCAACACGATCGAGGACTTCACCTATCATCGCGAATGGCATGACGATGCGAAGGGCGAAGGGGAAATCGCGCTCGAATTCCATGGCCACGTTGGCGATCAGGGGCTCCAGGGAATCGACCTCATCAGCCTGAACGAGCGCGGAGACATCCAGAATCTCGACGTCATGATCCGTCCGATGAACGCGCTCTCCGCTCTCCGGGACGTAATCGCGCCCCAGATGGTCGAATTTCTCCAAAAGACCGCCGAAAAGTCCGCAAAGTAGTCGCCCGGAAGCCCTACGAAACCCGTAACATCAGGACGTGACGACAGCCGAGCGCGAATCCCCCTTTTCGAAAGCCTATACACGTTATGCGCTCGGCCTGCTGGTCGTCGTCTACGTTTTCAACTTCATCGATCGATCCATCCTCTCGATTCTGCTCGAATCGATCAAAGAAGAATTTCACGTCTCGGACACACTTCTCGGACTCCTATCGGGACCCGCCTTTGCGATTCTCTATTCAGTCGTCGGGCTGCCCGTCGCGCGCTGGTCCGATCGAGGTCCCCGCGCCACGATCATCGCGCTCGCTATCACCATCTGGAGCGGTATGACGGCGCTGACCGGTCTGGCCGCGAATTTCAGCCATCTCATGCTCGCCCGAATTGGCGTCGGAATCGGTGAAGCCGGATGTAGTCCGCCGGCGCATTCCCTCATCTCCGACCTTTTCCCGCCTAGCAGAAGAGCAACCGCTTTGGCCATCTACTCACTCGGCATTCCGATTGGCGGCGGAATCGGATTTCTCGCCGGCGGCTGGCTCGACGAATTCTTCGATTGGCGAACCGCGTTCATCGTCGTCGGATTGCCGGGCGTCCTTCTCGCTCTGATCGTCAAAATGACGCTCAAGGAGCCGCCGCGCGGGCATTTCGATGAAACCAAAGACCCGAGTGCGCCGGCCCCGACGGTCAAAGAAGTCTTGCGGTTCATGAATGGGCTGAAATCGTTTCGCCACCTCGCGATCGCAGCGGCCCTTCACGCTTTCTACGGATACGGCGCTTCCGCGTTCGTCGCGGCGTTCTTTCGTCGATCACATGGCATGGAACCCGGTGAACTCGGATCCCTGCTCGCGGGAATCGCCTTTACGGCGGGGGCGGCGGGCGTGTTTCTCGGGGGGTACCTCGGAGACTGCCTCGGCAAGCGCGACGAACGCTGGTACATGTGGGTTCCCGGACTAGCGACCGCCGCTTATATTCCCTTCGCCTTCGCGCTCTACCTCTCGCCCGACCCGTACGTCGCTCTCGCCCTGTCCTTTCCCGGCTCGGTTCTGGGCGGCATGTATCTGGGCCCGACCTTCGCCATGACCCAGACGCTGGTTCCGTCCAGCATGCGGGCCACCGCGGCCGCCATTCTCCTGTTCGTGATCAACATCATCGGACTGGGTCTCGGCCCGCAGGGTGTCGGCATCCTGAGCGATCTGCTGGCCGGGACATTCGGGAACGAGTCGCTCCGCTACGCGCTGCTCTTCACGGTCGTCGGTTTCGCCGCGTGGTCGATTTTTCACTACGTGTGCGCGGCGCGAACGCTGCGTGAAGATCTGGCCGCGAAGTCGACGCTCTAGGAGCCCTTCGGCGAATACCAGATCGGCGACGTATAGGCGCGGTCCTGTGTGATGCTCTCGGATTCCCCGGGAATTCGTGCGCCAAACGCTTTGGCGTCGTAGGTCGTCCATCGGGGCGTCGGAATCTCGATCACGCGCGCATAGTAGAAAGCGCGCTGGTTCCGATCGAAATCCGGATCCTCCCAGAAGGCTTCGAGCATCGAATCCCCGATCGAGTTTCGATAGGTCGCGGACTTCAAGTCGACGGTATTGCCGACCAAAGGCGCCCTTCCATCTGGCCCGACCGCCCTTCCGTCTGACAATGCCACGTCGTAGATCTTTTCCTTGCGCTCTCCCTGGGAATTGATCCATCCCTTGACGATCTGGATGCGATCGAGATTTGCGCCATCGGGATCCCGCAGCGCACGGACCAGGAAGCGCGGCTTCGCGAATCGCGATGCCTTGCCGAGGACTCCGCCCATCGGAACGCCGAGGGCATAACCCCGAGCGGCCCATTCCGGATTCGCCAGATCCTCTTGTGCGAAGTCGTAGCCGGCAAACAGCCGCACGCGAATTCGCGTCCCCGTCGTCGCATAGACTTCCTTGCGCTTCATCGCCGCGAAGAGCGCCTCCCGGGTATTCTCGACCGCCCAGACGGCGGCGAGTCCCGAGGACGTCTGTTGCCAACCGTATACCAGGACGTCCGCGAGCTTCGCCAACGCATCGGTCATGCGTGTGGGGTTGGGCTCCAGGCCCGAATGCTTGCCGAAGAAATTGTCTTCGCGCGAAGTCGACAGAGCCGTATGACTGTCGGTACTTCCGATCATTCCAAAGCGATAGGGATTGACGCCGAGATCCGATTCGATCTGCAGACCGAGTCCCAGCGCGGACCGCGCGTATTCGCCTTCCAGCATATCGTCGGTCTTGGCTTCCGTTCCAGCCAGATTCGCCGTATCCCAGCTCTCGTAGTCGGCGAATTCGTCGTCGGGCGAGAGCTTCGGATGGGCCTCGCCATCGCCCTTGATCTGGGTGACTTCGACCAACGGCTCCCAACGTGCCCGCATCGCCGCGTACTCGGCGTTGAACGTACTGCCGTCGATCCGCTGGCGTTCGAACATCATTCCGTTGCTCAGGTTCGCGTTGTGCGGGATGGCCAGAACCTGCCCGCCCGTCCTGGCTTCGTAGGCCGCGAGCGACGCCCACAGGTCTTCGGGATCGGGACTGTCAAAACTCGATGCGGGTACCGCGCTCGCGGTCTGCTCCGCGCTTCCCTCGTAGATGACAACGCGATGGAGATTGTTGCCCTCGATCATCGACGTCCACTCATAACCCGTGAAGGCCGTAAACACACCGGGAACATTGTGGTGATCGGCCGCTTCGGCGACCCGTGACCAGATTTCGGACTCGAGCTCTGGGACTTCCATCTTCCGCGCGTTCATGGAGAGATCGCGGACTAGAATCATCGCGGCCTTGAAGAATCCGCGATCGCCGGAGTTCGCGGTGTCGTAGAGGAGCCGCCCGTAGTCTGTTTCGAGGATCATTTCGTCGCCGGAAAAGAGCCGCGGCATGAGTCCGAGATATTCGAGATGATCCGAGACCACGAGAAAGTCGAGCGGACGAACCAGCTGAAGCGGAAGGCCGTGGGTCGATTCGACCTGCTCGCCCTTCGCCAACCGATAAGCGACCTCGGGTCCGATGCGCGCGCCGAACAAGAACGCGTCGGGCGAGTTCGCTGTATGAAGATGGGTATCGCCGAAGAAAATCCGATTCGGCAATTCGCGCCCGACGTAGGGAGAGTAGGAATTGGGTGGTTCGCTCTCTGCGTTCGCAGCCGTTGATGCAGTGATTGCGAGAATCAAACTGGCCAGTACGGCTGCGACGATCCCATTTCGATTCGACCCTTGCATGACGGACATCCACCAATCTCCATTCGACTCTGAAGAGAAACGGAACTTGGACTCTAGATCGAATCCGGAAGATTTCGACAAATCGCCTCGAGGCTCGGTGCGCGTTCGAGTAGATCGATGATTCGCTTCGCTGGACGCTTGTAGATGAAGGGCAGGAAGCTCTCGCCCTTCTCCGAATCGGGCCAGGCCGATAGGCTCCAGGGCGCCGTGAGGAGACACTCCGTCTGACTCTCCGCATTGTTCCCGCGCGCGTCCAGATAGATCCAGATCGACTCGGACGCCCAATACACCGCGTTGAAACCGTGCAATACGAATTTTCCCGGACGGGCCGCATCGGCCGTCCTCACATAACAAAATCCCGTCGGAAATCCCGCATAACGCAGCAGCCCGGCGAAAAGATGGCTCTTCGCATAACAGAGTCCAGTCCCCTCTTCGAGGACTTCGCTCGCACGACAGGTCTGGGCCTCGGTTGGAGTGTCCATCGAATGCTCGATCTCGTCGCGCACGAATTCGAAGATCTTCTTCACGCGCGATTTCGGCGG
>Ga0310122_10001854_pt1 | contig 13512 bp, 9 predicted proteins | sample CB6_Bottom_1051__FD_203503 | JGI IMG/M metagenome (GOLD analysis project Ga0310122, IMG submission 203503) | Marine microbial communities from Western Arctic Ocean, Canada - CB6_Bottom_1051 | ecosystem: Environmental > Aquatic > Marine > Oceanic | place: Canada: Western Arctic Ocean | collected...
CTGTCGCAAAAATCCAGTTACCTATTTGTGTTTTATTGAGGAATACAAACGCAATGATTCCTAAAATAATCCACCAGAGAATCGAGATAGGGAATGAAACACCGCCAACTTGAACGTCATTATTAAAAATAAAAGCCATTATGTTGTAACCGTTCGCAGTTTCCAAACCACCAAGTTGAGTACGTCCAGTTAAAATTTTTGAAAATCCAATCGTAATGCCCCGGATAATAAAAAGAGATCCAAGAGTAATAATAAATGAAGGTAGGCCGGTTTTAACAACTATTAATCCATTCAAGAATCCAAAAAATATAACTATTAATAATGTAAGCAATGCTGCTGAAGTCATTGAAAAATGTGCCTGGACGGTCAACAAGGTCATAGCCATACTGGAAAAACCAATCATAGAGCCAATGGATAAATCAAATTCACCACTAATCATCAATAAGGTGACACCAATGGCCAGTATGCCAATTTCAGACGAAACCTGTAAGTAAGATTTTGTTCCAGAAAGAGATAAGAAAGCATTGTGGCCGAAAATTGAAAAAAAGATCCATACAAAAACTAATCCGGCTAATGCACCGCTTTCGGGTCTAGTGATGATTTTTTTTAAATATGTTATCTAGTACCTCTTTTACTAAGCTCTAATATTTTTTGAGCATTTTCTTTCGTTATAAAACTTGGACCAGTTTGCAACTGAGAAAATGCTGGAGTATTTTGATTTGTTAAATAGAGATAAAGAAAAACAACCGGTAAATATCCCTGTAAATATTGTTGTTGATCTAATGCAAAAACGACTTCCTCTCTTAATATACCTTCAATTATTTCCGGGGTAAAATCAAAGGTAGCCATTTTTATTCTACCATCTTGATTAATCTCTTTCATTAATTTTAACATTGGCAGAGCACCCAGCGGACCTAACGTTAATAGAGCATCTGTATCAGGATTCGTACTGAGGTAGGACCTTACCAATTCTTTTGTTTCTGAAGGGTCAGTCGCATCGATCGGAATTGTGGTAACATCGATACCATTTTGATTCAAAATATATTTGAAGCCTTCTTCACGATGATCTAAACTGATATTTCCTACTTCATGATTAATGCAAACTGCTTTATTAATATTATATTTTAATAATCCCTCAGCCGCTATCATACCAGCTTCGTACTCGCTTTGTCCGATATAGGTTAGGATATCCAATTCTTTACTAATGTCTTGACCCGAATTAATGGCAATCACTGGTATATTCTTATCTATGGCATTCCCGATACTTTTCTTTAATGCTGCAATATCAGGTACTGACACAATCAATCCATGAGGTGCTGTAGCCGTTACCGCATCAATCATTTGAGCCATGGTTACCATATCAAAATTAGTGGGTGCTTGATAAATAAGATTTACTCCGAGGTCTTCGGCGGCGGCTTCAGCACCATTTTTCACAGTAGACCAAAAAGGATCTGATGCTTGGCCATGGCTTACCATATTTATGGTAAAAGTTTGTTTTTCTTTAACTGTAGTATCTTTTGTATTTAAACATGCTGAAAATAAAATAACCATAGTTAATAATATTGTTTTTAATATTTTCATGATTTATTCACACTAATAATTTTACAGTTTTATTGGTTTATTCTTTAATAATGATTTGTTCGCAGCTAATCCAGCTGCAATTGTTTTTAAAGCATCATTTACTGAAGGATATGAAACTTTTTTACCTTTTATTGAATCAATAAAATTATGCATTTCTAATTTATATGAATCAACATATCTATCAATGAAAAAGTGTTTCGGATTCCCTGATGAAAACCCTTTTTTTGTTCCTTTATTTACGCCATGCAATAACTGGTTACCGACTTGTAGACTTCCCTTTGATCCTAATATTTCAATACGCTGGTCATAACCATAAACAGCTTTTCTTGAATTATTAATACTCGCGATAATACCATTACTAAGCTTCATGTTAATCATAGCAGTGTCAATATCACCAGCATTACCTATATTTGGGTCTACCATACACTTACCTTTTGCATAAATTTCATCTATTTCCGCATTAGTTAAATATCTAATCATATCAAAATCATGGATGGTCATGTCCAGAAACAATCCACCTGATTCTTTTATATAATCAATAGACGGGGGAGATGGATCACGTGAAGTAATGGTAATTTGGTAAATGTCACCAATCACACCATCATATATATCCTTTTTTAGTTTTTGAAAATCAGGGTCAAATCGTCGATTAAATCCTATGTGCAGATTCAAATTTTGTTTAATAGATAATTCTTGTGTAGATGCAATTTCATCTGGATCTAATGCTAAAGGTTTTTCGCAAAATAGATTTTTTATTTTGGTTGCTGCTGTTTTTATTTGATCAATGTGGTAGATTGACGGCGAACAAATAATTACACCATCAATTTCTCTTGATGCTGTTAAAACTTTAATGTCTTTACTTGTTTTAGTTCTAGAATCAAATAGTTGGCCATCTTCATCAAGAAGGGGATCGATGACTAAAGCTAATTCAACGCCATGCATTTGTAAGATATTATCTGCGTGAATTTTACCTATTCGACCGTAACCAATTAATGCTAGTTTAATTTGTTTCAACGAATGACTTTTTGAGGTAGGTTCTGTTTTAAGGATTCTTGTCCCGCTACGGCTACTTGCACAGCTGACAAAATATCACTGCCGCCAACGATGGGTCTTTTATCAGATTGAATACACTCAAAAAAGTGATTCAATTCGGCAATAAATGATTTTTTATATCTTTCAATAAATGAATTCTTCAATTTTGCTCGACTAGTATCATTATTTGTAATCAAAAAACATAGATTTTCATGATCATTTTCAACTAAAAGCGAACCTTCAGAACCAAATATTTCAATTCGCTGATCATAGCCGTAATGTGTCTGTCTGCAATTTTGAATTGAGCACATAATACCGTTATCCAATTCCAATGTTATTGTAGCTGTATCAATATCGCCCATTTCTTTTAGTTTTGGTTCTATAAAAACATTCCCATTGACAAAGATTTCTTTAATATTTAAACCAGTCAAGTATTGCACCATATCAAAGTCATGGATTGACATGTCTAACAGTAAACCACCGGATGAACGTAAGAATTTGAATTTTGGAATGAATGAATCATAGTTTGTGATATGTATTGTATAAATATCCCCTATAGATCCATCATGTATTTTTTTTCTCATTTCTTGAAAATGATTGTCAAACCTTCTATTTAGACCAACCTGAAGAAATACATTCTCATTTTCTACAATATCAATTACTTTTTTTATTTCATTTACTGTTAAAGCAATTGGTTTTTCACAAAAGATATGTTTATTATTTTTAGCACATTTTCTGATAAAATTGATATGAGTTGGTGTAGGAGATGTGATTAAAACAGCATGAATTTTATCATCATTTATGATTTTATCAGGGTTAGCATAACAATTCTCTATATTTAAAGATTCAATCCATTCTTTGTCTATTGAAGGATCTGCAACACTTTTAAGTTTTACTTCTGGGAAATTATTGGCAATGTTTTCAGCATGCATTTTTCCTATACGGCCTGCACCAATTAATCCAATTTGTAATATTTTGTTCAGCATATTTTTTTTTTTAAGATCTTTCAGCAATGCCTAGTTTTTGATGAATTAATTTAGGTAAACTTGTCTGTGAACAGTTATTCTAATTATAAATAGAACACTAAAATAAGTAAAATAGTTACTAATCTGATTCAATCAAGGAGTAAAAAATGTATTTAAAAAGAAATCTAGTTATAAGTTCATTAATATTAATTCTTTTTAGTCAGTTTATTCTTGCTGGTGTTGTTACTGGTAGGGTATCTGATACCGGGTCAGGCGATTTTCTACCTGGTGCTAATGTCTTTTTAGAGGGCACAAATTATGGAGCTTCATCGGATAGAGCTGGTAACTACTCGATTACGGGAGTGCCAGAAGGTAGTTATACGCTAAGAGTCACATACGTCGGTTACAGTGATTATTCCAATTCAGTAACTGTTGGTTCAGATCCTGTTAATGAAAATGTACAGCTCAATGTTAGTTATGTTGCTATGGATGCAGTAAATGTAAGCGGTCTAGCACAGGGTCAGGCCAAGGCACTTAGTCTGCAAAGGTCTGCAGGTAATATAAAAAATATAGTTTCCTCTGAAATGATTGAACGATTTCCGGACCAAAATGTAGCTGATGCAATACAAAGACTACCAGGGGTTGCACTGGAAACAGATCATGGTGAGGGTCGCTATGTTCAGATACGTGGTGCCGAAGCGCAGCTTAATACAACTACTTTGAATGGCATAAGGATTCCAAGCCCGGAAGATACTGAACGAATAGTTTCATTAGATGTTATACCTTCATTTCTTCTTGGTAGCATTGAGTTGATCAAAGCAATTACACCTGACATGGATGGAGATGCTATTGGTGGTTCGGTTAATTTGATTACAAAAAATGGATTTGATTACGATGGCCGTACGATGAATCTAAAAGTAGCAGGTGGCCAACGAACAATGCGCGGAAAGAATACAGCTATGGCTGCATTTAATTATGCTGATCAGTTAATGAATAATAAACTGGGACTCATTATTTCCACCAGTTATGAAAATAATGATATGCACACGGATAATATTGAGATGGAGTGGGATGACAAATATGAATATGTAACTGATGTAGTGGATTCCGAAGAGGATGAGACTTATGTAGTAGAAGAAAGTGATGGGATAATATTAACCGATCTTCAATTGAGAAATTATAGTCTAGCAAGAGAACGCATGGGTATAACAGGCAACTTGGATTACAAACTCAATGCAAACTCAAAGCTCTATGTCAGAACCATGTGGAACAGGTACACAGATTGGGAAGAACGAGACCGGTTGCGATTCAGATTTGATAAATCAGTAGATGAAGAAGAGCCCGGATCTGGTTATGATCCCGCAGATGGTTTAGCCGTAAGTCTAGCTAGAATTGAGCGTGACTTAAAATCAAGAACTTCTATTTCATATATCAATAGCTATACCTTTGGCGGTCAACATCAGTTTGGGAAAATTGGTGTCGATTACAGCTATACTATATCACACGCTGAAGAACTTAGAACCCCGAGCACCAATATAACATTTGAAGTCAAAGATATAAACTGGGACTATGAGTATAGTGATGAACATTATCCTACCATGTCAAATTTCACAGATGATGATGGTGGAGCATTTGATCCTGATGATGCATCGAATTACGAACTGGATGAAATTGAATTATTAGGTAAATATTTCCCGAATGCAAAAGATCCTGATGGCAATTTAGCCACTGATGATGACCAGATAATGACCTTTAATGTTTCAATGGACCTGTCAGTAGGTCCATTGTCAGGAAAAGTTAAAGCGGGTGTTAAGATGTCCAGCAAAGAAAAAGTGTCAGACAGAACAGGTAATGAACTGTGGAGCTGGGACGGTGATGACAATATTGCTATGACAGATTTTGCCGAAGAGTTGGATGGCGAGGATTTTATGGATGGCAACTATACGCATACTCTAGGTATTGATGTAGATAAAATTCATGATCATATGAAGACTAATATAGACAACTATGAAATTCTTCCTGTATATGAAGATGTTTTTTTTGAAACCTGGAATGCGAAAGAAGATATTACAGCTTTTTACGGAATGGCAGATATGCGTATGGGTAATATTAATATTATTGCAGGAGCACGCATGGAAAATGCATCAACTGAATACACCAGCTGGAACGGAGATATAGAAGAAATTGAGGATGCAGAGGGTACTTATGAGGAATCGCTAGCATTACTTACAGCGGTAACAAAAACAGCTGATCATAGTGTTGCTCTGCCCATGTTTCATGTTAAATATGGAATAAATGATAATATGTTTGCACGCCTGGCCTATACTGAAACCATGGCCAGGCCAAACTATGGCAGTCTTGTCCCATATGTATTGGCTGAAGATGAAGAAGCTGAAGCCGGAAACCCAGATCTGGTACCAGCCCATTCAAAAAATATTGACTTTATGTTCGAATATTATGTTGGGCCACTTGGTATTGTTAGTTTTGGTTATTTCACAAAAGATATAGCAGACTATTTCTATGTAGGAGTATTTGAAAACTTAGAAGTGCAAGGTAAAGAATATGAAGAGGTCAAAATGCCTACGAATGGTGAAGGTGCGACCTTAAGCGGCTGGGAAATTAATGTACAGCAGCAGCTTTCCTTCCTCCCTGGTCCATTGAGCGGACTTGGTGTGTACGCGAATTATACATCAACCACGTCTGAAGCTGATTATGGCACAGATAGAGAAAAAACAACACTGCCTGGCCAGGCAGGAAATACAGGGAATTTTAGTCTTTCTTACGAAACCAAGAAATTATCCGCAAGATTATCCTATGCTCTTTCAGATAAATATATCGTAGAAGTAGGTGGTGATGCTGATGAAGATGTTTATTATGAACCTGCGAACCGTATAGATATTTCATTGAGTTATGATCCCATGGCTAACTTGACAATATTGGCTGATTTAATGAATGTGAATAATGCACCGTTAGGATATTTCCAGGGTTCTGAATCAACACCAATACAAAGGGAACTCTATGGACCGTCCTTCAGGATGGGTCTGCAATATGATTTCTAATTTCTTTTTCTCTTGGTAAGTTGAACAGGGATCCTCAAAGAAATAAAATTCTTTGAGGATCCCTTTATTATTATATTCCACATATAGAAGGATACCCAATAAAGATGACTAAATATTTAATTAAAATAATTGTTTTTCTTTTGATATATACTTATTCCTGTACTAATGGGGAAGACAATAAAATTCAGATAAAACATGTTTATGCTACCATGGAAACTGAACCGGTAGCATCATCTTATGATACTGTTGATGACCCATGTATTTGGGTTCATCCGACTGATCCCTCATTATCCTTGATAATTGGCACTGACAAGGATGAGAATTCTGCTGGATTAAGGGTTTACGATTTAAGTGGTAACCAGATATATGAGACTGAAATAGAAAAAGCAAATAACGTCGATATTAGATATGGTTTTAAACTGGGAGGCGACACTGTTGATATTGTTACAACCGGTGAGCGGACATCCAATACATTAGGTGTATTTAAAATTGATTCAGACAATAGATCGCTAGTGAATGTTGCTGCTCGGGAAATAATTGTTGGTATCACAGTATATGGTTCATGCATGTATAAAAATGTTTATACAGGCGAAGTATATGCTATAGTGAATGACAAAGAAGGCAATGTTGAGCAGTATAAGCTCTTTGATAATGGCTCTGGACTTGTGGATGCATCACTAGTAAGAACCCTTAAATTGCCTGGTAAGCTAGAGGGTTGTGTAGCTGATGATTTATTAGGTTACCTTTATATTGGTGAAGAAGACAAAGGAATAATATGGAAATATGGCGCTAATCCAAGTGATGGTGATATAGGTTCATTGGTAGAAGATGAAATAGGCACTCACCTAACAGCCGATGTAGAGGGGTTGACTATTTATTATTCTGGAGATTCAACAGGATATTTGATTGCTTCCAGCCAGGGAGATAATACTTATGCAGTGTATAAACGAGAAGGAGAAAATAGTTATATTGGTAAATTTGCTATTGTTGATGGCAATAATATTGATGGCACCTCAGAAACAGATGGTATTGATGTATGTAATATGTATCTAGGAGCTAATTTTTCTCAAGGAATATTTGTTGTTCAAGATGGAAAGAATGATGTTGGAAATCAGAATTTCAAAGCAGTCCCTTGGGAAAATATTGCCTCTGCATTCAATCCTTCATTGGATATAAATCCCAACTGGGATTTACGTAAATACTAGTTTAATATATTTTTGATATGAAATTAACCATGTCCCAGGCCCTGGTTCGATTTTTGAAAAACCAATTTGTTGAAAGGGATGATAAAAAAATGCTTTTTTTTCTGGAGTGTGGGGAATTTTTGGACATGGCAATGTTGCTGGGATTGGACAAGCACTTGAGCAAGACGGTGAATTAAAACATTTCTTACCCCGCAATGAACAGGCCATGGTTCATGTTGCCGCTGCCTATGCTAAACAAAACAGACGCTTAAAAACATTTGCCTGCACCTCATCTATTGGACCAGGGGCAACCAACATGATTACTGGTGCTGCAGGGGCAACAATAAATCGCTTACCTGTATTGTTACTTCCTGGTGATGCATTTAATAGACGTAATGTAAGTCCAGTATTGCAAGAACTCGAACATCCAACTAATCAGGATATTACTGTAAATGATTGCCTGAAACCTGTCAGTAAATATTGGGCGCGTATAAACAAACCTGTGCAATTGATTGATGCTGTATCTGAAGCAATGAGTGTTTTGACTGATCCAGCGTTAACCGGAGCAGTAACTCTTGCTTTACCTCAAGATGTCCAAACTGAAGCTTATGATTATCCGAATAATATGTTTTCAGAAAAAGTTTGGGTTATCCCAAGGATGTCACCCAACGAAAAATCGTTGCAAGAGGCTGCTGAGCTTATTAAAAACTCCAACACCCCTATCATTATTGCTGGTGGAGGCGTTATCTATTCAGATGCGGAAACTGCTCTTATTGATTTTTGTAATAAAACAGGAATTCCTGTTGCAGAAACACAAGCGGGAAAAGGTTCTATTCCCTGGGATCACCCTCAATGTTTAGGTGCTATTGGTGTCACGGGGACTACATCTGCAAATATATTAGCCAAGAAATCTGATCTGGTAATATGTATTGGCACAAGGTTAAGCGATTTTACCACAGCTTCTAAAACACTATTTCAAAATGCCGATGTGCAGTTTTTAGGAGTAAATGTTTCACCCGATGATGCCGCCAAACATTCTGCCACAACTTTAATTAGCGATGCCAAGGTTTGTTTAGTGAAACTTACAGAATTATTACAAATAGATGATTTCAAGGTGAATGAAAAATATATTAAAGAAATAAAAGCACTAAATGGTAACTGGCATAAGGAAGTAGATAGAATTTTTGCACTTAATAATGAACCTCTTATAAGTCAAGGTGAAGTCATAGGTTTAGTGTCAGATTTTATGAATGATGATGATACTGTGGTTTGCGCTGCAGGAAGTCTGCCTGGTGATATGCATAAGCTTTGGCGTACTGTTAATGGCAACCAGTACCATATGGAATATGGCTATTCTTGCATGGGATATGAAATAGCTGGCGGCCTTGGTATTCGATTAGCAAAAGATGATGGAGATGTTTATGTGCTGGTAGGTGATGGTTCATTTTTAATGATGAACTCAGAAATTGTAACTGCTTTGCAGGAAAAACTAAAACTTATTATTCTAGTGATAAACAATCATGGCTTTGCCAGTATTAATGGACTGTCTATTAGCTTGGGAAGCAAGGGGTTTGGAAATATTTATCGTCAAAGAGATCATGAATCAGGAAAATATATTGGTAATGAATTACCAATTAATTTTACGAACATTGCAAAATCATTGGGAATAGAAGCAGTTAAAGTCCAAAAAAGAGATGAACTTGCAAGGGCATTGGAAGAAGCTAGAAAGAACAATTTTTCTACGTTGATTGAAGTATCTGTAGATCCTGAAATACACGTACCCGGCTATGAATCTTGGTGGAATGTACCTGTTGCAGAAGTGTCTGAAATGCCTTCGGTTGTTCAAGCAAGAACTGAGTATGAAAAAAGATTGAAAGATGAACGGGAATTCTGAAAATAATAAAAGTATCCGATTTGGAATTGCTCCGATTAACTGGAATAATGATGATCTGCCTGCACTTGGTTCGAATTTTTCGATCGAAAAAATACTTTCAGAAATGAGTCTGGCTGGTTATGAAGGGACCGAGTTAGGTAATAAATTTCCTAATGAAGCATCAGTGCTATCGGAATTATTAAATACATTCAATTTAAAATTAGCATCATCTTGGCACTCAACATATTTTGTATTGAATGAACAAGAATATGAATTAAAAAATGTGGAGGAAAAAGTTAGTTTTTTAAAAGAAGCTAATGCTGAAGTAATTAATATTGCCGAATGTTCAGCATCAGTACATAGTGATATAAATAAAAGTTTAGCTTCAAAACCTGTCTTGAGTGATTCAGATTGGGAATTATTAATCGGTTCATTAAATAAAGCTGGAGAAATATGTAATGATTATGGTATCCGTTTGGCCTATCATCACCATATGGGAACATGTATTCAGACCGCTGAAGAAATAAAACGATTATTGAAATTTACAGATCCTAATTATGTTAATCTTTGTGTAGATACAGGTCATCTTTATTACGCAGGTATCGATCCAGTTAAATTCATTGAAAATAATTTGGAAAGAATAGTGCATGTTCATTTTAAAGATGTAAGAAAAAAAGAATTTAATAAGTATGATAGTTCATCCGATTCATTTCTTAATACAGTTCTTTCCGGCATTTTTACAGTTCCGGGTGATGGCTGCATCGATTTTTCATCTATAGTTAAAATTCTTCAACAAAATCACTATAATGGTTGGATCATTGTGGAGGCAGAACAGGATCCAGATAAGGCAGATCCATTACATTATGCCACTAGTGCACGACATTATTTGAATAGCATTTTAACTAACTGATCTCTATGAAAAGTAAAATGCAACAAACGTCTGAATTAGGTTCTGATTGGTGGAATGACTCCAATGACCACGAAGAACTTCAACATGCTGTGAATGAAGGAGCTGTTGGCGCAACTTCTAATCCTGTTATCACGTGTGCTGCTGTAAAAAACCACCCAGATGTTTGGTTACCGGTAATAGACAAAATGATTGAGTCGAATTCTACTGGGTCTGAAGATGATATACTTTGGGATCTGATTGATGAAGTGGGTAAAAAAGCCGCAGATATTTTGCAACCTGTTTATGAAAAAACACATGGTCAAAAAGGAAAATTATCTTTACAGGTTAATCCAAAGTATTATAGAAATTCTGGTTTAATGTTTGAGCAGGGAAAATATTTAGCTTCTTTATCTCCCAATATTGCTGTTAAATGTCCTGCCTTACCCGCAGGTATTGCAGCACTAGAAAAACTAACCTCAAATGGTATATGTATCAATGCTACTGTAAGTTTTACAGTAACTCAAGCTGTCGCAGTTGCAGAAGCAGTTGAAAGAGGGTTAAATGAAGCAGAAAAAAATGGTTTTAATATTGAAAATATTACTCCTTATGTAACCATTATGGTCGGTCGCATTGATGATCATTTAAAACGTATAAATCAAAGTGAAAAGAATAAAGTGGAGCCTGAAATAATAGATTGGGCATCTATTGCTATATTCAAAAATGCATATAAAATATTTCAAGAAAAAGGATATCGTTCCAAGCTTTTAGCGGCAGCATTTCGTAATCATATGCATTGGTCTGAGCTAGTTGGCGGAGACATTGTTATTAGTATGCCTTATGAATGGTGGAATAAATTCAATGCATCAGATTTTGAAGTAATAAATAGGATTAATGATCCTGTTGATTCGGAAATCATCGACAAATTATCTAATAATTTTAATGATTTTAATCGAGCTTTTAATGAAGATGGTATGACAATAGAAGAATTTGAATTTTTTGGTGCTAGTAAACATACAATGGATACATTTTTAAATGGATATGACGAATTTATCCAGATTATTCGTTCTCGTATGATAAATAGATAAAGGGAATTATGAGTTTAATAACACAATTTCGGGAAAAAGATTTTAACACGGGATTTAACCACTATGAAGGTGTATTCGAAAAGACAGGGATTTATTTTGACATATTATTAATGAATGAAAATAATAAAACAGAAATATGTGATACTGAAAATGAAACTGCTATCGTAATAATTAACGGTACAGGAAATATTGAATATGAAGATTCGAAAATTTTCTTTAAACGCGATAACTGGATCGAACATGATCCGACTGTAGTCCATTTGTCAGCGAATGAAAGTGCTATAATTAGTGCTACTACTACAACGAAAGCAGCTGTAGTTAAAACACCAAATTCAAATGCGTTTAAAGGTAGGATCTATACCCCTGCAGATATTGAAACAGAACATCGAGGAAAAGATCAGCTGGATAATACATGTTACCGATTAGTCCGATTGGCATTTGATAGAACTATTGCACCACCACAATCTAAATTGGTTATAGGTGAAGTTTTGAATTTTCCTGGCAAGTGGAGCAGCTATCCACCGCATCACCATTCACAGCCAGAAATATATTATTACGAATTTTCGCCACAATGGGGATATGGCCATGGTGAACTGGGTGAAGATGTATATAAAATAAAACATAGTGATATGTTACAAATCACTGATAGCAGAGTTCATAGCCAGACGGCAGCACCTGGTTTTCATATGTACTATCTTTGGACCATTAGACATCCAAATGAAAATCCATATGATGGTTTTACCTATATAAAACCTTTTGAAAAATTGCTGGATTGATTAATGACATTATCTTTTTACAAGTATCTATTATTTGTTACCATAATTATATCCAGATTCAGTTTTAGTCAGGATATTGAATATTATTGGTCTGGTGCAATTTCTGATAACAGCACCACTATTGTTTTTGCTACAAGCTCTGAGGCAAAAGTAAAAATTCAATACAGCGATGATTCAAGGTTTAGAAAACGAACAAAATTCTCCAAAACTGTTAATACAGATACGGAGTTAAATTATTTTTCGAAAATCGCACTTGATGATCTTAATCCGAATACAGATTATTATTATAGATTTAGTGTAAATGGAATAATTAAAAAAGATAAAGATTTGATGGGACGATTCAAAACACCATCCGATGTACCATTTTCATTTAAAGTTACATTAGCAACATGTGCAACAACTGGATCAAACAACCCTGTCTTCGATAGGATCAGGGAAGAGGAATCATTATTTTATTTAATGTTGGGTGATTTCCATTATGGAAATATTTATAAAGATTGTGAACAAAATTTTTTAGCACACTATAGATCGGTTTTAGGATCAAAGAAACAATCAAAATTATATCAGAGTACACCTATAGCTTATATGTGGGACGACCATGATTATGGTCCGAATAACAGTTCCGGCCTATCACCCAATCAAGATGGAGATATTGCCTGCCAAAGTGAAGCGCGGCAAGCATATCAGTCCTACGTTCCGCACTACACACTTTCTTTTGGGCAAGGTGACACGCTTATTTCACAATCATTCAATATTGGAAGATTAAAATTTATTTTGTCGGATCTACGTTCTGAGAAAATAAGGCCCCTCTTTATTGGTGATTGTGAAACGCAAGATGCATCTGATTGCGAAAAAATCATGGCCGGGAGCAATTTTGGTACTCCTGATCATTTGCAATGGTTTAAGAATGAATTATTAGATGCAAAGAGGAAAAATCAAGCAGTAGTTTGGCTTTCAAGTTTTCCATTTATCAGTACACCAGATTTAAGCTGGTTCAATTGTGATGATGAAAATACAATTTTTACTGAAGAAGGTTATGAATGTGATGATCATGATAATTGGGGATGG
>Ga0310122_10001855_pt1 | contig 13510 bp, 12 predicted proteins | sample CB6_Bottom_1051__FD_203503 | JGI IMG/M metagenome (GOLD analysis project Ga0310122, IMG submission 203503) | Marine microbial communities from Western Arctic Ocean, Canada - CB6_Bottom_1051 | ecosystem: Environmental > Aquatic > Marine > Oceanic | place: Canada: Western Arctic Ocean | collected...
ATGAATTTAGCGGAATTTCGGCCTTATTTCAATGCGAAAACAGCACCGATTCAGGCACCTCACCGGACGCGGAAAACACTGCTGGATAGCTGGTGTGGCTGGATGCCACAGGTCGTTCAGTCGGTCAGGATCTCTTCCGGCGGGCCGAGGTGTCCTGCTGCACGACTGACCTCGGATCGCCGGGGACCAAGACTACGCTCAAAGACTTCCTTCCTCCTCACGCGATGATGAGAGTCCTCGGATGCTGCGCGTTGGCTTCAAGAAAGGTTAGCTTTGGCTCTAGTTCCTCGGCAGTCGGCTGTACGTTGCCGTTCGCGTCGGTCACCCGGGACGTCACGGTGTGCTCACCCGGGGTGGCATTGTCCCACGTATAGTTGAAGAACTTCCACCCGTACGTCTCACTCGTCGTCTCCGGGTCGAGGGTCGCCGGACGCCACGGGCCGTCGTCTATCCTGACCTCGACTGACTGAATGGGTGTACCGTCGTTCAACACTACGCCGAACACGTTGTGCCGGCTGCCGTCGGTGGTCACCCGTGCGACAAACGACTTCAGCCGCATCTTGGTGATCGCCGTCTCTTTCCACTTCATCTCGCCATTGACCATCTCGCCCTTCAAGGTCCGGTACGAACGGGCCTGCCACTTCCCGAGGTACTGATCCTCCTGGACGTGGATCTCGGAGACCCACTTCACGTTCGGCGCACCGTACCACCCGGGGACCAACAGCCGGAGCGGACGCCCCTGATGCCTGGTCAGCGGCTCGTCGTTCAGCGAATAGGCCAGCAACGGCTCGTCTGACAGCGCCTGGTCTCGTTCGAGGCTCCGGCCGTAGTGCTGATCCACGGTGAACGTGCTTCCCCGGAACTCCACGTCCTCTTCGCCATGGTCGGCGCCAAACAGGACGAACTCACGGGCCTCAGGTTGCACCCCGGCCCGCTCCAAGACCGCCCGCAATGGAACGCCCCGCCAGCGGCCGTTGCTCGAAAGCCCGTTCACCGGGCCGCGATTCCCCGAGCACTCGAACCCGAAGACGAGCTCGCGACTCGGCATCTCGTGAAGGTCAGCAAGTGAGAGCGCTAATTGCTGGTCCACGAGTCCCGACACTTGCAGTCGGTACGTTGCCGTGTCGATCTCGGGGTGCTGGTAATGCTGTGTCGTGAAGAATTGGTCGCTCGGGGTGAACACTCCGTCGATCTTGCGGATATCGATGATCCGCCGCTCTGGTGTCCGCTCCAGCGTGATGGTCTCGGGCAAGTCGGTGAATGGCACCAAGGTCTGCTCTTGCGCGAGGGCCGGAAACGCCCATTCCGGTAGGCCGATGACGCCCAATCCCGCAAGAGCGATGCTTTCTTTGAGCATCTCACGACGGGTGGTCTGTTTTGTCATGTCGGGTACCTCTCTAGGAAAGTTCTCGTTGCCGGATCAGAGTATGTCGCCCGCAATAGGCCGTGTGGCCCCCGCGGAATGCTAGTTTAGCTCACCTCATTAATGACAGTTCAGGTAGCCTACCTGTGCGGTGGGCAGGCGTCAACTAAGGGTCGTTCGCCAACTACCAATCGCTCACACGCATGACTGGGCTCACCTGTTGTCCAGTGTGGAAGGGTGCCGAGTCCGTGGGCGTTCTGGTACGCTGGCGTGAGACCTAGCGTCGGACTACGGTTGCCTCACTTGGTCAAATGGCACCCCGTATCCGTGAGGGCTTTTATTGCCGCGTTCTCCTGACCCTTCGTCGCACCATGGGAACGTGCGAACCCGACGGCCGCCTCGCGGACGCGACGGATTCCGGATGATGACCTACCTGCATGAAGGTGGTGAGCTAACCGAGTCGTTGCCGGAAGGTCGTCTCAAGCGAGCCTGAAAACCGAGACAAGTGAATCCATTGAGATTGAGTTCACCTAGTTGTTTCAGTTCGGCCCCTAGAAAGCGTTACGACGCGTACATCAGTAGGGGTAACCTGGAAGCCTTGGCATCCCGGGCTTCCAATCCGGTAGGGGAGCCCAGTTATCACGATTTGGCATCTCCACCATCGGCAGACTCTCGGCGTCCATTACCGCGTCCTCCGCGATGACATCGTTTAAGTAGAGCAGATAGGCCGTCAACGCGTAGACCTCATCGGCGCTGAGGGTTCCTTCTTGATGTAGAGGCATGCCGCGATTGATGTAATCCCATACCGTCGTCGCGTACGGCGAGCGGATCGGCAGTATCCGGCCCAATGCCCAGGGGTCGGCATCTGGTCCCGCTTCGCGTTTTACCAACCTGGGAGCGAGGCCCCCTGTCCCTGTCGCCCCGTGGCATGCCGCGCACGCGGTCCGCTGATAGACCAGCGCGCCTTCCTCGGCCGTTCCACTTCCCGGCGGCAGTTCCTCGCCCGTAGGACTGATGGAGATATCCCAGGCGAGGATTTCTTCTGCGCTCGGAGTCCTTCCCACACCATAGGTGGGCGACTGCGCCAGCGCGGAGCCCCCCCCCAGGAGCATCAGCAACGGGAGAAGCCTAAGAGATCGCATTGTGAACGCTCCCGTCGCTCGCGATCCTCCACGGCTGAATGGAATTGTCCTGGCCAATCACACGGCCGACCAGCCGTCGATCCGGTTGAACCTGGCCCAGTTCGTCCGTGCAGCGCGACTGGAGCTCGGTCTCTGTTCCGTCCCAAGTCCAGTTGAAGGTGAACCGGGTATGCGCCATGCGATGTGCCGTCCCGCGAATTTCGGCGTCCACCCAGCTGTCGCCACCGTCGGTGGATACTTCCACCCTGCTAACGGCCCCCCCACCAGACCAGGCCAAGCCGCTGACCTCGTAGAATCCGCGGCCGGGCAGCTGTTGTCCCCCGGACGGAAACGTGATGACTGATTTCGGTCCGATCTGGTAACTCAGCGCAGCGTCGTCGGGGTCCTGACGAAGATGCCCGTAGTCGTTGTAGGTCATGTAGTATTGGTCCACCACCTTGATTCGCCTCAGCCACTTCACGTTAAAGATTCCTTCGAAGCCGGGAACCAGCAGCCGCAGCGGGAAGCCTTGCTGGGGACGTACCGCCTCGCCGTTCATGCCGTAGCACACCAGACAGTCGTCCATCGCCTTCGCCATCGGAATGCTCGACGCCCCTTTCACTTCCTCGACCCCTTCCGCTACGATCCAGGACCCCCCGTCTTTTACGCCCGCCTCCTCGAGCAGCGTAGACAGGAGCACTCCGGTCCATTCGGCGCAACTGGTCGCCCCGTGCGTCTCCTGCACTGTCGTCTGCTGGCGCCTCGAACGGTTCCCCGCGCACTCGACGAAATTAAGGCGGGTCACGGAGGGGAGACGCTTCAACTCCTCCATGGTGAAGATCAGCGGACGGTCCACCATGCCGTGGATCATGAGACGATGCTCCGCGGGATCGATGTCCGGAATGAAGGCGCCACGCGTGGTGTTTGAGAAGTGGAGCGCGGATGGCGTGATCACCCCCACCGAATCCTGAAGCGGAGTCGCCGTATGAAAGACGAGCCCAAAGGCATCGGGTGACGGCCTGCCGCCGTGCGGTATGCGTACCGACGTCACGAAACGGGAGCGCTGGCCATAGGCGATCAGCTCAGCACTTGAATAGTCCGGGACCTCTTGGGACTGTTCCTCGAGAGACTGTCCAGATGCTGGTGTCTGGCGGATCGCGGGCTCTACCGCTCCCAAGGTCAAACCACCGGCCAACGCGGCCCCGCGTTTCAGGAATACCCTTCGATCAGGTGGTTTCGAACCCATGGGTCTCTCCTCCGCAGGTTAGGTTACCCGAAAATCGCCTCCCGTCCGTCGAGAGTATACGCCGAGGTGAGTTAAACCAAAAGCCCTTTGGCGGGTCGGGACAACGTGGGGGCCAGGTCCAAACCCGTGAATTTGCGGCCGCCCGCCAGGGTTGGAGCGGGAGGCGGGCGGCCAGGCATTTAGCAATGCTCGAATGGAACGACTGGATGTGTGGATGGGCGGGGGAGGAACTCTGGCCCCCGGACGTTCGGTAACGCCGCTAAAGGCGACCGAAGTTCGCCTCGAATCGATCGAAGCGTCCTTCCAGGCGGTCCATTCGCTCGGCGTTCCCTGTTACGCCCTCGGCCACGGCACGCAGGTCGTGGCTTAGCTGTTCTTGGCCCACCTCGACACGGGTCAATCGCCCTTGGAGACGGTCCAGCAGACCGCCGTGCTCCTCGTAGATCCGGCCGACCATCTCATAGTTTCGCGTGATCCCCTGCGCGTTCTCCTGGATCAGGTGTGCGTTCCCATGAATCAGGGATTTTAGTTCCTGGAATTGCTGTTGGGTCATCGGTCCCTGGGTGCACGGAAGATTCGAAAGCGTAATCTACGCATCGGGGCTGAGTTGGAACATGTTCGGTTGGGACGGCGAACGGTCCCGCGGTTAGTCCCCTTGCATCGGTCCCATGCGTCCGGCTGATATACTCGGGTGACGATGGTTTCCATGAAGGCAGTCCTGCACGAGAAGTACGGGCCTCCAGAGGTCTTGCGGTTTGGGGAGTTTCCCAGGCCGACGCCCAAGGGGGCGAGGTGCTGGTGCGTGTCCATGCGGCGACGGTGAACCGGACCGATTGCGCGATCCTGCGGGCCAAGCCCTGGATCAAGCGCCTGGTCACGGGGCTCTTCAGGCCCAGGCGGCCCATTCCCGGAACCGATTTTGCGGGTGTGGTCGAGGCCGTCGGCGAGCACACCTCAGGCGCTGAAGGCAGGAGATGCGGTCTTCGGTTTCGACGACGTGGGGCTCTGCTTCCATGCCGAATACATGACCTTCAGCGAGGATGATGCCGTCGCGATCAAGCCATCGGACGTTTCCTTCGCCGAGGCCGCTGCCAGTTCTGGAAATGAGTCCAGGCTCGACGCCGACCGATTGAGTAGACACTGCACCGGCCAGCCAGGGATAGCCCGGGTAACTGCCGCCGGACCGGGAGTGACGCGGAGGTCTCTCCGTTCTCGCGGGCGCATGGTTTGCGCGCCGCGCACTGACCGCCAATGTTCCTGAGTCAGGCGCCCGCGGCCGTGCCGCGGCGAAATCGATATTTGCGTGGGGGGGGACTATGTCATCGTTACGACTCATGATGTCCGTGCTCTTTGGTGCCGCGATTCTCGCGGGGTGCGCTGCGGACTCCGAGCCATCAGCCGCGATGGCCACTGCGGCAGTTAACCCGATCACGGGTGAGGGACTCCCGAACCCGAACCCGACACGTGTCGGGAGCTGGGCGACCCTGCCCGAGGGACGGGAGTGGGGCTCCACCGCTGGCCTCGACATCGACCCGACGGACGGACATGTCTGGGGGTACGAGCGCTGCGCTTCGGGCTCGGCCGGAGGGCCCGGGGTCAACTGCGATAACAACCCGGTGGACCCGATCTTCAAGTTCGACAGGAACACCGGGGAGACCCTCGCCAACTTCGGGGTCGGAGTCTTCGTGACCCCGCACGGCATCTACGCGGACAGCGAGGGCAACGTCTGGGTGACAGACTTCGCCGGGAACGAAGAGGGTACCAAGGGTCACCAGGTCCACAAGTTCAGCCCGACGGGCGAGCTGCTTCTGAGCCTCGGTGTCGCCGGCCAGCCCGGGAACGGCCCGGATCACCTCAACCAGCCCAATGACGTGATCGTCGCGTCCGACGGTAGCATCTTCGTCGCGGACGGCCACACCGGTCAGAACTTGACGACAGACCAACAGATGGCCGAGGCCCGCGCGGCAGGTCTGACCGGCCGCATCGTCAAATACTCGCCTGACGGCGAGTACATCATGGAGTGGGGCGAGATCGGCACGGATCACGGTCAGTTCCGCACGCCACACGCCCTCGAGTTCGACGCTCAGGGCCGGCTCTGGGTTGCGGACCGGGGCAACCACCGCCTCGAGATCTTCGACCAGCAGGGCAACTACCTGGACTCACGCTATCAGTACGGCCGCATCAGCGACCTCTTCATCACCGAGGACGAGATGGTATACGCCATCGACTCCGAGTCCAACCGGCTCCGGCACATCAACTGGAGGAACGGCGTCCGCATCGGGCCCGTCGATCGGGACTTGCTCGTGGGCTTCATTCCGCCGTGGGACTCCGACAGCCGGCCGAACCATGGCGTGACGGGTGAGGGTGTGGGAGTGGACGAGGACGGCAACGTCTACGTGGCCGAGGGACCGGCCTCGCTCAGCGATGCGGGCTCCGCGTTCACGAAGTATGTGGTGGCCGGTATGTAAGTTGGGCAGCGCGCTTTCGGCGTGCCTTCAACTTGCCTCGGCTTCTCGCGTCTGGGCCATGCGCGCTTCCCGCTGCCGAGTGAGGTGCGGGACAATACCCAGCATCCGCTGGACCAGCATGACCTGGCCACGGTGATGCATCTCGTGCTCTTTCACCGATAGAATCAACTCGAGCCGGCTCTTGGGCGGCTGGGAAAATTCCGGTGGAAATGAGACGGTCTCGGCCAGGAACTCGTCGGAGACGCCATCGAGAAAGGTCGCCCAGATCTCGCCCTCGTCCTCGAGCAGCGCGAGCACCTGGCTCTTGGTCCGGGGTTCCGCTTCTTTCGCCGCAAGCTCGGCCATCACCGCCGGGAAGTCGAAGCCCGCCATGCTGGACAGCTTCTCGACGGCGTGAACCTGATGCTGAAACCGAGAACCCAGCGCGATATGGGTCAGCATCTTCTCGACGCTTCGGCAATCCGGCGTCGGACGAAAGTCGTACTTGTCTTCCGGAATGTCTCGCGCCGCCTCGAGGGTGTTCTTCCGAACGGTGCGAAAGCTCTGCGCGAGTTCCTTGGAGCCGTAGTGGGCCATGCGTTCACTCCTGTTGAGGGAACGGACAATAGCAGGTTCGGAATCGTTTGTGAGATCGGCACGCTTTTCGACGCCGGCATTCTGCGGAGCGGGTGCGGTCATTCGGCTGGTTCCGGATCACAAGTGGGGCACAGAGATTTCCACGTCGAACCCGAAATCTGTACACTGAGCCCATCTGGATCGTTCACGTATAGAGTTTGGTTATTCTGGCCGGGGGTGAGCTCCCGCACTTCCAATCCGATGGCACGTATTTTTTCTATGTCTCGTTCGAGCTGGAAATCGTCGACGCCGATGCAGAAGTGGGTGATCGTGCCTGCCCGAGCGCGCGACGGGGACAGACTCAGGTAAGATTCGTTGATGTCGAGGCCGAATATGCCAGAACCGGGTGGGAGAAGAGGTCGAAGAGAGGATAAGCCGAACAGATTCTGATAGAATGCGATCGAGCGCGGGAGATCCGAGACTCCCATGCTCACATGATTCAGAGTGCGGGCACGAAAAATCGGGGTTGTGCCCGTTGCTCTGGCTGGTGGCGGCGTGCAAGACGCGCAAGCGGCCGTGTAGTTCGTGTCCGTGATCTGTACACTGACCCCATCTGGGTCGCGTACGAAGACATATTCATCGGAGGAAGTAGTGACTTCAATGCCAGCCGCACGAAGTGCTTCGCCGTCGCGCCCAGGTCGGAAGTTGTCAACGCCGATGGAGAAGTGGGTGATTAGGCCCGCATCGGACTGCGGATTGAGACTGATGAAACGTCCGTTGAAGTCGAGGCCGTACGCTTCATTACCGGACCATAGCAGAGTTCGCAAAGCGGGCAGGTCGAACAGCTGTTGGTAGAACGCGGCGGAGCGCTGCACATCAGAAACACCAATACTCACATTCTTGATGCTGCGGGCGCGAAGTACTTGGGGCCGAGTTTGGGCAGACATCGACCTCCCGGTCAGGGCGGCGGACGTTCCGGCTAGTGCTAGGGCGGATAGCAGCTCGCGCCTAGTGAGCCTGGCCGTTTCGTATTCGGCTACGAGTTGCTCGATCCTGGTCTGCATGGGTCCTGCTCCCTTGTGTCGGTCAAATTCGACATTGTCCTGGGCGAATGTGCGTCGCCGCGGGGCGAATAGGTGTCCTGCCGCGACGAGTGAGGGCTCCCCCAGCCTATCTCGCCAGCGGGTCAGGGCGAACCTGGAACTTGATGAGCTTACTCCGTGTGCCTTTTCCGCCTTCGACGTGCCACAGCGTGTAGGGCGAGAACGCAGACCACAGGCCGCGGCCTTTCCAGCCCCCCGTGGGATCATCGATCCGGCCATGTAGGGCGCGCGAGAAGTACCCCAGGGGGTACGGGATCCGTAGCATCGTCCACTCACGGTCAGGCGCCGGTAGCGCGATGAGCGAACCGGAGTTGATCGCGCCAGCGATCGGCACGTTCTCTCCAAGGCCGAGCGTATTGAACTTGTCCACGGCGGGCAGGTACAGCAGATCCGTGCCGTGCGTCGTGCCTTGGAAGTATGGCCCAGGTGCCGAGTAGAGCGTCCAGCCCTCCGGACAGTGCTCACCGTCGACGGTGGTCGGCCCGTTCGTCACCATGCATTCGCGGCGGTCGAAGCTTGTGATGTGGTCGCTGCCCCGCCACGCCGCCCACACGACGCCGTCGGTACCGACTTCCATGTGACCCGGGCCCACGACCCCCGCAGGTGGGGCGTACATCTCGGCCATGCAGGTCCGCGGGGGGTCCGCGCCGCGTTCCAGACGCACCAGGTAGTTGCCCCGATTGCGGCTGCCGCCCCCGCCACACCAAATGCTGTCATCCAGCGGATTGACTGAAATCGAGTAGCAGCCGAACTCGATGCGCCTGTCCTTCGTGAGATCGACCGGCTCGTCGGGTTCAGTCCACTCCGTGATCAGGTCATCGCCGTTCGTATCGAGGACGGCCGGGCACCACCCTTGGGCGGCTTGCATATCGTTGGTCTCGTCATAGACGCGCATGTCCACCCAGCCCACCACGTCACCGCCGGTGGACGAGGTAAACGCGGTGTTGTCGCTGTCCTCGGCGAAATCAAAATGCTCGGTCGAAAAACACGTGTCGAGATAGGCCCACTGCTCCGTCCGCGGGTCGTAGACGGCGATCTGCTTGAACCCTCCATCGAGCGGAAAGTACTGGGCGAACACGTTGGTCGACCCCTCGCCGCAAAACGCGGGCTGGTTCCCCGCTGACCGAATGGCCACTGATACCCAAAATCGCCCGTCGTGGTCACCCATCGGATTGCGCGGTTGGGCCACCCCAGTCCACAGGATCTCATCTCCCCAGTACGGGGATGGCGCCACGTTGGCTGCCCCGCCGAACCTGCGCCCGCTGAACGCGTCACGTGTGGAGACCTCGATCTCACCCGCCGTATTCGTTACCGGGTCGATCCACACGAGCAGGTCGTCGCTTTGCACGGCGCCAAACACCAGCCCGTTCGCGTTGAGTGTCGGATCACGTTTGTCGCCTGGCGACGCGTCGTGGACGTACGAGGTCGGGCCGCCCCAGTCCCACATGGTGATGACCACATTGCGCTCAACGCCGGCGGGTCGGGATGGTGCCGCCTCCGGGACCTCGCCCGCGGCGATGCGATCCGTCCAGTCGGAAAACACGGTGCGCTGAGAACCCAGACGCATGAACTCACCGCTCATCCGCGAACCCAACTGACCCGACCGCACGCGGCGGTCCCACGCCTCGAGATGTGAGTCGAAGGTACCGAGGCTCTCCGGGATGCGCCGGGTCGCCTCGTCGCCGATCTGATGACAGGCCATGCAAGCCTTGAGGGTCGACACCACCTGTTGGGTATCGAGGGGGCCTTGGGGTATCGGCGCCAGACTCAACCAATGGTTCGCCGGATAGACCTGCGCCGCCGCCCGCGCGTCGGGTGCCGCCACGGCCGCGAGATTCAGCTCCTGTCCCGGCCGCGCCTCCACCCGTGGCGAGTCGAGGAGGCCATACCCGCGTACGAAGACTTCGAAGCTCGCGTCCGGCATGTCGGGGAGGAGATAGCGCCCTTGCTCGTCGGTCACCACGATGCGTATGAATTTCGTGGGAAGGGCGTCGGTTTCGGCGATCACCCAGACTCCTGCCTCGGGACCATTGGCCCCGCTGACGACGCCCCCGATGTCATCTCTGTCAAGTGCGACGGCACCGCCACCGGCTGGCTGGGTTTCCATGCACGCCAGCGATCCAGCCAGCACCCAGACCGCTAGCGCCGGCAGTGCCACTCGACAACAACGAACAACATTAGTCGCAAACCAGACCATGATCTCTCCTAACGCGTGCGGCCTAGCAGGCTCCTCACACAGAGAACTGAAGGCGTGATCCCATGGATGTCCAGGCCATGCACCAACGCCGAGCGGCACCGAGATACGCAGCTAAATCGCTATACGTCCGAGTCCAGCGCGGCCCCCTCCCCCTTGCCCCCAACCAGCCCCTCCAACCACGTTGATCGCATGACCTGGCTCCCCAGACCCCTTCTACCACGCGCCGTGGTCACACTCATCCGCCCGACGCTCGATCCAATGGAAACGCTGGGCCGTAACCTCATCGGCGCCGCCCTTGTGGCGGCCGTGGTGACTGGCACCCCATGGCCCGCGGCGGCGCAGATCCAGCTCGATGCCATGACGTTCAACATCCGAACGTCGAATATCCCCGACGGGGACAACGCCTGGCCGTATCGCAAAGAGTTCGTGGCGGAGACCATCCGTCGATTTGCACCGCATGTGGTCGGCATGCAGGAGGCCACGGGCGAGCAGATCGAGTATCTGGCGTCCGCGCTGCCGGGCTACCGCTGGCTAGGAATCGATCGCCGGCTCAACGGGGGGCAGGGGCTCAGTGAAGCCACACCCATCTTCTACCGGCATGACGAGTTGGCGCCCATCGAGTCGGGCAACTTCTGGCTCACGGCGACACCGGACGTGCCACCGGTGCCGAGGAGCGGAACCGGCCGGCGCCGGCGAGGTGGCGGTCGCATCGTCACCTGGGCGAGGTTTCATCACTTGGCGACCAGGCAGGCGGTGTATGTCTTCAATACCCATCTCTCGCCGAGGCGAGGGCAGGGGCAGATCGACGCGGTCGACTTGATCCTGGAGCGGGTCGGCGCGTTGCCGGCGGGTAGCGCCGTCATCGTCTTGGGCGACTTCAACAACGTCGGGGAGGAGAGCGACCTCTGGCGGATCGCAACGGGCCATGGGCTGGACGACGCCTGGGTCGTGGCCGACGAGCGACGGGGTCCGGCGATGACTCGGAGCGACTTCGGTCCTCCGGGAAACGGGTATGCCGAGCGGATCGACTGGATTCTTGTGGGAGGTCCGATCAGCGTCCGCTCTGTCGAGACGGTCCTGTACAATGACGGAGGTCGCTATCCGTCCGATCATTACCCGGTCGCGGCGCGTCTCGAGATCGACTACTAGGCCCGTCCTCGCCGACCTACTGACCGTATCCGACCTAACAGTACCCGACCGGCGCGTCGATAAGCACCCGCCGGTCCCGCAGTTCCTCGTATCCCGACCCGAGGGTCTCGCGCAGGATCGGACCCGTCAGGTCCGCCTCCACGGTGATGCGGTCCGGCAGGTACCGGCGGCACTCGCCGAACTCTGCCTCGTATTCGGGCGTGGGGAAGGTCAGCGTCAGGATCGACACCGCGCCGCGCCGCTCGACTCGATACAGGGGGTTGACCGACAGCTTGCCGCTCACGTCGCGCTCATCCGTCAGCTCGTAACGGCGAAACAGATCCGCACGAGCGCTGGCGACCAGCGTGAACGACGGCTCGGTGCCGAGCTGCTCTGGCGACACGTCGCGCGTCAGGTCGACGACACGGTGCTCGATCACATCCTTGAACATCCGCTCATCACTGAACAGGCGCGGCTGGCTCGACTCGAAGAGCGCGTGATACGCGGCTGGGGTGAGCGTGTCACCCGCCGAGAAGTTGTTGCCGGATGCGCTGTGGAGGTGCGGCATCACCACCACGCCATCCGTGCCGGCAAGCCGCATCATCTCTTCGGCCAGCAGGCGCTTGTGCCAGATATACGGAAACGCGTCGGCGACGACCACGGTCGAGAACATCCCGCGAGTGAACGGTAGCGGGTGGTTGGCGTCGCAGCAGACCGGTGCGCAGTCGGGCGCCGTGAACCGTCTGGCGAGCCACAGCTTCCAGAAGTACACGTCGGCGAGAACCGTGCCCGGGACCAAAGCCCCGTCGGGGGGCCGTAGAGCGGTGAGGACCCGGGTCAGATGACCCGAGCCGCCGCAGAGATCGAGGGTGCGGCCTTGGACGGGCCAGTGTTGCTGGCCAATCGCCCGCAGCAGCGCTTCCCCCGTGAGAAACGTCGGGTCCGTGAAGCGATAGAGAAAGTATGTGCCCTCGGCGTCGGGACACAGAAGCTCGAGGGCATCGCTATACGTGGCAGTGTCCCGTGTCATAAGCATGCGAAAGTGTTCGCGGCGTAGCGTATCGTCAGCAAGGCCCAGGAGGCCGAAGAGCGCCTCGTCTCCCCGGCCTGCCTCGAGCGCGTGCAGGGCACACCGCGTGGTCTCGTCGGCCATCATCACTGGGATGCCGGCGACGACAGGGAAGGCGCAGCACTCACACCCCAGCACCCCCGCGTCGATGCGCGCGCCGTCTCGAACCAGAGCTTCGTTCTCGACGATCGAGACAGCCGTGCCGCAAAAGGGGCAGCGCAGGATGTCCAGGAGGCCTGCGTGCATCATCTGCCGTCTCCTACCGTGGTCGGGGTGCCGAAGCGTTCGATGAAGACGTCATCGCGCGAGCCGACCTCCGCACGCCGGTAGTGCTCAGTGCCGAGGAGCCGGGTCGCGTCTCGTCCACGGAGGTACCCCAGCGCACTCCCGTCGAACTGCGTGCGGTGGCATCGTAGCGCGGCCAGCTTCCGGCCCGCAAACTCCTCAGCCTCCACGACGAGTGTCGGCGCGGGCGCCATCCATCCGAACGCATCCGCATTGGCCACACCGAGAATTTGTCTCGAAGGCTCATCACCGCACCCGGGGTCGTTTGATGCGCCATCCACGACAGCGCGCATTCTGCCTGCGGGCATGCTGACGTAGCGGAGGGCCGGGCCGGCGGTGCCAAACTGAGCGACCGCAGCAGTGGTTCGTTCGTGCACCGCGATGTGGTCGGGATGCCAGTAGAGGCCGTCCTCGTCGAACGTGACGACGACTTGTGGGTGGAACCGGCGGATGGCGCCGAGGATGTCCGCCTCGAGCCGCGCGCTGTCGATCCAGGGGAGCATGCCATCCTCGTGGTCGAGTAATACGAGGTCGCGAATGCCGAGAACTCGTGCGGCATCCGCCAGCTCGCCGGCCCGAATGTCGCGAAGCCGCTCGCCCCCGCGTCCCGGACCGTGCTCGCCATGCGTGAGGCAGAGGAGCGAGACCCGAACGCCGTATTCGGCGCACCGGGCGAGCAGGCCACCACACGCCAGCGACTCGTCGTCGGGGTGTGCGAAGACTGCCAGAAGGGAAGACCCTCTCAGATCATCGAGTGGCGTAGGCATGTCAGGCGGTGCGTGCGGTACGGTGACGGTCTGTGACGAGTCGCGAGTAGGCCTCGAGGTGCGCTTCGACCATGCGATCGGTGCCGAAGCGCTCCACGGCGCGACTCCGTACGGTGCTGCGGTCGAGCGCCAGCACGCGTTGGAGCCCGTCTACCAGGGCGTCGAGCGAGTCGAAAATCCCGCCGGTCACACCGTCATCGACGAGTTC
>Ga0310122_10001856_pt1 | contig 13509 bp, 10 predicted proteins | sample CB6_Bottom_1051__FD_203503 | JGI IMG/M metagenome (GOLD analysis project Ga0310122, IMG submission 203503) | Marine microbial communities from Western Arctic Ocean, Canada - CB6_Bottom_1051 | ecosystem: Environmental > Aquatic > Marine > Oceanic | place: Canada: Western Arctic Ocean | collected...
TGCTGTCTCCCCGCCCCTCTCCCACGCCTCCAGCAGAGCCGAACCCACGATCCCCACTTCCACCCGGCCGTGGAGCTGGCGCAGATCGTCGCCGCTGCGCAGACCAAAGCCCAGAGCGAGGGGCAGGTCGGTGGCCGAACGACAGCGGGCGACAAAGTCAAAGGTGCCGCCTTCGAAGTCCGTGCGCCCTCCCGTCACGCCTCTCCGGGCGACCGCGTAAGCGAAGCCGGAGACCCGCTCGCCTATCGCCGTCAGTCGCTCCCGACTGTTCGTGGGCGTCATGAGCTGGATCGGACAGAGGTCGCTGTCGGCACTCAGCTCGAAGAGGTCGTCATACTCCTCGATCGGCAGATCCGGAAGGATGAACCCGGCGGCGCCAGCCTCCCGCAAGCGGCGACAGAAGTCGCTGTGCCCCAGTCGGAAAGCGGTGTTGTAGTAGCCCATCATCAGGTGGGGGAAGGGGTGGGCGCCTGCCGAGCGCGCCAGTAACCCGAAATAATCGTCGAGGCGCAGCCCCGCCGACAGCGCTTCCTGATTGGCGCGCACGAAGGTCGGGCCGTCCGCCACCGGCTCGCTGAATGGCATCTGCAGCTCGACCAGATCGATGCCCACCTCACCCATGATCTCCAGCATCTGCCGGTTCACCTCTACCGACGGGTAGCCGACGATCAGGTGGGTCATGAGCAACACCTGCTTCGACTCGAGCTGGGCGCGGATGTAGCCTTCCAGGTTTACAGCTTCGATGCCTTCTCCTTGAGGAAGCGCTTCCAGTTTTCATCCGCCAGGGCGTCGCCAATGGTGAAAATGTCCTTGTCCCCGCGCCCCGATAGGTTGATCAGCACGGTCTGATCGGACCGCATGGAGGGCACTTCGCGCATGGCCCCGGCGATGGCGTGGGTGCTTTCCAGCGCCCCCACGATACCCTCCTGCCGCATGAGCTGCTTGAGTGCGGCGATGACTTCATCGTCGGTGGCGGCCTCGAATCGCACCCTCCCGCAGTCGTACAGATAGGCGAGAATGGGACTGACGCCGATGTAGTCGAGGCCGGCCGACACCGAGTGGGTGTGGCGCATCTGCCCCTCGTCATCCTGTAGAAAGTAGGTCTTATACCCTTGGGCCACGCCGGGCGACCCGTCGCCACCGGCCAGGCGGGCGGCGTGCTTACCGGACTCCAGCCCCAGTCCCCCTGCTTCCACTCCCACCAGCTCCACCTCCTCGTCGTCCAGGAAGCCCAGGAACATCCCCGTGGCGTTCGATCCGCCACCCACGCAGGCGTACACCCGATCCGGCAGCCCTTCCGTCTCCTCCATCATCTGCCGGCGGCTCTCCCGGCCGATGAGCTGTTGAAAATAAGCTACAATCTGTGGAAATGGATGGGGACCGCAAACCGTACCCATGACGTAGTGCGTGTCGTCCATGGAGAACGCCCAGTCCCGGAGGCACTCGTTGATGGCGTCTTTCAGGGTAGCCGAACCGTCCTCCACCGACACCACTTCGGCGCCCAACTGCTCCATCCAGAACACATTGGGGCGCTGGCGTTCAACGTCCACCGCCCCCATGTAGATGCGACACTGCAGCCCGAGCCGGGCCGCCATGGTGGCGGTGGCGACGCCGTGCTGCCCGGCACCGGTCTCGGCGATCACCCTGCCCTTACCCATGCGCCGGACCAGTAGCCCCTGGCCCATAACGTTGTTGATTTTGTGCGCACCGGTGTGGTTCAGGTCTTCCCGCTTCAGGAAGACGCGAGCTCCTCCCAGAGAGGCGGTCAGGTTCTGCAGAAAAGTAATGGGGGTGGGGCGGCAGGAGTACGAACCCATGACCCGTACGAACTCCTCCCAGAAGGCTGGATCCCTCCGGGCATCCTCAAACACCTCGATGAGTTCGTCCAGGGTCGAGCGCAGGATCTCGGGAACAAAGGCACCGCCGTAGGCGCCGTAATACCCCTTGTGGCCGGGGGCCAGCAGGGCTTCGGTCAGACCTCGGTCCAGACCTTTATCCAGACCTTTATCGGGGATGGCAGTCGCGCTGGGAACGCCTTCAGCCACACGGCTTCTCCCGCTCACTGATTGGGCCTTAGTCGATCAGGCGGGCGCGCTTGAGGGCATCCGCCATGACCCCCGCCATCGGGCTGTCCTGTTTTTCCTTGAGCTGGCGCTGCTGGAATTCCTTCATGTTAGTCGCATCCTCAACTCGCTCTGCCTGTTTCATGGAGAGCCGTAGTCGGCGGCGTTTTGAGTCCACTTCCAGTACTGCCACTCGCACTTCGTCACCGACCGAAACGGCGTCCCGGGGATGGGCGATGCGCTTGTTGGCCATCTCCGACACGTGAACCATGCCACGCACGTTTGGGGCCAGCTCCACGAAGGCGCCGTAATCGGTCAGGGTATCCACCTTCCCCGCGGTCACGGAGCCTGGCTTGAACTGGCGCGTAACCTCCTCCCACGGGTCCTTCTCCAGAGACTTCAGTGAAAGGGAGATGCGCTCGTTCTTCCGGTGACCGGAATTCTTCACGCCCAGCACCTCGACCGTGATCTCTTCTCCCGACTTCAACACCTGCTTGGGATGCTCGACCCGTTCGTGGCGCAACTCGGAGACATGCACCAATCCCTCCACCCCGGCTCCCAGGTTGACGAAGGCGCCAAAGGCCTCCAGACGGGTCACCTTCCCCTTGAGCTTGGCGCCCTTCTTGAGCAGGGCGCGCACGCTATCGCTCTCCTTTTCCTGAGCAACCTCCAGCAGGGCCCGTCGCGACAGCACCACGGTGCGGCCCTGATCGCGGAACCGAATGATCTTGAACTGCATGGATTTGTCGCGGTACTCCTCCGTGCTCTTGATGAACTCGGTGGAGATTTGAGAGACCGGGCAGAAGGCTCTCACTCCCTGCACATCCACCCCCAGACCCCACTTGTTAACCGCCGTCACCCGACCCTCCACCGGCATACCTGACTTGAAAGCCTGGTAGATGAGGTCAGCCTGTCGGTCCCCGCGCTGGAGAACCCTGGAAAGCACGATCTCGTCCTCGTCCGAAACCACGAAGGCCTCGAGAGGGTCGCCGACATCGAAAACCATCTTCCCGTCTGCATCCTGGAGCTCGCTGGTCTTGATCACCCCTTCGCTGCGGCCACCGAAATCGACGAAGCTGTTCTCCGCCGTCACCTTCACCAGGACGCCGCTGATGCGGTCCCCCGAGGTCGCGTTCTGATTGTGATCCGCCACCTTGCCCTCGCTATCCAGAAGGGCGGCAAAACTCTCCTCCGGGGCCTCAACAGGAGCCGCTGTAACCGCGTCAGGCGTCGCAGCCGGTGCCTCAACAGGAGCCGCTGTAACCGCGTCAGGCGTCGCAGCCGGGGCCTCAGCAGGAGCCGCTGTAACCGCGTCAGGCGTCGCAGCCGGTGCCTCAGCAGGAGCCGCTGTAACCGTCACACCCTGAGCACCCTCAGCGGACGCCTGCGGCGAGTCGTTTTCCGGCATTGCGGCCTGTTCCGCAGGGGGGGCCGGCGCAACCGACACTCCTGCCTGGGCGGAAGGAAGGGGCGGCCGAGAGCTCTCGCCTCCTCCTTCTGGTGCTGCTTCGCCGTCGACGCTGCTGGAGTCCGGGCTGTCCGTCATCTGTGGTGCTCCTTTTCCAAAGTCTCTAGTCATACTGCGGGATAATCTGCCTGTGCTTTCAGTTCCATCGATAACGCAAACTCAGGTGGCGCATCAGTCCACCGTCGGCCTTTAGGGAAGGAGGATGACCTTTCCCGTGGTCTGCCGCCCCTCCAGCGCGATGTGCGCCTCGGCCGCCTCAGATAAAGCGAATCGACGCCCGATGTGAAGATTGAGCTCTCCCTTCTCCAGCCACCCGAGCACGTCTCCGGCTCTGGCCAGCAGATCCTCGCGACTGGATACATAGTGCGCCATCGTCGGCCGCGTCAGGAAGAGAGATCCATTGGCGCTCAACACCTGGGGATCGATCGGATCGACGGGACCGCTGGACTGCCCGAAGAGCACCATATATCCCCTCGGTCGCAGCAACTTCAATCCCTTATCAAAAGTAGTCTTTGCCACCGAGTCATAGACGACATCGACTCCGGCGCCATCGGTCAAACGGACGACTTCTTCCTCGAAGTCCTTCTCGGTATACCGTATCACCTCGTCAGCGCCGGCGCCAAGGGCCAGCTCCTCCTTCTGGGCCGTGGACACGGTACCGATTACGCGCGCCCCCAACCGCTTGGCCATCTGCACTAGGAGCAGACCCACCCCTCCTGCCGCCGCGTGTATGAGCGCTGTATCGCCGCTCGCCAACTGGTAGGAGCCGTGCGCGAGGTAGTGGGCGGTCATGCCCTGAAGCATGGCAGCGGCGCCGGTCTCGAAGTCGATACCATCTGGAAGGGGTACCAGGCGTTCGGAGTCCACACAGGCGCAACCCGCATACGCCCCAAGTATGCCGGCGTAGGCGACTCGATCACCCACCTCCACCAAGCTTACTCCCTCCCCTATCGCGGTCACGGTCCCCGCCGCCTCCATACCGGGAATGCACGGCAGATCGACTGGGTATAGACCCGAGCGATGGTAGGTGTCAATGTAGTTTAGACCGATCGCCCGAATCTCTATCAGCGCCTCACCGGGTGCGGGAGAATCGGGAGAGGCAACGTCATCATAGGACAGGACTTCAGGGCCTCCGAACTGGTGGAACCGCGTCGCCTTCATGTCTGTTGAATCTCCATCTCTCTCCCTGACCGTCTGCGAGCGCGGAAGCGCAATCTGGCCGGAGTGTTGTCGCCGCGTTCTGTTGGTAATTCGGCTTGTTGGTAATTCGGTAGTAGTCAGGTGGTGCGAAGTCTATAAAAGTACGGCGCGATCAGTCATTTTACAAACCGTCGGCTACTGTTGGCAGTCCGTTGACAAAGTCGCTTTGCCGGCGAGATGCGTCCTGGTGGTCGAGGTCAAGGCGCCTGAGCGGCGCTGAACCTGAGGTGGACGATCGCGCTAACGATCCGGATCACTACTATCAACGGGTTGTTAGCCTCCAAACGGGAGCACAGCGGAAACAGCTGCGGAAACAGCTGACGAAAACGCTGGCAAGTTTCACCTTTAATATGTGGCCTGACATAGTCCTTCTTGACGATTTCGGCCAGGAGTCGTAGCATCTTCACGCTTTTTACGATGAAACCGAATGTCAACTTCTCGACGGCATAGGAGAATCCATGGCCCGCAAGAAAGCCCTCAACCTCATCCTCCTGGGAATCGACAGTCTTAGGGCCGACCACATGAGCGGCTACGGTTACCACCGACTCACCACGCCCCACATCGATCGGCTGGCGAGCCAGGGGGTCCTCTTTGAACGGACCTTCTCGCCTCACATCCCCACGACCTCCGCCTACGCTTCCATGCTCACGGGACTGGACTGCTTCTCCACCAGTGTCGTGGCCCTGAGGCATAAGGGTGGACTTCCCGATGACGTCAGCACCTTGCCCGAGATCCTCTCGCGGCAGGGGTATGACACCAGCTGTGTCGGCTTCAGCGGCAACGCCAGCTCCCGCGGGTTCGACACCTACCTCGATTACGCCAGCTGGGGCAGCTGGGAGGAGGGGCGGAGCCCCAAGGCCGACAGCCTCAACACCGTGGCCATCCCGGAACTGGAGCGCCTGGCTGCTGGAGATACCCCCTTCTGTCTCTTCCTCCGGCACATGGACCCGCACGCCCCCTATCTGCCCCCGGCTCCTTTTGAGCGTCTGTTCTACAGCGGCGATGAGTGCGACCCCACCAATCGCTCCATGGACCCGGTCATGGGATTCAAGCCCTTCTGCGATTTCTTTGCGCAGTGGATGCCTCCGGGCATCACCGACTCAGAATACGTGGTCGCACAATACGACGGCGCCGTGGCCTACATGGATGCTTGCATTCAGCGCATACTGACCAGAATCGATGAACTCGGCATCGCCGAGCAGACCCTGGTTGTCCTCAACGGGGACCACGGGGAGACGCTTTACGACCACGATTGCTGGTTCGACCACCACGGTATGTACGAGAACACGCTGCACGTCCCCCTGGTCATGCGGCTTCCCGGCAAGCTCCCTTCCGGTCTGCGGGTTCCCGGGTATAACCGCCACCAGGACCTCCTGCCGACGATATTCGAAATCCTGGGGATCCGCAGCGGCATCTCCTTCGACGGCTCCTCGCTGATGCCCCTGATCCGCGGACGCAAGACCTCCAATCAAGCCGAATTCTACATCACCGAATGCACCTGGATGCGCAAGCACGGCTGGCGCACACCCCAGTGGAAGCTCATCGTCGCTCTCGAGCCGGACTTCCACTTCAAGCCCGAGGTGGAGCTTTACAACCTCGTCGAGGATCCGCAAGAGGAACGCAACCTGGCCTCGCAAGAGCCGGAAATAGCGGCCGCCCTGCGCCAAAGAATGGAGAGTTGGATCGCCAAGCGGGAGGCGGAAACAGGTCGCACCAACCCCATGTACACCAATCTGTCCTGGCACGGGACGGCCCATGAGGGAGCGTTCGAAAGCTCCCAGCAGGCCTACGACACGCTGCACATCGGCTCGGTGGGAGCGGCGAACAAACTGCAGGCCGGAGCGAAGAGGAAGGGCGCGGCCAAGAAACCGGTGAGCGCCAAGAAGAAGGCTCCGGCGAAGTCGGCCGCAAGCCGCGGCAAGACGCGGCCGAAGTCAGCCGCCAGCCGCGGCAAGAAGTAGATCGACGTCCGGGTGCGCATCGATCTCACCCGGACGCAGTCAGCCGTTGCGCCGGGCGAAGTCGGCCATGAAATCCGCCAGGGCCTCGCACCCTTCCAGCGGCATGGCGTTGTAGAGAGAGGCGCGGACTCCTCCGACCGAGCGATGCCCGGCGAGATTCAGCAGCCCCGCGGTCTGGGCCTCTTGCACGAAGCGCAATTCCAGGTCCGCGTTCCGCAGGTTGTAGGTGACGTTCATCAGCGACCGCGAAGGCACGTCCGCATAACCGCGGTAGAATCCCCCTGATTGGTCCACGGCCTCGTACACCCGGGCCGCCTTTGCCCCATTCGCGCTCGCCACCGCCGGCAATCCTCCCTGCCGATCGATCCAGCGCAAGACCAGGAGAAAGCAAAACACAGCGAAGACCGGCGGCGTGTTGTACAGCGAGTCCGAGTTCGCGTAGGTGGAATACCGCAACGGCGTCGGCGTGGAGGATGACTCCCTGTCGAGCAGTTCCTCTCTGATAAAAACCACGGTCAGACCGGCGACACCGGCGTTTTTCTGGGCGCCGCCATAGGCGATGCCGATACGGTCCCAGGGTACGGGACGAGACAGCAGATCGGACGACATATCCGCCGCGATCGGCACCCCTCCCAGGTCTGGAAAGACGTGTGCCTGCGTTCCGTAGATCGTGTTGTTGGTGGTGATGTGGGCGTACTCGGCGCCACCGTCGAGATCGAGCTCCTGCTGGGTCGGTACACCGGTAAAACGGCGGTCTTCGCTGCTGCCTGCCACCCGGTGACCGACTCCCAGGATCCTCGCCTCCGCCAGCGCCTTCTGCGCCCACGAGCCCGTGATGACGTAGTCAGCCGAGCGTCCGGGCCGGACCAGATTCTGGGGAACCATGGCAAACTGCAGAGTCGCCCCCCCCTGAAGAAAGAGGATGGCCATGTTGTCGGGAACCGCGTAAAGCCGGCGGCACACCTCCATCGCTTCGGCGTGCACGGCGCCATAGGCCTTGCCCCGGTGACTCGATTCGATAATAGACACGTCCCCGGGCGAACAGGAAACAGCCGCGGCTATCTCCTCCCGCACACCAAAGGGCAGCACCGCCGGTCCCGGCGAAAAATTGTACACCACACTCTCCTCCCTTCAACTCTCCACAACCCGTTAGGTAGAAGGACAGATCCGCCGGGTGAGAAGGACGAAGTCATTCTCACATCCGGCGCATGACCCACCGTCGGGTCAGTCCCCCGTTAAGCGCCGGTCGTCACATGGTACGCGCCAGCAGTCCCCCGTCTACCACCAGCGAAGTCCCGGTGATGAAAGATGCCTCCTCGGACACCAGGAAAAGGACAGCACGGGCAATATCCTCCGGTTTCCCCAGGCGCTTGGCGGGCACCATCTCGGCGAAGCGGCGCCGGTCGGCTTTGGAGACACCCTTCCACAGGGGGGTGAGGATGGCACCCGGAAGAACGGAATTGACGCGGATATCCGGTCCGAAGTCGAGCGCCAGCACGCGGGTCAGTCCCAACATCCCCGCCTTGACCGAATCGTATGCGGTGTGCTCATCAAAGCTGACCAGGGAGTGCACAGAGGCCGTATTGACGATGCTCCCCCCTCCTGTCTGTCGCATGACAGGCACCCCGTACTTGGCGCTGAGAAAGACCGACTTCAACCCCACATCCAGCGTTCGATCCCAGTCTTTCTCATCCAGATCGGTGGCCTTGCCGTTGCGAAACCAGATGGCGTTGTTGTGGATGATGTCGAGTCGGCCAAAGACACTCGCGGTGCGCTCGATCATCCGCTTCACCTGGGCGGTCTTGCCAACGTCAGCCTTGATGAAGACCGACCTCCCGCCCTCCCCCTCGATCGTGGCGGTTGTTCGCTTTCCTCCCTCCACGTCGATATCCACCACAGCTACCGCGGCGCCTTCGCGCGCCAGGAGCAGCGCCGTCTCCTCTCCTATGCCGGAAGCTGCCCCGGTAACGATGGCGACCTTGCCCCAAACACGACCATTAGGGCGATCACTATTCGATGCTGTCATATTCCTCTAGCTCCCCTCTCTCGGAATGCCGCGATGCCGTTGCCCCTCATAGGTGATCCTGCAGGTCGAATACCTGCTCCATCACCGCCCACCACTCCCCCGCAGCCGCCTCGGGCACTGGCTCCTGGAAGGTGCGCATCAGCGCGTCCCACTCCGCCGCTTTGGGATTCTGCTCTACGTACCTGGCGAAGTCGACATGGAGATCGAAGCTGTCGCTCGTCGTGATGAACATGAACATGCGGCGACCGAGAAGGAAGATCTTCATATCCTCCACGCCGACCTTTCCCAAGCCCTCCAGCGGCTCGGGCCAGGGATTGCGGTGATGCTCTTTGTAGGCCTCGATGGTCTCGACATCATCCTTCAAATTCAGCGTCATCGCGTAGACTTTCATATCGGCCGTCCCCCTTCCACGATCAGACTCTCGGGGCTGAGATCCCGCTTGGCGACCTCGACTCGCCGGCGCTCATACGCCGCCGCCAGTAGCGATACGGGATGCTGGACTCGAGCGTCCAGCCCGTGTTTCCTGATTCCGTGCTCGATCTGTATGACACATCCCGGATTGCCAGTGGCCACCACGTCCGGTCGTATACTGGCGATGTGCCCCATCTTCCGGTCCAGCAGCTTCATCGACATCTCCGGCTGCGTAATGTTGTAGATTCCCGCGCTGCCGCAGCACCAGTCCGCTTCGGGAAGTTGTGCCAGCTCCACCCCGGGAATCGACTCGAGGACGCGGCGGGGCTGATCGGACACCCCCTGGCCATGCTTCAAGTGGCAGGACTCGTGGTAGGCGACCTTGAGGACATCGGAGTCGGGCGAGGCGGCTGGAGGCCGAAAATCTATCTCGACGAGAAACTCGCATATGTCGCGGACTTTTCGCGACCACATAGCGGCGCGCTCAGCGTAGTCGACGTCGTCGGCCAGAAGGCGATCGTAGTGCCGCATGTGCGACCCGCATCCGCCGGCATTCACAATAATCGCGTCGACCGCCTCCGCCTCCTCCCCCCTCGCCCTCTTTGGCAGAAAGGCATCGATATTAACGCGCGCCAGATCGCGGGCGCTGGCCAGATCGCCGTTGTGAGCGTGGAGCGAGCCACAGCACTGCTGCGCTTCGGGGAGAATGACCTCACACCCATTCAACTGCAGGACGCCGATAGTGTCGGCGTTGACATCCGAGAAGGCGATGTCCTGGACACACCCGGATAGCAGGGCGACCCGGTACTTCGGCGATCCGGGATTGAGAAACCGGTAACGCTGCTGGTAGAGCGTCCGCGTGCTGGCTCGCTGAATCTCCGGCGTCAGGGGCTCCAGCTCCCTCAAGCTCGCCGGCAGCAGCCGCAGCAGACCCGAGGCGCGAACAAAGCTTCTCAGACCGGATTTTTGAAACAGATACAAGGCCTTCGCCAGCAGACTGATCCGGCGTCGGGAGGTGAATATCCATCTCAGGGCCAGGGCTCTAACCAGCCGGCGGCCCCTGCTGTCGAGAACTCCGCTGGCTTCCACCTGCGCCCGGGATTGCTCGAACAGAGTAGCGTAATCCACCCCTGCGGGGCAGGCGGTCTCGCAAGCCAGACAGCCCAGACAGAAGTACATCTCCTCGGCAAAGATGCGGCTGGTCTCCAGATCACCGTCGGCGATCGCTCGCATCATGGCGATACGGCCTCGTGGCGAGGAGCGCTCCCGCAGCGTCTCGACGTACGTCGGACAGGAGGGCAGACACAAGCCGCAGTGCATGCACTGCTGCAGAACCGAGTAGTCCAGTCCTTGGAGAAGATTCTCTACACCCTCTTTTTTCGGGTCGTTCAATCGAAGATCTTTCCGGGATTGAGGATGCCCTCGGGGTCAAAATCCGCCTTCAGGCGTCTGGTTATGTCCATCGCCACCGGACCGATCGCGCCCGCCAGGAACGGCTTCTTTGCCAGACCGACGCCATGCTCGCCGGTAATGGTCCCGCCGAGTTCGACCGCGAACTCGAAGACTTCCCGCATAGCCTGCTCGACGCGGCCCATCTCCTCGGCGTCGCGCTCGTCGGTGAGGAAGGTAGGGTGGAGATTGCCGTCTCCCATATGACCGAAGGTACCGATCTTCACCCGGTAGCGCTCGCCCACCGCCCCGATGTGAGCGACCATCCGCGCCAGCTCACTCCTCGGCACGGTGACATCTTCCAGCACCACGGTGGGAGCCAGGCGAGCCAGGGCGCTGAAGGCGCCGCGCCGCGCACTGGCCAGACCGATCGCCTCGGCTTCGGACTGGGCGCGTCGGACCTCGCGAGCGCCGTGTGCGAGCGCGAGCCGCTCGATTTCGTCGGCCGCCTCGGCCACCTCGGCCGGGTGTCCGTCCACCTCCAGCAGCAGGAGAGCCTCCACGTCCAGTGGCAGACCGATCGCCGCGTACTCTTCGACGCAGGCGATGGTGACGCGATCGAGGAACTCCAGGGTGCAGGGAATGATCTTGTGGCGGATGATCTCGGAAACGGTCTGAGCCGCGTCGGTCATGCTCTCGAAATGAGCGACCATCGTCTGCTTCGCCGCCGGCGGGGGAATAAGCTTCAGGGTGATTGAGGTTATCACCCCCAGCGTCCCCTCGGAACCTATGAAGAGATCCTTCAACGTGAAACCAGCCACATCTTTAACGCACTTGGTACCCGTATTCAGAACCTGGCCGTCGGCGAGGACGACCTGGAGAGCCATGACGTAGTCGCGGGTGACACCGTATTTCAAGCCCCGCAGCCCGCCCGAATTATTGGCGACATTGCCGCCGATGGTGGAGATCTTGATCGACCCCGGATCGGGGGGATAAAACAGACCCGCCGCCGCCGCCTCATCAGCGACACGCTGAGTCGTCACTCCGGGCTCGACCACCATGGCCAGATTGGCCTCGTCCACTTCTATAATGCGATTCATGCGCACCAGGCAGAGGACGATGCCACCTTCGACGGGTACCGATCCTCCGGCCAGGCCCGTGCCGGATCCCCGTGTGACCACTGCCAGACGCCGGCGGTGGGCGATCTCCAGGATTCGGGCTACCTGCTCGGCCGTGTCGGGCAGGAGCACACACCCGGGCGTGACACGAAGAGTCGCCGTGCCGTCGTAGGCGTAGACGCTGAGGTCTTCCGCGGAGTCGAGGACCTGATCGTCCCCGACAATGGAGCGAAATTGGGAGAGTGTCGCCGCATCCATCATGCAAAGAGACTCAGGTCAGAAGATCGTCGGAGAGGTGGTCGAATCGGTTCATGTAGTTCACCACTATGCGGCCCGAACCGCTCAGTCTCAGCCGTGTTACAGCGGTGTTGTGATGATCGTACCACAGTCCACGGCTGGGGAGGTGGTCGCCCAGAGCTTTGAGGAGTCCACAAATGAAGTCGCCATGGGAGACCAGCCCGAGGCGGATGTCCTCCCGTGCGCGTGACATAAGCTTTTCGGCTACGCCGATGGCGCGGCCCCTTCCCGTCTGCTCCGCCTCTCGTCCCCCCCGCCACCATCCATCATGGTCGACGCCGTTGGGAACGAAACCCTCAAACTCCTCCTCAATCTGCGAGCGCGTCTTACCGGGAAAGCTCTCTATCCCTCCGCCATCCGCTCCGTGCCCTCCTCCCCCCGGACCATGGTCGAGGAACAGTCCACCGACCTCGTGGATATCGACCCACACCTGCGTCTTCAGTCGCATCGCCTCCCCGATGGGCCGAGCGGTCTCCAGGGCGCGTGCCATCGCACTGCAATGGAGTTCATCGAGCAAGGGCTTGCCATTGCCGCGTTCGGATTCGAGCAGATGACCGCCGCCGGCCAGGTGTGCGGCGACGCGGTCGGCCTGCCTCACACCCTTTTGGGTCAGTGGCGGGTCGGCGACGCGCTCGCTCATATCCGCGAGCGCATTGTTGTAAGACTGTCCGTGGCGAATAATAAATACGTCCATCTCTTGTCCTTGACACTCCTCGCGGACCGACTCTATAATTCCGCCGCGATCTGCTATGATCGCCAGGATCAGCTATGAGCCCAATCAGGCGGAATCGCAACCGGGAATATCATGAATATTACAGTACAGCAGGGAGAAATTCAAAACAGGTCGGACGAGGCGATCATCGTCAACCTCTTTGAGGGCGCGCGGCGCGGTGGCGCCACGGCTGCGGTGGACAAAGCTTCCGGTGGCCTCATCAGTACCGCCGTCGACAGCGGGGACTTCTCAGGCAAGCGCAATCAGACGCTGCTGCTGTACGCGGGCAAGGAGATGGCGACCGCTCGAATCATCGTGGTGGGATTGGGAAAGAAGGAAGCGTTCAACCTGGAAGTCGCCCGCCAGGCCGCCGGCACGGCTGCCCGAGAACTCCAGCATCTTGGGATTCGCCAGGCCAGCACCATCCTCCACGGCAGCGGCGCGGGCGGTCTCGACGTCGTCGACGCCGCCGAGGCGGTCGCCGAAGCCAGCGCCCTGGCGTGCTATCGGTTTGACGAGTATAAGACCAGCGGAACAAACAAGAAGGCCCTGCGGAAACTGACCGTGATCGAGCCCGATCGCCGCAGGATTCCGACCATCCGCCGCGGCGTGCGCGCCGGGCTGCGGATCGCGGACGCCACCTGCCTGGCGCGCGACCTGATCAACCAACCCGGGAACAAGGCCACCCCGACCTACCTGGCGCAGACCGCCTGCAGGATCGCCCGAGAGGGTGAGCGACTCCGCTGCCAGGTGCTGGACGAGGCGGCGATGAAACGCCTCGGCATGGGTGCCCTTCTGGCCGTGTCACGGGGCTCGGCCGAACCAGCGCGTTTTATCATCCTCGAATACAACAAGAAAGCGAAC
>Ga0310122_10001857_pt1 | contig 13502 bp, 11 predicted proteins | sample CB6_Bottom_1051__FD_203503 | JGI IMG/M metagenome (GOLD analysis project Ga0310122, IMG submission 203503) | Marine microbial communities from Western Arctic Ocean, Canada - CB6_Bottom_1051 | ecosystem: Environmental > Aquatic > Marine > Oceanic | place: Canada: Western Arctic Ocean | collected...
TTCCCATTATGCTAAAAAAAATGGGTTCATGGTTAGGTGCATTTAAAAATTATTTTACTGAAGTACAAAAAGATATAGCAGATATGGAAAATACTGTTGAAGAAGAAATTTCTTTTGAAAAGGACTCTCCAAAAAAAACAAATAATAACAAAGAAAATGAATGAAAAAGAAAACAAGCAAGCAAGTTTTGTTGAACATCTTACTGAACTAAGATCCAGACTTGTTAAATCTATAATTTATTTATTTATTTTTTTTGTAGTTTGTTATTTTTTTGCGGAAAATATCTACAGTTTTTTACTTACTCCTTACGCTGAAGCAGTGAAAGATGATCCAATTAACAGAAGAATGATTTTTACTGCCTTGCACGAAACATTTATTACATATTTAAAAGTTGCTTTTTTTGCAGCCATGTTTGTTGCTAGTCCTATAATCTTGACACAGATATGGAAATTTGTGGCGCCTGGTTTATATAAAAATGAAAAAAAAGCTTTACTTCCTTATTTAATAGCTACTCCAGTTTTATTTTTAGTTGGTGGTATGTTGGTTTATTATTTGATTATGCCTTTAGCAATCAAGTTTTTTTTAACTTTTGAAACTTCTGCGCAAATTACTAAACTTCCTATACAATTAGAGGCGAAAGTTAATGAGTATTTATCTTTAATCATGAGGCTCATCTTTGCTTTTGGTATCAGTTTTCAATTACCAGTTTTATTAAGCCTTTTAGCACGGGTTGGTTTTGTTGATTCTGAATATTTAAAAAAAAGAAGAAAATATGTAATTGTGATAATTTTTGCAGTTGCTGCTATATTAACTCCACCCGATCCTATTACTCAAATTGGTTTGGGAATACCTTTGTTAATTCTTTATGAATTATCTATATTGTCAGTCAAGTGGATAGAAAAGAAAAAAGATAAAGATAATGCATGATATTAAATTAATTAGAAAAGATCCTGATTTTTTTTCAAAAAAACTTTCTGAAAGAAATTCGAAAATTGATTTAAAACATTTATTGAATTTAGATAAAAAAAATAGAGAATTAATTCAAATCAAAGAAAGACTTGAGGAAGAAAAGAAAGTTATATCGCAAAAAAAAGACAAGAAAGAATTTCAACACTCAAAAGAAACTTCTCTAAAGATTAATCAGTTAAACAAAGATCAAATAAAAATTAAAGATCAAATTGAAACATTGCTTAACTCTCTACCAAATCTTGCCTTGAGTGATGTTCCTATCGGAAAAGATGGAAGCATGAATAAAGAGATTAATAAAGTTGGTGAAATTCCTAAATTTGATTTTGAACCACTTTCTCATGATCAAATTGGAAAAAAACTTGGATATATGGATTTTGAGATAGCATCAAAAACTTCTGGAGCTAGATTTGTATTTTTAAAAGATCAACTTGCATTACTTGAAAGAGCAATTTCTAATTTTATGCTTGATGTTCATACTAAAGAATTTGGATATAATGAAATTTCACCACCATTAATTGTAAATCAAAAAGCTATGTTTGGAACAGGCCAATTACCAAAATTTGAAAGCGATCAATTTGAAATTAAATTGGATGATGAAAATTTTAGAAAATTTTTGATACCTACCGCTGAAGTTATTTTAACAAATATAGCCAGAGAGACATTCTTAAAAAAAGATGAATTACCTCTTCGATTAGTAGCTTCTACAGCATGTTTTAGAAAAGAAGCTGGTAGTTACGGTAAAGACACGAAAGGTATGATGAGACAACATCAGATCTATAAAGTTGAACTTGTTAGTATAGTTGAACCAAACAAATCTCTTGAAGAGCTAGAAAGAATGACAAATTGTGCGCAAGAAATTTTAAAAAGACTTAACCTTCATTATAGAATAATTTTATTGTCAACAGGAGACATGGGTTTTAGCGCAGAAAAAACATACGATTTAGAAGTTTGGATACCTTCGGAAAATAAATATAGAGAAATTTCCAGCTGTTCTACTTGTGGTCAATTTCAGGCGAGAAGAATAAAGGCGAGATATAAGAATAATAAAAATGAAACAGTTTTTTTAGCTACTTTAAACGGCTCTGGTTTAGCTGTAGGTAGAACATTAATTGCAGTTATGGAAAATTATCAAAAAAAAGACGGGAGCATTGTTATTCCCGAAGCCCTTAGACCTTATATGCACAATCAAAAGCGTATTGGATAATTATTATTGTTTATTTTTTTTATTTAGTATAATCATATTACAAAATTAGGAGTAAATATGTCGGGTTCAGGTTTTGCACAATTCGTTCCATTAATACTTATTTTTGTTATTTTCTACTTTTTTTTGATAAGACCTCAACAAAAAAAAGTCAAAGAGCATAAAGGCATGGTCATGTCTCTAAAAAGAGGCGATGAAGTTATTACATCAGGTGGAATTGTTGGAAAAATTGAAAAAGTCTACGAAGATGATAAGGTTGATTTATTAATTTCGGAAAGTGTCACAGTAACAGTTATCAAATCTACAGTACAAAATTTATTAAGCAATACTAATACAAAAAAATAATTATATTTTGTGTTATATTTTTCTAAAACTAAAATTTTCATTATATATTCGGTAATATTTTTTTTATCATTATGTGCTTTTTTGAATTTAATTGAAAACGATCAAAATTTTATTTTATCTAAAAAAGTTAATTTAGGTTTAGACCTTCAGGGAGGATCATACATGTTGTTAGAAGTTGATTCTGAACCTGTGTTGAAACAAAAATTACAAGAAAAACTCCTTAATTTTAAAAAATATTTAAAAAAAAATAAAATTCAATATCAAGATTTAAAAATTATAAATCAATCAATCAATTTTTTTATTAGTAAAAACGATATAGAAAAGTTTGAAGAATTTTTTTTAAACAAAGACAATTTAATCAATATTTATTACAATCAATACAGATCATATGAAATGACTTATTCTATTATCGATAATGAAGTTAAAATTGAATATTCAAAATTTGGAATAATTGAGATAAAAAAAACTACTTTGGATCAATCTTTAGAGATAGTTAGAAGAAGAATAGATGAGGTGGGCACTAAAGAACCCACTATATTAAGGAGAGGAAATGACAGAATATTGATCGAACTACCTGGTTTGGAAGACCCCAACAGGATCAAAAAACTTTTAGGTAAAACGGCGAATTTAAGTTTCAGATTTGTTTCTCAAACTGAAAACACTTTCGGTTCTGAACTTTTATTTTTTGAGAATAGTGATGATCAATTAAGTGTTAGTAAAAGAGTTATTGTGAGCGGAGATAATTTTATTAATGCGAAACCTTTATTTGATAATCAAACTAATCAAGCAATCGTAAGTTTTAGTTTTGACAGAGTGGGTGCAAAAAAATTTGGCAGAGCAACCACAGATAATGTTGGGAAAAGATTGGCAATAATTTTAGACAATAAGATTATTAGCGCTCCTTCTATAAGAGAACCTATACTAGGAGGTAATGGACAAATTTCAGGTGATTTTACTTTTCAGGAAGCGACCGATTTAGCATTATTGTTAAGATCAGGAGCTTTGCCAGCACCTTTAAGAATTGTAGAAGAAAGAACAGTTGGTCCAGATCTTGGAGAAGATTCAATTAAGGCAGGTGCAATATCTTTAATGATAGGATTTTTGTTGGTTATATTTTACATGTTATATAAGTACAGACTATTAGGAATAATAGCAGACCTTGCTTTAATTATTAATCTTATACTTTTACTTGGTGTTCTAACAATATTGGAAGCTACATTAACTTTACCTGGTATTGCAGGAATCATTTTAACGGTAGGTATGGCAGTAGATGCCAATGTTTTAATTTTTGAAAGAATAAAAGAAGAAATGAAAATTGAAAAATCCACCATTCACGCGTTTGATATGGGATATAAAAGAGCACAATCTGCGGTGATAGATGCAAATATAACAACTTTAATATCAGCTGTAATACTTTTTTTCTTGGGGTCTGGTCCAGTAAAAGGATTTGCGGTTACATTAGGAATAGGTATTTTAACTACGCTATTTTCTGCTTATTTCTTTGCACGACATCTTTCATCCCTTTATGCAATGAAAAATAAAGATAAACAAATTGTATTATGATGTTTAAAATAGCTAGAGATATTCAATTTTCACAATTTTATAAAAAAATGAATATTCTTTCATCTATATTAATTTGCCTATCGATTTTAGTACTATTGATTAAAGGGTTAAATTTAGGTGTTGATTTTAAAGGAGGTACTTTAATTGAAGTTAGAACAGAAAATGAAAAAATTGATATTTCAGAAATAAGACAATCATTATTAAAAATGGAACTAGGAGATGTTACTGTAAAAAAATTTGGTAAAAAAAATGATTATTTAGTAAAAATTGAAATGACTAATACGAATGATGCGAATTTTATAAAATCAATTAATGATCAATTATCTTCAAATTTGGGATCTGTGATAAATTTTAGACGTGTAGAAAATGTTGGCCCAAAAGTTAGTAATGAATTACTCAAAGCCGGTTTGTTAGCTATTACTTTGTCTTTAGCAGCGATGCTAATTTATATTTGGATTCGATTTGAATGGCAATTTAGTTTAGGTGCAATCATTGCATTAATTCATGATGTTATTATTACTGTTGGGATTTTTTCTTTTTTATCATACGAGGTAAATTTATCAATTGTTGCGGCGGTTCTTACAATTGTTGGTTATTCTATGAATGATACCGTTGTAATATTTGATCGTGTTAGGGAAAATTTAAAAAAATATTCAAAAATTTCCATATCAGAGATTTCTAACATCTCTACTAATCAAACTTTATCAAGAACTTTAATTACTTCAGTAACCACCTTATTAGCTTTATTTTCTATATATATTTTTGGTGGCGCTATATTAAAAGGCTTTTCTTTTGCAATGATTATTGGTGTTATTGTTGGTACTTACTCATCTATATTTGTCGCTACACCAATACTGAATTATACAAATGTTAGTCAAAAAACTGTTTTGAAAGAGAATACAGAAAATAATTAGTATAAGTTTTGAGCCATTACCATAGATAATAGCATTGGTAATGATAACAAGGTGTTGGTTCTTGAAAACAACATTGCCGTTCTAGCAGATTTAGCTTTTTTTTCAGGCGTGCATTCAACTATTCCCAGAGCTCTTTTTTGGTTTGGCCAAATGACAAACCAAACATTGTAGGCCATGATTAAACCCAACCACATTCCGATACCAATTGCTGTATCTTTTCCACCACCACTAGTAATTCCAAGAGCAAGGGCTTGGTGAACATAGCCATTTAGAGTAGCTACAATTAAACCGGTAACTATTGTTGCTAAAGCAGCCCATCTAAACCAAAACAATACAGCAGGAGCTATAACTTTTCCTATAGCAGGTTTTTGATCATCTGGAATTTTTGGCATACTTGGTATTTGAACAAAATTTAAATACCACAACAAACCAATCCACATAATGCCTGATATAACGTGTAAATACCTAAATAACCAACTCCAAAATAATTGATCAATAGCCAAGTCACCTGCAAAAAACAAGTAAACGAAAAGTAAAATAGCAATAGCTATTGATAGATGAATTGTTTTTGATAGTGATTGTAAAATAGTTACCATTGAGTACTTATATCATTTTTGTGAATAAAAGCTAAGCTGTTTTTTTAAACTTGGTGGTTATAATGTTTTTTAGGAAATTTCCTGTATAACTACTAGATATTTCACTAATCTTTTCTGGACTTCCTTCCGCGATGATTTGACCACCATTTATCCCTCCATCAGGTCCCATGTCAATTATCCAATCTGCAGTTTTTATTACATCTAAATTGTGTTCTATAACTACTACTGTATTGCCTTGAACGACAAAGGTTTGAAGAATTTCTAGTAATTTTTTAATGTCATGAGCATGTAACCCTGTGGTAGGTTCATCTAAAATATACATGGTTCTACCAGTTGATCTTTTTGATAATTCTTTAGCTAATTTTATTCTTTGAGCTTCACCACCAGATAATGTAGTAGCTTGTTGTCCTATTTTTATATAACCAAGACCGACTTTTTTTAAAGTAAGCAATTTTATTCTTAATGCAGGTATGTTTACAAAAAAATCACAACCTTCATCTACGGTCATGTTTAGAACATCAGCAATATTTTTATTTTTATATTTTATTTCTAATGTTTCACGATTATATCTACTACCTTTACAAACATCACAAGCAATATAAACATCTGGCAAAAAATGCATCTCATAAGTTATGACGCCATCACCTTCACAAGATTCACATCTTCCTCCTTTCACATTAAAAGAAAATCTTCCAACTTTATATCCTCTAGCTTTTGATTCGGGTAAATTTGTAAACCAATCTCTTATCGGACCAAAAGCTCCAGTGTAAGTTGCTGGATTTGATCTAGGCGTTCTCCCAATTGGAGATTGGTCTATATCAATAATTTTGTCTATCTGTTCTACACCCTTATAATTTTTAAAAGGTTTAGGTAACTTCCTAGATTTATTATTGTTAAGCATTAAGTTTAAAGCGTTATACAAAGTGTGAAGCAATAATGTCGACTTGCCACTACCTGACACTCCAGTTACACAAGTGAAAGTTCCTAGCGGAATTTTTAAATTTATATTTTTTAGATTATTACCCGTAGCACCTATGATTTCTAAAAATCTTCCATTTTTTGCTAATCTTCTTTTGTTTGGAATAGGAATGATTTTTTTTTTAGATAAATAGTTCCCAGTAATACTACTTTCATTTTTTAATATTTTTTCTAATCCACCTTGGGCTACTATATGACCGCCATTAATTCCAGCCTCGGGACCAAGGTCAATAATGTGATCAGCATTTTCTATTGTTTCAGTGTCATGCTCTACCACTATGACAGTATTACCCAAATCTCTAAGTCTTTTTAGTGCATTAATTAATTTGATATTATCTTTTTGATGCAAACCGATCGAGGGTTCATCCAAAACATATAACACTCCTGTTAATCCGGATCCGATTTGTGAAGCTAACCTTATTCTTTGAGATTCCCCACCAGATAATGTCCCAGATTCTCGTGATAATGTTAGATAATCCAAACCTACGTTTATTAAAAAATCTAATCTTTCATTTATTTCTTTTAAAATATGTTGCGCAATTTTTTTTTCTTTCTCTTTTAATTTATCATTTAGACTAGAGAACCACTTTTTTGCTTCTACTATAGATATCTTTGAAACTTCACTTATGTTTAAATTATCTATTTTTACACATAGAGCTTCATCTTTAAGTCTCATGCCTTTACATTTTTCACAATCAGATTCACTTTGATATTGAGAAATTTCTTCTCTTTTCCATTCACTTTCTGTTTCTAAATATCTTCGTTCTAAATTATTAACCACACCTTCAAAAGTTTTCTTAGTTGAATATTTTTCGTAACCATCATCATAAGTAAATTTAATTTCATCATCATCGGAGCCAAAAAGAATTATATCTTTTATTTCTTTAGGAAGTTTTTTCCATTTTTCATCTAGAGAAAATTTATAATGCTTTGATAGTGAAGATAACGTTTGAGCGTAATATAAAGTTGTTGATTTTGCCCACGGTTCTATCGCACCTTCCGCCAGACTTTTTTTGCTATTTGGCACCACCAAATTGGGGTCTACATTTAAATTTACCCCAATACCCTCACATTCTTCACAAGCACCATATGGGCTATTAAATGAAAATAATCTCGGCTCTATTTCTTCAATTGTAAAACCACTCTCCGGACATGCAAATTTTGATGAGAAAATAACTTTCTCTATTTTTCTATATTTTTTGGGGAGAGTTTCATTTTCATATTCTACAAATAATAACCCATCAGAAAGGTTTAATGCAGTCTCAACTCCCTCGGCCAGTCTATTTCCCAATTCATTATTTATAATAATTCTATCTACTACTATAGATATTTCATGTTTGATTTTTTTATTTAACTCGGGAAATTCATCAATATTATAATATGTGCCATCAACTTTTATCCTTTGAAATCCTCTTCTTTTGTAACTTGCAATTTCTTTTTTATATTCTCCTTTTCTTCCTCTTACTATTGGGGATAATAAATATATTGTATTCTTTTTTGGCAAATCTTTTATTTTATCTACAATTTCAGCTACGCTTTGAGATTTGATCGGTTTTCCTGTGAAAGGTGAATAAGGCGTTCCAGCTCTAGCAAACAATACTCTCATGTAATCGTAAATTTCAGTAACTGTAGCAACTGTGGACCTTGGATTTTTTGAAGTATTTTTTTGTTCTATTGATATAGCAGGACTTAAACCTTCAATTAAATCAACTTTAGGTTTTTTCATTTTGTCTAAAAATTGTCTAGCGTAAGAAGAAAGACTTTCGACATACCTTCTTTGACCTTCAGCATAAATTGTGTCAAAGGCTAAAGAGGATTTTCCTGATCCTGAAAGCCCAGTAATTACAATAAATTTGTCTTTTGGCACCTCAAGAGAAATATTTTTTAAGTTGTGTTCTTTAGCGCCTTTTATAACGATTTTTTTAAGCATATTTTTTGACAAGTATATCTAACCTATTAATAAAAAGATGGAAATATGTTATATTTGTCGATATTAACAATTAATCTTTTAATAAATCTATAAATAATATGGCGGGAAGTCTAAATAAAGTTCTTTTAATTGGTCGATTAGGTGCTGATCCAGAAATTAAGCAAATGGTCAATGGAAAGAGTGTTGCTAGATTAAGTCTTGCAACTAGCAATACATGGAAAGATAAAAATACTGGAGAAAAAAAAGAAAAAACAGAATGGCACAGGGTTGTAATTTTTAATGAAGGATTGGTCAATGTAGTACAACAATATGTAAAAAAAGGTGCTCAAGTTTATATAGAAGGTCAATTAACGACAAGAAAATGGAAAGATGAAAAATTAGGGCTAGATAGATATTCAACAGAAGTGGTGTTACAAGGATTTAACTCCTCATTTAAAATACTAAGTAGCAAGAATAATCAAATAGAAAATTTACAAGATGATAAGCAAGAAAAAAGTTCACTTCCAAGTGATGAAAAAGTTTCATCAAATGATTTGGATGATGAAATTCCTTTTTAAATTTAATGCAAAAGATAGAAACTAGTCTAGATAAAAAAAATTATAAGCCAATTTTTGTTTATGATGAAATGAGTTCATCTTATTTATCATATGCAATGAGTGTTATAGTTAGCAGAGCATTGCCTGACTCACGAGATGGTTTGAAACCAGTTCACAGAAGGATAATTTATGCAATGTACAAAGGTGGATTTGATTGGTCAAAACAATTTAGAAAATCTGCAAGAGTGGTTGGCGATGTCATGGGTAAATACCATCCTCATGGAGATCAAGCAATCTATGATGCTTTAGTTAGAATGGCACAAGATTTTTCAATGAGCTTACCATTAATTGATGGACAAGGAAATTTTGGTTCAATTGATGGTGATCCAGCTGCTGCAATGAGATATACAGAAACTAAATTGGCTAAGGTTTCTCAATTTTTAATTGACGATATAGAAAAAGATGTAATTGATTTTAGAAGTAATTATGATGAAACCGATAAAGAACCAACAGTTTTACCGTCGCAATTTCCAAATTTATTAGTTAACGGTGCTGGTGGTATTGCGGTAGGAATGGCTACCAGTATACCCCCACATAATTTGGGAGAAATTATTGATGGGACTATTGCTTTTATAAACAACAAAGATATTACTATTTCTCAATTGATGAAAAGGATTCCCGGGCCAGATTTTCCTACTGGCGGAATAATTATTGGTAAAGATAATTTGAAACAGGGATACAATAAGGGCAGAGGCTCGATTAAAATAAGAGGAGAAATAGATGTAGAAAGTTTAAAAAATGGAAAAGATCGTTTAATAATAAAATCCATACCTTATCAAATTAACAAATCGGTTTTGAATGAAAGGATCGCAGAACTAGCAAGAAACAAAAAAATAGAGGGTATAAGTGATATCAGGGATGAATCTAACTACAAAGGAGTAAGAGTTGTAATTGATTTAAGAAGAAATGTTGAGCCCGAAACAATTAAAAGGCAATTATATAAATTAACTTCTATAGAGTCTTCATTTGGTTTTAATACATTAGCAATTGTTGACGGTAAACCAAAAATATTAAACTTAAAAGAATTTATATCTGAGTTTGTTAATTTTAGAGAAAAAACTTTAACAAGAAAAATAAAATTTGAACTAAAAAAAGCTCTAGATAAAGCGCATATTTTATTAGGTATCTCTATATCAGTTGAAAATATTGATGCTGTTATAAAAATTATAAAAAAATCCGATACAGTAGAAATTGCAAAAAAATCTTTATTAGATAAGAAATGGAAAATTAACAAGACAAATAAACTAATAAAACTTATAAGATATGAAAAAAGTGGAAGTAATTATGCATTATCTAATAAGCAAGTTATAGCAATACTTGAATTACGACTACAGAAACTAACAGCCTTTGGAATTAATGAAATAGAAACTGAAATAAAAAAATTGGCTAAATTAATTAAAGAATATGAGAAAACCTTAAAATCTAAAAAAGAACTGTTTAATGTAATTATTAACGAGTTAAACAAAATTAAAGATAATTTTTCAATAAAAAGAAGAAGTAAAATTTTAGATGCTGTTCTAAATTACAACATCGAGGAAACAATACAAAAAGAAGCAGTTGTAATTACTATTACACAGAAAGGCTATATCAAAAGAGGCTCACTTTCATCTGTTAAAGTCCAAAAAAGAGGAGGTAAAGGAAAAAGTGGAATTAAAACAAGAGATGAAGATTATGTTGTGCAAATATTTACAGCAAATTCACACACCCCTATATTGTTTTTTTCAACCCAAGGACTCGTTTATAAACTTAAGGCTTGGAAAATACCTCAAGGAACACCTAATTCGAAGGGTAAAACTTTATTTAATCTTCTTCCTCTTAAAAGCCATCAATCAATAAGTTCAATTATGCCTTTACCCGAAAATGAAAGTGAATGGAAAAAGCTTTACGTAATTTTTGCTACTCAAAAAGGAAAGATTAGAAAAAATAGTTTAGAAGACTTTATTAATATTCAATCTACTGGAAAAATTGCCATGAAATTGGATGGAGATGACAAAATAATAGGAGTTAAAATTAGCAGAGAAGATCAAGATGCAATCTTGAGTACTCAATTAGGTAAATGTATAAGATTTAAGTCAAAAAAAATAAGAATATTTAAAGGACGATCGTCTAAAGGGATTAAAGGAATAGAATTAGGTTCCGGCGATAAAGTAATGTCATTATCAGTTCTAAATGCTGTTGATATAAATCCAAAAACTGCGAAAAAATTACTTAAAAATGGTGCCGGAGATAAAGATAAAAAATCTGAAATAATAGCTAAGCAAAAATATATTTTATCTATAACAAAAAATGGTTTTGGTAAAAGAACATCTTTTTACGATTATAGAGTTACGAATAGGGGTGGAAAAGGTATAATTGGAATTGTTGCTTCATCCAGAAACGGAAATGTAGCAGCATCCTTTCCAGTAAATGAAGGTGATGAAGTTATATTATCTACTGATAAAGGAAAGGTAATAAGGTGTGCGGTTAAAGAAATTAGAATTGCTGGCAGAAATACTCAGGGAGTTAGAATTTTTAAACTTTCTGGTGATGAAAAAGTTGTATCAGCAATTAAAATAGACGACAATTTCAATTAATTTTTTGCTATGAGTAAAATTGGTATTTATCCAGGGACATTTGACCCCATTACAAATGGTCATATAGATGTAATTAAAAGATCTCTAAAAATAGTTAATAAACTAATTGTTGCTGTATCAAATGGTTATTTAAATGATTATTTGTTTTCTGCAGAGGAAAGAGTTTTAATAATAAAAAATTCTCTTTTCAAGGATTTAAAATTTAATACACAAAGAGTAAAAATTCTATCATTTAATACATTAACCACATCACTTTGTACAAAACATAATGCAACAATTATATTTAGAGGTTTAAGAGCAGTTTCAGATTTTGAATATGAATTTCAATTAGCGGGAATGAATAGACAATTGAATAAAAATATTGAAACAGTTTTTTTAATGTCTGACCCAGACAAGCAGGTTATTTCATCAATGTTTGTAAAAGAAATAGCAAAGTTAAATGGAAAAATCGATAACTTTGTTACAAAAAGTACCGTAAAAGCAATAAAAGAAAAGTATGATTAAAAGCATATTTGCTATTTTCATATTTACTTTGTTTATTAATTTATCTAATGCAGAGGAAAATTTTATGATTTTGAAATTAAAAGATGGAAATGTCGAGATTGAATTATTTAACGATATTGCTCCTAATCATGTGCAAAGATTTAAAAAACTTGCTAAAGAAAAAAAATATAATGGTGTAGTTTTTCACAGAGTCATAGATGGATTTATGGCTCAAACAGGTGACGTTCAGTTTGGCAATTCTACTATAGATAGTTTCGATCTTAAACGTGCAGGTACAGGAGGATCTGAATATCCAGATTTAAAAGCCGAATTTAGCGATATCCCTCATGAAAGAGGCACTTTATCCATGGCTCGTTCTAGCGATCCAAATAGTGCAAATAGTCAGTTTTTTATTTGTTTTAAAGCGGCCTCTCATTTAGATAGACAATATACGGTTATTGGTAAAGTAGTTCAGGGTATGGAATTTGTTGATTTAATCAAAAGAGGCCAAGGTTCTAATGGTGCAGTTTCAAAGCCAGATAAAATCATAAGCTTAGCATCCAAGTAAAACATAAAAGTATCATGTCTAGAGAAAAATTTTCTTTCAAGATTTTTAAAGAAGATGGTTCTGCTCGTGTTGGTAAAATTAATACACACAGAGGTGAAATAGATACTCCAACATTTATGCCGGTAGGTACACAAGGCACAATTAAATCAGCTTTTATAGAAGATGTAATATTGTCTGGTGCTCAAATAATATTATCAAATACCTACCATTTAATGATTAGGCCAGGAGTTTCTAGGATTAAAAGAGTCGGAGGTCTCCATGAGTTTATGAATTGCAAAATTCCAATACTAACAGATTCAGGTGGTTTTCAAATTATGTCATTATCTAAGTTAGTCAAAATTGACAAGAAAAATGGAGCAACTTTTAATTCGCATGTAGATGGAAAAAAATTTACCTTAAGTCCAGAAGAAAGCATTAAAATTCAAAAAAATTTAAATTCTGATATAGTGATGGTATTAGATGAATGTCCTAAACTTACTAATGATAAGAATAAAATTAGTAAATCTTTAGATCTCTCACTTAACTGGGCCGAAAGATCAAAAAATGAATTTGGAAACAATCCCAAAAAAGCTTTATTTGGGATCGTTCAAGGTGGAATTTACAAAGATTTAAGATTGGAGAGTTTGGAAGGATTAAAAAAAAATGATTTTGATGGCTATGCAATAGGCGGTTTAGCTGTAGGTGAAACTCAAAAACAAATGTTTAAAGTTCTTAAAGATATTGTTCCTTTTATGCCAAAAAATAAACCACGTTATTTAATGGGTGTGGGGACGCCTTCAGACATAT
>Ga0310122_10001858_pt1 | contig 13501 bp, 15 predicted proteins | sample CB6_Bottom_1051__FD_203503 | JGI IMG/M metagenome (GOLD analysis project Ga0310122, IMG submission 203503) | Marine microbial communities from Western Arctic Ocean, Canada - CB6_Bottom_1051 | ecosystem: Environmental > Aquatic > Marine > Oceanic | place: Canada: Western Arctic Ocean | collected...
ACAATACAACACTCACCGCCCCGGGCCAGACAGAGCGCAAAACCTCTTCTTTGCGTGCATCAATAAAAGCAAGCTTTTTTGCCATAGCAATGCTCTTTATTATAAGAGGGACCGGCTTGTCTGCCGGCCTTTTCTTTATCCTGAAAAGCCTTCGAACCGCAAAGTCATCAAACGGATTCACGCCTAATCCATATACAGTGTCAGTGGGATAAACAATAGAACCACCGCGCCTTAGGACTTCGGCTGCCTCGGATATAATCGCTTGCTCATTGTCACCTGTCAAAAAAACAACTTTCATAATATATCCTCTATTTCGCTTAATTCTTTCACCTCATAATCTATCCCATGCCCCGATGCCTCATCCGCGTATCTTCCCGTTCCTCTATTTATCCTCACCGTAACAATATGCGGAGCATATTGTTTTACGGCAGAGAGCGCTGCCGGGTTGTCTTCCACAAACATCGCCGCTTTGCCGCGGGCGAGCTCACTTACTTCTTTATCCTTGTATAAATTTTGGGTAATCACAATTTCAGCAAAATATTTTGCTAGCTTAGGGCATCCTGCAAGCTTCTTCTTCTGAAACGAGCTCTCTCCATAGGTAACAAGGTTTAATACGTGATCCTGCTCAGCTTTTGCAAGAAAAGGCATGGTATCTTCATACAAAAACATATAGCTTTCGCTCATAACTTTCTCAAATTCCCTTTGAATAAGATTTATGGTTGAACCGCCAAGAGATTTTAAAATTTCAAATTGCCGGTCGGGCTTCCAGTCGCGTCCCCCACCGCGCGATTCGTCGTGAGTCCGCAAAAACATCTCCTCGCCCACGTCGTGCCTGGCAAATATTTCCCGAATTGCCGCTTTCAGGCGTGGAGTGTCAAAGAGAGTGTGGTCAAAATCAAAAATAATCCTCATACAAGTTCCATTATTGCCTTTGCTACTTTTTTAGAATCGTGTAGAAAAGGGTTTCTCATTTTTGCCATTGGGTCTGACGATATTACGCGAGGGGAAACCTTTGCAATCGGCCTTGCGATATATCGCCTGTCTTTTTCTAGCCCTTCGGGAATACCGGCCATCGAAGAAATAACCGAGTTTTTATATTTTTTAATAACGTTTCCGGATATTTGTTTATTATTATACAAAATGCTTGAAAAGACATCCTCGCCCAGGAAGCCGGAAAGAATTTTTACAAAATCAGGAATACTAAAATTGTCTGTGTGGCCGGGTTGCGTAAATAAATTTGATATATATATTTTTTTTGCTTTGCTTTTCATAAAGGCGGCCCTTATGCTTGAAACCAAAAAATTGGGAATTATACTTGAAAATAAATTGCCTGGCCCGACAACAATAACATCTGCGCTGTTTATCGCTTCAACCGCCCGGGGATTCGCACGGATGTTTTTGGGCTCTATATATAAACTATGAAGTTTTTCTTTTATCTCTTTTGACGACGTAATTTTGCTTTCTCCCTTCAAGATCTTTCCGTTCTTCAGCCGTGCTACAAGGGTTACGGGCTTTAGCGTCATTGGAATAAGCGAGCCATTAGCGCCCGTCAGACGCAAAAGGTCGTCGATCGCCTCTTGAAAATTCTTATGTTTCTCGCAAAAAAGCGTAATCATAAGATTGCCCAGAGTATGCCCCGCCAGAGATCCCTGCTTGAACCTGTCGTTGAGATAACCGAAGTCCTTTGAAGCAAGGGCAACAAGGCATTGACGAACGTCGCCCGGAGGTATGATATCAAATTCGCGGCGCAACTTGCCCGAAGAGCTTCCGTCATCCGCGGTCGTAATAATCGCAGAAAGATTCACTGGATATTTTTTAAGACCCTCAAGCACTACAGACGTGCCGGTCCCACCGCCAATTACTACTATATTTATCTTGTTCTTTGGCATACTCTTATTTTTACAACAAAAAAAGCTGACTGTCTATGTCAGCTGAAGCGCGATAAATGCTTTGTCGTCATCTAGGTTTTTAAAACCAAGCTTGCGAAGTTGGGGCATATTTCTTTCTATCTCGGCCTTTAATTCACTTTCCTTCTCCGAAGAGTGCTTATTGTTATACATCAAGGATCCCAACGTATCCCGGAAAGATCGGCTGAAAAGATACGGCATTACTCCATCGGAAAAAAATACTGCCACATCTTTTGGGGACAACGTTACGCTGCCCGTTTTTACGTAAGCAAGTGCCTCTTCTTGGCCCGTAAGAGAACCGAAAGTCAAATACCGTTCCTCGGGACGGTTTCGCAAAAACTGATTCCAGTAAAGCATCCTTGCCTCTTTTGACTCTCTTGGAGCTATAAACATATGCAGGGCATCCCTAAAATCCTCCAGCATATCCAGATCGTTTCCGGTAATAAATATAGGCGCAAGGGTTGAACTGTCACAGACAAGAAGCCCGCAATCTCCGATGTAGCCATAATAAAGAGTATTGCCGGTTAATGCTCCCAAAACTCCTACACATCCCGCAAAATCATTTTCCAGATAATCGGTTGTTTCTTTAGTGATACCGTTTCCTTCATTGAAACGGCATATAAGCTCATTGGCATTGCCAAACACTTCCCTTATCATTTTTTCGGACCTCGCGGTGGTAAGCTGCGTAGCTGCTTCCAGGCAGAAAATCTCTGACACTGTGCTCGCGGGCGAGGGGTTCGGATATTCTTTGCCTTGCGGCACAAAACGCGTAACGCCGTCTGCTACCGCAAACAGCCCCCCCTCCCTTGAAGCAAATAAAGAATCCTCGTTGGGCTTGTTCTTTGTATTATCCTGCAAGAACTCCAGCACCCTTACTTTTCCTGACATTCCTTCACTCCTTTATAAAGATACTAGAAATATTTAAATACTTTTATCCTGTTGTGTCAAGCAGAAAAATATGCTAACCTAAAGCGATGCACTTTTTGCAAGCACCTTGAAAGGAGAAATTAAAATGAATGAAAAAGATGTCGCGTTTCTGCTTGAATGCCCTTATGCTGCGCGATCCAAAATACACGCCCTCGAGTTATCGGGCGTGAAATTCATTAACTCCAATAATGTCTATATTGGAGAGGATGTGAATGTGGGCGCGGGAACAGTTGTCTGGCCCGGGGCTATGCTCCTTGGCAAAACAAAAATCGGTGAAAATTGCGATATAGGCCCGGGTGTTAACATTGAAGACACGATGATCGGGGATGAGACCAGGATAAAACAGAACTGTGAAATCGCGCGTTCCAAAATCGGCAACAACTGCACGTTCAACCCCTTCTGCTATGTTTCGGATTCCTGCATTGGCGACGGCTGCCTTTTTTGGGTAAATATAAGCGCGTATCACGCTGATATCCGGGAACACGTCATAATACACAGAGATACAAGAGTAGTATGGAGCAAAATCTGCTCGCAATCGGACATTGAGGCATCGTGCCAGATAAAATACGCGAATATCGGAGTCGATTGCCGAGTATGCCACTCTATAATAGAGGGTGAAAAATTTGACGACGAAATACTTAACGGCACGGACAAGAGAAGCATACTTATCGGCGATTCCTGCGCTATCGGTCCATGGGCATATATCTACGGCAAGGCAACAATCAATCCCGAAGCAAGGATCGCCTGGGCAGACATAACCAACTCTTTCATCGGAAAACGAGTGTGGGCATACCGCTGCCGGATTTCAGATTCTAAAATTTTTCATGACTGTGTAATCGAAGAAAGCGCCTGGATTCATGACAATTCCGTAATAAATCCTTATTGCGAGATTGCCCGAGGGGAAATAATGCGATCTACGCTCGGAAGAAATACAAAATCTAAGCATTGCAGTTATATCGGTGATGTTAGAATGGGCTGTGACTGCAATGTGGGCGCAGGCACGGTATTCGGCAACTATGACGGCCAGACAAAGCACGTATGCGAAGTCGGAGATGGAGCATTTATCGGAATAAATACTTCGATTATTTCTAAATCAGTCAAAAACATAGACGATGAAGCTTTTGTCGGGGCACATATGCTCGTGAGAAAGCCAGTGGAAGCAAATACGGCAATAGCGCCCGAAAACAAACTTCAAAGACCAATACGCTGGGCCCAACGTACCAAAGACGGATGGGAGCTGACACAACCGCTGCCTTCAAAAAAACCAAAGAGTAAATACAAAAAAAACACCCCCGGACCGTAATGGTCCGGGGGATTTTATTAGCCGAGCGCTTTTCCAAGTTTAGGAATGAGCTTTGTAGCGATCCTGAAATTATTTGCTCTACCCCTCTTAGGCAAAAACTCTCTCAACACCGCTGAGGAATCACCAACTCCCGGGTGATGGTCGGCAGATGGAATGTTCTTACAGAATACTACAATATCCTCCCTTTCTCTAAGACGCCCCACCTGTTCTGCTAAGAAGTTGGGAACCGGAAGACTCTCCACGTCGATGACTGCGATTACTACTTCGCAACCATCTTCACATATAGAGCCTGCAAGAAGATCCTCAAGATCTCCCACACCCCATTCTCTTTTAACGCTGCCACCGACTTTAATCGCGTTAAATTCCACGATCATAGCCTTCTTTCCTTCATCGAGCCATCGGGCAATTTTGTCTGGCGCATCCCTATGCGTGAAAATCAGAGACCCAGACTCCTTGGTGTTCAGAAATTCGGGAACATGACTAACCATAATAAACTCCTTTTCCTTTACTAAAGATATCTGTATTATACATCGAAACTATACTTTTGTCAACCCCGAGAACCCCTTACACTCGCCCCGGGGCAAGGCCGTTATTTCTACAAACCTCGCCGTACAACTCCCCGCTCTTCCGCATCTTCCGCTCGAAAGTTTCGAAACTTACCTCAACGAGGCCGAAACGCTGGGTAAATCCCTCTGCCCACTCAAAATTATCCAAAAGCGACCAATAAAAATACCCTCGCACATCTAGGCCCTCCTCTGTCGCTTTGTGAAGCCACTTGAGATGATTTTTTATAAACTCTGCACGCTGATCGTCGTCGGCATCTGAAATACCGTTTTCAGTAATATAAATTGGCTTTTTGTATCTCTTGTAAGTTTCCTTTGCAACATGATAAATCCCTTCGGGGTATATTTCCCATCCGAAATCACTGCGCTTCTCTTTCCAGTCGTCAAAAAATCCCCGCTTAAAAGAAAATTTGTAGCGGGTATAATAGTTAATTCCTATAAAATCCTGGTGCCTTGCAATTTTATCCAGGAACCACCAATTTTTTATATACCTTGAAACTAAAACGGCAAGAGCAGTGATAGGGCTTAGCGCCCCGCCCCCCTGATCCAGGTAGTTTATACTTTTTGCAATTCCCACCTTACCTCCTATTTTGTTCAGGGTTTCATAAGCCAGATTATGTGCCTTGGCCATGTTTGAGGACGAGCGAAAACACCCCAAAAAATCCAGTTTTTTAAAAGGAGGCCATTTTCCGGACAAGTGTCCCTTGGAGATTACTATAACCGGCTCATTCATTGTAATCCAATATTTTACATCATTCCCAAGATGCGCAGCGACATACTTCACGTATAGTGCAAAGTAATCCGGGGCCCTCTCGTTAGCCCATCCGCCTCTGGCGGAAAACCAGACGGGGTTCGTGAAATGATGCAGCGTTACAAACGGCTCAAGGCCGCGTGCGCGGAGCGCTTGAAGGACCTTACAGTAGTGCTCTATCGCCTTCTCGCTGAATTTCCCCTCTTCCGGCTCAATCCTTGACCATTCAATAGAAAAGCGATGGGCATTGTTTCCCATCGCTTTTGCCAAATCAAAATCCTCTTCATATCTATTGTATGAATCGCACGCTTTGCCGGACTTATGCGGCAAAAGGGACCCTTGCTCAGCCTCCCACCAATCGTTGTTCGTATTATCCCCTTCTATCTGATGGGCCGATGTTGCAGTGCCCCAGAAAAAATTGTCAGGGAATTTTAACATTACCCGGTGTAGCGATCAGCTACGCTTGATGCGCAATAGGATTCGGGCTTGATGCGGACAGTGTAGCCGCTACCCTTAATCATGCCCGTCACCTCTTTAATCATATCTTTTGTAGGGCCATTTTCGCCTATGTCCACGTGTATCTCAAGGCCCTTGTGGAGGTATTCTTCACTTAGAAATTGCTTGAGTTTTTTGACCACAAGCTGGGTGATTTCAAGGGAAAGGGTCGCCTCTTGGTAAATCTTCTGGCGAAGCTCTACTATATTCGGCACTTTTGTTTTGGTTACAAAGCATCTTCCGCCTCGCCCTATCCTGTGCACCATAAGAGCTGTGACGAAATTCACTTCTCCAAACCCCTCCGAATCGGAGCCGATAATTATGGAGTACCGAAATTTTGGCTCCTCTTGCATGTAATCAAAAATACTCTGACACGCCTGATCCAGAGTCATTTTGCCGAATGTAGGACTTAGAAATGTCAGTTCCGTAGCTGTCATATTTGAATTTATGATAGTACAAAAATATCCTGCCGTCAACCTCGGTCAACCTTAAAAACAAATTGACGCAAAGACTTTGCGCTGTTATTATAACCTATTAGTTTCTTTGAAAATCTAATATGAGGTGAGAGCATGATAGACGATTCCGTACTGGCCGAAAAGGACGCCTTAATAGAAAAACTAGAGAGCATGAAGACTGAAGTCAAAAAACGAATCAAGGGATATGAGCAAGAGATTGACCTGTCATTGGTTGCGGTAGCCGCATTCGGGCATGTTCTATATACCGGTTTTCCGGGCCTTGCAAAAACTCTGCTCGCAAAAACTGTTGCGGAGGTTTCCGGATGCGGCTTCAACCGCATTCAGCTTACCCCCGACCTTACTCCCTCTGACATCCGCGGCACAGAAATATGGCGTCCAAATACCCAAAGTTTCGAGCTTTACCCGGGGCCTATATTCACAAACATCGTGCTTGCGGATGAAATCAACAGAACACCGCCCAAAACCCAGTCCGCCTTTTTGGACGCCATGCAGGAAAAAGTGGTGACTATTGGAAATCGCACATTAGCACTGCCAAAGCCCTTCATGGTATTTGCGACGAGGAACCCCGTAGAACAGGAAGGTATCTACCCGCTTCCCGAGGCGCAGCTCGATAGATTTTTATTTGAAATTCTATTCCCCTATCCAACAGAAAAGGATGAAATTGAAATCGCAAGACAAGGCAATGACGACCCCGTCCCTGTCGAAAATGTATGGGATCCGGACGGGCTTATGGCGCTGGGGAAATTTGTGTCGCGAAATGTTACTGCCGATGAGAACGTATGTGCGTACATAACCAGATTTGTGCGTGAAACCCGTTCGTACGACCCTGACATCATAGAGCTGGGAGCTTCCCCGCGGGCAAGCCAAAAATTTGTCGCGGCAAGCAAAGCTCATGCGTTTGTTGTGCGGCATGATACACAAACAACTCCCGATGACGCTGATGCGGTGGCAAAGCATATTCTGATGCCCAGATTAATCGTAAATCCCCTCAACTTCTATGAATCCGACTGGGAAGGACTTATCGATGGAATTAAGCAAAAGGCGAGAGAGTACCACATCAGAAGTTAACCCATCCATATTCCGGCGTTTTCCGTTTAGCCCGAAAAGAAAGGGGTCCACAACTTTTTCCGGGCGGTTTCAAAGCAGATTTATAGGCCAAGGGTACGAATTCTATAGTCTGCGCGAATATCAGCTTGGTGATGACGCCCGCAAAATTCACTGGAAGCATTACGCAAAAACAGACGAACTCAATATCCGTGAGGATGTCATAGAAAGCAATATAAGAATGTGGGTGCTTCAGGACCTAAGCGCTTCAATGGACTTTGGGGAGAAGCCCATCCTTGTAAGCGGATTCTTCGCGTTTATAGAACATCTCCTGCGCGAGGGAGGCAATTCCATGGGCGCCATCGGCTTCTCTGATAGAGTCCATCTCTTTCAGAGGCCTACTATGATCTCCCTGAACGCGCGAAAGATACAAACGTTGCTGCAATCTAAAAAGACGCAGGAGACAAGAGAGACAAGCATCTCTTCTGCCTGCGCCCTGCTAGGCAAGCACGCGCAGCCGGGAGATATCGTATTTATTGTCTCCGACTTCTTCCTGGATGAAGACTTAGAAAAGCAATTATCCTCTCTTGCTCTGGAGCAAGAGGTAATCCCTGTGATAATAAGAGATCCGCGCGAATATGAAACTATGAATAATGTAAGAGTCTCTTTCCAAGATATGGAGACATCCCGCTCTCCGGGATTACTTTCCCCAGATGCGCTGGCCCGCTACGACCAGGCGCTTCGCGATATATGCTCACGGCTCCGCCTTGATTCACTATGGATAAATGAGACAAGTTACAGTGGCGCCATAAAGATAATCGCGGAGTGGCTCTACCGCAGAAACAAAAGCTAATAGCGTTATTGCCTGAAAACAAAAGAAAGGAGGAAGCATGAAGCTAAAATACTTGCTTACGCTCGCCGCTTTTTGCGCCGTACTTGCGGCCCTCCTTTCTTTGTGGGTGGGGGGGCTGCTGACACAAGATGCCGACATTCTTCCGGCCATACAAAAGGAAATAGAAGGAAGGGGCATCTATGCCGAAATGAACGCCGAACCCGAAGCAGGGATTCTGCCTGGTGACATTCTGGTGATATCGTGGGAAATATTTTTCGATCCGGATACTGTATCCGTTGACGAAAACATTATTACGGAAGAATACATAAAATTTAGAGAGGGCTCGCTCAAAAATTGCGAAGAGTACAGCTCCTCCGAAGTAAACTATGAAAAACCCGACGGCATAAATAAAATCACAGTGGTATCTGAATTTCAGTGCTGGATAACACAGGCCCAGGAAATTTCCCTGTATGCACAAATCCAGTATATCGAGAAGGAAAACGCCAATACGTCTACCGTATATTTATCAAAGAAGCTAAGCTTTGCCGACATACCCGTATCTATTCGCGGCCAACCTCGACCCTTGGCAGAACATGTTCATACGGATAATAGACTTGCTCTATGGCTCATCGTTTGCGGAAGTATTTTGCTTGTATCCGGCGGAGTTCTCGGAATCATAAAACTGCGCTCGCAATCAGGCGAAAGAGAATCCTTGGATGAGGAGGACGACGAGTCTCATGATTACTTCTCAAACGCCATAGCAAGCCTGCGCGCAAGGATTATAGAGTCCGATGCGCGGGCTGTTTCCGACAGGCTATACCACATTTGCCTTAAGCTTGAATCGGAAAGAGGGAACAGCCAAGCCCTCGAGCAAATTAAAGCCAAAATACGAAAAGCGTATGAAAGCGAAATTCGATCAGAGCATGTCAAGCTCTTTATCGAGGAGCTCGAGCAAATTATTAGAGACGGGGGTGAGGCAAAATGATGCTAGGGCCTGTGCTCATAAGCTTTGCTTACCCCCTTTTTATTTACATCGGCACATTGCTCGCGGTAGCGCTTTGGCACTGGAAGCGCATGTCAAGCAGATCCTTCATTCCCCACAGCCACGGAGTAATCGCGGGAAAAACCCCGGGATGGTCCATCCTTACAGCTCAAGCCGCTATTATATTTGCCGCTGTTTCTTCGGCAGTAATTCTGCTATTTGCGACATTGAACCCACAAATCGTAGAAACTTCCACCGCAAGCTCCGATGCGCGAAAAATTCTTCTTGTATTTGATATTTCCGGCAGCATGACCATCGGCTTTGATGATGAAAGCTCTCCGCTTCCTTCATACGAAAAAACACGCATGGGCCGGGCTGGAATTTTCATCCAGAAATTTGCCGAAAAACGCAAAGGTGATGCATTTGGAATTGCGTTCTTTGATAGAACCCAGTATATATCGCGCGACTTTACCGCCGACACAAACCAGGTAACAGAGGTTCTTGCGCCCGCTAATCTGGTTGGGATACTAAACCTTGAACAAAAAAATATTCCCGAATCCATACGCCTCAAAGAAAGGGCCGAACATACGGGAACATTCGCTATAAGCGGGCTGGAATTTGCTGCGGAATTCATTCTTAATCACAGAGATTATAACGGAAAAGAAATCATAGTGTATATTGGCGATATCGAGAGAGAAAGCGGAGGAATAGCCAAAGAGGTGGCTCTAAAACTTGAAGAAATCAAAAAAGAGCACAGCATAAAAGGATATGCAGTTCTCATAGTAACCGATTATATGGTGCACAATAAAGCTAAAGCAGCGGAAATTGCAGCCCAGAAGACAGCAATCTTCAAAAATACAAGCATTCCCCTTTATAGAATAGATGACGTAAAGGCAATCGAAGAAATAGCAGAGCGTATAGCGGAGGATATACCCCCCTCACGCACAGAGGAACGGGTTGTCGTAAGAAAATCTCTTGCCCCGTGGGCTTTGCTCGCCGGCTTTGCGCTTATGTGCTTTGCCCTTATTCTAAACGAAAAATTCCCAAAAATTCCCTAGATGCGAGGAGATAAATGATAAAGAAAATAAAATCTCGTAATACAGTATTATGGGCCGTGACACTTATGCTTATAGCTGTAGGGTTGGCCGGCATTGCGGCGGGAGTAGTCATGAATTTCGAAAATAATAAGGATATGGCACAGATTGAAAGCTTCACGTCCCTGGTCAACACGACTCAAGAAGCATACGAGGAAGAGGACTACAGGGAGCTATCCACAACATCTTATTATTGGGAGTATATCGCGCGCAACTCAAAAAATACAACAATTATAAGCAAAGCATCGTACAACAAGGGGTGGACGAATCTGCAGATATTCATAAACGAAGAGGATATAAACGCCTACCGTGCGGCGCGGGGAAATTTCAGAGAATCGCTCCGGGAAAATCCTGATTTCTCTGATGCGAAGTATAATCTTGTTTATACAGAAAATCTCGCTCAAAAGAGGGGGATAAAACCGGAGGAGGTTCCCATTTCAAAAGATACCGAACCCCCTTCTATGCAAGGCACCGGGCCGGCAAAGGGGTTTGGGTCCGGTGTTGATGAAGAAAAAACAGATGATTCCAAAACAGAGCTGAAATACAAATTGCGGGGCGGAGGGGCGCATGGCATTGGCGGCGAACCTCCTGGGGATATTCACGACGAACCGACAGACGAGGATATTCTTAAAAACCCCGCCGGCGACTATTAAAATGGGCCAGGAAATAACAGTCCTTGTAACAGCGCTTTCACTCTCGGCAATCGGATTATTCGCCCTTATACGCGGCCTTGTCTACCGGAAGAATATAGAGAAACGTCTCTGGGCTCCCCAAAAAATTATATTGCGCGGCCACGGATTGCGTGTGGCATATTTTTCTATTGCCTGCATGTCTCTTGCGGCCCTGCTTATTATTGCCGCATCGGAAAAACCGGATTCAGTACGCACAGCGCATGTAACATTTCTTGCGGATGTTTCCAAAAGCATGGCCGCAGAAAGACCCCTTGGAAACAAAAACGGAATACAGAAAAGCAAAGCTGCGATAGAATCCGTATGCAGCACCTTTCCCGATATTCACACCGCGCTTTACGCGTTCACCCGCATTACCCGATCGCATGCCTATTTCTCGGGATTGAGCAGCAGTCAGCATAATTGCGGATACATACTAAAGACAACCAATAACGTTCTCGGCGTGGAGTCGGTTGCCGGCGAAGGATCGAACATAGCCGAAGCGCTGTCCATCGCCGCGACTTCATTCCCCAAAGAATCGAGATCGCGCATACTTATCCTGCTTACTGACGGTGAGTATACGAATAATGACAAAGAATTTATTCGCGCATTCGCCGATATCAAGAGCGAAAATGTGCTTCTGCTCATAATGGGCATAGGCTACGAATCCGGAGCTTATATACCCATATACGACGAGTTTGATCCGGGAAAAATTATTGATGTGGAGCGCAGGGATGAAAAAAAGGTTGTTGCCGCCCTGCGATCGGAAACCTTAAAAGCTATTGCCAAGGAGTCTGGCGGAAAATATTTCGACGAAGACGATCAGGGCAAACTGATTTTCGAAATTGACAGCAACTTAATCGAGAAAGAAGAGGAACTGCAGAACTTTTACTCTTCGTGGAGATTAGCTCCCTTGGCAAGCTTCTTGCTGACGGGCTTCCTCTTTTTTAGATCCGTGGTTTGATTTTTATCCCCTTCTTGTATGGAGGGGATTTTTATTGATTCAAAAATAATTTTTAGATTCTCGTTTCTTTGCGCTTCACTCAAAACCTCCCGCCGTACGCGGGCTTTTTCTTTGCGGATGTATTTGCGCAGACCTCTGGGAAGCTTTTTCATTTTTTATTATTTTTTGACATACACAAACAATGTTTCAAAGTCAAGAGTTTTAAAAATTTTTGGGCAAGTAACAACTTTTTCAACTGGCTGCCAATCTTGAAAATGTGATGTATTCGTTACGACCACCGCACTCTGCTTCAATTCTTTCTGCAATTTTTTTTCAAGAATTGGCATTAAATCGTACCAGAGATACGTGTATACGACATCGGCATTGCTCAAATCTGTTTGGAAAATGTCTTGTTTTTTAAAATCAATATTACGCTTCAGAATTTTGGATTTTAGCGCAGCAAAAAAAATCCGCACTGCGCTGTTGTCGATGCCATAGATATTGAGTGACGGCAAAAATTTTTTCAGCCTTAATGCCAGAGTGCCGTGAGCGCAACCCAAGTCATAAAAATTTTTGGCGTCTGGATTGTACTTTCGTATTGCCGCCGCCAATGCTTCCGTTGCCCGTCTGCTTGTTGGCAAATCGTGCCCGCAGATTAAAGAATCTAACGCGAAAACAACAAATAATGTCGCTCCAAGTGCGTACAAACTTACTATCAAAAACAGTAAAATGTAGGTTAAGAAAATCATAAGTAATATTTGAAAAATAAGTCGACGAGAGCTCTCGCGACATTTTGCGGTGTGCCGGACGATGGAAAATGGTGCATTTCAATACAAGGAACGCTGTTCAGCTCCAAGGCAGCGCAGTGCTGATTTTTCCAAGAAATAGAAATATCCGGTACAAGAAAATCCATACCAACCAAACGAATATCAAAAAACTTTGCGATGTCTCTGAATAGCTGAATATTATCAGGGTTAACTTTTTTCGTTACTTCAACAAGATCACCGCCTAATTTGAGAAATGGATTTTTTTGCAAATACACAATCTCGTCCTTGCGCGGTATTGTTTCTAAATTATAACCTTTTCCCGTAAGCAGCCTTTCTGTCGCATTGTCTATCACGACTTTATATAAAGTAAATTCTTTTTGATGTAATTCGCCTCTGCGTTTGTCTTCGTTTTTCTCGTTCACCAACTCTTGGATGGTCGAATTGCCATCGCCAACTATGTTTGCGGGAACTTGCCTTACACACGCAACATAATTAAAATCAACTACTGTGGCTCGATAGACAAAAGAGTCCTTAATAAATCTTTCAAGTACAAACGCCGGAGAATAGACAATGGCCTTGTCAATTGCTCTCCGTAAATCTTTTTTATTGTTTATGTTTGTAGTAACATGCCTCGCCACCGAGCCGCTGCGTGGCTTTATCACCACCGGGAAACCGAGGCCATTAACTCCATATTTTATTGCCCGCCCTTTCTGCCAAAACCAAAAAGATTTACCTTCTGCAACCGGAAA
>Ga0310122_10001861_pt1 | contig 13493 bp, 8 predicted proteins | sample CB6_Bottom_1051__FD_203503 | JGI IMG/M metagenome (GOLD analysis project Ga0310122, IMG submission 203503) | Marine microbial communities from Western Arctic Ocean, Canada - CB6_Bottom_1051 | ecosystem: Environmental > Aquatic > Marine > Oceanic | place: Canada: Western Arctic Ocean | collected...
AGCCCTGGCAGGGCTCAGGGAGCTGCGCGGCGGCCAGGGAATATCGCCGGACGGTCGCGGCCCGTGAAGAACGCGAGGCACAGACGCTGGCCTCGCTCACCGGCTGGGACCTCGAGACCATCCGCACGAAGATGGGCCTCGAATCGGCGCCACCCGCCGCGGCGAACGCGAGTTGGTGGCAACGGCTGTGGGCACGGTAGCCGTGGGTCGGACGGCCCATCCACGTCGATGCGTCCGTCGAAACCACGACCACACTAGTCCTCGAGCGCGCGCTTCACCATGTCTAAGGTAATCGGTGGCGCGTCTCGGGAGACCGCGAACGTCGGGAAGTGGTCGCGCGCACGCGCCTCGGGACGGGGCTCGAGACCACGCCGAGCCAACCGCGACATGACATCGCCGACAGTGACGCCCTCATCAGCCGCGATGCACCGGGCCGCTTCGAGTACGTCGTCGTCGAGCTTCAATGTCGTGCGCACCAGTCGAGCGTAGCGACGGGTCGGAGTGGTGTCACGATGCGTTGATGTCATGATGTCTCCTCGGCAAACCATGACATCCCGGTGCAGAGGTCGTGCCAGCGTCCGACGCACGTCGGCGACAGGCGAAAGCCGGACCGGGTTGGTCCGACGGTCTCGCTTTCTGCCACCCGGAGCGTCGGTCGGGCGCGCAATTCGCGCGGCTGGCGATCGGTCGTGGGCACAAAAAAAGGGCCGAGCCCTTGAGGGCCCGGCCCTGACCTGCCGTGGACAAACGGGCCAAATGGCCCGAGCGCAGCTAGTCGCCGACGATCGCCTGATAGACGAGGCTGCGCGACAACTGCTGCACCTCGCCGATAGCGCCACCGCTGTGCTGGATCATGCCGACAAAAGTCAGGTCCTGTTCGGGGTCGACCCAGAACCACGTGCCGGCAATGCCGATCCAGTAGTAGGAGCCGGTGGACCACGACTCACCCGAGGCGGCGCCGTCGGTGACGACCGAGAAATTGAGCCCCCAGCCCTGCCCTGGCCGGCGGTACGTGGCCTGCTGGCCGTCGGTGAGGTGATTCGACCGCATCAACTCGATGGTCCGGGGCGACAGCAGCCGCACGCCGTTCAACTCGCCGTCATTCAGCAGCATCTGCGCGAAGCGAATGTAATCGGGAGCCGTCCCATACAGTCCGCCACCGCCGGACGGGCCGGCGGGCGGTGTGGTCCGTAGTGCCCCCCGACCTGTGGACGACGCCGACAGGGCTCCGCCGTTCCCACGGTCAGGCGCATGCATGGCCGCGACGCGATCCGTCTTGTCGGACGGCACGTAGAACGCGGTGTCCACCATACCGAGCGGCTCGAAGATCCGCTCCTGCAGGAAATCACCGAGCGGCTGTCCCGCGATCTGCTCAACGAGATAGCCCTGCACGTCAACCGAGGAGCTGTAGGCCCACATCGTCTGCGGTTGCGCAATCAGCGGCACCTGCACCATCTTGTCGATCATCGTCTGGAGCGACGCGTTGGGATCGAGCACCCCGTTCGCCTGGAAAGCCTTGGTCACCGCGTGACGCGGGTTCAACACGTAGCCCAGCCCGGCGGTGTGTTTCATCAGATCGCGGATGGTGATCCGCCGGCCACGCTCGATGTCCTCGACTTGCATCGTCCCGTCGGCGTTTTCTCCGGTGTAGACGTTGAGGTTGGCAAATCCGGGAATGTACTTCGACACCGGATCATTGAGCTGAAACTTGCCCTCTTCGTGCAGCATCATCATCGCCACGCCGACGACCGGTTTCGTCATCGAGAAGATGCGGAAGATGGAATCCAGCGCGACCGCCTCGCCCGTGCCGACATCCAGGGTGCCGACCGCGTCGGAATGCACGATCTTGCCGTGCCGCGCGAGCATGGTGACGACACCGGCCAGCTTCCCGTCGTCGACCATCGCTTGCATGCCATCGTCAAGACGCTGAAGCCGCTCGGATGAAATGCCGACCGCTTCGGGCGATGTCGCCTCGAGGTCGCGTGCCAGCTCCGCTTCGGCCGCGGCCGGCACGCTCTGGAACGTGATTGTGCCAACGACCACCACCGTGAACAGCGCGAGCACAGAAAACCCTACCCGCCAACGGGTCAGACTCGATTGCACAAACACACCTCCTGAAATTTCCAAAGTGACGTCCTAGATTACTAGAATAACGGTCCTTCTCAATCCTCGTCTTGATCCGTATCATCATTCCTGACGCGTCGGTGTCCTGGAGGTCCGACATGTCTCTTCTTCGGTGGTTGGCTGTCACGCTGCGGTCGTTCCGCCGCGCCCCGCTCTTCACCGGGCTGGTCGTGGCCACCTTGGGGGTCGGTATCGGCGCGACCACGCTGGTGTTCAGCATCGCGGACGGGCTTGTGCTGAATCCATTCCCGTACCCGGAACCGGGTCGATTGGTGGGCGTTGGCACCGCGTATCCGAAACTGGGTGGTGAGCTGCAATTCTGGGAGCACCTGTCGCCACTGGAATATCTCGACCTGGCCGATCAGAGCACGCTGACGGACGTCGTCGCGTGGGACATGGGCAACCGGCAGATCGACGAGCTGGGCACCGAGAACGTCTTTACCGCCTTCTGGTGGGGGGACGCGTTTCCCACGCTCAGGATGACCCCAGCCGTGGGCCGCGGGTTTCGACCGGACGAGATCGGCCAGGGCGCCCAGGTGGCCATCATCAGTCACCGGCTGTGGCAAGACCGCTTCGGTGCCGACCCGGATCTGGTCGGTGAGCCCATTCACATTGCCGGCGACCCCTACACCTTGGTGGGGGTCATGCCAGCCGGGGCACTGATTTACGGCACGGACCTCTGGACCCCGATGGCAGTCGAGCCGGAGCGGTTTCCCCGTGACCGCCGTCAGTTCCAGATTCTCGTCAGGCTGGCCCCGGGGGCGACGCTGGAGACGACCAATGCCGAACTCGAGACGCTCGCCCGCCAGACGGAGCTGACCTATCGCAGCGAGTTCCCGGTGTACGAAGGCTGGCAGCTCAGAGCGCAGACCTGGAATGACATCAGCGCGCAGCAGCTGAAACCCACGGCATTCGCGCTGCTCGGCGCCGTGACCTTCGTCTTGCTGCTGGTCTGCGCCAACGTCGCCAGTTTGCTGCTCTCACGAGCCACGACGCGACGGCGCGAGTTTGCCGTCCGCTCCGCGTTGGGCGCGAGCCAGCCGCGGATCGTCGGACAACTGTTGGCTGAAAGCGTCACCGTCAGTCAGCCTGCTCGGCGGCCTGGTCGGCGTGTGGATTGCCGCCGCCGGTGTCCGCGGCTTCGACGCCGTGGCCGCGATCTCACCGATCGGCATGCCCGGCACGGTCGAGATCAACGGTCGCGTGCTGCTGTTCGCCGCAGCCGCGTCACTCCTTTGCGGGCTGCTGTTCGGCACAGCACCAGCGTGGCAGGCGGCCAGGACCACTGTGCAGGACACACTGCGCGCCAACGCCCAAACCGCGACGATCGGGCGTCAGCGACTGTGGCTCCAACGCCTGTTCGTGGGGGCCGAGGTCGCCCTGGCGGTAGTGTTGCTCACGGGCGGTGGGCTGCTCGTCCGGAGCTTCCTCAAACTCCAAACCGTGGACCCGGGGTTCGACACCGACCGCATGCTCACGATGCGTCTGACCCTGCCTCCGTCGCGGTACCCTGGTGAGGCGGCCGGGGTGTTTTTCAGCGCGTTGGTGGACCGACTGGAGCAGATTTCCGGTGTGCGCGAAGCGGCTGCCGCCTCGCAGTTCCCGCCCCGCGGCTTCGTGCGCTCGCCGTTCATCGTCGAGGGCATGGAGACGACCCGAGAGGAGCGGCTTCCAAGCGCATTCCTGACTGTCGCCAGCGCGGGCTATTTCGAAGCGCTCGGGGTGCCACTCCTACAAGGACGTCTCTTCACCGAGCGCGACGTCGACGGCGCGCCCGAGGTGGCGATCATCAACCAGGCTGCCGCCGATCGTTTCTTCGGTGGCGCCGAAGCGGTGGGGCGGCGCTTTCGGGTGGGCAACTCCGTCGACGGCGACCCGGTGGAGGTCATCGGCGTCGTCTCGTCCACGCGCAACCGGGGCCTCGAGGCCCCCGCCGAGCCGGAGATTTTCGCGAACCTCGATCAGCTGCCTGCGGCCTGGAACCAGCTCTTCCTGTTGGTCCGGACGGAGGGCGACCCACGCGGGATGCTGCCGGCCGTCCGGGCCGAGGTGGCCGCCATGGACCCGGAACAGCCGATCTACGCCATCGCGACCGTCCAGGAGGTGTTCGCCAACGCTAACGCAACGCGGCGGCTCGCGACGTTGCTCATCGCCGCGTTCGCCGCCTTCGCACTGCTACTGGCGGTGGCCGGTGTGTACAGCGTCGTGTCGTATGGGGTGAATCAGCGGACCCAGGAGATCGGGCTTCGGATGACTCTGGGCGCCTCCCGCGACAGTGTGCGCCGATTGATCGTGGGGCAGGCGCTGGTGCCGGTGGCCGGCGGCGCTGCGGTCGGCCTGGCCGGCGCCGTCGCGCTTGGCCGAGTCATGTCCGGTCTGCTATTCGAGGTGGGAGCCGCCGACCCATTGACCCTGGGTGGTGTTGTCCTGACGTTGATAGTGGCGGCCGGGTGCGCCAGCTATCTACCCGCGAGGCGCGCCAGCAGCCTTGATCCGGCAACCGCGCTCCGGGTGTGAGGCTCGTTCAGGGTCCCTCTTCCAACCGGGTGAGGCGCCGATCGAGGTCGCCGTAGGCGACTTTGAGAATATCGACATCCTCATTCTGGCGCGCGCCGTCCGCCCGGCCCATCTTTGCGTTCAACGCGTCCACCCCCTCGGCTATCTGTCTGATGTCACTCTGACTCCGCTCGAATAGCATCCGCGTCTGTGCCATTGATTCGTCGATCTTCGAATCGAGCCGCTCGGCTACTGCGTCGATCTTCGAGTCGAGTTCATCGACCTTGTGGTCCAGAGATCCGAGAGTGACTCGCTGACTGTCTGTCATGCCAGCCCATCCTAGCATCGTCCGTGCCAGCGTCGCGCGACCCGACTGTGCTGGAAATCGTCGGCCCGCGTACGCAGGATCTGCACACGACTTCGCTAGGGTCGTACGCCGATGCGCTCGGCCGGGCGCGCGACAATGCGCCCCGTGGCCGCGGAGTGGGGCACTCGGGGTCCCCGCGGAGCGGCCACGTGGGGTTCGGGGCGCAGCCCCGTCTAAGTACTAGAACACCACCACAAACGATCCGTCTGGCCGGACGGCGATGGTCGGGACACTGCGCGCGGGGATGGGGCTCGAGCCGAGACCATCGTCACCGCGCGGTCGACCCGCGCGGTCGAACACCTGCCAGTGCAGAGTGCCGCCGGATTGCCACCCGGGTCCATCGCCCCAGGCGAGCAGGATGTCGCCCCGGTCGTTCGACGCCACGGTGGCGTTCTTGCGGCGGAACTCGGCCTCGCCGGGAGGTGACACCGGGTCGTCGAGACGATCGACATCCGCGAAATAGACCTGACCATCCGTTTCCCACGCCACCAGGGTGCCGTCCGGCCCGGCGCTCAGTGTGGTGGTGGCGATCGGGCAGGCGTTGAGCTCCCACGGCTGGATCAGCTGGTCGGTAAAGGTGCGGCCCTGGTCGGTGCTGGTCAGCAGCCGCATACCCCGGTGAATGTTCTCACCGGCTCCCCGGTAGGAGACATACAGGGCACCGGCATCGTCCGTGACCGTGCGCAGACCGCAGCACCCGCAGGCGCCTTCGGCGGCAGGACTGACCGCGCGTGGCAGATCGAACAGGGCGCCGTTCTCGCGCGACACCGCCATGTACACCCGACGCTGCGCGTCCTCCACCGGATCGGCATGCCAGAAGACGTAGACGTTGCCGTCGCCATCGACGGTGACCGTGGGGGCCGTTTCCACCCCGCCTTCGTCCTTCATCGACAGCGTGTGCTGTGGCCCGAACGCGCCGGTGTGGTCTGACCGTGCGTAGTGGAAACGGGTGGGGTCCTTGTGGAACCAGGTGACATGCAGCAGTCCGTCGGGGCCAATGGCGAGCTGTCCGCCATCGATCGGGCCAAGCCCGCTGACCGAATGCGGGTCGCTGTTGACTCGCTGTGGGGCCGACCAATCGGTCGCATCGCGCTCGCGGGCGACGTGCCAGAGGTCGCCGCTGGTCATCGAGCCAGTGTAGTAGACGAGATGCAACGTCCCGGCATCGTCGATCACGACCTGCGGGATGGAAGCGCCGTCTGGCGCCCGCAGCACGTCCACCTCGGGGATCGGTCCGGCGCATCCGACCAGCAGTGCGAGCGCCGCGAGCACGACCGCACGATTCAGGAACACAGGCATCTCTGAAGGATAGTCCAAAGACGCCGGGGAGGGTCACCCGCTCCGACACCCATCTCTTGCGACACCCGCTCGGCGCGGATAGGCTCGTGGCTGCGGTCGGTCCACCGTCGGATCGGGCGCGATTGGAGGAATTAGATGCTGACCAGTGCCATGGGCGTTGCGCGCCGGATAGTCGGAGTATGGGTCGCCGGCGTACTGGTGTCGGCCTGCGCGGCCGACGAAACACCAATCGCACCACGACCGACGACCGATTTCACGATTCCATTCGAGCATTTCACCCTCGACAACGGGCTGGAGGTGGTGCTGCATGCGGACCACTCGGACCCGATCGTCGCCGTGGCGACCATCATGCACGTCGGGTCCAGCCGGGAGCGCCCCGGCCGCACTGGATTCGCCCACTTCTTCGAGCACGTCTCGTTCAACGACTCGGAAAACGTGCCGGTGGGCGCGAACCGCAAGCTCATCCCGGAACTGGGCGGCACGCGCAACGGCGGCACCAGCTCCGACATGACCATCTATTACGAGGTGGTGCCAAAAGACGCCTTCGAGAAGATTCTGTGGATCGACTCGGACCGGCTCGGCTACATGATCAACACCGTTACCGACGCGGCGCTGGAACGAGAGAAACAGGTCGTCAAGAACGAAAAACGACAGCGGGTCGACAACGCGCCATACGGACACACGCAGATGGTGCAGCGCGCCGCGCTGTACCCCGAAGACCATCCGTATCACTGGACCGTCATCGGCTCGTTGGACGACCTGCAGAACGCCACGCTCGACGACGTGCAGTCGTTCTACAACCGGCTCTACGGCGCCAACAACGCCACGCTGGTCATCGCCGGCGACATCGACCTCGTGGAGACGAAGGCCCGGGTCCAGTATTGGTTCGGCGAGATCCGGCGCGGCCCGGAGGTCAGAGCCCCGTATCCGCAGCCGGTCTATCTCGAGGCCTCCCGGTCGCTCATGTATGAGGACAACTTCGCCACCCTACCCGAACTGCAGATCGTCTTCCCGACGGTCGAGCAGTATCACGAGGACGCCTACGCGCTCGACATCCTGGCTGACCTGCTGGCCGGTGGCAAACAGGCGCCGCTCTACGAGGTCCTGGTCGACGACCGCCAGCTCGCGCCGAACGTGACGGTTCGCCACCCGGTGGCCGAGATCGCCGGAGAGCTCGTGGTTCGGGTTCGCGCCAACGCCGGAACAGACCTGGACGACGTACTGGCGGCGGTCGAGGAAGGCCTGGCGCGCTTCGAGCGCGAGGGCGTGCAACCGATCGCGCTCGAGCGGGCCAAGGTGCGAGCCGAGCGCGCCCTGCATGACGGCATGGGGAGCGTGCTGGACAAGGCGTTTCTGCTCGCCGAGTTCAACGAGTTCGCCGGTGACCCCGGCTACATCACGACCATTGCCGAGCGTACGCTGGCGGTCACCGCCGAAGACGTGTTGGATGTATACGACCGTTACGTGAAGGGCCACACCTCGGTGACCACGAGCTTCGTCCCTCGGGGTGAGCCGGACCTGGCTGTCGAGGGCGCCGAACCGGCCCTGGTCGTCGAGGAGGAGATCGTCCCGGAAGCCGAGGCCGAAGTCTCCCAAGGGACGGAGGCTGACTACCTGCCCACGAGAACCGATGCGGATCGGTCGGAGCCACCGCTGGGCGAGGCGCCGCTCATCTCCGCGCCGCGAGTCTGGCAGGCGACGCAGGCGAATGGAATGACCGTCTATGGTATCGAGTCAGACGAGGAAGCGCTGGTCGCCTTCGACCTGACGCTGCCAGGGGGCCAACTCGTCGACCCGCCCGGCAAGACCGGGGTCGCCGGTCTGCTGGCATCGCTGATGATAGAGGGCACGGCCCGGAAGACCCCAGCCGAACTGGAAGAAGCGATCGATCTGCTGGGTGCGCGCATCAACGTCGTCGCCGGGCGGGAATCGATTCGCCTCTCGGGCAGCACTCTCGCGCGCACCTTCGAACCGACGATGGCGCTCGTCGAGGAGCTCGTCCTGACGCCGCGTTGGGACGAGACTGAGTTCGAACGACTCCAGCGCGAGCTGGACACCCGCCTGCGGGACCAGGCCGGCAGCCCGACGGCGATTGCGAACAACGTCTTCGGTCGGGTGCTCTATGGCGACAGCCATGCTTTCGCGAATCCCCCCTCCGGCACACCGGACACCGTGGCTGGCATTGAGCTGGACGACCTGAAACGCTATGCCTCAGCCTACGTGTCGCCAAGTAGCGCGAGCTTTCACGTGGTCGGTGCGGTGTCTCAGCAAACGGTTCAGCAGACACTCGCGGGGCTCACTGAACGCTGGCCCGCGCAGCCGATCGCTCTCCCCGACCAGCCGGAGCCGCCAGAGGCGCCCGGCCAGACGCTGTATTTCGTCGACGTGCCGGGCGCCAAGCAGTCGGTGCTGCAAGTAGGACGGCTGGCGCTGTCGGCCACCGACCCCGACTACACCCGTCTCGACTTCGCCAACGAGCGTCTCGGGGGTAACTCGAGCGGTCGTCTGTTCCAGCTGCTGCGGATAGAGAAGGGCTACACCTACGGCGCCAGGTCAGGTCTGGTCGATACCGTCGAGGTGGGCCCTTGGATGGTACGTACCAGCGTCCGGGCCAACGTCACCCTCGAGTCACTTGAGCTCGTGAGGGATCAGATCCGGAACTATGCCGCCACGTTCACCGAGGAGGACGTGGAGGTCACGAAGAACCAGGTCATCAAAGGCAATACCCGTGCCTTCGAGTCGCTCGGCGCCAAGCTGGGCCTGCTGCGCCGGATGAGCCGCTACGGCCTCCCGGCCGACTTCCTGGAACGCGATCAGCAGACGCTGCTGGCGATGACTCTCGCAGATTTTCAGGAGGTCATCGAGACCCACCTGGACGAAAACCGGATGATCTACGTCGTGGTGGGTGATGCCGACACCCAGCTCGGCCGGATGGGCGAACTGGGCTACGGAGATCCGGTCGTGCTGGATCTCTACGGGCGACGCTTTTAGTGTCTACGTAGCGGCGCATCCTGAGGGACCACGGCGTCGAGCGGCCAGAGTACTACTCGTCATCGTGTTGCACACGTGTTGGGACCTGGCCTCTCAACCGACCTCGGTGAGCGACGCCTCCGGCGGGTCGGGTCGGGGCTGCTGGTGGTCTTCCTGCACGACAACGTCGCCCAACTCGGCTACTTGCCCTGGCAGCTCGATCTGCAGAACCTCCGATTCACAGCGTTCGTGTGCTCACTAGGCCTCATCACGGCGCGGCGGTTCTTCACGAACCAGCGCGAACTGGTGATTGTCGAGCACGAAATGAACACGGCGCGAGAGATCCAGTCCGCGATCCTGCCTGAGCGCCCACCGGCGTCGTCCGGCCTGGTGGTGGCGGTGCGCTACGCCCCGATGCGGACGGTAGCGGGCGACTTCTATGATTTTGTCGCCGTGGACGACCGCGGGCTGGGCATGCTGGTGGCGGACGTGAGTATCAGCCGCGACCCACGGTTCCTTCCGGACGTCCCCGGTGGCGAGGCGGCCCGCGACGCCCTGCTTGGCGTGCTCCTCGCTGGAGTCGCGGGCACGATTCCTGACGGCATCGCGCTCGTCCCGGTCTACGACGTCATCGACCAGACCGGAATCGATCTGCAGGTCACATCTGGCGGCTGGCTGTGGAAGCTTGAAGCGATCAACCGGTCGGGCCAAGGCGATCGGTACGCCGCGTTGACCGGCGGCGTCGAGTACACCTTCGCCAACATGGCGGCCACTGGGATTGATCTGGGCATCCTGACGGAATACGCGTTTGACGAGCGTGACGAGCGGGCGCTCACCCCGTTGGAGGACGACATCTTTGTCGGGGCGCGACTCGCCTTCAACGACGTGTCAAACACCCAGGTCCTCGGCGGCGCGGCGATCGACCGCGAGAGCGGCGCCAGCTTTCTCAATGTGGAGGCCAGCCGCCGCGTCGGCGACCGGTGGACCGTCGACGTCGAGTTCCGCGGCTTCGTCAATGTCCCGCCGGATGATCTGTTTCTGTACGGGATCCGGCAAGACGACTACCTCCAGGCCAGCTGGACATGGCACTGGTGAGCATCGGGCATCCCCGCGTATCGACCTTTCTGGATCGACGGTGACGCTCGGCGGTGGCACTGGACCAGGCCGGGGGATATGATGCGGCATCTTGTGTCGCGATTCCCGTTCGAGGTCACCCCATGACAACACCCGCCGCCGTTCTCCAACGCGTCACCGTGCATACCGTCACGTCGAAGGACACGCTCGACGCCCACTCGGTCGAACTGCCTGACTACGACCGTGGGCGCTTCGACGACATCGCGTTCATGACCGCGATGAACCTCTGCCTCATGGGGAACTATGCCCAGACCGGGCATTTCGGGGGTCCGTTGGCGTACACGCCCTACAACGTGGCCTGCCACCTGGCCGGACCCGATCTGGGAGGACTGCGGTACGACCTGCGCGACCCCAAATTCCCGTACTCGGACAAGTTCATGCTCTCGGGCGGTCACAATATTCCGACCTGCTACGCGCTGTGGATGATTCTGTACGAGGCGCTTCGGCGACAGCATGTGGCGACCGGCGATGACCGGTTCGCAGTAGACCCGAACGTGGCGATTCTGCCGATTGACGCGCTCGGGTTCCGTCGCGGCGCCGGCGCCCTCAAGACGCTCCTGGCGCAAACCGGCCTCACCGAGCACCCGCTCTTCGCCGACGCGAAGCTTCGCGGCATTCGCTCCCTGGCCGGCCACGCCGAGACCACCGACGTGACGAACGACGTCAACGGCGGTCCCTCGGGCATCGGCATCGCGACGGCCGCCGGCAAGGCGGTGTTCTGGGACTACATCGGGGCGAATGCCGACCTGAAAGTCATCGCGCTGGAAGGCGAGTTCGCGTTGACCGAAGGCCACGCCCAGGAACTCAAGAGCATTGCGCTCGCGCAACAGGTCGGGAAACGCCTGCGGGTCCTGCTGTCGATGAACAACGCGGGTATCGACGACACCCTGATCGGCGGCGTCATCAAGCCGCGCTACACGGACTACGACATCGCCCAACAGTGGGTGTCGTGGGGGTGGAACGTCTTTCAGGTGGACGACGGAAACGACTTCGACCAGGTCATCGCGGCGCTCAAGACGATGGAGGACTGGCCCGCCGATGATCGCCGACCGATGATTCTGGTTGGCCCGACCACCAAGGGGTGGTGGCCGGCCGCGCAGGACGGCAAGGTGAGCGGACAGAGCCAGGTGATCAGCTATCCGTCTCATCCCTACGGGATGAAAATGAACAGCGGGTACTTCCTCGCGCTGGCCGAGTCGTTCGAGCACAAGTACGGCATCACGTTCGACGGCATCCGCGACGGGGTGCCGGAGACCGACGCGGCGCGCCTGATCCAGTTCAAGACAAACATCGACACGCTGATGTCGGTGATGGAGCGCCAGGAGGGACTGCGGGCGTGGGTCGCCGAACGGGTGATCGACATCGCAGCGACGGTAGACCACGCGCCCTCACTCAGAATCGACCCAACGACAAACCCGTTCCTTGACGATCGCTTGAAGGTAGAAAACCTGCCGACCGAGGCCCAAGACGTGGCGGTCACGAACCCGCACACCGGCGAAGAGGTCACACGCCGCATTACGCTGTTTCACAACGCCGGCGCCAAGAAGGGACCGAGACGAGCCATCAGCGAGATCGGCGCGTGGCTCAACTACGTGACCAGCGGCCGTTTCCTGACCATGGCCGCGGACCTGTCAGGGTCGATCAACATTGAAAACGCGAATCTGCTGGGCCACTACGATCCGGTCGACAATCCGTATGGCACGCGGCTCAAGGCGGCGATTCAGGAAGCGGGCAACGCGTCCACGATTGTGGGTCTGGTCAGTCAGAACGCCTCACCCGATCCGAAGAAGTTCGCGGGGGTCTGGGGTATCTCCGGGACATACGGCGCGTTCACGCCGCTGATGTACACCCCCGCCCGCGTGTTTTCGCAAATGAACCAGGACAGCCCGTTCGAACTCGGGGTCTTGCATGTGCTGGCGGGTCACTCCGGTCCTGAGACCGCGGCGGACGCCCGCACCCATTTCGGGATCTTCGCACCACAGACATGGACACTGCTCCCGCGGGGCCACGTCATCAATCTCTATTTCTGGGACTACAACGACGTCGCCGCCGGGTACTTCGCGGCCGTCCAGAAAGCGATCGAAATCAAGGAAATCGGCATCATCGTGATTCACGTCGCACGACCGGACTTCCCGGTCGCCGATCGGTCGACGTTTGCCGACACCGACCTCACGGCCGCATCCAAGGGGCTGTACTTGATTCGAGACTATGACGGCGCCACGCCGCCGATGGGGACGGTGTTCGTCCAGGGTTCGAGCTCGACGACCAATCTCGTGGACGTCTTGCCGCGGCTTGCAGAGGCCGCAATCAACGTGCGTGTCGTGTCCGTCATCAGCACCGAACTGTTCGGTTTCCAGCCCGAGTCGTATCAACAGAGCATTCTTCCGGCGTCCTCACGCTATGACTGTATGGTTGTCAGCACGATGACCAAACGCGTGCCCCCGATTCCCAATCTGGGCCCGATCACCGAAGACTACTCGCTGTACGCGGACTTCGATGACCGTTGGCGCAGCGGCGGATCGGAAACGGACGTCATTGCCGAATCCCATCTCGACCAAGAGTCGATCTACCAGGGCATCGTCCGGTTCGCCAGGGAGCGCGAGGCGCGGCTGGAGCGGCAGCGGGGCGCGCTGAGGGCGCTCTAGGTTTTCCGACGAGGCGCCCGTCAGAAAACCCCCTTTTGGCATTTTCCCCAGCTCCTGCTGCGTTTCAGTCCCGGCCGGCCGCCTAGGCGCGCACCTGCGCGCCTCGCGGCCGCGGAGTGGGGCTCTCGGGGTCCCCGCGGAGCGGTCGCGTGGGGTTCGGGGCGGAGCCCCGTCTGAGGAGGTCGCGCCCGTCTGGCGGCGTTACGTCGTCGGTCACAGCCCACCTGGCTGCTCCCTCCTTGCGCCTGGCCAGACAGACGCTTCGTCAGAAAACCCCCGGGACGTTCTTCGGCGACCTGGTCAGCCGGCGGAACTGAGCGCGCGCCGTTTGCGCAGCCAACGGACGCCGAGATACACGGTGACCAGGAGCGCGAGTCCCGCCCCGATCGTGGGGTAGTGGCTCTGGAGGGTCGCGAGCGCCTGGTCGCCCAGACGCACGGCGAGATACGCTTCGGCCC
>Ga0310122_10001862_pt1 | contig 13489 bp, 10 predicted proteins | sample CB6_Bottom_1051__FD_203503 | JGI IMG/M metagenome (GOLD analysis project Ga0310122, IMG submission 203503) | Marine microbial communities from Western Arctic Ocean, Canada - CB6_Bottom_1051 | ecosystem: Environmental > Aquatic > Marine > Oceanic | place: Canada: Western Arctic Ocean | collected...
CAATAGAGCATGGTCCGACCCAATACGTTCCGGGGAGCCACTTTTCAGGGAGGCATCCCAATACTCAGGATAACCCGGCCAATACTCAGGATAACCCGGAATTCGAGGGACAAGGTCCCGTCTCCCTCTTCTGCAAAGCCGGCGACATCTATCTGCAGGAACCCCAGTGCTGGCATCGGGGCGCACCGACCACGTCCGATCGCACGCGCTATCTGATGCAATCTCAGTACGCGGTGGAATGGGCCTACCGCAGATTCGGCTGGATGAATCGCGTGCCGGTGCCGGAGGAAACTCTGTCGGCGGCCAGCGATCGCTTGTTGGGGGTGCTGGGATGCAGACGTCCTGAGGACAGTTAGTGCTCTGTCGCAACAAGGGAGTGATCGAACTTGGGACCCACCGATAGCGTTCGACCCTCATCTAGGAGTGGATGCTTTTGAGAACACCAGCAGTCGTATTCGCGGCGCCAGGGCAGGTCGAGGTTCGCGATATCGACATGCCGGCCCCCGGTGTGGGCGAGGTCCAGATTCACACGCAGTACTCCAGCATCAGCTCCGGCACCGAGGGCTGGGTCCTCCACAACCGCTTCACCTGGGCGCCGACGCGATACCCGTCGGTTCCCGGTTACCAACGCGTCGGCACGATTGCGGCGATCGGTGCCCAGGTCGAGGGCTGGCGGGAGGGGGATCCGGTCATGGCTACGACGGGGAGCTGGAAGGGGGAGACGGTGCCGTTCTGGGGATCGCACGCGGCCATTGCCAACACCAGGGCCGATGGTCTTTACCGCATGCCGGACGGTGTGGCGCCACTGGACGCGGCCGGCGCCGTGGTGGCGCAGGTCGGGTACAACGCCGCCTACCGGCCTAGCCTGGCGGAGGGCGATTGGGTCGTCGTCTACGGCGACGGGGTGATCGGGCAGTTCGGCGCACAGGCGGCGCGGTCCCGCGGCGCGCAGACGATCCTCGTTGGTCATCGCCGAGAACGGCTGGCCACTGGGGCGGCACACAGCGCCGATTACGTCGTCCTCGAAGATGCCGACACGGTCGAGCGGATCCGCGCCATCACGGGAGGCGATCACGTGGCGGTCATCATCGACACGGTGCAGACACCGACTTGCCAGGAGGCCTATCTGCCGTTGCTGCGCCAGGGGGAGGGGCAGATCGTGTATTCCGGTTTTTCACCGGAGGAGCCGTGGGCCAGTATGACTAGTCTGCACTTGCTGGAGTTGACGACGCACTACATTCAGGGCATAACGCGCTCCCGCATGGAGGCCACCCTCGAACTGATGGCGCCGAGGAAACTCTCGCTCGCGCCGCTGATCACCCATCAGGTAGGCTATGAGCGCGCTCCGGAGATGTACCGGATGATCGAAACCCGCTCCGAGCCTTTCCTGGGCATCGTGTTCGAGTGGTAGATGATGAGGAAAAACATGAATACGGAAACCGTGTTGTACCTCAGCCGGAAAGATGTCGAACAAGTGGGACTGACGATGTCGGAGGTCATCGTCGCACTGGATGCCATGTTCAGGGAGAAGGGCGAAGGTCGCGTAGAAATGCCACCCAAACCCGGAATACACACCCGCAAGGATGCCTTCATTCACGCCATGCCCGCGTTTATTCCCAGTCTGGGCGCCGCGGGGATGAAATGGATATCCGGTTATCCGGCCAACCAGAGCAAAGGGCTGCCGTATATCAATGGCCTGCTCATTCTCAACGATCCGGATACCGGCTTGCCAACGGCGGTTATGGATGCCACCTGGGTCACCGCTCAACGCACCGGCGCGGCGACGGCGGTGGCAGCGCGGTATCTGGCTCGCCCGGACAGTTCGTCGGTGGGCATCCTGGCCTGCGGTGTTCAGGGCAGAAGCAACCTGGAGGCGCTCGCCTGCCAGTTCGAAATCACCAGGGTCAAGGCCTTCGACATCCATGCGGAGGCAGCGCGGCGGTTTGCCGAGGAGATGGCCCAAGTCGCGCAGGTGGATATCGAGGTCGTCGAACATCCCAAGGATGCGGTCGTGGGCATGGACCTGGTGGTGACCAGCGGGCCGATCCTCAAGGAGCCCACGCCTTGCATCGAGGCCGACTGGCTCGCTCCAGGAGCGTTTGCCAGCCCTGTTGACTTCGATTCCTTCTGGCAGGGGGCAGCGCTGGTTCAGGCCGACAAGCTCGCGACCGACGACCACGGTCAGATGGCCTACTATCGCCAGGAGGGCTACTTCAAGGAGACGCCCGAACCGTACGCCGATCTGGGAGAACTCGCCGCCGGCAGCAAACCAGGACGAGAGCGCGCGGAAGAGCGCACGATATGCATCAATCTCGGTCTCGCGCTGGATGATATGGCTACGGCCATACGGGTCTATGAAAAGGCAGTTGACCGGGGCATCGGGACGCGACTTCCCTTATGACGCGGAGAGGGTGACGGTGTTGTTGGCGATGGGGGGCCCCCCATGATCAACCGGCTCCTGTTTCTGTCGCAGGGGAAGACCGCTATGATCAACAGCGATGGTTCCGGCTTGCGCTATCTCGAGCTCGACGAACCAGACCAGGCGACGTGGCAGGCCAGTGAGTTTTTTGCGGACGGACATCGGGTGCTGATGCTCAGTATGGAGGCCCGCCGCGACGGGCCGGGCCGGCCGTTTGCCGAATACTACCATCAGACGCCAACCCACCTGTGGATCTACGATCTAGATCGGGAGATGCTGACCCGGATCGCCACCCGCGACCGCATGGCGGTCTTCTACACGCCGCAGCTTCTGCTTAACGACGAACGCCTGCTCGTGCAGGTCATCCGCGACGGGGTGGGCCAGGTATACAACATGAATCTCGACGGTACGGACGCGCAGGCCGTGACCGATCCCGGCGAGGGGCTGCCGTACGGGCTCAGCCTCAGTCCGGATGGACAGCGGTTGGCCTTTCATCTGGCCAGTGTGTCGGGGTATCAGATTTTTACCAGCGACGTGGATGGAGGCCATCGAGTTCTGGTAGCGGCCCACGCCGAGTATCTGTATTTCGGTCCCCGATGGTCGCCAGACGGGGAGTCGCTGTTGTACCAGGGCTGCCGCTACCAGCAGGATCCCGGACACGACTGGTCGGACCTGTATCTCAGTCGTCCCGACGGGTCGCGGCAGCGTCAACTGACCAACGCGCAGGCATTGTGGTTTGGCGCCAGCTATGGTCCGAGCGACCGCCATGGTGGTGGTTCCAATATGCCGTCGTGGACCCAGGACGGCGCCATCCTCGTTTCGCGCCGGTTGAACGGGTCGCGGGTGCCCTGGGAATTTCAGGCGGACCGTCCCGATACCGACCACTTCAATCGCGACTACAAACCTGACCTGGCCCGGGGGGGCACCGAGATCTGTCGTATTGCGGCCAGCGATGGCTCAGCAGAGCGGTTGACGCATCAGGATCCCCCTGGCTGGGATTTTCGTGCCAGCGAGTCTCCCGATGGTAAGCAGATAGTATTCTGCAGGGCCCGAACCGGGGAATCGCCCGGCCTCTGGGTTGCGGACGCCGATGGTGGGAATGCGCGTCTGCTAACCCGCGGACAACAGGAGCGTGGGGCCGATCACCCGCGCTGGATGCCGTTACCGGCTTCTCCCGCGGTAGTTGAGTCGGTGACAAAATGAAGTAGGCGGGAGTCGCCACCGCATCAATCCCACTGCTTTTCGTCAGCCGCGCTGACGCGCCCGTTCCAGCTCTTCGCCGAATTCCTTCAGAGACGGAACCACCAGATCGATGGCTGCTGAGCTGGCTTCGGCATCGGCCCTCGTCGCTTCGCCGGAAAGCACGAGCACCCCGAAGGCGCCGGCTCGGTGGGCCATTTCGATATCGGTATAGATGCGGTCGCCGACCAGGGCCAGCGATGCCGGTGTCAGACCGTGGCGTTCCAGAACGATGAGTAGCATGCGCGGATCGGGCTTGCCCAGCACCGCTTCGGGCGCGATCCCGGTAGCCGATTCCAGGCAGGCGCAAATCGCCCCGCAATCGATCAGTACCGTAGGCTGGTCGGTGGGACAGATGCGGTCGGGATGGGTGGCGACATAGGGAAGGCCGCGAGTGATCCAGTAGGCCGCGCGCGAAAGGCGTTCGTGCGTCAGCCCATCATCGAAGCCGACGACAACAGCTTCGGGATGGTCGTCGACAACGTCGAAGCCGTGCTCGACGATCTCGCGAACCAGACTCTCCGTACCCAGCACAAAGAGTCGCTGTACGTCTGGGTGCTCTTCCCGCAGGTAGTGAAGCGTCGGCAGGGCGGAGGTGATGATCTGGTCGGCGGCGATGCGGATGCCCGTGCCATGCAGATGCTCAATATGGTCCTGGGTACTGCGCGACGAGTTGTTGGTCAGAAAGCTGTAACCGATGCCGAGGCGATCGAGCCGGTCGAGAAAGGGATGCGTCCAGTCAAACATGACGCGGCCGCGATACACTGTGCCGTCCATGTCCAGGGCGACATGCCGGATGTCTCTCAGCCGTGCGGCCAGTAAAGTCATGCTCAGGGAGTGATCCTGATTTCCACCCACACGATCTGTCCAGACATCGGGCCGCCGCTGCTCACCTCAACCATATTGTGGCCCGCGGTGATCGCAGCGTTGGGAACATCGAACCCCGCCGCGCACTCGACTACTGGATGCAGGTGCTCCGGAGCTGATTGCTGTGAAGACGAACACGGCTGCCCGTTGACGCGAACCTCCAGGTCAGCCACGGAGGCACTCGCCGCTGCGTCCATGCCGATGAACACTGCAGCTGTGCCAGTGGTGGGCTTTTGACCTAGGTGTATGGCGAAGGAGACCGGTTCAGCCGGACGCAATTCGACCGGGAGCGCGTAGGTCGGCGTCTCATCGGGCGCCCAGGTGTCACTGTAGGTGACCACGTGTCGTCTCACGTGGTTGGTGATGGTTTCCAGCGAGCCCGCCTCCTGGAGAATTCGGTCGTAATCCTCCGAGCTGCTCGGGGTCGTATGCGAGTCCATATAGTTGAACAGGTAGATCGCGTCAGCTCCCCGATGCAGCAGCGAAGCCGCGGCTCCCCGCACCGTCTCAGCGTTGTTGGTAAAACCCGCGCTGGCCGCCGGGTAGGGTCGAATCAACACCTCCAGTCCGGCTGCCAGCACCACCGGGTGGTCCCCCAGAAGCTCCTTCCACTTCTCGATCGGCATCTCCGTTTCCAGGGTGGCCCAGAAAGGCGTGACCACCAGCAGGTCGATGAGACCCTCTCGCGCCCACCGGATCGCGTCCAAGCCAAGTCCCGCGGCCGTCCAGGGACGGGAGGGCACGCGGACTCCGATTTCGATACGGTGGCCCCGTCGCCTGGCGTGGTCGTCGGCCAGTTGCCTCACCTCGGACATGAAGGCGGTCAGCAGAGGAGCACCCTCGGCCTCGGTTCCGGGGCGAAAGTGGTAGCCGAATCGCATCCAGTCCAGTTCGAGCCCATCGAAGTCGTAGCGCTCGAAGAGCTCCCGGATGAAGGTCATGTGATAGTCGCGGACCTCGGGGTGTCCGTAGTCGAAAGCCCGATCGTTCCAGGCGTCGAAGCGCTCCGTCTCGCGGCGAAACTGCGGGTTCTCTTTCCAGAAGCTGCTGTGCATGAAGGAGGTCGGATCGTCGACGTTGTGGACGTCGTTCATGCGCATCGACAGCCACGCGGATATGCCTCGCTCTTTGCTGTAGGACAACCACTCGGCATAGGGGTCGATGCCGCGCTGATGGAGCCTCAAGGCATTGGCCGGCCATCTGAGCACACCGGCTTTCTCAGCTTCATCGGGATCGGCGCAATCGTGCCAGATGGGGTCCAGCACCTCGCTGGCGAAACTGGCACACATGGAGTTGGGACTCAGCAGCAGCTGCTTCACCTGGGTCTGGTCGACGTAGTGGTCGATCAGCCGGTGCAGCCCCTCTATCGTCATCTCCTCTTTGGATCGGGAGCTGAAGAAGTGCGAGTTGTCTTCATTCAGGAGCAGACACCGTCCATCCGGTCTGCTTGCTCTGGTCGCCATCATCCCTCTGGAGGCGGTTTGATTCTCAGACGTCAACCGTCATCGTGTCGTAGATACGTCAACGGACATCGTGTCGTAGATACGTCTACTGACATCGTGTCGTAGACACGTCAATTAACATCGTGTCGTAGGCAAAGCTGACCTTGCCGCCGCCAGCTTCCAGGTCGGCCTCGAGCTGAAGGAGATCGTCATGGCTGCAGCCGTCCGGCTCTTCAATGTGAGTGAGGATGACCCGCTTCGCCTGGAGGGCGTCTATAATCTCCAGGGTCTCTTCGTAGCTACACTCTGCCTTCAGCACGGGGTGGCCTCTCGGGATCTGCCGCTGACCCTTCAGTGGGTGGAATTCTGAAGTCCCCATGGGCAACACCGCCAGGTCCACTCCTTTGTGCTGGGCACTCGGCCGCCAGGCGATGGTTTCGTCCGGGCAGATGAGAATCCGCTTGCTGCCGTTGTCGAGGAGGAAGCCATAGACGTAGTCTTCGTGCAGACGAAAGGGGGATACTGTCGTGTCTCCCAGATTGAAGCTCTCCCCATCCTCCAGCTCCACGATCCGAATCAGGCCGTTCTTCTCCAGAAACCCAAAGTGTTCCCATGAGCCCAGGGTCCGACGAAAATCGGTCACAACCCGGGCCGGCAGATAGATCGGCGTGGTGTCGTGCTGTGGCGGAAAATGCAGCCAGTCGTAGTTGCGCGCTTCCCATACCCGTCTCCCCAGCACGTGGTCAGGGTGCCAATGCGAGTATGTGCATCCGGCGATGGCGCCAACCTGTGAGCGGTTCAGTTGCCCACGTGCCTCTTCGGGCGTATCGATGAGCAGATCCGGGCCGTGGACAAACAGACTGGGCCCGGTGCGCGCGTACGGCACTCCCCGAACTCGCGCCTGCTCACACACCCGACAGTGACAGTTGGGGCGCGGAGTGGGCACGGCTCCACCTGTTCCCAGGAACTCGACCCTCACGTCAGTTCAGGCTCGGCAATCTGTTTGGCCGCTGTCGGGGGTCTGGGTTCGCACCCCGTCAGCGATGCTCACGCAACTCCGCCAAAGGTGACGAAGTCATCCAGATCCAGCAGCTCGAACCAGGTGGTGATATCCTCGCGCCGTGCACTCGCCGCATCGTGCAGTTTGCTGAAATACTCGCGCGTCTCGCTGTCGGACGGGGCACGGGCCTCCAGATACGAGGACCACTGGGCGATCTCCCACGGGGCGCGGTTCTGCGAAGCGTTGGCCTGGATCCATTCGAGGACGCTGGAATCCCCCTTGCCGGCGGCGAGCTCCTCCTTCAACTGAGTGGGGTCAATACCGGTGTAGGTGAGAAAATGCTGGTCTATCGGGCAGGCGTAGCGGTACTCGCCGTTCTGGCTGGCGATGGTGGCGCGTCCCTTGTCCAGCATGCGTGGAAGAATGACATAACCGCCCAGGCGCACACGTGGCCCACGCGGGGGTCGAACTCGGAGGTCGGGCGCCACCATCTCTTTTTCACTGGCGGCTGCGGGTTGAGAATCGGTCACTTTCTGTCTCCTTGGCACATGGTTAGAGTGATGCCCAATCAGCTTGTCCGTGCGGGGGGGTGAATGCCTAAAGGCGAGGTTGGAGTTCGAGACAGCAAAATAGCACACCGGCTAGACCGCGGCAATTGAATCGGCGTGTGTTACAACCGTGAGGGTCTACGTCGACGGACGCGAGCGGCTGAAGATGGCGTGGATGCGGTCCATGTCGAACTTCTCAGAGCGGTCGTAGAGGAAGATGCCGTTGCACTCCTGCTCGACATCGGTCAGCTGGGTGTAGCAGTAACCCCAACAGTGCTCGAGGTCGAGCACCGCCTCCACCAGCGCCTCCAGCCGCTGGTAGAATTCCTCCAGTGTGCGCGGCCCTTCGCCATAACCCCAGTCGTCGCCATCGTCTTGCTCTGGTGCCACCCATTTGGTGCCGCCGAACTCGTCCAGCAGGTAGGGCTGGCCGCTGTAGCGGATGACGGGGTTGGCCTGGCGCAGCCACGGGCCGTCAGCGGTCGGTGTCAGGATCTGCGTCAGCTTGGCCGCATCCTGTTCGTAATGGTGCTCCGTCCACAGATCCGTCTTCACGTGGATGCCGCCGCTGGCATCGTTGACGGGGCGTGTCGGATCGAGGCTCTTGCACAGATCGTAAGAATCGGCGTGGGTGCGGTAGTGGGCGTTGTCGTGATCGCCGCTGCCCCAGGTTTCGTTCCACGGGGTCCAGGTGATGATGGACGGGTGATTGCGGTCGCGCTCGATGATCTCCCGCCACTCGCTGAGGAAGTTGCGCGCCCCCTGGTCTGTGTGGGGATCGCAGCCCCAGCTGGCAGACTCACCCCAGGTCAGATATCCGAGCCTGTCGGCCCAGTAGTGGAAGCGCTCCTCGAAGACCTTCTGGTGCAGGCGCGCGCCGTTGAAGCCGGCTCTCATGGATAGCTCGATGTCCGCCTTCACGGCGGCGTCACTCGGTGCGGTCCAGATGCCGTCCGGGTAGAATCCCTGGTCGAGGACGAGGCGCTGGTACACCGGCTCGTTGTTGAGGAAGATGCGATTGCCCTCGACGTGCACCTTGCGGAGGCCGGCATAGCTGTTGACCCGATCGAGGATCTGGCCGTCGCTGCTCAGGACTTCAAAGGCCATGTCGTACAGATGGGGATCCACTGGACACCAGGGACGCGCGTCCTCCACGACTTCGATGAGAATTGGAATGCCGTCGCCGGCGGCGGCGGTGATCGATTCCTGCCCGGCGACGGTGACCCGCCAGCGCAGATCCCGCTGCTGGGCATAGAACCGAGGCGTGACTACAAAACGGGCGCCATCCAGGTCGGGGACGATGTGGACGTCGCGCAGGGCGTGGATGTCGACCGCCTCGAGCCACACGGTCTGCCAGATGCCGGTGGTGCGGGTGTAGTGGCAACGGCGCGAGGCGTAGACCGGGCATTGCTTGCCACCGGGTTGATTGGCATCCCGGGTCTGATCGAAGATGCGCAGGACGATGTCGTGGGACGTTTCCGCGGTGACGTGGGCGCTGATGTCGAACTCGAAGGAGGAGGATCCACCGAAGTGAAGGCCGGCGAAGGATCCGTCGACGAAGAGTTCGCATTCGTAGTCGACACCGCCGAAATGCAGCAGGATGCGCTTGTCCCGCCAGTCGGTGGGGATATCGATGGTGCGGTGATACCACATGGCTTCGATGAAATCGGTTTCGCCCACACCCGACAATTGGCTCTCCGGGCAGAAGGGGACGGTGATCGGGCGTTCGAAGCCTTTGCTGGCCGGCAGGCCGCGCGCCATGCCGGATTTTCCCGGATCGAAGGCGAAGGTCCAGGTGCCGTTGAGATTCAGCCAGGACGGGCGTTCGAATTGAGGGCGCGGGTGTTCCGGTCGGGGCAGGCTCATGGCCGGTTCTCCTGGGTCACGGTCACGTAAAAGGGACTCACCCAGGCCTTCTGGCCGTCCACTTGGGTCACCCGCACCCAGTAGGGGTGGGTGCCCTTCGGGGGCGCGTCGTCCTGCAGTCGCACCGTCGCCTCGCGCGCTGAAGCGCTGGGTGCCAGCTCGAAGGTCACGCGCATGTCGATGCCGCCGGCATCGATCGTCACCGGTCCACGGCGAATCTCATCCATGTTGATGGCGTGCCTCAGCACCGGCGTCTCGAAGGATAGCGTTGCCAGGGCACCGTCATTGAGGTTGAACAGAACGCCATCGGGATCGCCCGTGGTTACCGAGGTCCAGGCGATCCGCTGCTCTTGGGCCGCTTCCAGCCCCTCTGCCGGGGTGTCGAAGGCATAGCCGGTCACCTCGGTGAAGCGGCCTTGATCGGTCGTCACCTGGCCGTCCCAGCGCACCAGCCGGTTGCGCGCCCGGATCCGCTGACCGGCCCACGATATGCGCACCCTCTCTTTATGGCGCGGAATCGTCTCCGGCCACGTGCGCACGATCCGGGTGCCCCGGAACAGGTCGATGCGCTCGATCGGCGCCGTGCCCGCCACCTCGATATTGATCGCCGGCGCGGCGCTGGCTTCGAAGGCGGCGCCCATCGGATGACCGTCGGCGCGCACATCCACCAGGATGCGCGCCCCCGAGGTGCCATAACAACGACGCGCTTTAAGCGCCTCCCACACCCCCTGACGGGTCAATTCGCTGGCGTGGATGCAGGTCAGACCGCCATAGACGCCAAAGGAGCCGCTGCCCGACCAGGCGGCGCCAGGACGCCCCTTGTGGTCATCGCTGCCGGCGGTGAAGCCAACCTGGTAGCCCTGCTCGAGGGCCCATTTCAGGAACCACTCGAATTCCCCCCACTCCGAATAAACCTCGATCACCGGCTCCAGCTCCGGATCGTGCCACTCGAGATTCGCGTAGCGTCCGCCAACGTGGGGTACCAGCAGGGCGCGCTTGCCTTTCAGGGCTTTGTACAAGTCGGTTATATGCAGGCAGTCCGAGGCCGCGTCAGACTTGTCGGGGATCAGCACATGGCTCGAACGGTGCAGAGGACCGTCATCGTCGAGGTAGTAGACATTGTGATCGCCGCCGACGGGTGTATTGCCCGACCATTCCCAGCCCACGAAGGCGACAAAGCGGCCGGGGTCGTTCTGGCCGTTGGCCTGGGCCTTGATTTCCTCCCACACCGCCGCCGTGATCTGAAAATCGTTGCCCTGGTGCCCGGCAAAGTCGACGAGGGCGGATTGGCGAGCGAAGCGGAAGTACGAGGCCACCGGGTCGGTGCCCACGGTCTCGCCGCTCTGTCCATGCAGATCTCCCCAGAAAGGTCGAATCGAGCCATCCGGCGCGCCACAGCGCAGGGGATTGCTCTCGGCCTGCAGGTCACGCGCCGAGTCCGCCACGCGTACGCGGTACACATCACCAGACAGACTACCGGCCAGGCCGTCGGTCGATTCAATGGCCGGAATCGTCACGCTCTCGAAGCGGTGCACGCCCTGGTCCGCCTCGGAGAAGCGGTAGCTTGCAGGCAGACCTTCCAGGCCGCCGGAGTCGATCATCACCTCGCCGACATACTGGCGGCAGGGGTTGCCCCACAGATCCTCGGCCTTCACGCCGATCCAGCTCCGCTCCCCCGGCGCCGCCGTCGACGGTCCCACCACGACCAGACGAGCCGCCTCGCCGCTGACGATCGGGAAGATCGGCGAAGCGACTTCGGTGTAGACCCACGTACCGCACCAGTCCACGGCGACGCGGAATTCGAAGGCCTGGCTGCAGAAGGTCTGCGCCCGGCTGCCTGCACTCCCCTTCGACGTATCGCCCAGGGTCAGGATCAGAGTGTCGCCTTCGCGCAGGGACTCGTCGATGACATCGATGGTCACGCACAGCCGCCAGGGCCGCACGTAGCGCTGCCGATCCATGTGCGGCACGAGGGTGGCGGGACCACTGGTGGTGACGCTGGCGAAACTCGGCGCCGCCGGGTCGTCGAACTGCGGCTTCGACCAGTCGCTGACGTCGCGCCAGGCGATCTTGATGACGCCGCCGTCATCGATGCCATAGCGGCCGGCGTGGTAGGTGATGCGCCAGGTACCGCTCTGTCCAGCTGTCACCGGTCCGGCCGGGTCGATCTCCGCCCAGCCGTACCGTTGGCGAATTTGTTGTGCGGTTAAGGTCGGGTGTTGCTCAATCATCTACGTCTCAGATCCCTTCGACTATGGGCAGGTGCAGACAGGAGGGGAACTCGGCCCCGTGGAGGATGCGGTTGCGGGCGACGACGGGGTCGCCTTCGAACAGTGGCGCGATGTGGTTGGGGTGGGGGAGGATGCGTGGAAAGTCGGAACTGGTTACCGTCAAGACGATGCGGTTGCCCGTGGCGAAGGTATAAGCCGTTTGCCCCAGCTGCACCCGCAACAGCGTCGGCGTGTGGCGCTCGAGCGGCTCTGGCGCTGACCAGCTGTGGCGAAAACGGCAGCGCAGCGAACCCAGGGTCAGACAGGTCACCGCGCCGTCCGAAGTCTCGACACCTAGACGGGCGACGACATCGGTGTCTTCCCGGTCACTGGCAAGGTGGAGTGACAACTCCACATCGCCAATGACGGTCAGGGGCGCCGCCAAGGGCGCGCTGCGATAGCACAGCACATCGGGTCGCTGCATGGTCGGTCTTAGATCGACGGGCCCGCGGTTCTCGATGCCCCAATAAAGGGCTCCGCCCCTTGTGGTCACCGGGTTCCTGGGGTCATAAGAGAATCCATCTTCGCCGCCGCCACCGGTACCATCGGCGCGCAGCACACCATCGCCGGCGGTGTGAGCGGCACCGCCCGAGTCCAGAAACCAGGGCGTGCTCCGGGCTGCCGTCACCGGCCAATCGTCGAGATCGACCCAGCGGTTGTCTCCCATGAGGAAAACCCGCACGGGAGACTCACTGCTGATGCCGTCGTCGACATCGCGAAGGTGCAGGTCGAGAAAACGCAGCTCGTGGTCCATTACATCGAAATCGGCGGCGGCGCCAAAGTTCCAGTCGCCGTACTGAATGTGCGAGTCTCCACGTGTACTCATCGTCTGGTGTCCCCAGGGACCGATCAGCAGGCGCTGGCCGTCTCGGGCCGCGGCACTGGCGCCGCTGTCGGTGATGCCGCGGTAGGCTTCGTACTGGGTTCGCGTCAGGTGATCGAACCAACCGCCGGCGTGCAGACCCGGCACGCCGACCTGCTGGTACATGTGATCCTGATCCAGTCGCGCCCAGTAGTCGTCGTAGGTATCTCTGCTGACCCAGTCGTCGAGGCAGGGCGTGACGAACCCCACGCGCTCGGCGATCTCGCTGATCCCTCCCAGGTCATTCAGCTCATCCCACGTAAAGTGGCCGACGGCCGACCGATTGCGGCAACTGGCGTTCTCCAGCGCCCACCGCAGAGCGTTGCCGAGAGCGAAGCAGCCGTCGTAGCGCAGCCAGTCGCGGAAAAACGAACCGGGCGCCACCGACGGGGCGATACACCGCAGGGCCTGGTGGCCGCTGATCGCCGCCGGAATTTGCACGATGCCGAGGTAGGAACGGCCCCACATGCCGATGCGGCCATTGCACCAGGAGTGATTGGCGATCCAGTCCAGCGTCGCCAAGCCGTCCTCGGCCTCAAACACCAGCGGTGTGAAGCTGCCATCGGAGTCAAACTTGCCGCGGCAGTCCTGGGTGACGAAAGCATAGCCGCGCCCGACGAAACGGGGCGCCAGAGCTTGCAGACCACTGCGGTGGTAGGGTGTGCGCACGAGCATGACTGGAAAGGGACCGGGTCCCGCGGGCAGATAGACGTCGGTCGCCAGGCCGCCATCGGCGACGGGGACCATGCGGTGAATGAGCGTTTTCATACTGGCTTCTTTTGCGGCGCGTCAGTCACGCTTGGAGCCGCGGCGGGGATGGTTTCGCCATCGGGGCGCGGGATGGGTTGCCAGTGTCCGGAGTCGTCACGGCCGCGGCAGATGACACCCCGGTTCCATCCCTGATAGGCGCGCACGTCGGGAGGCACGAAGCGCATGGTCAAGCCGCAGCGTCGGCGCTGCGAGAGATTGGGCTGTG
>Ga0310122_10001865_pt1 | contig 13483 bp, 14 predicted proteins | sample CB6_Bottom_1051__FD_203503 | JGI IMG/M metagenome (GOLD analysis project Ga0310122, IMG submission 203503) | Marine microbial communities from Western Arctic Ocean, Canada - CB6_Bottom_1051 | ecosystem: Environmental > Aquatic > Marine > Oceanic | place: Canada: Western Arctic Ocean | collected...
CATACTCAATAATAGTAAGGGAGTAGTCGCTTGCGGCTCCTCCGCCTCCTCCGCCTCCGCCTCCAGCGGACACAGCGCTTGTAGCTGCGCGGACATTAATTATCTGAGTAATAGATCCATTACTTCCATATGTGTCGTTAACCCACATAGTAACAGAATAGGCCGTCAGGCTGCTTGGGGAAGGAGCTATGAAGACGTGCTCTGTATAGTTTGTAGATGCCGCAGTAGCTATATTACTGACAGTTATTGCATTAGAATTGTCACTGATATAGTACATCGCGCCTGTGAAGTTCTGACCACTGTGAGCGTAAATAGCACTTCCATTTATCTTAACTCGAGAGCCAGCATCCACTGTTGTTGCATTGAAGATGCCATCGCTGGGATTTGCCTTATCCCCTGAGACATTTATTTTTGGAAGAGCTCCGAAGTTCTTGTTGGTGAGATTCTGGCTGTTGTTGATTGTGAACTCGCTGACACTTGAGTTTGTCATATACGCGTCGAAGTGAACTAAAGGAGTGTATTTTGTTACAGGGAGATTCAGAGTAAAGAAACCGGCATTGTTTGTGGCAACGCTGTAGTTTGCAGAGCTGGTATTAAATGATACTATAGCTGCAGTGACATTGTTCCAGCCGGTGGCATTTCCTGTACCGTTGACATAGCCTGAGATGGTTCCGTACTTTGCCCCGCTTGAGAAGGCTGCAATAACCATTGCAGTTGGAAGGTTATCTCCTCCAGGAGTTGAAGTATTCCAGCCTCCAGTTGAGCCTGAGACACTACTCCTTGCCAGATAGTTAAGACCGCGCTCGATAGAACCATGATAGAATCTGTCATTTGTTGTGGCGAAGTTTCTGTCATTGTCCACAAACCAAGTTGTGTTCGTGTTATCTTCTGTAAGAGCAAGAATAGCAACCGCAGTTATGTTGACAAGACCGTTTCCGTTTCCGAAGTAACCAGCCATGCTTTGATTGGACTGGAGCCAGCGCCTTGCGGCTGTTCTGTTGTCAGAGGTATTTCCAAGTGAGGCCATAGCATAGAGAGCCCATGAAGTATTTAGGGTGTCGCTGCCCCAGCTGCCTCTTCCTGCTGTCCCGTTAATCTGCTGGTCTCGCAACCAGTTGAAGGCATCATTGACCGTATCGTCACTTGTGTTTACTCCAGATTGATAGATAGCGGCGAGAATTATCGCAGTCTCTGGAAGAGTTTTTGTGTCATTGACTATTAAAGAAAGATAGTTCGCAGAAGCTGTCAGATTTGCATAAGCTGTGTTGGAAAGACCTGACTTCTTGTGCGCTATGAGTGTCAAAGCTGTTGTGACATTTGAAGCAGCATATGTTGAGTCAAGCCAGGCAACACTGCCATTAGAAGAATTATTGAATCTGCTGAGAACTTGTGATATGCTGGTAGTATTTGCACTGTATGTGTTGTTCATAGCCCAGAGTGCCCATGCTGTTGTGTAGTTAGAAGCATTCCACACAAACAAGGACGTGTCCATGTTCTTCTGAAGAAGTGCAGTTCCATTTTGGACAATATTTGCCCAGTTTAGAGTAGTGTTGCTTATACTTACAGTAAGGATTATATTTGAGACATTCCAGCGACCCCTGCTACTGTTACCTGTCGAGTTGGCAGAGAGGTTAATCAAATAGGACTTATCAGGAGTTGCATTTGTCGGAACTTCGATGCGCAGAGTGAATGAGACATTATCATAATTTGATATATTTAAGCCATAGTCTGTACTGCTGAAGGAGCTATTTGGAGAAGTAAAATTGAATTTCCAGCCTTCGCTCGCGTTGTTCTTGAAAACAACCCGGTCCCAAGTATTTCCGGTATTATTGAGAGTTAAATTAATGAAGGCGTAGCTTTGCGTCGGAATTGCAACAGAGGTCACATTCGAATCGAAGCTAAGTATATGCAGTGGCCAGAACATTTGAACAGTAACATTACTTCCTCCGACAAGATTTGAATTGCTGAGGTTGAAGAGAGTATTGTTGAGGGTTCCGCCACCGGTCTTGTTCGCGGTTACATTATGCTGATTATTTGAGTAGTTACCACCTGAGGAATTTATTCTGTGCGTCAGTATAAAGGTAGGAGAGGTGAGCCCACTTGCATTAGTTGTTGCATTCTTTACTGATGTTGTATTATTTGCGAAAACTTCAACTGAAGCGAGTCCCATTTCATATTTGGTTCCGTTTGCCAGGGAAGTAACAACGTAGACCTCGACATACCAGCTTGTGTTCAAAGATGACGAGCCTGTAAGAGCAGGAATTTTACCAACATTGTGAATTGTCCCCAGAAGAGTTACGTTTGAATTGACCGCGAGAGTAACATCTGCGTTGTTTGTCGTGTTTGTGATAGTAGAGTTATATATTGTAACCGAGCTTGAGTTTGTTACATTAAATCCCCAATAGTTGTCGTCCAGTGTGAGGTTCACAAGTGTCGGAGACGAAGTACCATTAAGAGTAAGAGCCGGGCCTGCGTGGGAATTGTTGAACACAACATTCCTGAACTCAAATGTGCTATTACTTCCCTCAAGATAAGTTCCTATTGGCGTTCCTCTGTGAGCAGTTCCATTAACATAACGGACAATCGAGTTATTCATGGAAACTGTGCTACCTTTCAGGAAAAGAACTTCAATTCCCCCTCCGGTTGCGTTTGTAGTTATAGTTGTATTATTTGCATAGAGTTTTCCATTATCCCTGATTTTTAAGGTTGCGTTGTGAGCGTTAGAAACATTGAAAAGAAGAGTGACGTTTTCAAGGGTGAGAGATCCGCCGGAGTTGACTGTGACGTTTCCAGTAATATTAATTGTGACGTTCCCACAGATCGTTGCGTTGACAACAGTCCAATTCCCATTGCTTGGCGGAATTGGGGTTCCTCCAGCTACACAACCTCCAGCTAGTACAGGACCTGAGAGAGCTGCAAAGAAGAATACCGCAGCAACGCAGGACAATAATACAAATAAGCTACTACGAGCCATCCTCACCATGCAAGGGACTAATCTTAGAGTATTTAAATAGTTTACGAGTTTCCGGGGAAGCGGGAAGGTTGTTACAATTAAAGATGGGGATTTTCCCGCCAAGGACTTATGTATTTTCCCACCCCCAACAAAGAGTAAGATGGAAGAGAATATCCGATATCTGAAAAGGCTTGGTCTGACAGAATACCAGTCAAAGGCAATGGTAGTCCTTCTTAACAAAAGAAAAACAACTGCGAAGGACATTAGTGATCTCTCAGGAATACCTCTGACAAAAATATACCAAGTTCTAAAAGACCTTGAAGAAAAGAAGCTTCTTTACAGTGAAGAGGACAAGCCGAGAATGTACAGGACACTACCGGCCTACAAAATAATGAACAGACTACTCGCAGAGAAACGGAGACATTTAGATAGGCTCTTAAAGGAGCGTGGAAGACGCCTCGAAAGTATAAGAAAATTTGACTTTGAAGAATATATTAGAATATACGAGGAAAAGATACACCCATGTGTAGGTGTCGAGCAATATGAATTTTAAGCCTGCAGTAAGTCCTTGAAATTTTCTGGTCTGAACAGCCCGTATTCAGTTATATAGGCAGTGATATAATCTGAAGGAACAAAACTAGAATTTTCTTTTAACTTCTTTCCACTTATATCAACAGAAGAACGTGGAAGTGCAACATAAAAAGGAATTGAATGCTCCTTGGCAAGAACTGCCTTCTCATATGTTCCTGGATATGAATAAATGTCTCCATTAGTATCGGCCTTTTCTGCAGTCATTATGCAAATATCTATCTCTCCTGAGCGCATGACATGTCCAGTTCCAACAGGAGGAATAGCTGCAACACTTATCCCCTCCTGCGAAAGCTCCCAGGAATTAGTTCCTGGACAGTCTTTATCTACATATACCTGAAAGTTCCTGCCAAGAATGTGGGCCGAGCGGATAGGGGCAAGAGAGGTTCCAAAATCGACGCTTCCGAGAGCTCCGCCATTGCAATGAATGAGAATTTTAGAGCCATTGCTTACAAGATTCCCCCCGCGCAAGCCTATGCGCTTGCACACATCAAGATATGTAGACGATACCTCCTCTGCTGCGGCAAGAGCTGCCTTTTTAGCAAGCTCTATAGAATCCAGATTCTTAATTGAGGAAACAAGCTTCCCAACTGAGAGGGAAACATCGGGGCTGTCGAATTCATCTTTGAGAAGGTCGGCACTTCCATAAACAGATAATCTAAAAAGCTCGTAAGCGGAACCGTCGAATTCATTGGCGGACTGAGCAACTGCATAGGCAGATGCCGCCCCAATAGAAAGGGATCCCCGTATGACACCGTCTCGGATTGCAGACAGAGTTTCCTTGGCAGTTTTCAGTTCAGCTATCTTGAAAGAAAATGGAAGACTCCTCTGATCTATGACCTTGACAGTCAGACCATCCATCCATAAAGACCTGTAATTTTTATAGCCCTCACTGCCCCCCAATTTCACACGCATAAAAAACCTTATGACAGAAAATATATAGAGTTTTCTAAGCCTCAGGCGAGAATTGAACTCGCGACCTCGTCATTACCAATGACGCGCTCTACCAAACTGAGCTACTGAGGCACGCAGAAACTATGAAGTAAGAGTCTTAAATAATTATTCCACTACTCTATATCGATTTCGCCCTCATCCGGAGGCAGCTTCCGGAGGATTACAGTGAGTATTCCTGACTTGTAAGTGGCTTTACTCAAATTCTTATCGACAAGAACCGGAAGAGGAACAACATTTCGAAATCCAATATAATCAGATGAAAATCCTAGATACCTAGATTCTTCCCGCGTTTTCTCAGATTTCACGCTGGCATCTATTATGAGATGACTTCCTTCCACTTTTAGAGTTATATCATCCGTCCTGAAACCAGGGAGTTCTACTTTTACGATGAGATCTTTCCTCCCCTCCTTTACCTGGATTTCAGGAGATTTGGAAAAGTCCCTGTTCAGCATATCTGTGAACATCTGGTTTATCCCTTTTGAAATCTTTTGTATATCTCTAAACGGGCCTGAAACCTCAGTAGAGGGGAGCTCTTGTGATTTTGACTTTGTAAGACCTTTTAGCCTGTTCACTGGCTTCTTCTGAGAAACATCTTCATCTATGTAGAGTTTTGTATACTTTCGCCACCAGTCATCTTTTCGCTCCGTTTTCTTCGTCATAGTTAATTTTAATAGCTTAGAGATATTTAAGTTTTTAGTGGTAATCAAAGATAAGTACGGAAAAGGTGCAAGAGCTGAGCGTGAGCTAATAGAAATGCTATGGGAGAGGGGATTCGCGGCACTGAGGGTAGCAGGTAGCGGCGTTTCCAGAAGGCCGTGCCCTGACGTTGTGGCAAGCGATGGGAAGATGACTTTCGCATTTGAGTGCAAATCAGTTTCAGGAGACTACGTTCACCTTAGCTACGCTGAAATTGTGAAACTAATAACATTCTCACAGACATTTGGGGCAAAGCCGTGGATTGCAGTGAAGTTCGGAAGCAAGGACTGGGTCTTTCTTGATATGGCAAAGATACAGATGACTAAAGGTGAAAATTTCAAAGTCTCGAAAAGCTTTGCATATGACGATGGAAAACGACTAGATGAGCTAATTGAGATGAATAGGGATCATTCTGATTTATAGAAAAATATTTATATGGCTAAGCAGAGCCGTAAAATAAGTTTAGTCTAGAGGGAACATGGAAGATAAAGAAAACCAGGAAGACCTCAAAGAAGAGGAAGAGGACGACAGCTTCGAAAACGAGGACGACGACAACTACAGCGAGGAAGATGTTGGAGAAGAAACCGAGGACGAGTAGGCGGAGCTAGAAAATTTTGCCTTACCATTCCCATGGCTTCTTCTTTGAAAGGTAACTTGTGATAAACTTAGAAAGCTCCTCGGAATCTGAGTCCAGAATCTCCGAAGAAGTTAATATTTTACATTCTTTAGAAAGAGATTCTATAACATACTTTCCAATTCCGTAGTCAATAGGGCTTTTTATTATTTCATTCAAAAGAGACTCAGGACTTGTATGAGTCCTGTCAATCTCAACATGCCACCGGCCTCCTGAAATCCAGGTTTTTCTCTTCTTGTGCTTTTTTGCAAATTCATCCTGGAATTTCTGGTCTACATCAGTTGGAGGCCCATCTACTTTTTGTTTTTTTGGGAGGGACCCAGTCTCCAACTCTATAAGAATGTGTGAAAGTTCTCCTGAGGTGTATGAATATCCTAGAACGGGGAAATTCGCCCGTTTCATGAAAGATACAATAGTGTGCGCACTCTTCCTCAACTGAGAATATAATATATCCTCTACAACTTTTGGAGGCTTGAATTCCATGATGAGCAGATGCCCTCCTTTGGACAAGTCTTTTTTGAGTCTGTCCTTGGAAAAGGATTCTACCTCATTCGGAAAAAAGAACTCTATTCTGTGCTTTTTTTGGAAGGCTCTACAAGCATTGATGAATATTTCATACTTATCTTTGTCGAGAGCGGCGGCAACGTTACGATTTTTATCTGTTGGGTCTATAACAATAAGAGCATCATCGAAATTCTGTGTTGTTCCAAAATCTTCATTATCAATTGACTGACCAAGCTTCCACTTGACTGAGGAGGAAAGAAGATTAAGAAAAGTTCCATATTCTAAAATCAAAAGCTCACAGAGATATCCGGAGAAGCCACGCACCTTCTCCTTTGCACCGTATACTCCAATACCCTGCATGAACCTTTTGAGAAGACGAACCTCATTTGCCTGCGTTCCTGAGAAATTTTTAAGAATATATTCAGTATGAAAAGGTGTCCTATCCACAGCACTCTTTATTTTAGACGCAGACTTCAGTTTATAGCACGGAACTATGTCAAGAATAAACTCGTTTATTGTGCTTCTTGTGTAAGGATGCTCTGCATAGACAAGCTCCGGCTTTCCACCGAGCTTCTTGATTATTATTTTTCCGAAGGAAATACCGTCCTTTTCAAGTTTTGAACGGGAAACGTCTTCCTTGAAACATATAAAAACGTCAACATCGTGAGTTCCGGAAACCCAAGTTCCCTTGGCTATTGAGCCCTGAACAGTGGCCTCAATTCCTAAATCATTGGCGGTTCTCAGAACGCTTTTGGTGAATTTGTTAATAGCGTCAACTTCTTCCTTTGAAGGAATTACCCTCTCCAGGACATCCTTTAGGAGTTTTTCCATGGAAGGGACTATGAGAAGTGGATATAAAAGAATTGCGAATCGAAAGAGAAAGATCTGAGTAAGAAATATTTGCTCAGAAGCTACCAACCGTTCATCATCTTTGGGGCAATCAGAGGGTGTTCACTTCTTCATTGCACTAAAATAAGTGAGCAAGGAGGTATAAAAAGATAGTGTAGAGTGAATAAGAACAGCAAAAAAATATTATTCAGAAATAATTTCTGTCTTCTTGATCAGCGCATGTTTTAGTGAGTAGATGCTTTTCAGTTCTGACCTAAGCTTTCCAGACAGCTTGCCGGAGAGAATGAAATGGATGAAATCATTGAGATTTTTTGAAGAAGCTTCCTTCTTGACAATTTCTAGATATTTTGTCCTCATATCCTGCTTCATGGACTGATTTATAGGAGACGGAGTCACAAGAACACCTTTTAGCCTGATTTTCTTCCCGTCATTAGTAGAAAAAACATCATTAGAATATACTTTACTTGAATTTTTCCTGACAAGCCCGCGCTCAAATTCATTGTGAAGCCTGTGCCCAAGGAAAATTGTGCTTGCCTTCTCGCCCTGGACATCCTTTATTCTGAACCTCAGCTTTGTAGTAGGTCTTCGCGAATCATAACCTGCTACAACCTCAGAAAGATTTGTCTCAACAATGCGACCCGGAATTAGCCGGGGGTTCTCTGCGACTGTATCACAGAGGACAACATTTTTAAAAAGGTCAGGGGCAATGACTGAATACCACTTCTTTGATTTCCACTTATCCACTGTCCTTGGTGCTGCCATATTACTCTGAAACCTCACTCATAGATTTCGTGTACTTCCAGGTTTTTGGAAGCTTTCCTGAGGATACATAATACTTTGCAAGTTTCCTTATTTTTGCTTCTGTAAAATCCAGACCTCTTTTTGAGCTCAAGTCCTTCCGGGCTGTGAGAAGATGGCCTTTGAGATGCGTCGCCTTTGAAAGCAAATCAGACAAATCTGAAGGGAGTGCTCCTTCCCCTGCCTCTATAATTGTGGAAAGTCTTTTTCCTGTAAGAGCCTTTACATCAGGAACTCCGTATTCGTCTCGGAGACGAAGGCCGATATGGGCAGGAGAAATACCTTCTGAAGATAATTTCTTTATAAGTTTTTCAACTTCTGCTGAAGAAAGAGTAACCCACTCAGGACTCTCCCGATTAAGTGGCCTTTCTGAGCCTGATTTTCCCTTCTTTCTTGAATACATTCTAGCCATTAGTTTTTAGCCAATCTGCGAGAGCTCTTGCACTTTTTGAACGATGAGAATGTTCCTTTTTAGAGGAATAATTTTCACCAAAAGTGAAGTCTTCCCCTTCAGGAATAAACACTGGATCCCAACCCCAGCCTCCATCACCACGGTACTCACGCGCTATACTACCTCTACAACTACCTTTAAATACTTTTTCTTGATTTCCGTCAGTGTATGCCAATACGGAAGTATACTCCGCTTTTCTGTCAGAAACACCCTCCAGAAGTTTGAGCAGACCGGCAATTCCGATGGTGTAAAATACGTATTTTGTGAAAGGGCCAGGGAAACCCTCCAGAGAATCCACAGAAATTCCGGCGTCTTCGACAAACACTGGCTTTCCAAGTTGCTCATAGGCCTTTCTTGCGCTGTGGAGAGCTATTTCCTCAAAACTATCAGACTGAAGCTCTTCAATCTCAATTTCACAATGCTCGAGCTCAAGGCCGATATCATTAAAAATTTCGGAAATTTCCCTGAATTTAGAAGCATTTGAGGTTGCAAAGAGGTATTTCATTTTATTAATTTAAGTCCTGTACTCTCATCTGGTCCTCTTTCAACCGGATTCGGAAATTTTTTAAGATATATTTCAGCTGAGAAAATGGTGGCAGCCATGAGATGCCCCCCATAAGCCCGTCCCTCATTGTCAGCAAGAGTTATATGAGCATGAACGAAGAGCTCCCTGTCAAGAAGAGTTATATTACCAGTGCAATTGAGTATTTCCGCGTTCTCATCGAGATGCATCTCAAGATATTTTTTCTGTGTTTGGTCGTAATACGAAAAACGACTGTCTTTTACAGCACCTATAATATTAAAATAGCCAGACTCTATTTTATTTTCCTTTGCAAGCTGGAGAATACTCTCCTTAAGATCAGCGCCCTCCGAGAACCTTCCAAACCACTCATTGTCCATTTGCTTGTAGATTTTCATTTGTTTTTATTCACCTTCTTCTTGTAGCGTCCGCGCCCCTCAAGCGTTTCAAGGCGCTCTAGAACGGCATCGAAGCTTCTAGAAGATGAGTATCCCTCAAGTATAGATTCAATATGTTTGCCAGAGTCCTTTGGATGGCTTGCCTTGATTGACTCTTTTAAAACTCTGATGTCAACAGCTTTCTTTTCAATGGAATCCGAAACTTCCCCGAGGCCAAAGTCAATGAAATATATGTCCTTAGCCTTGACGAGGATGTTTGACGTTGTAAGGTCACCATGGATAATTTCAGCATCGTGGAGCTTTGCCAGCTCGGAGCCGAGTTTCTTTGAAAGTGGAGAATTCATTACCTTGTGAAACATCTCGCCTTCTATGAACTCCATATATATTGTATTATTATCTTTGTCAAGATCCTTGACCGCAGGAACTTTCAGCTGGGCTCGCCTTGCCTTGTCAAGGAGGCTTGCCTCCCTGCGAGTTCTTTTTTTCCTTAGTGAATAGTCTATCTCTGGAATCCTGTAGCCCTTTGATATTCTTTCCTTGACTACAATACCGTCTTCAAGAGAAAGCTTTGCTTCAGCCCCCACCTTCAATAACTTATTCATGAAAATATAAATAGGGAAGGCCATTAATAAGATTTGGGAGTATGGAAAACGAGGCACCGCATTATTCGCTTCCCAATGAGGAGGCCGAAAAGAATAGAACTAGCTGGGACACATATTTTGTGGACATAACTAACCTTGTTAAGGAGCGCTCTACCTGCAACAGGGCAAAGGTTGGCGCAATATTGGTGAAGAATCGTAGGATTATATCAACTGGGTACAATGGAGCAGCAAAAGGAACAAAGCACTGCTCTGAAGTAGGATGTAATGTTATCAAAGCCGGAGAAAATCCGGAGAACTTACGAGACCATTGCAGCAGGACTATTCACGCAGAACAGAACGCGATAATACAGGCGGCACTCTTTGGAGTAGGTATTGACGGAGCAACGCTTTACTGCACGCATACACCATGCTACACCTGTGCGAAGATGATTGCCAACGCAGGAGTAAGGGAAGTCATTTACATGAAAACTTATGATGACAAAGACTCCATAGCAGCCTTTGAAGAAGCCGGTATAAAGCTGCGTGAATACAAAGACTAAATTTCTGAAAACTTTTTCTTAAGAAAGTCGGATGTTTCCTGAAGAGTTTTTTTCTCAGAATCACTTAAGTCTAATTCGGAAATTCTCTCCAAGCCAGATTTTCCAAGAATACCGGTAACTCCCATGCAGACTTCTGATAATCCGTATTCTCCGTTCAAAAGAGTTATTACAGGCAGTTCCTTTTTCAAGTCTTTAACTATAGACTCTGCAAGTTCGATAGTTGCAGCTGCCGGTCCGAAAACCGTTGCGCCCTTTTTAGAAATAAGTTCAGAAGCCGCTGACTTTGTCCTTTCAAAAATTTCGCTTATTTTATCAGCATCCAAAAGCTCAGAGAGGGGCTTCCCGGAAACTTTGCAGCTTGACAATACAGGAAGCATTCTGTCTCCGTGCTGACCAAGAATGATTGCTTCAACTTCAGTAAGATTTTTTCCAGTCTCGATTGCAATCAGGCTTCTAAGACGATAGCTGTCAAGAAGATTCCCGAGACCGAGAACCCTCTTTGATGAGAAGCCAGTCTCCTGCAGAACCAACATAAGCATAAGATCACTCGGATTTGTAGTCACAAGAACAATAGAATCCGGAGAGTTTTTCTTTATGTCAGCACATATGGACTTGATTATCGCCGCGTTTCCAGCAAGAAGATCTTCGCGAGACATTCCGGGCAGTCGCGAGTTTCCGGCAGTAACTATGACAAGGTCACTTCCAGCAATTTCTTCAGAGGAGGAAGCAGAATTTACAGTTCCACCATAAGAAATACCAGAAGAGGCATGCTCTATGTCCATCTGATGACCCTCTGCAAGCTCTTTGTTTATATCCAGGAGAACTATGTCGCCAAGCCCTTTCTGAGCCAGCATAAATGCTATTTCACTTCCAAGATTTCCTGTTCCTATTACGGAGATTTTCATAGCCAAGTCACATCCACATCATCTGTTCTGAATTTAGGATTTATCTTTGAATCTTTTATATCAATGGTATTATTAGATTTTAGCATAAGAAGACCAGCCCAGGCAATCATCGCCCCATTGTCCCCACAGTGCTCTCTTGGACATCCGTAGTATTTTGCGCCTCTTTCCTTTGCCATTATCTCCAGCATATTCTGAAGTCGTGAATTCGCAGCGACTCCGCCAGTAGCGAGAACTTCCTCCTTGTCAAGATGTGCCATAGCCCTCTCTGTTGCCTCTGTAAGCATGGCAAATGCTGTCTCCTGGAAAGAGTAGCAAAGGTCTTCATCAGAATACTGTCCTGAGAGCTTTTTGCGCTTAAGGTCAGAATAGAGTCCTGAAAAGCTCAGGTCCATTCCTTTGACGACATACGGAAGTTCGATGTAATTCTTTCCCTTAGCTGCGAGCTTCTCTATCTTTGGTCCTCCAGGATGCTGAAGTCCAAGAACACGGGAAAATGCATCCAGACAATTTCCGACTGCGATATCCAGAGTTTCTCCGAAGACACGGTAGCGCCCCTCAGCGTATGCTATTACCTGGGAGTTTCCTCCAGATACATAGAGAATAACCGGATCTTTTGCGCCAGTTGTAACCTTTGCAATCTCAATGTGAGCAATACAGTGATTTACTCCAATCAAAGGCTTCTTGTGTTTTAATGCGAGATATCTTGCTGCTGCTGCGCCGACACGAAGACAGGGACCGAGACCTGGACCCTGTGAAAAGGCAATTCCGTCTATATCATTGAAGGAGCAACCGGAAGCGTCAAGAGACTCCTGTAAAACTTCTTCAAATTTTGAGGCAAGAAAATCAGCAGACTCGCTTGGAAGTATACCACCTTCCTCAGGAATATAGGTCTGGCGAGCGCTGGAAAGGACTTTTCCATCACCTTCCACAACACCAATACCAAGGGTGTGAGCTGTTGATTCTATTCCTAGAACACGCATATCATTCATCTGTACTCTCTTGTATAAAAGGTTTAAAAGCGCAGAAACATAGAAAATGCCATGGGAAAACTTGTGGGAGTAGTGGGAAAGCCAAATGCCGGAAAATCTACATTCTTTAATGCGAATACTCTCGGAAACGCAGAAACAGGGAGCTATCCTTTTACGACAATAAAACCTAACCGCGGAATCGGTTATATTAGAGCAGACTGCCCCTGTACTGAGCTAGGAGACTCCTGTGGAAAGTGCAAGAAAGGGACCAGATTCATTCCTGTTGAGCTTTTAGACGTTGCTGGACTTGTCCCGGACGCGCACAAAGGGCGCGGGCTTGGAAACCAGTTTCTCAACGACCTTGCACAGGCGGACGCATTTATACACGTAGTCGACGCTTCAGGCTCGACTGATGTAGAGGGTCAGATATGCGAGGCTGGAAGCCACAACCCGGAAGAAGATGTCACTTTTTTGGAGAACGAATTGGACCTCTGGTTTCTTTCGCTGATAGAGAAGGGTTGGGGAAAGATAACGAGAGAGGCGGCGCATTCGAAGAAAGAAGTCCACAAGGAGCTCGCAGATAAATTTTCAGGTATAAAGGTAAAGGAATGGGAAATACTCGCGGCGGCTAGGAAGGCTGAATTGGACTTGGAGAAGGCAAAGGACTGGCCTGAGGAAGATTTAAAGAAATTTGCGACAGCACTCAGGGAAGTATCTATGCCCATTTTGATTTGCGCAAACAAAATTGACCTCGAGACAGCAAAGCTTCTTGAAAACTCTGTTCCCACTTCTGCGGATTCCGAGCTGGCTCTGAGAAAGGCTGATGAACGCGAAATAATAGATTATAAACCAGGAGATTCTGACTTCAAAATTTTGGAGGCCTCAGATGAGCATATGAAAGTTCTGGAAATAATTAAGAGGGACGTTCTCGAAAAATACGGCAGCACAGGAGTTCAGCAGTGCCTTGAGAAAGTTGTTTCAGAGACTCTTAATCTGATTCCTGTTTATCCTGTGGAAGATGAGAGCAAGCTGACGGACAAGAAGGGTAATGTTCTGCCTGATGTACATCTTGTTCCTGCAGGTACAACGGCGAAGGACTTCGCTTATTTGATTCACACAGATAT
>Ga0310122_10001866_pt1 | contig 13467 bp, 7 predicted proteins | sample CB6_Bottom_1051__FD_203503 | JGI IMG/M metagenome (GOLD analysis project Ga0310122, IMG submission 203503) | Marine microbial communities from Western Arctic Ocean, Canada - CB6_Bottom_1051 | ecosystem: Environmental > Aquatic > Marine > Oceanic | place: Canada: Western Arctic Ocean | collected...
GGCGCCCGACCAGACCTTCGAGGACATCGACCGCCTGCCCATCCTGGAGCTCCCGTACCCGCCGGGCGACCCGGCGACCATCGCCTGGCCGGACGGCGACCTCATCACCGACCGGTCACTGCCGGCCTGGGTGGATGCGGCGGCGTTGCAGGCGGCGTCGGACTGGGCGTTCGACCGCGAGTCGCTCGAGCAGGTTACCCTCAGCCTGCTGGTCGTCCACAACGGCCGGATTCTCCACGAGCGCTACGCGCCCGGGATGGACATGACGACCCGGACGCGCACCTGGTCGACGGCGAAGAGTATCGCGGTGACGCTGATCGGGATGCTGGTCGACCAGGGGCGCATGCAGCTCGACGAGCCGCTCGGCCTCGAGTGGCTCCCGCGAGCGCGGTCTCCGGAAACCGACCCCCGCAATGCCATCACGCTGCGGCATGTGCTGAACATGTCGAGCGGGCTCGATACGATCGACAACGGGGGCCTCGAGTACGCAACCGGGTCCGGGATGTCGTATTGGGCGGGTGCGAGCTCGGTTCGCGGCGCGCTGCGCCAGGCGATGATCCGAGAGCCGGGCACCAACTGGGACTACGAGAACTACGACACGCTGCTCGCGGTCTACAAGATGAAGCAGGTGCTGGGGAAGCAGGCCTATCGCGAGTTCCCGCGGCGCGCGCTGCTCGACAAGATCGGCATGCGAAACACGCTGGTCAGCACCGACCGCTTCGGCGATTTCATCCTCAGCAGCCAGGTCTACACCAACGCACGCGACCTGGCGCGGTTCGGCATGCTCTATCTCCAGAACGGCGTCTGGAACGGCGAGCGGCTGCTGTCCGAAGAGTGGATCGACTTCGTGCGGACACCCGCGCCGGCGACCGTCGGGCGAGGGAGCCAGTATGGCGGGCAGTGGTGGCTGGTGCCCGAGAACCGGGACGACGTGCCGAAGGATGCATACTCGACCTCCGGCAACCGGGGCCAGTACGCCGTCGTGGTCCCGTCGCACGACCTGGTCATCGTGCGCCGCGGTCTCGACTACGGCCGCCAGGGCTTCGATCGGTGGGGCCTGGTTCGAGAGGTGCTGAAGGCGATCGGCTCGCCGACCAACGAAGGGCAATAACGAAGGAGTCAGGAGACAGGAGAACGGGCTGGTCCCGCCGTAGCCTTGGCGAAGACGGGTGGACTTCGTCGGCTTTCGCTTCAGGTCACCGTCCGATCAGGGGCGCCGACACGGGGCGCTCAGGTTTCTCCCTCTCCCTTTGGGAGAGGGCCGGGGTGAGGGCCAAGAGGCTCTCTAGTCGCTGGCCCGCGGCTTTCGTCGCCCAAGGCGGACGACGATGTCGTACTCGGCCTTGGTTACCGGCTGGACCGACAGCCGGCTGCCCTTCTGCGTGACCACCATCTTGCCGAGCCCCTTGGTGGCCTTCAGTGTTGCGAGCGGGATCGTGTCGGCGAACCGCCCGGCGAACGCGATGTCCACCATGTACCAGACCGGCGACGCCTTGCTGCCGCGGTCGTTGAAATACTTGTGACCCTTCTTCCACGCGAAGTGATCCGGGTAGGCCGGCTTCGACACCGTGGCCAGACCGGTCACCCCGGACGGGTCGGCGTTCGAGGCGTAGAAGAGGACGCCGTCACCTACGCGCATCTGGTCGCGCATGAGGTTCCGCGCCTGGTAGTTACGCACCCCTTCCCAGCTCGTCTCTCCATCGCGCGCCAGGTCGTCGATTGTGTAGGCGGCCGGTTCGCACTTCATCAACCAGTAGCGTCGTGGCATGGAGATATTGTCTGCGCAGGAGGGCGGTGCGCCAAGTACCAACCGGCGCCTCCCGTGCTTCGGGCGCTGGTGTGCGTGCGCTCGTTCTCGAACTCGTCGAAGGCCCCACGCTGGGGGAGTGTACGATGTGTCGCTGGACGGGCGCCGCGTTCTCATGAGCAGAGACAGCGGAGGAGGAGAGACACCTCGGCTCGTCCCGACCAACTGACGCTGCGGGGACCGAAAGCGCTCCAGGGCTCGGGCGTATCGCTACTATCTGGGCTGTAGAGAGAGTACCCTTGGCCCTCACCACGGCCTTCTCCCAGAGGGAGAGGGAGAAACCGGAGCGCCTGAAGTCCGTAGCCCGTAGCCTGAAGCCCGAGGAGCCGCAGATCGGTCCTGGGCTCTGCTCCTACCGCCCCTGCTCGGCGATCCTCTTGCGAATAACCTCCGCCGTGCGCTTGGCGCGCGCGTCGGAGACTTTCTTCGCCAGCTCGAGCGACCGCCCCAGGTCGGCAATCGAGACACCGTTGATGACCGCCTGCCGGGTCGCGACCCGCGCCGCCCACCGCACCGAGCGGGGGTCGTCCAGCATCATGTTGAGGGTGATGGCCGGGTTGTCGTGCAGGCCGTCGTCAGGCATGCCCTCTTTCGTGACCCCCAGATCGCGCAGCACGTTGGGGGTGCCGGGCGGGACCCTGTAGTACTCGGGAATGTGGATGGCGGCGGCGTCTCCGGCCCACCTGGCCGAGAGCGCCGTGGCCACGTTCTCCATGCCGCTTCGATTGCCGCCGCTGTCGCCGATGAAGATGATGTGTGTGAACCCGTGCACCTTCAGGCTGTGTGCGACGTCGGTGAGCACCGCCTCGAAGGTCTCCTGACGCAAGCTCAGGGTGCCGGGGCTGCGCATGTGGCCGCCGGGCGGCTCGATCCGGCCCTCGGGGACCAGCTCCATGACCGGCGCGCAGATGGCGTTGCCGAGGTCGCGCGCGATCGCGTCGCAGTTGGCGCGCAGCACGTAGTTGTGCTTGCCGGTCACCAGCCACGGTCCGTTCGGCTCGATGCCGCCGGTCGGGATAATGGCGGTCGTCTTGCCCGCAGCCAGGGCGTCACGGACGTCCATCCAGGTCATTTCTTCGAGCCACACCGTGTCCGCCGCCGGCAGGGGGTTCGGCGTGTCCGAGCAGTTGTAGGCGTTCGCCCGGCAGTCGCCACCGCCCATCGTCCGCGGGTCTGGCGCCGGGCGCGCTCGACGCTGGCCGCCGCCGGTCCGCGCAGGTCGCGGCGGCGCGGGCAGCGTGCCGCGGTGTGCGATGGCGGCGTTGATCGCGTCGACGGTGTGGTTCGCCCGGAACGCGACGATCTCGCGCGCGCGCTCGAGCGAATGCACCCGGTCGGCAAGCGACACGCCGTTGATCGTCGCCAGGCCCGCCGCCACCCGCGCGTCGTAGCGCACCGAGCTGGGGTCGTCGGCGAACATGTTCAGCGTGATGATCGGGTCGTCGTGTAGGCCGTCCCCGTCGCCCTCCTCCAGTCCCCGGTAGGCCATGTAGCGCGCGACGCTCGCGTAGTCGTAGTACTCCTGGACGTGCGCCACGACGGGGCCGCCGTTCCACTGGGTAGTCAGCTGCTCGGCGACCGCCCGCTGCCCGCCCTGGTTCCCGCCGCTGTCGCCGATGAAGATGATGTTCCGGAAGCCGTGCATCTTCAGGCTGTGGGCGACGTCGGCCAGCATCGCCCGGAAGGTCTCCTCCCGCACACTGATCGTCCCGGGGCTGCGCATGTGGCCGCTCGGCGGCTCGATCGCGCCCTCCGGCACCAGCTTGATGATCGGTGTGCAGATGGCGTTGCCGAGCTTGCGCGCGATCGCGTCGCAGTTGACGTGCAGCACGTAGTTGTGCTTCCCGGTCGCCAGCCAGGGGCCGTTCGGCTCCATGCCGCCCGTCGGGACGATCGCTGTCGTCTTGCCCGTGGCCAGGGCGTCGCGGACGTCCATCCAGGTCATTTCCTCGAGCCAGACGGTGTCGGGCGCCGGGAGCGGGTTCGGGGCGTCTGCGCAGTTGTACACGTTCGCGCGGCAGTCGCCGCCGCCCATCGAGCGCGGGTCGGGCTCGCGTCGCTGCTGCGCCGACAGCGGCAGGGCAACCAGCAGCACGATACCGAAAGCCAGCAACGTCTTCATGGTCTCCTCCGAGAAGCTGAACCGTGTCTGTGGTGGGATTGTATCGGGATCGGCGCCCTCATGCCGAGATTCTGGAGACGGCGGCCAGTCTGGGACGGCACCTGTGATAGGTTCACGGGGAATCCGTCAAGGTTGCTTGGGTCCGCCGCTGGGGCCCATGGAGAGCGATATCATGGAGGTCGCATCGACGACGCGGCGAACTTCGCCTGCGTCACCCTGGACTGACGGAAGGCATCCATGACCTGTCGGACACCGTCGTTAACGCTTGTACTCGTGCTCGTGGCCACGACCACGCTTGGCGCTCAGACGCCTGACGGGGCGGCGCTCTTCGAGGAACGCTGCGCCCAGTGCCACACACCGCCTGGTGTCGATCGGGCCCCCACACTGGAGGCACTGCGCGGTCGGGGGCCGGACGCGATCGTCAACGCGTTGACCGACGGCCTCATGCAGGTGGAGGGCGCGGACCTGACGGGGCCGGAGCGTCTCGCGGTGGCCGTCTTCATCGCGGGCACCGACCGAGGCGATACGACGGACACCACCCTCGGCGCGTGCGAGAGCGCGCCGGCACTCGGCGACCCGCTCGCGGCTCCTTACTGGACGGGATGGGGCGCCGGACCCCGGAACCTGCGATTCCAACCTGCCGAGCACGCCCGGCTCACCGCCGGTCAGGTCCCCGATCTGACGCTGCGATGGGCGGTCGGGTTCGCCGACACGACCAGCATGTGGGCGCAGCCCACCGTCGCCGGCGGTCATCTCTTCATCGGCGGCCAGGACGGCACCGTCTCCGCGTTCGACGCGGCGACCGGGTGCCGACACTGGGCCTACGAGGCGAGCGCCGGGGTGCGGACCGCCATCTCGCTCGGCGCGCGCTCTGATGACCGCGGGCACGCGCTCTTTTTCGGCGACGTCGACGCGAACGTCTACGCGATCGACGCGGCGACCGGCGACGAGCTGTGGACACGCGAGGTCGAGATCCACCCTGGCGCCCGGATTACCGGTGCCCCGGTGCTGCACGATGGCCGGCTCTACGTGACGGTGTCGTCCCTCGAGGAAGCGCTCGCCTCGAACCCCGGGTACCCGTGCTGCACGTTCCGAGGCAGCGTCGTCGCGCTCGACGCGGCGACGGGCGACGAGATCTGGAAGAGATACGTCATCCCGGAGACGCCGGGGCCCGACGGCACCACCGCCGATGGTGACCAGCGGTTCGGGCCAGCCGGCGCGGCGATCTGGTCGGCGCCCACCGTGGACGCGGGCCGTGGCGTGCTCTACGTGGCGACCGGCAATGCCTACACCCAACCGGCGGCCGAGACGAGCGATTCCATCATGGCGATCGAGCTCACGACCGGCGCCATCCGCTGGTGGAACCAGCTGACCCCGGGCGACGCTTTCATCATTTGCAGGGGCAACAACCCGAACTGTCCAGAGGATGCGGGACCGGATCACGACTTTGGCGCGTCACCCGCGCTGGTGACGATGTCGAACGGCCGCGATCTGCTGGTCGTCGGCCAGAAGTCCGGGATGACCTACGGCCTCGACCCCGAGAGCGACGGTGGGGTCGTCTGGCGATACCGCGCCGGTCCGGGGAGTGCGCTCGGTGGTATCGAATGGGGCTTTGCCGTTGACGACGAGAAGGCCTACTTCGCCAACTCCGGCCTCATCACGTCCGAGCCCGGCGGACTGTCGGCTGTGCGTCTCAGGACAGGCGAACTCGTGTGGTACGCCGAGCCCCCGCCGCCGCTCTGCGCCGGGGAAGGGCGCTCGGGTGGCTTCGGGTGCAACGCTGCGCTGGCTGCCGCGATCACGGCGATTCCCGGTGTCATCTTCTCAGGCTCCAACGATGGCGGGTTGCGCGCCCACTCGGCCGACACCGGCGCGGTCATCTGGACCTTCGACACCAACCGCGAGTTCGAGACAGTGAACGGCGTTCCGGCGAGCGGCGGCTCGATGAACGCGTCCGGTCCGGTCGTGGTCGATGGGATGGTCTACGTCAGCGTCGGCTACCAGTTCATCGGCAGCCGGCCGGGCAACGTGTTGCTCGCCTTCGGCCTCAACTGATGCGCCCCTCAAGGCGTCACCTCGACCATCACGTTTTCGTAGCTGAAATGAGACCCGTCGCTCGCAACCGCGCGAAGCACGTAATCTCCCGGCTCTTGAAAGGTGACATCGGCCACCCATCTGTTGTCGGCAGGTACTTCAGGCAAGATGTACGGAGGTGACCATGGTGAGTTCGCCCACGCACGCGAGTCCATCCACGCCTTCCGCTGCTCGGGCTCGAAGGTCACGAGGTCTGCCGGACCGTGGTAGACAATCCACGTCAATCGTAGGCCGGGTGCACCGCTGACCACAACCGACCCGACGCCTCGGGGGCTGTACAGCTGCTCCCGACTTTGCGGGACTCGGCTGCGTTCCGACCTGGGGGGGAAATTGTCTGGATCGTGGGCCACCGCGACCAGCCTCACCGGCTCGCCAACGCGGACGCTCCGATGCATGTCTCCCTCAACGTCGAGCTCCGGGGGAAGATTGGTGCGCAGGCGGTCGTCGAGACTGCCGTAGGAGCCTCCCACTTCCGTGGACATCACCTGCGGGTCCATCCGGTAGTCGGCCCTGAGCGACGAGTACACCCGGTTCTTCCGTCCGTGGGTCGTCAGCGTCCAGACCAACTCCTGCGTGCCGAAATCCGACGGCACGCGGATCGTGAACAGGAAGGGGTTGCGTCGCGGGTAGAAATGCGTCGGCTGTCCCTGGTCGATCTGTGAGGGGACAATCGCGTCCAGCTCGATGTCGTTGAGCGCACCCGGCTCGGTCAACGCGAAGTAGTTGTCGGGACCGAACGGGACGTCGAATTCTTCCTCCCAGTTCGAGTTCATGTAGCCGAACCAGAGCGTGAACGACCCGTCGTCGTTGGGCCACCAGCCCTCGTAGGCGGGATGGATGCTCTGGCCCCGCAAGTACATGAAGCGGGTCTGTGCGTCCGCGCTCTGGAACACGAACAGCGCCGCCAGCGCGACAAGGGCGACCCGCAGTCGGCCTTGTCTTCCGAACAAGACGCCGTCTGGCCTCATGGCTGGGCGCTTCCGTCTGTCGTCGTCCTCTCCTCAGGGAGCACCGGGGCCCAGCACAGCGGACACCCGACGTCGTAGTCGTTCCGGCTCTTCATCTTGGCTCGTCGCTCGGCCATTTCGGACTGGAACTGCTCTTCGGTGAGCTCGACCGAATAGCCGAGGTCGATGAACATGTTGGCGACCGACCGCCGACCGCCGCCAGCCCAGTTTCTGTTGTCCGCTACGTTCTTGTTGGCCGACGTGGTGTCCAGAAAGCCGATGACGTGCACAATGGTGCCTTTCGGCAGCAGCGGCGCGGCATCGTCCTCGTACACATACTGTTTGACCCAGTTGTGGTCGTAACCCGCGCAGTTGAGCGTGAAGTGGTTTGTACCCCAGATCGCCTCGATACACATCCGCGTACCCGGTGCGTGGAGGTGTGGCTCGAAGGCGACGATCTTGGTGTGCTGCTGGAGCACGGTAAACGAATGAAATTCCTGACCGGCTCTACCCGGCACGACGTCGATGTCGGTGCCGTTGCCGAGACGCATGCGTGCCCGGTTGCCGTATTCCGGCGTGTATCCCTTGGGGTGGAAGATGAAACCGAACTCGAGATGCGCGGTGGTCTCCTGGATGCCATTCGGGTGAAGATGGCTCGCGCCGAGATGCAAGGCCGAGTTCGCCTGCAAGAGCGTGCCGAACTTCTCCGGGAAGATGTCCGCGTTGCGCCCGACCTCGTGAATGGGCCAGCGCGTGCGTGTGTCACCAATGATTCCCGTCCCCTCTTCGTTCAGGACCCCGGAGGAATAGGTCATGTGGTGAAAGACCCAGCGTCCGCCTACCGTCGTGGAGGCGGTGTCGGTGGAAATATCATTGATCTCCCGGACCTCCACGGCTTTCACATACCGGTCCTCGGTAAGACCCGTCGGCACGAGGCCGATGTCGCCCCACCGGTCGGGCCCGATGGCCGGGACGGTCATTTCCCGCGATCGCAGCACCAGGTCCGGTTCTCCGAGCGTCCAGTTCCCGGCCCGTGCGAATTCACGTGGCGGGGGCATGTCGGCCGGATCGCCCCGGGGAGCCCCGTTGTCCGCCCATGCCTGGATCTTGGCCAGTTCTTCGTCGCTGAGGGAGGGGTCGTCCTTGAACTTGAGAATCCCCAGGTCCTTCTCGATGTAGAACGGCGGCATGGCGCCCATCCGGTCCCGGATGGAGGTCCGCAACTTGATCGACCGCGCCCAGGGCCTGACCTCCGCGAACGTGGTGAGCGGCATGGGCGCGCCGCCGTCGGCACGATGGCAGCTCTGGCAGCTCCGCTGAAGGATAGGCGCGATGTCCTTGGTGAACGTGACGTTTTCCGGATCGATGCCGAAGTCCGCCGCCGCGTACAGATGCACATCGGGGTGGGGGTCACTGCCGGCGATCGACTGAGCGGTCGCCGCCACAGGCATCATCAACAGAACCATGACCGAACCGGCGAACAGTCTGGTGTTCATCGCACGCTCCTCCTGAGGGCCCCAATGACACTACCACCCACTAACGGCACGGTACGTCAACAGGTCGTGACCGTCAAGCATGCACGGCGCGAACGCCGCGCCGCTCGGCCGCGCCGACTGGGGCAGAAGGCCAGCGAAGACCGCGAACAATGCGGACAGACCTGAGAACGGCGCTCGGGGGTCGAACGGCGAACCACTCGGCTCTAGTTTTCGGGCATCAAAGCAAACGTCCACACCGAGCCGCCGGTCGGCACTTTACCCGCCGCGTAGCGGTTGGCCAGACCGCCCCCGAGTCCGGACGCCACGGTCACATATTGCCGCCCGTTGTGGGTGTAGGTGATCGCCGTCGAATTGATGCTCGAGCCGGTCTTGAACTGCCACAGCGTTTCGCCGGTCGCCTCGTCGAGCCCGAGGAACTCACCGGTCAACTTTCCAGTGAACACCAGCCCGCCACCGGTCGCCAGCATACCGGCCGAGCTCGGGAAATCGGTCAACGGGATCTCCCATTTCTTCTCGCCGGTCAGTGGGTTGATCGCCAGGAAGTGACCGAGCAGATCCCCAGGCTCGACCTGTGGAAACCTGTTGTTGACGCCCGTGGAGTTCGCGCCGATGACCTGCTCTTTCGGCGGCGCGAGCTGCTGGATGCGTGGCACGTGCCAGGTGCTCGTGTAGACCAGACCGGTGTCCGGATTGAATGCGATCGGCACGGCGTTCGAACCACGCGACGGGAAAATGGCCACCTCCTCACCGGCAAGAAAGCGCGTGTAGAGATCGGTCAACACCGGTCGACCGGTGACGAGATCGATGTGGGTGGCCCAATTGACGTGGACGTATGGGTGGGCGGCAATCAGTGAACAGTCGGTGCGGTCGAGCACATACAGGAAGCCGTTCTTGTTGGCCTGGATCATCACCTTCCGAGACTGCCCGGCAATCTCCATATCAGCCAGCACGTGCTCGTCGGTGCCGTCCACGTCGTACACGTCGTTGGGCGTGTATTGAAAATGGCACACGAGCTCCCCGGTCTTCGGCCGGATCGCGAGCACACTCGACGTATACAAGCTATCCAGCTCCCCACGGGGTCTGGGATCGTATGGCTCCGCATTACCCGTGCCCCAGTAGACGAGGTCGAGCTCGGGGTCGTATGACCCGGAGCGCCACGTTGGCCCGCCCCCATACATCCAGGCGTCGCTGTCCTGGAGCCACGTCTCGGACCCGGGCTCGCCGGGCGCTGGGATGGTGTATCTGCGCCACAGCTTTGTCCCGGTGTCAGGATCCCAACCGTCGAGGAACCCGCGTGTGGTCGACTCGCCGCCGGACATGCCAGAGATCAACACGCCGTTGGCCACGATCGGCGCGCCCGTCGCGTAGTAGCCCTCTTGCGAGTCGGCGAACTTCTGATTCCAGAGCTCGGCACCGGTCTGCATGTCGAGGGCGAGCACGTGGTTGTCAATCGTCACCCGAAAGAGTGTGCTGTTATAGATCGTCGCTGCGCCTCTCGTGATAGCAGCACGCCGCGTCCCGGGTTCGAGCTCCACCGGTGTGCGCCAGATCTGCCTGCCGGTCTCAACGTCGATGGCGAACGTCCACTTCCCGTTGATCACGTACATGACACCGTCGTAAACAGTCGGCGCTGCCAGTTCACCCAGGTCATTCATCAGACTCGCGTTCCAGATGGGCACCAGCCGATTGACATTGGACCTGTTGATCTGTTCGAGCGGACTGTAGCTCTTGCGGTCGTACCCCATGCTCTGGGTAATGACGTTGTCCGTGTTCTTCCCGTCGTTGACCAGCTCGTCCGTTGTTTGGGCCATTCCCGTGCCTGGGCACACACCCAGTACGATCGCGAGTAGCCAAAGTCTCTTCATGATCAGCCTCTGGTGCTCCTACATCTGATCGTCACAGAGCGAAGACGATAGGTTGTACTAGCCGCCCGCGTGATCGCTATGCCGTCAGTCCGTTCAGAGGGCCGCTCAAATCGATGAAGTCGCCGCGTTGCCCGCGCACGTGCTTGAGGCCCACGTGATCGACCTCGAGGCCCATCGCACCTGCCACGCTCACCAACAACCGCTGATGGGGGATGCCGGACAGCCTCGTGGTTCCGCCGGCCAGGATCTGCGACGGTACCCGCATCTCCGCGGGGGTCTGGTGGGGCCAGTACATGTAGCGGCCGGTCTTGAAGGCCCACGAGCCGCCGATGAGCACGGGGCAGTAGTGCCCGTAGCCGTGCCACCCGTCACCGAGCTCCGAGCCCCAGACGATGAGGGTGTTGTCCATCACCGAGTCTCCGCCGGCGTCTGGGATCGCCTCCAGTGTGCTCACGAGGCGCGCGACCTGCCGGGCGTGATGTTGGAGGTAGTCGGTCATCGCGGCGTATTTCTTGGGGTCGTCGTAGATGTAGTGCGCGATGCCCTTGTGCACTTTGTCACTGATCTTGTCGGCGCCGAACTCCGCCGTTGGCATCTCACCCAGCGAGAGCGATACCACCCTCGTGATGTCGCAGCTGAACGCCGCGGCGATGATGTCCGTGAAGGCGTCGAACCGCTTGTCGTACTTCTCGAACGAGGCCGCGGGTCGCGCAGGTGCAGTGCACGCCAGCGTCGCCAGCGCCTCGAGCCGGTGCCCAAGCCGCTGCACAAGCCCGAAGTGGGACTCGAGCCGAGCGCGATCGGTGGCGCCCAACCTCGGGGCGAGCTCGCGATACTCGTCGTACGCGAAGTCGAGCGTGGTGCGACGGCGCGTGCCGACCGCGTCGCCGGATGAGGCCGGCCCGAAGACCCGCTCCCAGGCGCCCAGCGGCGTGCTCTCCGCCGGCAGGCGGACCCCACCAAGGTTGTAGCTGATGGGGCGACCGGCCTCGAGCGCGGCATCGACCGACAGCTCCAGGGAGGGCAGCCTGTCGGGCCTCGCGATGTGCGCGGCGATGAACTGGTCCAGCGACGCGGAGGTTGACCGTGTGTCCCGCGCGGCGAAATCGGCGTTGTTGCCGGTCCAGGCGTGAATCCAGCCCCGGTCGTGACGGTTGCCTCCCGTGTCGAGCTCCGCCGTTGCCAGCGAGAGGCCGTCGAGGGCCAGCAGGCGGCGCCGGTGCTCGTAGAGCGGAGCCAGCGGCTTGCTGAACTCGCTTTGGGCGAGCGAGCTCAGGTCGAGCGTCCACGGCTGGTCGTCGGACTTGCCCGTCGGACGCATCCTCCACGCGGCATACGGCCAGCCGTGGCAGTGGCTCACGACGACGAGACGCCGCGTCGGCGCGGGGCCCTGGGCAAACGCGCGAAGCGCGCCGCCGGGCAGCCCTGCCCCGAGCGCTGTGAGCCCGCCCAGCTGGAGCAGGTGTCGGCGCGAGATCATCGGTTGTCTCCTGGGTTCCCCGTGGGGCGCATGCGGAAGAGGTCGCTGCTGGCGATGGAGACCAGGAGCCCCTTGATCGAATCGTTCTCGCGGAAGCGTTCTTGAAGCGCCTCGAGTCCCGGCGCCGTCTCCTCGAGCTGGTTGCCGAGGGCGTAGCGCGTCCAGTGCAGCACGTAGCAGTCTCTCACGCGGTTGCTGGTCGCGAGCTTGCGCGCGAAGTCGATTCCGTCGGTGAAGGTGATCTCCTCACCGCCCCTCAACGTCAGCGAGCCGCTCGCGTCGACCGGCTGCCCATTGTCCTGGGCACGCCACCGGCCGATGGCGTCGTAGTGCTCGAACGCGAACCCGGGTGGGTTGATCAGCTTGTGGCACGCGGTGCATGCCGCGGGGCTGGTGGCGGCTGCGGTGCGCTGCCGATTGGTGCTCTCGGCGGTGAGCGTGTCCGGCGGGAGCGCGGCCTCTGCGCCCTGAATGGGCGCGCCCATGTCCATACAGGCGAGCCGCTCGAGCACCCGCTTGCCCCGCAGGATCGGTCCGGGCTGCACCGCGTAGGCGCCCAGCGCGAGGACCGACGGGAGCGTCAACACGCCGGCGCGTTCGTTGCGGGGAAACTCCGCCGGGTAGAGGGTGAGCGATTGCCTGCGCCCGATCGACGCCACCACGATCTCGATGGTCCGGGTGATGGTGGGGCGAGCCGGGATGCGTGTCGCATGCGCTCCGTAGATCGGCGCCGTGACGTCCGACATGTAGCCGTGGTTGTCGGTCAGCAGCGCGTTGAACGTGCCGGCGCCGTCGAAGATGGTCTGCTCCACGAACAGCTCGGTTTCCAGCTGCATCGAGTGGCGCACGGGGCCCATGATGGCCGGCCACTTCAGGTCGTCGTCGCGCGCGTTGTCCAGCCTGGGGCTGATGCCAAAGAGCGGCCCGAAGGCGCGGCGAGCGGGCGCGACGAGCAGGACCTTGTCGGTGCCAAGCCACTGATGGTGGAAGTGCACGATGGCGGGCCGAGCCTTCGGGTCCTCGAGCATCCGGCGCGCGTGTCGCTCGAGGCCCTCCGTCGTGGCGAGCTGTCCGGAATCCGCCGCCGCGAACAGCGTCTCGTCGGGCATCGAATCCCAGAGGAAGTAGGAGAGGCGCGTAGCCAGTTCCCACTTGCTCAGCCCAGCGGTCGTGCCGCCGGCGGACGCGTCGCCCGGCTCGACCCTGAAATGAAAGGCAGGGGCTTGCAGGATGCCCGCGACGGTCAGCGCCACCGCCTGGTCCCGTGGGCCCGCCGCGATGTTGGCGTGCCAGAACGCCTCGAGCCGCTCACGCTCCTGGGCGCGGAGGGGCCGTCGGTAGGCACGCTCGGCGAAGCGCTCGAGGCTCATCCAGGCGCAGGTCTCCTGCTGGGTCGCTGGCAGGGTGGCCCATGTGGCGCAGCTGAAAAACGTCGGGGAGACGAGCGCGAACGACGCGAAATGCATCGCCGCGTGGTGCAGTTCCTCCACCTGGTAGGACGACGGGTTCTGCCCCTGCGCGATGCCCTCGAAGCCGTCGGAGCCGGGCTCGGCAGGAAATCGCCAGGGCCACACCGGCGGAGGAGGCGGGGGGACGAAGACGCCCTTGCTCGCCGCGTGCGGCGGGCTGAGCGTGTCGGCGATGGCGGGCCGCGCC
>Ga0310122_10001869_pt1 | contig 13454 bp, 12 predicted proteins | sample CB6_Bottom_1051__FD_203503 | JGI IMG/M metagenome (GOLD analysis project Ga0310122, IMG submission 203503) | Marine microbial communities from Western Arctic Ocean, Canada - CB6_Bottom_1051 | ecosystem: Environmental > Aquatic > Marine > Oceanic | place: Canada: Western Arctic Ocean | collected...
GTTTTTCTAGCTTCTTCAAGTTCCTCAAGAAGCAGCTTCATTTTAGATTCCTGAACAGCCAACTGTTCCAGAACTTTTTTCTTTTCTTTTTTAAGTTCTTCTTTGCTTTTTCCAGCCGGATTTTCGAGAGGTACTTTAAAATCCGGAAAGTCATTTGGATCACCGAGGCCGGAATGGACATAAAGCCAGCGAGAGAGGTCAAAGGCTTCAGCAAGAAGGTTTAGTGCAGTCTCAGAATTAACCCTTTCACCATGAACACCTTTATTACCTTGCATCCGTATCTGATGAAGTTTATGTAAAATCACCTTTGGAGTGACCTCTTTGAAAACTTCATTTTCAAGATGGTCCAATTGAGAAGCACGGTTGAGCAGTGGCAAACCCAACTCTTGATAAATGTCTTTGGTCAGGTTTTCTGCAAAGGTACGCAACTTGAGCAGTGCACTTGCAGGATCATTATAAACATAAGATTCTGCAAACCCTCCTAGTTCAGCCAATTCAGGCCAACGCGGTCGAAGTAATTCAAAATTGATGGAATTCATGACATTGCCTCACTCATTGCTGTTTCAAAAGCCTCACGATTTTTTACTATAACCGGAACTTCCCTTGGATCATCGAATTGTTCCGCAACATCCAGTCTCAATCGTTTACTGAAATAATAAAGTAACGCATAACGCACCGGTACCTCAACCTGATTATGGCCCATTTCATAATCCAATGCAATTACCCTTTGCTGATTTTCACTCAGTTGCGGGTTAGGTTGTAAGATAACATTGAAATATCTTTCCCAGAAAAAATCGCTGATTTGGCCTTTCTTTGATTTCGCAAGTTCATTGGCGCCCATACAACGGGAAAGGATGAAATCCTTGAATTTATTGGATTGATGACAAAATGCCCGTGTATGCCAGCGCAGACCGTCACTCGCAAATGAGTGCGGAGAAACTCTCCTCCACTCAGGATCAGGCCTTGAGGCACTTGTCGATTGATAGAGTATCTTGATGGACTGCTTTGTCCGGACTGCTTCCAGGAGCAGCCGGAGAATGTCTGGATCAATGTGGCGTTGAGGAATTGGTAACAGGTCAGCACTTGTAGTTTGGGAAACCCAGTCAGCTTTCATTCCGTTGCTTTGACAAGTCGCAGAATTGAGTTGCCGCAAATAGGCTGTAGCATCTAAAACTATAAACTTTGGATCAAACTTTTCCGAGGTCAAATATCGTTTCTGACTACGGTCATAGTAAATATTGTCGGCTGCTTTATCTTGATAAAGACTCAAATCCTTGGATGCCTGTGGAACCGAAACGCCAAACTGTTCTACAATGTCAGCACGATTGACTCCGCCCTCCCAATACAGACTGAACTCGATAAATTCGAGTCGGCGCTCAACTCCCCATTTTAAATCTTTTAAGTTAGTTAAAGCAGTCATTTTCTAATTAGATTAATGCGTATACTTTTATGATCCGTATTAATAGTATACGCATTATTTGTGCCTGTCAACACTTTTTTTATTTTTTATTGATACATCCGTAAAATTGACTAAACCCGGGACAATTCGAGTCAAGCGAGAAATCTTGTCTCAGCGGGCATACTAATAGAATAAGGCTAATTCTCATTACTCCTCTATGAAGGACAATCAAATTGCTCTTGACTCATGCATTAACTTGTGAAATTCTAGGTTGATATTTTTCGCGGTTATGCGATCTTCTTTTCAATTTCTTAATTTCTCCCAGGGTAAAATATGGCGAATGTAAAAATGCACTCTATTTTTAAAAAGTTCGGTAATACAGAAGTGATACACGGGGTTGATCTTGAGATTGAAGATAACGAATTTGTCGTTTTCGTTGGCCCTTCCGGTTGCGGAAAGTCAACACTTCTGCGTTTGATTGCCGGATTAGAGGATGTAACGAGCGGAGAGATTGAAATCGATGGTGTTCAGGTAAACTTTCTACCGCCGGCAAAACGCGGAATTGCGATGGTTTTTCAATCATACGCACTTTATCCGCACATGAATGTTTTTCAAAACATGTCATTTGGATTGAGACTGGCTAAGACCGACAAGCAGGTAATTGAGCAAAAAGTCTGGGATGCCGCCGAAGTTTTACAGATTACAGAATTGCTGGAAAGAAAACCGAAAGAACTTTCCGGAGGACAAAGACAAAGAGTTGCCATCGGAAGAGCAATTGTCAGGGATCCAAAGGTTTTTCTGTTCGATGAGCCACTTTCAAATCTGGACGCAAAACTTAGAGTGCAAATGCGTATCGAGTTGACAAAATTGCACCGTGAACTGAATGCCACCATGATCTATGTCACTCATGATCAAGTGGAGGCCATGACCATGGCAGACAAAATTGTGGTGCTGCGGGATGGTTATGTGGAACAAGTCGGAGCTCCGCTGGATTTGTATCATAATCCCGCAAATTTATTCGTTGCAGGCTTTATCGGCTCGCCTTCAATGAATTTTATGGATGCGAAGATTTCAGGAATTTCTGATAATAACGTTGAATTTGAAATGGGAAATTTACAAAAACTGCAAATCAACTGTTCTCCTCGAAATGAAATGACCACTGGTGAAGCGGTACGAGTAGGCGTGCGTCCGGAGCATCTTGAGTTAACCGAAAATGGCGATGCGAAAATGCAGGGTGAGGTTTTTGCGGTGGAACGTCTTGGTGGAGAAACCTATCTTTATGTCAACACAGAAAAAAATGAAGAATTAACGGTTCATACTTCAGGCGATAAAGTGGTCGGCATCGGAGACTTGGTTTCAATTGGATTTTCCCCAAAAGACTGCCATCTTTTTGACAGTCAGGGCCAGGTTTTTGAAAAAATAGCGGCCTGATTTTACTGCTACTCCGAATAAAATTCTGCTTCTGCGATGACTGCGAGTTGAAACTGATGATCAATTATACGCAGTTTTGCAGAATCATTTCCGTTATACTCGCCGGTGAGTGTAAAATTATGCAAATCGAAAACCGGCCTTTTCCCACTGAACTTAAATTTTTTGAGCTGACGTCCGGATTTTTCCTCAGCAAATAACGAAAGCCAGGTTGCCAGGAGAGGTCCGTGGACAACAAGACCGGGATAGCCTTCAACTTCAGTTGCATAAGGTCGATCATAATGAACACGGTGCCCGTTGAAGGTGAGCGCCGAGTAGCGAAAAAGTTGCAATGTATTCGTGCGCATTTCCTCAACCCATTCACTTACTTCTTCCGGAACAGCCAGAGGATGTGACTTCGGATCGGAATCGGTGTAAACAATCTTTCGATTTTCTGTAACGCAAAGCGTTCCTTTTACGCAAAACTTCCTGAGAATATTAACAAAGACCAACTCTCCGCTTTTGCCATTTTTATGGGTGATGCCGGTAGTTTCCCAGGACACACTCACTTCGTCTCCTACCCTCAGCGGTTGATGAAACTCATATTCGCCGCCTGCAAACATCCTTCGTTTTAGCGGAATGGGGGGCATAAAATCACCTCGTGAGGGATGACCATCAATCCCAATTTCGTCTGGAGGAACAGATGGTTCTCCCAACATCAGTAATGCCAATGGAAAAATCGGTTCGCCGCAAGCTGGTGGTTTCCCTGAAAGGTTCAAGGTGTAATGCAGGCGTGTGGAATTAACCTCAGTCAGTTGATCCGTATAAATATCTTTTTTACCGATCCATGAATCGTAGTCTGGAATCATTAGTTTTAATCTTTTGGTGAAGTTTTCGCAAACTCCGCACGAATTGCCTCCCCATGCTGATTTAACTCAGGAACATCCCCAAGTGTTTCAGTGAGTTTGTTATTAAAAATTGCCGGTGGCGCCGGAAAGCGGATACTGCCTTCCGGATTGGAAATTTCTACCCGCCGCAGGACAGGATGAGTTGAAAATCCTTGCATGTCATTTAGTGTTCCGTAGGCGATCTCAGACTTTTTCAGTTTTGCCGCAATCTCAGCATGAAGCATTTTTCCGAGCACAGCAGCAACACGCTTATCCACTACGGAACGGTTTGATAAACGGGAGGAATTGTCCGGATACTGATCCGCAAAATCCGCGTCATCAAGAATTTCAGCGCAGAAGCGAATCCATTCACGTTCGTTCTGAATGGAAAGCAACAACGTTTTGCCGTCAGCCGTTTTGAATGCACCATAGGGACAAATCGACGGATGAGACAGTCCAACTCTTTCAGGAGCTTTTCCGCCATAATCCTGCCACAATAACGGAACTGCCATCCAGTCTGCCAACGCATCGAAGAGTGAAACCTCAATATGCTTCCCGCAGCCGCCAATTCCCCTTGCAATCAATGCTTCCAGAATTGCCGCCCACGAATACATTCCTGCCGCAATATCTGCGACAGAAACTCCGACACGACCCGGAGCATCCGCAGTACCGGTGATCGAAGCCATGCCTGTTTCCGCCTGAATCAACAAATCGTAGGCCTTCATTTTCGCCCATTCACCTCGGCTTCCATAACCGCTGATTGAGCAGGTGATCAGTTTAGGATTATCTTCCCGCAACTTGTTTGGGTCAAGTCCCAGTTTAGCCAATGATCCAGGTTTAAAATTTTCAATGAGCACATCCGCTTTGTTTAGTATTGAACGCAGCAGTTTAATTTCTTCCGGATGTTTCAAATCCATTGAAATCGATTCTTTACCGCGATTCAGCCAGACAAAATATGCAGAATGTCCCTTGACAACATGGTCGTATTTGCGGGCAAAATCACCTTCCGGACGTTCTATTTTAATAACTCGCGCTCCTGCGTCAGCCAGTCTTGACGAAGCAAACGGTGCCGCAACCGCCTGTTCCAAACTCACTACCAGCAAACCATCCAGCCCCCCCATCAGTATGACCTCGGCAAACCAAGAACATGCTCGGCAATGTAGGAAAGAATGAGATTGGTTGAAATAGGCGCAATCTGGTACAAACGCGTTTCCCTGTATTTGCGCTCCACATCATATTCTTCAGCAAATCCGTATCCGCCGTGTGTTTGCAGACAGGCTTCCGCAGCTTTCCAACTTGCTTCGGAAGCAAGCAATTTCGCCATATTCGCCTCCGCGCCAGGACGTTTTCCGGCTTCATACAAGAGTGTTGCTTTCTCAGTCATCAAGGCTGCGGCCTCTGTTGCTGCAAATGCTTGCGCGATTGGAAACTGAATTCCCTGATTCTTGCCGATTGGACGGTCAAAGACAATGCGCCCATTTGCGTAATCTGTCGCCTTTTTGATGAACCAGCGTGAATCACCGATGCACTCTGACGCAATGAGAATCCGTTCAGCATTCATTCCATCTATTATGTAGCGGAAACCCTTTCCTTCTTCGCCAATTAGATTTTCTTGCGGAACCCTTAAATTGTCAAAAAATACTTCCGTAGTCGCATGGTTCAGCATCGTTCGAATTGGAGTGATTGTAATTCCATCACCGACTGCAAGTCGCATATCCACGATAAAAACTGACAGACCATCAGTCCGTTTTTCAACCTTATCACGGTGAGTAGTACGAGCCAAAAGCAGCATCAAATCAGAATGTTCAGCGCGTGAGGTCCAGACTTTCTGTCCATTTATGATGTATGAATCACCATCTTTGCGGGCGGTAGTTTTCAAGGCCAACGTATCAGTACCGCTGCTTGGTTCAGTTACTCCAAAAGCCTGTAAACGCAAACTTCCCTCCGCAATTCCTGGCAGGAATAGTTTTTTCTGTTCGTCAGAACCATGCCGCAGCAAGGTCCCCATGATGTACATCTGTGCGTGACAAGCCGCGCCGTTTCCTCCGGAACGATGAATTTCCTCCAGGATCACAGCGGCTGCTCTGAGTGTTAAACCGCTGCCTCCATATTCTTCCGGAATCAAACAGCTAAGATAACCATGATCGGACAATGACTTCACAAACTCCACAGGATATGTCCGGGTTCTGTCTTTCTCTCTCCAGTATGTGTTTGGAAATTTGAGACAAAGAGCCCTGATTCCGTCTCTAATTGCCTTGATATCCTGATCTTCGTCAAACATGTTTGTAATTTTAAGTTGCTGTTATAATAATTGTTTTAAAATTAAATAAGGCTTAAAAGCAAAATTGTCTCACGTCATTCCAGACTTGATACGGAACACAGTTTCCCAAAAGGGAAGAGAACTAGACTTGAAGTATTTTCCGGAAGCATTTTTTTTCATGCCTCTTTCATGTCCCATTGCCCATTTCCGGAAACGTCCAGCAGTTGATGCAAATCACTCTCACGAAAAGAAGGCTCAGCGGGAAGTTGCAGAATTCGTTCTACCCAATTATCCGGATTAAGAACACCTCCATATTGAAAAAGCATTTTTGCCTTTTCACGCATTTCTTGCGGAGAAAGCGGGGCGTCAGGATCACCTTTCGCATGTTTGCGTCGCACGCAAAATTCTTTTCCATTTTTTAATTTTACTTTCACTTCCGCACCCCAAGATTCCGGAAAGGCGCTTTCAAATTTCTCATTAAGTTTAAGACTAACCCGCGATGCTATTTCGGAAGTCGTCCTGATTTTTTCCGGTTCAAAGGAATCGAAACCAACACTGCCCTCGAGTAGCGCAACAGACACGCAGTGTTGCAGTGAAAATTTTGCGTCGTAAAGTGTTTTCGGTTTAGGTCGGTCGCAGACATCAAGCGCGGCCTGAGTTACTCCAAGTTCGATTGATTCCGGAACTTCGCCTTTTAGCTGAATTGAAATTTCAAGTGCCGCATCAATGACAGGATGAGTGTGACGGCAGCAAGGCCACGGTTTGATCGAAGTATGGTGCAGTTGCCACTTCCCTTCCGGATTACTTAGCAAAGCCTCCGGAATTGCATCGGTACAAAAAGCTGCGTAAAAACCCCGTTTTCCTTCTAAAATAGTAGGAGAACCACTTAAACCGTAACCTGCTAAATCGGCGGCAATCACTCCAGACTGACCTGCACGGCCAGCATGAAGGTGCTTACTCATAGTTCCGCTTTCTACAAATTCCCAGAGTCCGGACGACTGCGTTCCCGCGTTTCCGAGGGCATCACGGAGTTGGGATTTGTTTAGCTCAAGGATCGATCCGGCGGCGTATGCCGCTCCGAAAGTACCACACGTCGCGGTATTGTGCCAGATTTTGTAATGTGCCGGCCCCACTGAATTACCGAGCCTTGTGCAGGCTTCAAATCCTTTCAGCACTGCTTCCAGCATCATTCTGCCGCTGAGTCCTTCACGCAGTCCAAGAGAAAGTACCGTTGGAATAACCACGCATCCCGGATGGACAACCGACTGACGGTGAAGGTCGTCTACTTCTAGAATGTGCATCAGTGCTCCCAGCCATAGTACGGTGCGGGAAGTGTTTGGGGGTTCATCTAAAAACCAGCGATTTAGTATTCTTCCTGGATCAGAGTTTCGTCCCGCAGCAATATTTGCCATCGCATCCAGCACGAACCACGAAGCCGCTGTAATGTCCTCATCCTCAATGCTTTTACTTTCAATCAGTTCAATTAACTGTTCGGTCAGTGTCATACTTTGATCTTGTTGTAGAATTTTATTCAAAATAGATGCATTCTCAAATAGTTGTCATTCTCGCGAAAGCGGGAATCCAGGAACTTGTAAGTATCTGAAATAATGGATTCCCGCTTTCGCGGGAATGACAAACAAGGGTTATTTAAACTTTTTACAGGTTCATCGACTTTAAATGATTCCAAAAAAACTTTCTTTTCTACTTTTCAGTTAAATTACAAGTTTTGCGGAAATAGCAACTTATGATGAGTTTATTATTGCAGAAATTACTTTTTATAAACTTAAATAATTTTGCCCAAATTACCATCCACAGATTCAAGACGCTTACCGGCTTCCTGCACGTTTATTTTCAGTTTTGCCATTACTATCGCGGTTTTAGCATGATTCCCGGATTTTTGCAACAATTCCGTTGCAGTTTCCAGTGAGACTTCTCCAAGTTCTGCAACCATTTCCTCTGCCCGTCTTACCAACTTTATATTGCTGGCTTGCAAGTTCACCATCCGATTTTGATAAACTTTACCCAATTTAACCATAGTTGCGGTACTGAGCATGTTGAGCACCATCTTCTGAGCAGTGCCGGCCTTGAGCCTTGTAGATTCTGCAACTACTTCCTGACCAACCTGAACACAAATTGCAACAGCAACATTTTCCAATAAAGGTGATTTTGGTATGCACGCCAAGCCGATTTTAACAGCACCTTGTTGACCGGCGTATGCAATGGCGGCTAAAACAAATGGTGTAGTTCCGCTGGCAGAAATTCCCAGGACAACATCTTGATTATTGATTTTTACATTTTTCATTGATGTTTCTCCTGCACTGACGTCGTCCTCTGCACCTTCAACTTCATCAGTCAGTGCCGTAACACCACCAGCAATAATTCCCTGAACCATTTCTGGAGAGACCCCAAAAGTGGGAGGACATTCTGAAGCATCCATTACACCCAAACGTCCACTTGTTCCTGCCCCAACATAAAACAGTCTCCCGCCATGAAGTAATCTTTCTGCAATCAACTCCACTGCTTCGGCGATTTCTGGAAGAGACTGCTTGACGCTTTCAGCGACGCGTTCATCTTCAGAGTTCATTGTTTGCACAATTTCGAGTGCAGACATTTTGTGTAAATGAAGGAAGCTGGAATTCACTTTTCTCTCATTTTAATTTCATAAAGTCGGCTGATTATTTTGAGATGTTAGCCATCAATGCAGCACCTTCTACAGGAGAATACTTTGGAACAGACACTTTTTTAAGACCAATTTTTTGCATCAGCAAACGGCGTAAAAGGGTGTCTGAACTAAGCAAACCTCCGGCAAACATCACTGGAGGATTGGTGAAATCTAAGCGTTTAACTACACTCAAATAAAGTTGATACAGTTGTTCTGCACCATCATCTACAATTCGCTGTGCTTCCAAATCACCTTTAGTGGCACATTCGAAAACAAGTGGAGCCAATTGCGAAATTTCCCTATTTTTTCGTTCTGAATCATAAAGCCAGCTTATCAAATCATCCGGAACAGAAATTTTTAAATGTTCAAATGTTTGTTGATAAAGTTCGGTTTTCTCTTCTCGACCATCTGCTACACGAGTAGCAGATTTGAGCATTTCTAAACCGAGCCAATAACCGCTACCGCCGTCATCCAACAAGTAGCCCCAACCCCCGGAATGTGCGGACTCACCAGAAGCGTCAATTCCACAAGCCGTGCTTCCTGTTCCGGAAAGAACTAAAACCCCAAATCGTTTTCCATGTGCTCCAATCAACGCAATTTCGTAATCCGGTGCGACGGTAATTTTTGCGTGAGGAATTGCCTTGGTCAACACATTCCGCAACCAATCCGGATTTTGCGCAGCTCCTGCCATTCCTGCACCGACATCCTGAACCTCTGAAATATCGACTCCGGCTTCATCCATAGTTTGAAACAGAGAAGAACTCAACTGTTCTTCCGCTTTCTTAAAACCGATAATACTAGGATTTGCGGTTTCAGTAAGTTCGTGAAGATGGATACATTTTAGACTTTCGCCGTAAATTCCAATCCGCAATGTGGAACCTCCGCCGTCAATTCCTACGCTGATCATCACATTCACTCAAACTGAATATTGCTGCAACAATTCGGCAGTTTTTTTGATGTCCTCCAAACGTTTTGCTCCGGCTTCTCGTTCAATGGCCAAAGCACCTTGATAACCAATACGGTTTAAGGTTCTCAGAAATTCATCATTGTCGAAATCACCTTCAACCCACGGAACTTCCCTGCCCCACTTTCCTGGAACAGAACTTCGTTGAGCGTCCTTGATATGAACGTGTTTAACCCACGGAGCCAGTGTTTCCAAGGCTAAAATGGGATCGCCTTTTCCGTACAAAATCATATTCGCCGGATCAAAATTAACCCCCAATGCCGGATGAGAAAGTTCTTCTAAAAATTCCCTTAAAGTTTCTGCGTTTTCCTGACCAGTTTCCATCAAAATCATCACTTTTTTCCGCTTTGCGGCATCAGCCAACAACTGGACTCGTTCCCGCAGTTTTGGTTTTGTGTTGTCAATAAAACCAAAATGAGATTTTCATAATCCGGACGCTGAAGTTATAACTAATTTTGTCCTTCGCCCTTAACTATGGAAGCAAAAGGTTTTAGCATAATCTTGAGCTTGTAGCGGTCACCCAGATAAACAGATTTGACGAATTCAACAGGATGCGAATTTTCATTTAGTGTTGAGCGTTCAAAACTCAAAACAGGTTTAGACTTTTCAATACCCAACTTTTTCATTTCTGCCTCAGTGGGTAGTCTTGCCTCCACAGTTTGTTGTGCGACAACCAACTGGAATGAGTATTGTTCACGCAAAACTTTGTAAAGTGACTCTTGAGAAAAGTCGAAATTCTTTTCGATTTCAGGACAAAGTGCATAGGGAATATGGGTACGTTCCAGAGAAATCAATTCTTCGTCGGCCATTCTGAAACGTTCGAGTATAAAAATCAAGGTTCCGGGACTGATCCTGAGTTTTTTGGCAATTGAATCGTCCACTTTTTCAACGCCAATTTCCAAAATTTTACTGGTGACTTTTAGATTCTGCGCGGCCATATCTTCGGTGAACGAAGTCAGCGTTTCCAGGGTTTGATCGATAATTGTTCTAGGCGCGACAAAGGTTCCTTTGCCGGAGCGCGCGTAAACCCAACCTTCTCGTTCCAGCTCCTTAAAAGCTTTGGTAACAGTCATTCTGCTGACCATAAATTTTTCTGCAAGCTGACGTTCGGAAGGCAAACGCGAATCTACAGGATAAATTCCAGACTGAATACAATGTTGGCAATGGTCCTTGATTTGCTGGTAAAGCGGGGTAGCGACATTAGGATTTACAACAACTTCCGCCGGAACAAAAGCTGCTTCCGGAGAATTTTGCTTTGAAGAATTTGCCCTAAAAATATTTGAATTAGTATTCATTGGAATAACTTATTTTGAGTAAAAATACTATACTTGTATGTCGATAATAATGGTTTTTTAAGCAAGCACTTCAGGAACTTCACGTCGTCTCATTGCCACTCCTTTGGAATCAAAGACATGGAAACTTGAGGGGTGCGCTTCCAGTTTGATTGTTTCGCCTTCCCTCACAAGCGAGTTCACTGTAGCCGCCAAACTGGTGCGCTAACTTGCATCCGGAAACTGCCGAACAGGTTGAAAGTAGGCTGAAGCAAAGTCTAAAATCATTGATTTCAGACTTGCCGCTGTAAACAAATCGAGCAGATATTACTCCATCTTTTGCTGTTTCTGTAAAAAGCCTCATCGCATCTTTCTTAATTTTTCCATACTTCAAACACATTCTAAATGATGTTGTAAAAACAAATTCCAATGTGTAAAAAATAATGTAAAATAATACTGGACATCCCCTGAATAGTCCGGTATAGTCCAGTACTATAAGCCAATAAATAATTTTGTCAACAAAAATATTGCAGATGGAGAAAAAAACATGGAAATTCTGATTCGTGACTCCCTGGAGGCAGGAGCACAAGTGGCTGCAAGCGTTGTCAGCAAAATCATTAAGTCCGAAGACAAACCTGTTTTGGGCTTAGCAACTGGTGGAACGCCTCTCCGCATGTATCATGAATTGATCAGGATGAAACAATCCGGAGAAGTGAGTTTTAAAAATTGTACGACCTTTAATTTGGATGAATACGCAGGTTTATCAAGGAAAGACGAACGCTCATATTTTTATTATATGATGAGTAATTTGTTTGATCATATCGATATTGACAAAAAGAATGTTCACCTTCCTGATGGAAACGCAAAAGACCTGAGAGAGGCGTGTCGAAAATATGAAAAGAAAATTAAAAATAAAGGTGGTATTGATTTACAAGTTCTTGGAATTGGTGCTAACGGGCATATCGGTTTTAATGAACCGACGGGTTCTTTTGCATCCAGAACATGGGTCAAGATTCTCAGCGAACAAACCATTCAGGATAACTCGATGTATTTCGACAAACTCGAAGAAGTTCCACGTCATGTTGTTACCATGGGAATTGCTACCATCATGGAATCACGACATTGTCTTTTGTTGGCAAATGGAGCCAAAAAAGCCGATGCCATCCGAAAAATGATTGAAGGTCCAATTTCAGCAAGTTGCCCAGCTTCGATACTACAAATGCATCCACGAGTAACCATTGTTTTGGACGAAGAAGCGGCCTATTTATTGACACTCAAAGATCACTATAAGTGGGTTGAAAAAAACAAATTGGACTGGCAAAAATACTAATTGGACAATTTAATACAAAATAATCTCAATTTCAAGGAACTCGATGCCGCTTATAGAAATCTCTGCAACAGATCAGAAGGACATCTCCTTTTTACATAAAGCAGACGAATTTGTTAAAACATCGGGATTGGTAGATTTGCAGGTCAACGGTTTTAGAGGAATAGATTTCAACACACCTGGACTTAGTACGGAAACATTTGAACATGCGCTGGAAGCAATGCTGGCTTCCGGAGTAACAACTTGTTTACCAACGATCATCAGCGGATCCGAGGCACATTTACTGAACTGCCTTGCGGATTTAGAAAATGCCCGAAACGACTCTGCATTGGCCAAAACGATGGTGGCAGGTTATCATCTGGAAGGACCTTTCCTTTCAGCACTCTCCGGATATTCCGGATGTCATCCTGTGCAAGCCATGGGTGCGGTGAATCCGGAAATGTATTTACGTTTGCAGGAAGCCGCTGGAGGAAACATCAAACTGGTAACACTTGCTCCTGAAATAGATGGTTCTTTAGAATTTATTGAAAAATTAGTTAAGGATGGTATCATTGTCGCTTTAGGACACACTGCTGCAGGAGTTGATAAAATCCGGCAAGCAGTGGATTCCGGAGCATTACTTTCAACTCACCTTGGCAACGGAACAACTTCAAAATTGCACAAAAATGACAATCCAATCATCGCTCAACTTGGTGAAGACAAGTTGTACGCCAGTTTTATTGCGGATGGTTACCACCTTTCTCCGGAAATTTTGAAAGTCTATTTAAGGGCAAAAGGCAGCGAACGCGTCATCCTGATTACGGATGCCACTGCTGGTGCTGCAGCAGCGCCGGGTCGTTACCGGTTGGGTGATCTGGAATTAATACTTGGGTCTGAGCCCGTAATTTACGATCAGCAAACTTCACGTCCAGTTGGTTCTGCGGTTACGCTAGATCAATGTGTTAGAAACGTGATGCGTTGGTACGGAATTTCACTGGAAGAAGCGGTTTCATGGGCAAGTGAAAATCCGCAGAAATTAATATCTTCATCAAAAGCAAATTCACTCATAACTGAAGGTGAGCGAACTGTTTGGTGGAAAGAAGAAAAAGACGGTTGGAAAGTAAAAGCCGCTCAAAGCGGAAAGTTTTTGTTTTCTGCCTGAATATAAAAATTATTCAAACTTATTCAAGACTATTCAGTTTTGGCCAAGTGTCTGACAGCCGATACCCCAACGGCCACGGATCTTCCGGATCGCACATTAGCTGGTGAGTTCCGGTAATCCACGCTCGCCCACGAAT
>Ga0310122_10001872_pt1 | contig 13446 bp, 12 predicted proteins | sample CB6_Bottom_1051__FD_203503 | JGI IMG/M metagenome (GOLD analysis project Ga0310122, IMG submission 203503) | Marine microbial communities from Western Arctic Ocean, Canada - CB6_Bottom_1051 | ecosystem: Environmental > Aquatic > Marine > Oceanic | place: Canada: Western Arctic Ocean | collected...
CCAGGACCAACCGGCCATCCCCGATTGCAAGCTGAAGAGCAGGAGACCGGGGATCCACGTGACGACCGAGAGGAGCCCGACCAGCACGAGCATGCGGGCGACGATGTAGTCCGTCCGCGATTGCGGCCGGCTGAAGTACAACGGCAAGGCGCCGTTGGCAAGATCGGGAGCGACCAGACTCGGCCCGACGAGCGCTGCCAGAAGGATCGCGAAGCCCGACTGGGCGTTCATGAAGATGACGAAGAAACTCGTATCGACGGTGAGGAGCGCGGTCACCTCGCTGAACCCCTGCAGCAAATGGGCTCGATTGGCCAGATAGATATAGACGGCGGAGCCCAGGGGAAAGAACATCGCCACGACCAAGACCATCGTGACGATACGCTGCGACAGAATCTGCTGCCAGGCGAATCTGGGTAGGACGAGCAACCGTGTCACGCGCCCTGTCAGCTCGCCGTCGTAGCGGACATAGCCGCGTTTCTAGATGGCCATTCGCCACCGTCCTGTGCGCGGTCGCCACCATGGCGGCCCCCGTCTCTGTCCCTGACCCGGCCGGAGCGTCAGACCCCGGCGGTGCCTGTGTCGTTGTGACGTGACCGACCGCTCTGAGGAATATCTGTTCGAGCGAATCTCTCCGGTGCGTCATGTGATGGATCAGCAGATCCTGTTGCGTGGCCAGTCGCCAGATGACATCGACATCCATCCCTGCCGGCAGCACGCTGCGCCAGCGGACGCCGCCTTCGGAGACCCCCTCGGCGCCGCACTCGCCCAACGCCGCGGCCAGCCCGCCATCCTGCCCCGAGACCTCCAGCTCGACGAAGCGCCGGTCCGAGCGGCGCTCTTCCTCGAGATTGGCGTGGTGCACGATGTCACCGTCCTTGAGGATGATGACCTCGTCGCAGACCTCTTCAACGTCGCGCAACAGGTGAGAGCAGAGCAACACACTCACTCCGTGATCGTCCTTGAGCTCCTTGACGAGGTCGAGCATACGCGACCGTCCTTCCGGATCCAGCCCGTTGGTCGGTTCGTCCAGAATGACGAACTCGGGTGAGTGCACGATGGACTGCGCCAGCTTGGCCATCTGTTTCATGCCAACCGAGTAGGTACCGAGCGGACGATATCGCGCCTCACCGAGGCCCACGTGAAACAGGACGTCATGCGCCCGTTCCAGTGCTACCCGCCGGGGCAGACCGGACAGCTCACCCATGATGCGTGTGAATCGTACCGCTGTTTGCTCGGCGACGAACGCGTCGGTCTCGGGCATGTAGCCAACGCGTGCCTTCACCGCTCGCGACTCGGCGTGGCAGTCGAGACCCAGGATCGTTGCGCGTCCCGCGGACGGTTTGTAGAACCCGAGCAGGGTACGGATCAACGTCGACTTGCCGGCCCCGTTCGGGCCCAACAGCCCAATCGCCGTGCCATTTCCGGACGCGCCCAGGCAGGTCAGGTCCCTGAGCTTCAGGACGTCCCGCCGGCCCAGCTTCACATGGAGGTTGTCGATTTCGATGACCGGTGTCATGGCGTCAGGCTGGCGCGCGTCTCGGCATCCGTTCAGATCGATGGATCATCCAGGATCCGGCGCGTCAAACGCACGCGGCTCTGGCGAAAACGTCCGTACGGCACCCGTTTTCTGTCCACAGGTTCCGCGCCCCTGGGCGCGGAACGAGCTGGCCACGCGCATCTGTTCGCCTTCCCCAGTTATCACTACGAGCACCGAATCCCCGTTGTTCTTCGGGGATCGGTGTTCAAGATCGTCCGGAATACGCAGGCGTGATATGTGACGTTAGGCGAATCGAAGATGGGGCGCGCTGACCCTTCCGATACTTGGCCGCCTCGGCGGGCGTGTGGGCCAACGCGCGGAGGTCGCCGACGATGGACAAGAGATCGTCGGCGAAAATATCGCCCGGACCCGAGGTCAGAGCTGGATCAGCCGCTCGACGCCCGCGAGTACCTCCGAAACGCACTCCTCGAGCGACTGCTCCGCGGTCTTGACTCGCAGCTCGGGGTTCTTCGGCGGCTCGTACGGTGAGGAGATGCCGGTGAACTCCTCGATCTCACCGGCCCGCGCCTTCTTGTAGAGGCCTTTGGCGTCGCGCGCCTCGCACACTTCGAGGGGAGTGTCGACGTGGATCTCGTAGAAGCGATCATCGCCGATGACCTTGCGGGCGCTGTCACGGTCGTCCTCAAACGGGGAGATGAAAGCGACCAGGACGATGATCCCCGCGTCGTTGAGGAGCTTTGCCACCTCACCGGCGCGGCGAATGTTCTCGGTACGATCTTCCGCGGAGAACGAGAGGTCGCGGTTGAGGCCGAAGCGCATGTTGTCCCCGTCGATCGTGAACACGAGCTTGCCCTGCTCGTGCAGCCGTCGCTCGACCTCGCGTGAGATCGACGACTTGCCCGAGCCCGAGAGCCCGGTGAACCAGAGCGTCAGCGCACGCTGTCCGAGGAGACGCTGGCGCTCCTCCACGAGCACGCCGCTTGTCTCACGACGAATGTTCTGCGACTTCGGCTCAGCTGCAGCGTCTTGCTCGGCGCCAAGCTGCTCGGCCGGAACGCGGTCGATGATCATGCCCGCCGCGACGGTATTGTTCGAGTACGGGTCGACCAGGATGAAGCTGCCGGTCCACTTGTTCTTCTTGTACGCGTCGACGAAGAGCTTCTGACTGGCTCGAAACGCGACGCGGCCGATCTCGTTGAGCTCGAGGGCGTTCGTCTCGTCGCGGTGGAGCGTGTTGACATCCACGCGGTAGTGCACCTTCTGGATACGCGTCTTCACCATGCGCGTCGTGTGCTTGATGGTGTAGATGCGATCCGGATCCAACGGTTCCTCGGACATCCAGACGACCATGGCCTCGAAGTCCTGCTGCACCTGCGGCAGATTCCGCGCATGGCAGAGCATGTCGCCACGGCTGATGTCGATCTCGTCCTCGAGCGTGACCGTGACCGACATCGGCGCGAAGGCGTACTCGAGCTCGCCGTCGAACGTGACGATCGATTTCACCCGGCTCTGCTTCCCCGAAGGCAGAACGGTGATGGCGTCGCCCTTGCGAATCACGCCGGACGAAATCTGCCCCGCGTAGCCGCGGAAATCGAGATTCGGCCTCTGGACGTACTGTACCGGGAAGCGCAGATCGACAAGGTTGCGGTCGCTGCCGATGTAAATCATCTCGAGGTATTCGAGCACGGTCTCGCCGTGATACCACGGCGTGCGCTCGCTCGAGGCGACGACGTTGTCGCCCTCGAGAGCGCTGATCGGCACGAACTTGAGATCGACGACGCCGGAGAGACGTGTAACGAACCCCTGATAGTCCGCGCTGACGTTGTCGAAGACCTCCTGCGAATAATCCACAAGGTCCATCTTGTTGACGCAGATCAGAAGGCGCGGAATACCGAGCAGCGACGCTATGAACGAGTGGCGCTTCGTCTGGGTGAGCACACCGTGGCGCGCATCGATGAGGATGATCGCGACATTCGCCGTCGACGCCCCCGTCGCCATGTTGCGCGTGTATTGCTCGTGGCCCGGCGTGTCGGCAATGATGAAGTGGCGCTTCGGCGTCGAGAAATACCGGTATGCGACGTCGATCGTGATGCCCTGCTCGCGCTCGGCCTTGAGGCCGTCAGTGAGGAGTGCGTAGTCGATCTCCGGTCCGGTGCCGACCTTGGCGGAGTCCTTCTTCAGGGCAGAGAGCTGATCCTCGTAGATCGACTTGCAGTCGTGGAGGAGCCGGCCGATGAGAGTCGACTTGCCGTCGTCGACGCTACCCACGGTGGTGAACCGCAGGAGGTCCATCTTGGCCGTGCGCTCGAGAAACTCGGTGGTCGTCTCGTTCGCGGACATCAGAAGTAGCCCTCCCGCTTCTTCTGTTCCATCGAGCCTTCCTCATCGTAGTCGATGACTCGAGTCGTCCGTTCGGATGTCCGGGCCACCATCATTTCCTCGATGATTGCCTCGAGCGTCCGTGCCTCGGAGCGAACGGCGCCGGTACATGGAACGCAACCGAGGGTACGGAAGCGGCAGCTGACCCTCTCGATCTTCTCGTCTTCTCGCGGCCCCATGGGCTGACCCGGTGCGAGAGCCCCTTCAAGCGGAATGAGCTGGCCGCCGCGCACGACGATGTCGCGATCTTCCGCGAAGTAGAGCGGGTTGATCGGAACGTTCTCGACGTAGAGGTATTGCCAGATGTCGAGCTCGGTCCAGTTGGACAGCGGGAAGATACGAATCGACTCATCCTGGCCGATCTTCGAGTTGTAGATATTCCAGAGTTCTGGACGCTGATTCTTGGGGTCCCACTGACCGAATTCGTCGCGAAACGAAAAAAAGCGCTCCTTGGCGCGCGACTTCTCCTCGTCGCGACGCGCGCCGCCTATGGCGGCGTCGAACTCGTGGTGCCGCAGGCCGCTCAGCAAAGCCTCGGTCTTGAGGAAACCGCAGCACGCCTGTGTACCGAGATCGGCGGGGTTGGTGTTCTTCGCGATCGCGTCCTCGTTGCGCCAGACGATGAGCTCGGCGCCGATATCCTTCACGAAGCGGTCGCGAAACTCGTACATCCGCTGGAACTTGAAGCTCGTGTCGACGTGCATCAACGGAAAGGGGAGCTTTCCGGGATAAAACGCCTTCTGAGCCAGATGGACGAGCACCGACGAGTCCTTGCCAACCGAGTACAGGAGCACTGGTTTTTCGAACTCGGCCGCGACCTCGCGGAAGATGTGGATGCTCTCCGCCTCGAGGTTGCGGATATGGCTGAGCGAGTAGTTGGTTTCAGTGGTCATTCCAAGGATCTTTTCGGCATGCTGGGCCGCAGACAAAAGACCCCCTTTTATCTCGGCCAGCGGCGAAGTAAAGGCAAATTCGAGCGCCGTAACAGCCTACGCAGAAAGACTTTGAAAGTGGCGACCCGCGCAAGACCGACGTTGCTATTATGCCACCCGAGAGGTACGTCAACCCGGGGAACCGCAAGCTGATCGGCCCCGACGACCTGCATCGGCTGCCCCACGAGGAGGTGACCATCGCCGAACGGCTGAGTAGCGGGTGCGGCTTCGGTAGAAGCGGAACGCGCCCTTGCGCGTCCGATCATCAGCGTCAGCTGTTTCATGGGTCCCCTATCGCAGATCTAGGCGACCGGAGGCTATCGGGTGCAAGCGCCTTGAGCCGAGTTACGAAAAGGTCACGCGCGAGGACCGCGCGACCTGACTACAATGGGGCATCGTGAGGAAGCACGGAGCACGGTCGACCGGGCGACGTTGGCGGTTCGGCTGGGCGGCGGTCGCGGCGCTGTCCCTGGCAATCGGAGTCGGCGCCGCGGTGCAACTGGCTGCGACCCAGCCGAGTGATGCGTCGCCCGAGGCGCGCGCCATCGCCTTCCTGGCCGGCGAGGTGCCTCGCTGGCCGGCTGAGAACAACTGCTTTTCGTGTCACAACAACGGGGACGCGGCTCGGGCGCTCTACACCGCAGTCGAGATGGACTACGCGGTCGAGTCGGAGGCGTTGCGGGAAACGACCGCTTGGCTGCAGAGTCCGGCGGCCTGGGACGACAACGCGCTCGGGCTGGAGTTTGCGGACCAGACGCTGGCACGGATCCAGTTCGCCGGCGCACTGGTTGACGCGATGCTCGCCGGCGAGATCACCGACCCGGTTCCGCTCGCGGACGCGGTCGCTCTGATCGAGGGTGACCAGACCGACGACGGGTCCTGGCAGCTTGACACGAGCGGCAGCATCGGCTCGCCCGCGACCTACGGTAGGGCACTGGTCACGTGGGCGGCGCTGCGTGCGCTCAAACAGGCCGCCCTCCCCGACCTGAGACCAGCCATCGCACGCGCCGATGCGTGGGTTCGTGGTGTCGCGGTGCAGACGGTCATCGATGCGGCGGCGGTGGTCCTGGCGCTCGGGGGTGCCGAGGACGCGGCGGCGGTGGCCCAGCGCCAGCGGTGTCTGGCGTTGATCATGGAGGGACGGGCCCCGTCTGGCGGTTGGGGCGCCTATCTGGCGTCGGCGGTCGAGCCGTTCGACACCGCGCTCGTCGTGCTCGCGCTTCAGCCTTTGCGTGCGCGCTCGGAGCTGGCGGCCCCGGCCATCGAGGCCGACATGTTGATCAAGATGGTGGCGGACGGCCGGACTTTCCTCCTCGACGAGCAGCTGCGTGACGGCAGCTGGCTGGAGACGACTCGGCCGGCCGGTCAGCAGAGCTACGCCCAGTACATCTCCACCACCGGCTGGGCCACCCTCGCGCTACTCGCGACCAGGTAGAAAGGGCCTCTAGCGAATCTCGAACGGAATTGTAAATCGTTCACCGACAGTCTCATCCACCTGTTCGAAGACGTCGATCTCGAACGGAGTGCCGATCTTGTTGCCGGCCAGGTCTTCGACGATCGACAGGGCGACCAGCGAGTAGCCGCCGGCCACCCACGGCCGGGAGGGGGTGAACGTCCACCGCGTTTCCCAGTTCCCGATCTCGACCTCGCCGTCGACGCGGTTCCCCGTGCCGTCCTCGACACCGATCGCGCGGCGCATCAGGGCGTGGTCGAGCGGCTCGGGCATCGAGACGACGAGACGCTGGGTTGAGCCACGTGCCGGCACCCGCAGCCGCCAGGTAGCGGTGTCCAGGGGGGTCGTATCTTCCGGTCCGACGGTGAACCGCTTCTCGAACGGCGCCTGTAGCGGATTGCCCTCCGCATCGGGCCAGGCAGGGTCGACGACGAGCGTGTATGTCTCCCCTGCCTCGAGCGGCCGCCCCAGCCGCTCGTTCAGCTCGATCCCCTGCTTGATCCGTCCCGGGTCGAAAAAGACCGTGTATCGCAGGTGGTCCAGGTCCCAGAACTCCGTTCCCAGCGGAAGAAACACCTCGTCGATCTCGCGTCCACGGGCGTCGCGCAGGCTGAGATACTCGAGTCCGTCCACGTGGCTCATGGGCGCCGAGAAGTGCACGTAGAGCTTGAGCTGGTTCTCGGGAAGACGGTCGCCGCTAGGGAAGATCCGGTCGACGACGGTGGTCGGCTCCACGTCCGGTTTGGGAAGCGCTACTACCGCGACGATCGGCTCGAGGCGCGGTGCTTCTTGCCCCGGAAGTCGTGATGGGTCGAAGCGTACCGAGTATGGCCGGCCAGGGTCGAACGGAAACATCGGCCTGAACCGAAGCAGCCCGTCGTCCCCGATCGCATACGACCCGAGGACCGGCGGTATCTCGAGTCCGCCGTCATCGTCCTCGCGCTTTTGGTCGGCGACGGTTACGCGAAGTAGCTCGGCCCACTCGTCGTCCGCCAGCGCGCTAGCTCGGAGCAGGTTCAGATCCTCGGGTGTCAGGCCACCGACTTCTATGCTGGCTTCGTCTGGACCGTCACCGGTCCCCATTCGGATCTCGACCGTCGGCGCGGCGGCGTCTGGTCCACCGGAGCAGGCGCCGGACACGACGAGTAGTGCGGCAAGCAGGGCGAGCCAGAATGGAGGCGTACGTGGTTCAGTGTGACGCGGGCGCGCACACGCCCGCATCACACCGGAGGGTGGGGTTCGCATGAAGTCCGGAGCGCGTCTTTCAGCAGCCTGCTACGGCAGCGCGACCGCTTCGAGGTTGAGCTGTCCCGCCTCGTTCCGCGCGATGACGAGCACGTGCTCGTCGTCCAGCAGGTCCAGCTGATCCACGCCGGTCATCTGTGCGATCGTCTCGTACCCGATGCCTGCTTTGTTTCCACCAGAGACCGATTCGGTGAGACCGGCCTGGTGGCCGAAGTGCTCGGTCGGGATCTTCATCACGCCGCGGGCCGTGTTCGACATCAACAGGAAGTCCTTGCCGCCCTTCTGATACACGATCATGTCGAGCGGGCGATTCCGGTTGCCGAGCTCGGCGATCGTGGTGCCCATGACCTTTGCGCCCGGTTTCAGGTTGTCGATCGGGAACTTCACGAGCGGTGTGCAGAGATACCCCGCGATCAGGTTCTGCTCGCCGTCGATGTTATAAGGCACGAACGTATAGACCGGAGATCGGGTTTCAAACGCGCCGTGCGCCGCGTGCCAGATCTCGACGCTGGTGCCCTCGCTCACAGTGCTGAACGGGTAGGCGACCGACCGGAGCTTCGACGAGAACTCCTCGTTCGACAGACCTGCGATGAACAGCTGGCCGTCGACATACGCCATGTCAGTGATGGAGGAGGCGCGCGGGTCACGACGTGCCTCCGGGTTGGCGTCCGGCGCGTTCGGCAGCGCCGCTGCGGTGTAGGTGACATCGGCAAGCGAGATCACGTCGATCGTGCCCGCGCCGTCGACACGAAGCAGCACAGGGGTCGCGTTGGCGCCACGCCCTCGCGACACCGAGATGAAGGCGTTCCTCGAGGTCGTGCTCACCACCAGGTCGTTGATCTGGATCTCGCGAGCGTCTGTGCCCAGTAGCGCGGCAATCTTCTGATCGATGCCGGGCACATCCTTGGTGCCGGGGGTGCCGCCAGACACCAGGTCACCCAGCTCGAGCGCGACGATCTTCGCGCCAGCGTTGTCCGCGATGAACAGGACGTCGTTGGGGCCGAAGGTGAGTGGGCCGCCGGACATCAGCGTGGGGCCCTCGGCCGCCGACACCGCCGGCTGCGGTGTCAGGAGAAACGCGCACAGCCCAACAAGCGCGCACAGCGAAAACACTCTTCGAAGCGACATGGTCAGCTCCTTCGTCGGCAGGACTACCCTGCAAAAATGGGACATGGAATAGGTCGCCATGGTATCACGACGGCGGAGAAACATGGGGCGTTTACACAGCCTTGAGGGTCCTTAGGAGTCCTTAGTCCTCGATTGCGAACGCGAGCAATACGTTCCCACGCATGAAACCGAAACTGCCGTAGCCGGAGAGCACGTAGACCATGCCGTCGACGATAGTGGGACCGGGGCCATTGAGCGAACCGCCGCGTGCCTCGACACCGTTCACGGTCTGGAACTCACGGGCGGTGTCGAAGTCCCAGATAATATTCCCGGTGTCGGTCGCATAGGCACGGAGATGGCCGTCCAGGCTGCCAGCGAACGCGACGCCCGGAATCAGCGACACCGCCGCCGGCTGTGCCGTGTGACAGCCCTGTCTGCCGCCGCAGGTGTCCTGCACCGGTGGCGCGTGCCAGACCAGTTCGCCGTCCTCGACCCGCAGCGCCGTCACGCCTCCGGCCTCACCAGGCTCCTTTTCCATCGCGTCGGAGATCGACACGTAGACCTGGTCTCCATCGGCGGCGAATCCCCACTCGATCCCGCCGAGCAGACCGCCGTCTGAGACGCGGGTCTCCCAGAGGATCTCACCGGTCTCGGGGCGCATCCCATACATCACACCTGACTTCTGGCCTCCCAGCAGCAGGTCCTCGCCGTTGGGTCCGGCGACGAGCACCGGCGAGCTGCCATAGTCAACATCCGGCCCGTTCGACTCCGGGCAGTTCGCGCTGGCGATCGGGTCATCCGACCCGGGGAGGCCGGGGAAGGTTCCGGCGCCGACACAGGCGATCGTGAACGCGTCGCCCGGTGTGGTCTGTGTGACCCAGCGAATCGCCCCAGTGTCCATCGCCAACGCCATCAACGCGTCGCTCTCTGGAGCGGCCGGGTCGGAGTAGGCATCGCCGGTGGCGACGTAAAGGAGATTGCGCGCCGGGTCCAGGGTCGGCGCTGACCAGACCCCGGCGCCGGACGGGCCGTAGTTCTGTGCACCGGCCGCGTTGATTCTCGTCGGTTGCGGCGACTCCCTGATGACGAAGGTCTTCCACATGCGCTCCCCGGTGGCTGCATCCAGAGCAACGATGCTGCCCCGGAACGTGCAGCACTCATACCTCGGGTCGGCGGCCGACACCTCCTCGAGCGACGCGACCGGCACATACAGACGCCCGTCGTGGAGTGCCGGTGCGCCGGTGATCCGCGCGGCCGGATGCTCCTCGACCGGGGTGGTCCAGCGCAGCTCGCCAGTCAACAGGTCCACCGCGTGCACCGAGGCGAACGCGTCGCCGAAGTACGCGGTGAACCCGCTGCCGTCCGCTGGACCGACCGAGACCGCGGACCGAATCTCCGCCGGAGCTTCATGGACCCAGTGGACACACCCGGTGGCGGCGTCCAGCGCATACAGCAGGCCGTCGCGTGTCCCGACGAGGACACGACCCGCCACCACAGTCGGCTGTGAGCCGGAATCCGACACGTCAGGGAATCCGAACACCCATTGAAGACGCAGCTGGCCCACGGTGTCAGCCGTCATCCCAGCCGATTCGGCGGATTGAAAACGCCGATTGGTGAGGTCGACGCCCCACCCGTTCCACGCCGAGCCTGAGAGATCGACAGCCGTCCCCGTACCCGCGCTGCAATAGGCGGTGTCAGGGAGTGCGGGCAAAGACGAGTCCAGCGTGCCGGCCGGTTCGTCAGACAGGAATTCAGCGACCGCGCGGCGCTCGGGAGCGCTGAGCGCGCTGCCGAACTGGCGCATGGCCCCGCTGGTCATCGCGCGCTGAATCTGGCGCGCCGACCGTTCCCGCAGGGCATCCCGCGTTGGCATGCGCGGCTGGGCGGTGTCGTGACACCGCGCACAGTTGGCGGTGTAGACCTGTGCCCCGTCCTGCGCCGTCTGCCCGGCCATCGCGCTCACCGCCAGTCCAGTCATTACCACGGCTGCAGCCAAGATTCGATACATACCGGTCATCTCTCTTTCTGGCTCCCTCCTCGGAACTCCATTTCCCGACGTGCGGGTGCCGCCGGACATCACTTCGGTCTACACTGGTTCCACACAGGGAGGTCGTTTATGTACTCCGGCATCTTTACACGGAATGACAATAAACGGATGGGTCGGGTTCGGGCGGACACGGTGATCGGCGGTCTCGCCATTGCACTGGTTCTCTCGGTCGGCGGGACCGTGCGGGCCCAGGACGGGGACCGGCAGCACGAAACGGCAGCCCGCGCGGCGCTCGACGAGTACTTCAGGGCCTGGAACGCAGCCGACGGTGCCGCGGTGGCGGCGATCAGTAACTTCCCACGCCTGAGCCTGGGACAGAACGGACAGGTCGTCGTGCGGGAGACGCCAGAGGAGATCGTCGCGACCGATTTCGACGCACTGAAACAGTCGGGTTGGGACCACTCGACGCTGGACCTGGCTGAGGCGGTCCACGTCTCGTCCGACAAGGTGCACTTCCGGATTGTGTTCAGTCGCTACTCTGCGGATGGGAGCCCCTACACGACGGTACCGGGGCTGTATGTCATCACGAACCAGAACGGCCATTGGGGACTGCAGTTGCAGTCGATCCTGCCCGCGACGTTTACGCGGTAGGGCCCGCTTCCCTCGCAATCATCACCTCGGTCGCCTTGATCAGCGCCGTGGCCTCGTCCCCGCGCTTCAGCCGCAGCTCGTCGAGCGCGTCTCGGGTAATCACTGCCGTCAGTAGCTGGTCGCCGATGCGCAGTCGCACCTGTGCGATGAGACCGTCGCGCCGGACCTCTTCGACAATTCCACGCAGGCGGTTGCGTCCGCTAACGACCATCAGGACGCCGCCGCCCTGTCTGGGCGCGCGGCCAGACGGCGCCCGCCCGTCCTTGGCCAGCAACCGCTCGATCTCGGCCTCCGCGATGCGGTAGTGCCCGCCCTCGGTCCGGGTCGTCCGAACACTGCCTTTGTAGATCCACTGTTTCAGCGTTGAGTAGCCGACGCCGAGCCGCCCTGCGGCCTGTCGCACCGTCAAGAAAGGCATGTCGTCACTCCATGGTGGCGCTGATGGCCGTTTGGCAGCCCACCCTCGCCGCGGCCACGGCGGGCAGGCCTGCCGCATCTGACTTCGACGTTCTGACTGCTGGCTTCGACATAACGTATCGAATCGTTTGCTAAATCGACTGTAATCATACTAAATTAGGTCATTCATGATGCGACTGACGATGGTGTTCCTGGCCTTGTCGCTCGTGCTGGCGGCCTGCGCGTTGCCAGGGGAGGACGGGCGGCCTACGCGCCGTGATCGGCCGTTGCTCGTCTCGGCCGCCGTCAGTCTGAGCGGCGTGATGGAAACGCTGACCACTGACTATACGCGGCGCACCGGGACGGCGGTCGAACTGAACCTGGCCGCCTCGACCGTTCTGGCGATCCAGATCATCGCCGGGGCTCGGGTCGATCTCTTCGTCAGCGCCGACCTGTTCCAGATGGATCGCGTCGCAGCGGAGGGGCTGATCCGGTCCGGGACCCGGGTCGACCTGCTTTCCAACCAGCTCGTTGTCGTTGTCCCGGCGGATGTCACAGCGAGTGTGACCTCGCCGGCGATGTTGCTCCAGCCGATGTTCGGGCGGATCGCGGTCGGGGACCCGGACGGTGTTCCGGTCGGGGTGTATGCGCGAGCGTATCTAGAGTCGGTCGGACTGTGGGACCGGCTGAAGGTCCGGCTGGTTCCAGGACGGAGTGCACGGGCGGTACTGGCCACGGTCGAGGTCGGCGCCGTGGATGCCGGCATTGTCTACCGCACCGACGCCAGATCGTCGGACGGAGTCAGGGAGGTCTTCGAGGTTCCGGTCGCCGAGGGCTCTGCTATCAGCTACCCGGCGGCGTTGACGACCCAGGGGACGAACCCGGCGGCGGCCGAACAGCTGCTCCGGTATCTGCAGAGCGCGAAGGCCCGGGCTGTGTTCGAACAAGCCGGGTTCATCGTCCCGGAGTCGCAGCAGTAATGTCCGATATCCTCCGCATCGCCTCGTTCACCGTCGCCATGGCCGCGCTGGCGACGCTGGTCATTTTGCCCCCGGGTGTCGCACTGGCCTGGTTGCTGGCGCGCCGACAGTTTCCGGGACGGATGGTGCTTGCGACCCTCGTCTCGCTGCCGCTCGTGCTGCCGCCGGTCGCCACCGGATTGATCTTGATCAGACTGCTCGGACGCCGCGGCCCGCTCGGGATCCTGCTCGAGCCGGTGGGGATCGAGGTGATGTTCACCAGGCTCGCCGTCGTCCTGGCGATGGCGGTGATGGGGCTGCCGCTGCTCGTCCGGGCGGCGCAGGCGGGGTTCGAGCAGGTCGACCGGCGCTATGAGCAGATCGCCGCCACGCTGGGTGCCGGGCCTGTACGGGTGTTCTTCACGGTCAGTCTGCCGCTGGCCGGCCGCGGTGTCGCCGCCGGGGCGCTGCTCGGGTTCTCGCGGGCGCTCGGCGAGTTCGGCGCCACGATCCTGCTGGCGGGCGCGTTGCCGAGCACACGCACGATTGCCGTGGCGATCTTCACCTACAACGAGACCGGTCAAGAGGCCGCGGCCACCGCGATGGTGGCGGTGTCGGCGACGATCGCCTTTGGCGCCCTGTTCCTCTCGAACCGTCTCGCGACATCCGGACCGTGGAGGCCAGCGTCGTAACTGGCTTTTCGCCTTCGCCAAGGCGTTGGCGGACAGGTAGGGCCGCCGAGAGATCGCTCGTGTCCATTCCCATCACCCTCGACTTTTCCCTGCGGCAGGGCACGTTCACGCTTGAGATTCACGAACAGATCGAGGCGCGGGTCGTCG
>Ga0310122_10001873_pt1 | contig 13442 bp, 9 predicted proteins | sample CB6_Bottom_1051__FD_203503 | JGI IMG/M metagenome (GOLD analysis project Ga0310122, IMG submission 203503) | Marine microbial communities from Western Arctic Ocean, Canada - CB6_Bottom_1051 | ecosystem: Environmental > Aquatic > Marine > Oceanic | place: Canada: Western Arctic Ocean | collected...
CAAGGGTGTGCCACTTTCTATGTTTTAAAAGGGATGATGGGCGCGCACGGTTTCACCGATTTAAAGACATTAATAACCGCCCCATACAGTAAAGGTGGCTTAGGAGTGACGCTAGACAAAGCCATGCGGCTCATCAATTTCAATCCTGATTATGAGTATTATGCTAAACAGGTCATGCAAAAACTGGGGGTTGCTGAATGGGCTAAAAATAGTGATGCGTTGCATGCGTCAGGAGACCAGCAATATTCAGGATGTGACAAGAGTGAACATGTTAGCCGCTATGACAGAGGCAACGCTGCCAAATACCGCAGAGCCACACTGAAGCGAGAGCCTCCCGCAATAGCAGAAAGACTGGAACAAGGCCAGTTTACCTGTGTTTCACAGGTTGTAGATAAGGGGCAAGCCATAAGGAGTGATGCTGAGTGTGTTGTGAGTGCTTACAAGGGACTTGGTGATCATGATCAACAGGCGGTGTTAAATGCTATTCTTGAGCTGAGGCTACTTTTCGACGAATGAACAAACAGGGCTGGGTAAGTCGTCAGTGGCTGAACGGATTCCGTATGTGATGCCTCCCTCATAGCCCATTTGTCTGAGGATAATCGACAGCGTTTATAGAGCCTAATTTGTTCGAGTAATCTTCATCGTCATCTGCCATACAAAATACAGTAGATTCATCTTCGTCAAAACAGTTAAACATACCGGTGTGTGGGTATAAGGCAAAGCCTTAGTCAGGTATTCACCCGGTTGTTTTTTAATAGAACCCAGTAAAAACGCACTGCCTGATGGGCAGAAATTGCCACAGCTCCATGCTCGACTGCAAAAACATTTTGTGTGTCTAGTGGGTTAAACATATGCGTTATTGCTGTGCGGATCACCGGCCCGTCATCAATGACCAGAATAGTTTTAGTCTTGCAAGTCTAGCTTTATGACAATCAAGCCTAATTGCTGATTTAAAACGGTCTGGTCCTACTGACTAGCTATTGCGGGTTAATACTGGCTGAGCTAATGTAATACCATCCCAGCCGAACTGTATAAAGTTTCGTATATTTTGATGGTTATTGCCAGCAGCGTTTTCCAGAACATCTTTGCGGTAGAAATCACCAAATAAATTCAGTGTCTGTGCGGCTGTTAATTGATGGGTTTTGGCAAAAGCAAAGATTTTACATGAGCCTTCATTGCTGCCTGCTTCGTTGATTAGTTTATGCTCACCAAGGCCATTAGAAAATTCGGCCGGCTGGTAATCATAGTAGCTGGCAATGATAGACATAGTCTCTGCAAAGCTGACTTCTTCGTTATGGGTTATTTTTTGTAGAAAATCTGTAAGGGACATAGTGTAAGCTTGTATTTGAGGTAATAGTGGTTTTATCCAGTGCAAGTAACGCTAAGCGGGGTCGTAACATGTAGGGTTAAGATGAATAAAGGGTCTGTCTTTTTATCTGTTTTCTCGGAAATTACGCCTGCATTGCGCCAGTCACGTCAGCGATGGTGCAATGCATAAGTAACAGCCTGCCGCTGGCTATAGAGCTGTTACTGTGGCTTAGATACGTATAAAAAATTGCGCTCATGATGCAATTCTTTGATGTGCGTCATTTATAGTGAATCCCATATTTCATCAATGCGTTTTTTAACCTCTGCTGTCATGGCCATGGGCTTCCCCCATTCCCGGGTTGTTTCCCCCGGCCATTTATTAGTGGCGTCAAAACCGGCTTTAGAGCCTAAACCAGAGACGGGTGAAGCAAAGTCCAGGTAATCAATCGGTGTGTTTTCTAATAAAGTAATATCACGGGCAGGATCCATTCTTGTAGTAATAGCCCAGATAACATCTTGCCAGTTGCGTACATCGATATCATCATCCACCACAATAACAAACTTAGTGTACATAAATTGGCGTAAGTATGACCAGGTACCGAGCATGACACGTTTGGCATGACCGGCATATTGTTTTTTCATACTGATAACCGCCATACGGTAGGAACACCCTTCCGGTGGAAGGTAAAAATCAATAATTTCCGGAAATTGTTTTTGTAAAATAGGGATAAACACTTCATTTAGAGCAACTCCTAGTATGGCCGGTTCATCAGGGGGTCTGCCGGTATAAGTGCTGTGATAAATAGGTGCTTGTCTTTGGGTGATACATTCTATAGTGAAAACAGGAAATTCATCAACTTCATTGTAATAACCGGTATGGTCACCATAAGGGCCTTCTGCCGCCATTTCATCCGGATAAATAAAACCTTCCAGGACGATTTCTGCACTGGCAGGGACTTGTAAATTGTTAATCACACAGGTGGCAACTTCTGTTTTACTGCCGCGTAATAAACCGGCAAAAGCATACTCAGACAGAGAATCAGGGACGGGGGTTACCGCAGCCAGAATTGTGGCCGGATCCGCACCTAAAGCAACCGAGACCGGAAAAGGTTCTCCTGGGTGAGTTTCTTGCCATTCTTTAAAATCCAGTGCACCGCCTCGGTGTGCTAACCAGCGCATAATGACTTTGTTTTTACCGATAACCTGCTGGCGATATATACCCAGATTTTGACGGTCTTTATTAGGCCCTTGGGTAATCACTAAAGGCCAGGTAATTAACGGGGCTGCATCATCTGGCCAGCAAGTTTGAATGGGAAAAACACTTAAATCGACTTCATCACCGGTACGAATGATTTCCTGGCAAGGAGGGTTTTTTATCACTTTTGGCGCCATATTAAGCACCTGTTTAAAAACCGGAATTTTTTCCATAGCATCTTTCATGCCCTTGGGAGGTTCTGGTTCTTTAAGGTAGGCTAATAGTTTACCAATCTCGCGTAACTCGGTGACTGAATCTGCACCCATGCCCATAGCAACACGCTTAGGCGTACCAAAGAGATTTGCCAGGACTGGAATATTTGATCCTTTGGGGTTTTCAAATAATAAAGCCGGGCCTTCTTGCTTTAAAGTACGATCGCAGATTTCAGTCATTTCCAGATAAGGATCCACTTCCACAGTGATCCGCTTGAGTTCACCCTGTTTTTCCAGTTGATTTATAAAATCACGTAAGTCTTTATATTTCATGCTGCAATCCCTGTATGTCTGAGGAGGGCATCTATTTCAGGTTCGCGGCCGCGAAACTCAATAAAAAGTTGCATAGCATCCTGACTACCGCCCTTTTCTAATATGTGATGCATAAAGGATTGTCCGGTAGGCTGGTCAAAAATGCCGTTCTGTTCAAATAAGGAAAAGGCATCGCTGGAGAGTACTTCTGCCCATTTATAACTGTAGTAGCCTGCAGCATAGCCCCCGGCAAAAATATGGGCGAAACTGTGGGCAAAGCGATTAAATTCTGGCGGTTTAACGACGGCGACTTGTGCTCTGATTTGATTTAGAGTTTTGTATATTTGTCCGCCTTTGGCAGGTTCATATTGTTGATGGATTCTAAAATCAAAAAGACTGAATTCAAGTTGTCGGACCATTAACATACCGGCTTGAAAGTTTTTTGCATCCAGCATTTTCTGGAAGAGTTCATCGGGTAACGGTTCAGCGGTTTGGTAGTGACCAGAAATCAGATTTAAAGCCTCTTTCTCCCAGCACCAGTTTTCCATAAATTGACTGGGTAATTCAACCGCATCCCATTCCACACCATTAATGCCAGACACGCCAATGTGCTCAACCTGAGTCAGCATATGTTGCAGACCATGACCGAATTCGTGAAATAAGGTAAGGACTTCATCGTGTGTTAGCAGTGCCGGGTCGTTCCCGGTAGGCGGGGTGAAATTACAGGTTAAATAGGCCACGGGTGTTTGAATACCCTCGGCTGTTTTATTGCGTCCAACACAGTCATCCATCCATGCGCCACCGCGTTTTTGGGTGCGCGCATATAAATCCAGATAAAACTGACCGCGTAATTGATCATTTTTATCATGGATCTGAAAAAAACGGGCATCAGGGTGCCAGCGATCAAACTCGGTAATTTCGGCAATTTTCAGGCCGTAAAGTTTTTCTACCACAGTGAATAGACCGGGAACTACTTGTGAGACAGGAAAATAGGCTTTTACCTGTTCTTGCGATAACTGGTAAAAATGTTGCCGCATTTTTTCTGAAAAATAACCCATGTCCCAGGCTTGAAGCGTCTGGATATCGTAATGTGTTTTGGCGAACTGTCTGAGCTCTGCAAGATCCTTGCGCGCTTGTCGCCAGGATTTGTCGGCCAGGTTTTCTAGAAAGTCTGTGACATCTTCCGGTTTTTCAGCCATTTTTGTGCTGAGCGATAATTCAGCATAATTTTCAAAACCCAGTAATTGTGCTTTTTCATGTCTTAAGGCCAGAGTTTGTTCCATCACTTGACTGTTATCCCATTGCCCGGCATGGGGGCCTTGGTCAGATGCCCGGGTTGAAAACGCAGTATAAAGTTCCTTACGTAATTCACGGTTATCGGCATAGGTCATGATTGCCAGATAAGAAGGAAATTGCAAATTGATCAACCAGCCATTCTGATTTTGGCTTTCTGCAGTCTGTTTAGCCAGGGTTAATGCAGTGTCAGGTAAACCGGCAAGCAGTGCTGGGTCGGTAATTAGTTTGCTCCATGCATTGGTTGCATCCAGCAAATTTCCATCATATTTGCTGGATAAAGCCGACAGTTCTTGGCTAATCAGCTTATAGCGTTGTTGTTTTTCTGTATTTAAATCAATCCCTGACAGACGAAAACCCCGTAAAGCATTGTTGATTATTTTTTGTTGGGATATATCTAATGTCGCGTATTGCTCACCTTCAGCAATGTGTTGATAGGCTTTAAACAAGGCCTGGTTTTGTCCCATTTCTGTGGCATATTCACTCAGTTTGGGTAGACAGGCATTATAGGCATCCCGAAGCTCAGGCGTATTGACCACTGAATTCATATGGCTTATGGGAGACCAGGCTTTGTTCAGCTGGTCTTCAATGTGATCAATCGGTGCGATGAGGTTTTCCCAGCTGTATTGGCGGGTGGCCTGTAATTGTTGCTCTACTGTTTTACGCGCTTCAGCTAATAGATTGTCAATGGCAGGTTCAATATGTTCGGGTTTTATTTTGGAAAACTGCGGCAGTGTGGTGTTTTCGAGTAAAGGGTTATTCATGGTTTAGGCTAGGAATGGATTTAAATTATGAAATGAATTTATTATTTTTTGTTAAAAAATTGAGTGTTTTTTGCTGGCAAGGTTCAAAATGAATGGCTGGCATCTTGCAGGATTGCTGGCGACATGTCAGGCGTTATCATATTATCCCCCCGTTTGTTAAAAGCCGGAAGGGGATGAAGAAGGGGCAGCCTGAATATTGGGGGTTGCCCATAATGCGGTAATATCTGGTAAGTATTACAATATCACAGATTTCCAATTCTGGGCCGCTGTGGTGATACCCGTTTTCTGCTGCTTTGAGCATGAATTGGAGTGCCTCCGGAAACGTCCATTTATTGAGCATAATATTATCCCATACCCCCTGTAAGCTAAAAATCGTGTTATCCCGTTGTGTCACCGATGAGTTCTCATGACTTAGGCTGTGAGCAAAAATAATGACAGGAAAAGCTGCTGTATTATGAATGAGTTCGACAAGTAATGCTTCATCCGGGTTAATATTTTTGTCAATTGAAGCCTGAGTCGGGTAGATACTGGCCACCTGAATACCGGGCTCTCACTGCTGATGTGTTTTTTTGTTAAGGCTACTGTTTTACTGATATCTATGGTTTTTCAACTAAAACTGCTCACCAGCTTACCTGTGGTTGTGAGTTCACATCTGGTGATGAGTTCATGACCTTGTAGGTCAGACCGATGTTTCCAGTGCATGGTGTTGAAGGTGTTGTGTCAAGAGGTGAAAAACAGACGATGCCTGTACTGTCGATATGCCTGTTTACCCAGACTTATGATGGCGCCCGGAATTACCCCTGTATGTGTTAGTTAAGTCCTAGCCGGGTTAAGGTCTAAAGGCTCGGATGGGGTCGGGGGGAACATAGGATTTTAACGGTCTTTTTACTTGCTATGTGTCTGTGCAAAGGCCCGGTCAGGTGATCTAGCCGCTCCGGAAATGCCAGCAGGATGAGGCAGTAAGGCGCTGGAGGATGACTAAAACGTCAGTATGGGGGGAAACTAGACTGGGGGAGCCGTTTTTAGCGTTCCCGGTCTAGTTTCAACATAGTTATGCCTTGCGGTAAAAATTTGTGCCGATAATGGGTCGGCACAAAATCATGACATTAATCACGCAACAATTCATTCAGTCCTGTTTTACTACGCGTTCTTTCATCAACCTGTTTAATGATAACCGCACAGTATAAGCTATGAGTGCCGTCTTTAGAGGGGAGGTTGCCTGGTACAACCACTGAACCTGCTGGCACGCGACCATAGATGATTTCGCCTGTTAAGCGGTTGAATATTTTAGTGCTTTGACCAATGTAAACGCCCATGGAGATGACAGCACCTTCTTCAACTACAACACCTTCAACAATTTCTGAACGTGCGCCAATAAAGCAGTTATCTTCAATAATTGTCGGACTTGCTTGCAAAGGTTCTAATACACCGCCAATGCCTACGCCACCGGATAAATGCACATTTTTTCCAATTTGTGCGCAAGAACCTACAGAAGCCCAGGTGTCTACCATGGTGCCACTATCGACATAGCCACCAATATTAACAAAAGACGGCATTAAAATAGCGCCCGGTGCAATATAGGAACCGTGACGTGCGACGGCATTGGGTACCACACGAACACCGCCATTGACAAAGTCTTCAGGTGAGTGCGTTGCAAATTTTGCTTCTACTTTATCGTAATAACGCGTGTTACCGCCTTCAATGACACGATTTTCGTTAATTTTAAAGGACAGTAAAACGGCTTTCTTAAGCCATTGGTTAACCACCCATTCGCCGCTGGTTTTTTCTGCTACACGCGCGGTACCTGCATCGAGCATATTGATAGCTTGCTCAACAGCTGAACGAACATCCGCTGAAACGGTTGCGGGAGAAATTTCAGCTCGGTTTTCAAAAGCTTCGTTAATAATGTTTTCTAAGTTTGACATAAGTTTTAATTTTAAGGGTGAATGAAATTGTTAATTCGGTTGGCCGTTGCGATAGCTTCATCGATGCAAGCAAGCAAGGTCATTCTGGCATGCTTTTTTTCGGCTAAATACCGTGGGCATGAGCAATAAATAACTTCCAACGCATATTGTAATATCTTTTTGGTGAAATTTGGGGCTGCATTAAGCAAACTATTATTTAATACAGCGAGGTCTCTTATGGATAGACCGGGCCTGTTTATAAAATCCCATCGCTATGGGCATATGTGCAGTTAATTGCTTAATACGCGTACTGTGTGAAGGGTGAGTCGAGAGGAATTCGGCGGGCTGCTGATGCTGACTTGCCTGATCCATTTTTTGCCACAAGTTAATGCTTTGTCTAGGGTCGAAGCCGGCTTGTGCCATAAAATCAAGGGCCATGAGATCTGCTTCACTTTCATGCATTCTACTAAAAGGCAAAATAATACCGTATTGCGCACCGATGCCTAAGGAACTGATAGCAAGTTTGCCTAATGTTGAAGTAGGATTGCTTACAGCTGCAATTAAAGAGATAGTTTGATTGACCGCTGTTGTTTGAGACAGGCGTTCATTACTATGCCGGGCAAGTACGTGGCCCACCTCATGCGCAATAACTGTTGCCAGCTGATCCTGATTGTCCACGAGTTTGATGAGACCTGTATGCACCCCGATTTTATTCCCAGGTAAGGCAAAAGCATTGAGTGAGTCGTCTGCAAATACCACGACTTCCCAGTTTCCAACAGTTTCTGCAGTGATTGCTTGCGCAATACAGTGAACAAAATGATTGTATCGGCTGTTTTTACTTTGTTGCTGTGCTGTCTTTATATTGTTAAATGCCTGTATGCCCATGGCGTTTAACTGGGAATCAGGCAGATAAATAAATTGAGACCTACCTGTTGGACTGGTAGCACACGCTGTCAATAACAAACAAAGGAGTCCGATAAATACTTTATTCAACATAAAAAGGAGAACTGGCTTAAATGACTATTTTAACGTAACTTCGCTGTTATTTAAACATTCCCGGGATGAGCGGGTATGATTAAACGTGAATTCAGGAGTGGATAACATGCAAACCTTGGGGTTTGCTCTGTAATAGTTAAAGAGGGGGCAAGGCTTTTTGCTAACATGATCAAGCATGCTTTGCGATGCTAGTATAACATTGCTCAATTGTTAGCATGAAATGCATATATAATTGCTGTCAGCCCCGGACGAGAGGATAGTCTGCAGAAAGCGCGGGGGGATTTACCCACCCGATGTGGGTGGGTAGTGTGCGAGGCTAGCTAAAATTTTCCCGAAAGCTGTCTTATGACGCAGGGTAAAAACAGGCACCCGTTATTTTGCCAGGGCCTTGGTTATGAATAGCGCAGCCCCGGGTTTACCCGCTGCAATGCGCATTTTTTAATTTGTGTTTGGAGTTTAAATATATAATTATCATCTGTCTGGATGCCTTCACTTTTAATTGCATCCGTTTCAGAGCTTTGATAAATCAACAAACTGTAGCGATACAAAATCGCGGTGAATAATTTTTTTAGCCATCATCAGCTCATTGTTTTATCGGTTATAACTGGCCCTAGATTGATTTGTAGCCTTGTCAGAGGGGCATGGACGATTTTTTGATCGGTTTTTATCACATACGGAGTTTAGGAAATGAATCTCGAGAAAGTCGTTTTTGGTTTTTTTGTTGTACTTGCATTAACATTGAATTTTGGATTTTTTTTAGGTGATATGGAGAATCCGGCACATCACAATGTTATGGAGTTATTTGCCGTTATTTTCGTTAACCTAGTAGTGACAGTGCTGAAACTAGGTGATCGGTCACAAATCGGAGCTGTTTTGTTAGCCACCAGTCTAGTGGCTGATTTGCAGTTGATAGGGGCGGCAATAATCTGGACTTTTGCTGTACATATCACGGAAACCGGACTGACACCGGATGTGATGTCCAGTATTGTCTCTTTGTCGGGCGGTGCTTTATTGGCTAATGTCATTTCTGCCGTTATTTTAGTGTCCGAGACACTGATTAACCGCCTGTAATGAAGACTACCTGATGAGAAGTTAATTATGGCAGCACCAGTTGATTTAAGTCGTGTTCTTTTCATCGTTATGCGGGAAATGCGCGGGCCATTGATTGCATTGATTTGTGTTTATTCCCTCTCAATTTTGGGGATGGTTTTTATACCGGGTCTTGAGCTTGACGGTGAAGTGCAATTCATGAGTATTTTTCATGCATTTTACTTTATGACCTATACCGCAACCACCACCGGTTTTGGTGAAATCCCCATGGAATTTAGTAATGCCCAGCGTTTTTGGGCGATTCTGTGTTTGTATTTGAGTGTGCTGACCTGGTTATATGCCATCAGCTCCATTGTTATTTTGCTGCAAAATCCCTTTTTACTCTCTGCTTTTTCTGAATGGCGGTTTTCACGCAGAGTGCAACGATTAAAAGACCCCTTTGTTATTATTTGTGGTTTTGGCGATACCGGTAGCGTGCTAACGCGAGGGTTGAGTGATAATGGTTTGCCGGCGGTTATTATTGATAGCAGTTTACAGCGAATTAAAGCGGTCAGGTTACGTGATTATTCGGTAGCCATGCCTGCATTTTGTGGGGATGCCTGTGTTCCTAAACACCTGTTGGAAGCAGGTCTGCAGCGTTCAAACTGTAGAGCAATCATTGCCATTACGAATAGCGAAGAAGTTAATTTAAAGATTTCAGTTCTGGCACGTGTGTTAAACCCCAATGTAGCCATTATTAGTATGTCTAAAGTCGCAGTGTTTGAAGAAACGTTATCTACACTGGGTGGGGAAGTGCATGTGGTGGATCCCTTTAAAACCTATGCAAGAGTGTTGGCCTCAATGATACGTAATCCAGGATTTTATTCTTTTAATAACTGGTTAGTCAGGGATAAATCTGCCACTCTGGAACGTTATATTACCCCACCGAGGGGCACCTGGGTTATTTGCGGCTATGGGCGAATGGGACAGGAAGTGAACGAGGTTTTATGCGAGTATGGTATTAAAACGTCCGTTATAGATCCTAATGATACGTTAGATACAGAAGGTGTTGAACGTTATGTTATGGGTAGGACAACCACCAATACTTTGGCTCAAGCAGGTATTAAGGATGCTGTTGGCCTTATTTCCGGAACCGACAATGATGGCCATAATTTAGGTATTTTGTTAAATGCACGTCGGCTAAATCAACATTTATTTACTATTGTCCGGCAAAACGGACATGATAATGAGATCGCTTTTCGGGCAATAGAGGTCGATTTGATTATGCAGCCTACTCTGGTGGCTGCAAGAAAAATATTGTTTATTTTGATTGCTCCTTTATTAAAGTCATTTTTTAAATATTTACTTGCCAGTAAACCCGGGCGAGAAGAAGAAATGGAGGTGGTTATCCGGGAGCTGTCTGAGAAAGTCGGGAATCAGAGCCCTCATCTGGTGACGGTGTATTTTACCTGGGAAAAAAGTGGAGCAGTGATGTCCGTACTGGATCGCGGTGAGACAGTCTTGTTAGGTGATTTGATCAGGGATCCACGAGCCCGGGACCAGAGGCTGGATTTGGTGGTGCTGGTTATAAAAACAGGAGATAAGGAAACCATTTTGCCTGCCAATAATTATCAAATCAAAGAACATGATCAGCTTTTGTTTTGCGGCACTGCATTAGCACACCGTTTGTTTAATGCGACCATTAATAGTGAGTATAAGTTACATTATGTGCAGAGCGGTGTGTATATTCCGAGAAGTTATCTGGTGAAATGGATCATACGGAAAGGATTTATAAAAATTTAAGGCCAGGAGCAAGCCAGAATGACTGAAAGGTAGAATGCGCTTTGCTATTCCAGCTTTCAGTCATTGGCTTTTAATGCCTAAGCGGCCATATGTTTTTTGAGTTCTTTAGGCATAGAGAACACGACTTTTTCTTCAATGCCCTGAATCTCAATTGCTGAGGTTCCTCCCCATAATTTGAGCTGATCTATAACGGCTTGTACGAGTACTTCAGGGGCAGAGGCACCTGCAGTCACACCGACCACATTCACTTGATCGAACCAGGATTGATTCATATCAGCCGCGGTATCAATTAAAAAGGCTGTTTTGCCTAATTGCTCAGCAATTTCACGTAAACGGTTTGAATTGGAGCTATTGGGTGAACCAACAACCAGGATAACATCGGCCGTTTCTGCGAGGTCATGCACAGCATCCTGACGATTTTGCGTGGCATAACAAATATCATCCTTTTTTTGCTCCTGAATATAAGGGAAAAACTCATGTAAAGCATCAACCATGATTTTGGTATCTGTCATCGACAAGGTGGTTTGGGTGACATAGGCCAAATCTTTTGGATTATTTACTTTCAGTTTTTTAACATCTTCAGGGGTTTCTAGCAGATACATACCTCCGCTGCTGTTAGCCAGTTTTTCATACTGCCCCATGGTGCCTTCCACTTCAGGGTGTCCGGCATGACCTATAAGCATCACTTCACGGCCTGCTTTAGCATGTTTGGCAACTTGCATATGTACCTTGGTCACCAGAGGACAGGTGGCATCAAAGACGGTTAAATTACGCTCTTTAGATTCTTTTTGCACCTGTTTAGATACCCCGTGTGCACTAAAAATCAAATAAGAACCTTCGGGAACTTCACTGACATCTTCTATAAAAATAGCACCTTTTCTTCTGAGTCCCTCTACAACTGTTCGGTTGTGGACTACTTCATGACGGACATAAATAGGGGCGCCAAAGGTTTCTATGGCCTGGTCTACAATTTCTATAGCGCGGTCAACGCCAGCACAAAACCCACGTGGGTTAGCCAGTTTTATCTGCATATCTTGACTTCTTTACTTGATGAATGTAAGGGTATTTTAACTTATGTTTGTCTTTTTGTTGATATTTATTCTCAGTAGCTAGGATATTTTTAAATTATTCGCTGTCAGTTCGGGGTGGGGCAGGGGTGCGCGTCTGTAACTACAGGCAAATGTGTTAAAACTACGCGATAATTTGCCGATGCCCCTAAAACCGCTTGAGCTGAATACACCAGTGATAAATATCTTCATGATAAGACAATAAAACAGGAATGATGAGCAATACTAAAATTGTTGAGAACATCAGACCAAACGCGATGGCGGCTGCCATAGGAATCAGGAATTGTGCTTGTAAGGAGGTTTCAAATAACAGCGGTGCCAGTCCCGCTATAGTGGTCAATGAAGTGAGTATCACCGCTCTTAAGCGTTGGCAGGCAGCCTCCACTAATGCTAGTTTGATGGCCATGCCACGGTCGATGGCTTTTTGGTAAAAGCTGAGCAGGATAATAGAATCGTTGATGACAATGCCGGATAAACCAAAAAAACCAAATAAAGATAAGATGGTCAGGTCTATACCGAGCAATAAATGACCAAACAAGGCACCAATCAAGCCAAATGGAATGGCGGCCATGACTACTAAAGGCCAGCCGTAGGAAGCGAAAACCCAGGCTAAAACCAGATAAATAAGCGTTAACCCGATGATTAATCCATATCGCATATCTGCCAGTGTTTCGCTCTGGTCGGCTGATCGTCCTTGCAATGAATAAGTGATCGCGTATGTCGAGGCAAGTTCTACTAAGGTGCTTTTTTCTAAAGTGCTTAATATGCTATTGGCATTATTTATTTTCGGGTCAACTTCGGCTGATATTTCAATCGCTAATTCGCCCTCTGCATGACGCAAAACTTCAAAGCCACGTTTGGATGACCATTCAACCACACTGCTCAACGGCACTGTTTGTCCAGAATCCAGAACAATTTCAAGGTGATCAAGGGCGCTGAGGTTTTGTCTTTCATTTTCTGGCAGGGTGACTCTGACTTCGACTTCATTAATGCCATCTTGAAATAGCTGGATTAATTTGCCATCGAAAGCGGTACGCAGTTGTTGTCCCAGTGTGGCCGTGGTTAACCCTAATGCTTCGCCCCGGGCATTCAGTTTATAGATGAGCTGGTTTCGGCCATAGGGCATATCATCTTCAATATTACTGACGCCGGGGATTTCTTTAATGGTTGCAGCGAAGTCAATGGCAGCCAGTTTTAGTTGATGGGCGTTGTGTCCAGTCAAACGGACGGATAAATCTTTGCCCGGCGGCCCGATAATACGGGTAGTGATGGTTAAAGTGTCCAGTCCGGCGGGGTGTTGAATACGTTGTTTCCATGTGCTGATAAAGTCATTATTTCTGATGTTTCGATCGTCAGAGGCTTGTAGCTCCACAGTGATTGAGCCCAGGTGGTCACCAGAGTTAGCGGCTCTACCTTTGTTGGAAATCCCCCTGCCATGGCTATTAAAGTGGGTTAAAACCAGCGTTTGGGATGACAGCTCATGATCTGTTGCAAGCAATGTGTCTTGCATATGTTGCAGAAATTGATCAACCTGGGTTTTAGGGGTGCCAGGAACAAAA
>Ga0310122_10001876_pt1 | contig 13432 bp, 10 predicted proteins | sample CB6_Bottom_1051__FD_203503 | JGI IMG/M metagenome (GOLD analysis project Ga0310122, IMG submission 203503) | Marine microbial communities from Western Arctic Ocean, Canada - CB6_Bottom_1051 | ecosystem: Environmental > Aquatic > Marine > Oceanic | place: Canada: Western Arctic Ocean | collected...
CTCGCCTTGGGGCCTTTCTCGACCCCGTTTTTGACGCCGTAGAGATAGCGGCTGAACCAGCGGTTCATCATCTCCATCGGCGGCTGGCCGCCGTGCCCACCCTGGTGGTAGTAAATCTGCGCAGGAAGGCCCTTGGCGCGAACCGCCTCGTAGATGCGCCAGCTATGCTCCGGCATCACATTCCAGTCATTGAAGCCATGAGCCATCAACATCGCGGCTCGCATCGGTTCGAGGTCGTTGATGTAATCACGACCGGCCCAGAACTCGTTGTAATCGCCGGTGACACGGTCGAAGCCTTCCATCATCTCCTGGTCTCGCACATTGCAATCGCAGAACTCGCGGCGTTCCGGATAGCCACTATTGATCCAGTCGTACAGAACATCGATGTCCTCACCCATATAGCCCCCCGGATGTCGGATGAGACCGTGGGATCGGTAATAGTGGTAATAGGAGGTGTTGGGTGCGATGGGGATGATCACTTCCAGCCCCTCGACACCGGTGGTGGCGGCAGCGAGTGGGATCGTGCCGTCGTAAGAGGTCCCGGTCATTCCCACCCTTCCCGTACACCAGGACGCGACCACTTGCTCGTCACCATCGGGAGTCGTGTAGCCGTTGGCGCGCCCGTTGAGCCAGTCGATGACGGCCTTGGGTCCCAGCGACTCGTTGTCGCCACCGACCGTCGGGCAGCCTTGCGAAAGACCGGTACCCGGAGACGCCGAATGCACCACGGCGAAGCCCCGCGGCACCCAGCGCTTGATCTGACGCTCGGACATCAGTGGCCGCTTGCTCTGATGTTCCATCCGTGGCGGAGTTTCGTGCATCGGTGGCTTCGCGCCCACTTCATGGCGTGGGTCCCAGAAGTACTTCTTGTCGTTCGAGCCGGTTCCAGAGAAGTAAGGGCTGGACTCGTAGATCACCGGGACTTTGAGGCCCTCCGTCTCGGTCTGGCGCTGTCTCGTGACGTCGACGTGCATGCGGTCGAGTTTGCCATCGCCATCGGTGTCGAACGTGGTCTCCACCCATAGATCGTGCTGGATCCACTGTTCCGAGTCCTTGAAGGCGTCAACGACCTGGGCCTGGCCATCGGCGAAAACCGCTCGAGCGGGCTTCGACTGTTGCGCCCCGGTCGTTGGCTCCGGCTTATCTTCGCAGTGCGCTGCGGTGGGTTGGAATCCGAGCAGTGCGAGAATGTAGAGAGATGCAAATGCCTTGTTGCAAAACGAATCCATGTTGCTGACTCCCTGATCATCGACCTTCGGTAATCGTCACTCACGATTGCTGTTTTTGCGATGATCTTCTACAAGATCCTGAGCCCTGTACTCGGTTGGTGAACCGGATCCGGGTTGTCCTGGTGCTCCCTGGTCTCCGAACTTGCCCCTTACCGGTCTACTACCCCATCTCCGAGGGCACGAAAGGCTCCGAAGTGCCAGCCGTACTCTTGACCCTAGACACAATCCGGCTGACCATCCCGGACGGATGATTGATCGATCCCATCCAAAAAAAACCATCGCCAAAGGAGCCACAAATGTCATCGCGTCCTTTGACCCTACCACTGATTCTCGTTCTATCACTCTCCTTGCTCACATCCGACGCCGTCGAGGCTCAAAGGGGGCAGTCGGCAGCCCAACCCGGCGTTGTCGCCGGTATCGAATGGAGTGAAGACGGCAAGTACCTGACCTACACCAACCAGGGACAGCGTCATCGTTTCGAACTGGCAACCGGCGAAACAGAATCTCTCGGTTCTGCAGAAGATGAACCGCGCGCACAGAGACGTAGATCGCGTCGATCTCGCGGTGGCAGCGGCCTGACCGGAACCTATGTCGGACGCCCCACCCGCGGCCGTCAGTACACCCAGGTGGATTCCCCCAATGGACGCTGGGAGGCTCACTACGACAACTGGAATGTGGTGCTCGAGGAAAAGGAAACCGGGGAAAAGATCGCGGTCACCATCACCGGTAACGAGAATATCCACTTCGGCACTGCCAGCTGGGTCTACGGGGAAGAACTGGGACAGAACCGCGCCATGTGGTGGACTCCCGATTCCCAGAAGTTGCTGTTCTACAAGTTCGATGACACCGATGTGCAACCGTTCCATCTGGTGAGAGGTTGGTCGAAGTTCAACACCACTCACTATCCGGAGTATTACCCCAAGGCGGGGGCGAAAAATCCGGGAGCAGAACTGTTTGTGTACGACCTGGCCACTCAGGAGATCACCCGGATCGATGTCGGCGGCGGTTCCGAGGAGTACATCTACAACATTCGCACTTCCCCCGATGGCGCCGTCATGCTGGTCAACTGGACCGACCGACTGCAGCACCACCTCAAGGTGATGGCCATCGATCTCGAAACAGGAGACGGCCGCCTGGTCGTCGAGGAACAGCAGGACACCTGGCAGAGCAACAGCCCCGGCATGAGATACCTGGCCGACAACCACCGCTTCATCTGGACCACCGAGAAGAGCGGTTACACCCATTACGAGTTGCGAGATCTCGACGGGAAGTTGCACAACTCGATCACTTCGGGTGATTTCCAGTCGTCAGGTATCCAGTTCGTCGATGAGGAGAGTGGCCAGATGGGGTTCCTCGGCTACAACTCACCGAAGAATCCCTACTACATGCAGTATCACCTCGTCGACCTCGACGGTACCGATCAGCGTCGTGTGACGATCCTCGATTTCCACCACTCCAATTTCCATCTCTCCCCCGACAAGAAGTGGCTCGTCGCACAGTACGAGGAGGTCAATACCCCCCCCAGTACTGCCCTCTACAGCACCGATGGAAAACTGGTCGCAAATCTGGCCGAGGGAGATCCGTCCTCCGCCGCAAACATCGCGGAGATGTTCAAGTTTCGATCCAACGATGATCGCTTTGACATCTACGGAATCCTCTACAAACCGACCGACTTCGATCCGGAAAACCAGTACGCCGTCATCAATACCCTCTATGGCGGTCCAGGATCCAACGAAATATCAGCTCGATATGTCTCCACTCCCCGATCAGAGAACAATCGCGGCTACCTGGTGGTGAAGGTCAACAACCGCGGCACCGGCAACCGGGGCAAGGAATTTCTCGGTGCCGCCTACCTGCGTCTCGGTGACATCGACATCCAGGATCATGCCGATGCGATCCGCATGTTGCGCCAGCGACCCTACGTGGACGGTTCCCGGATCGGCATCGTTGGCTTCTCCTATGGTGGATACATGTCAGCGATGGGGATTCTCAAACATCCGGACGTGTACGCAGCTGCTGTCAATGGCTCCGGTGTCACCGATTGGCGTCACTACGACACCATCTACACCGAACGCTACATGAGCACCCCACAACTCAATCCCGATGGATACGATATCGGTCGAGCAACACGTGAAGACTACGTCGAGAATTTCAAGGAGGCGGGCGGTCAGATATTGATCCTGCACGGCATGGTCGATGACAACGTCCATCCCAATAACGCATTTCAATTGATCGATGCACTCGACAAGGCGGGCGTACCTTACGAGAGCCGCTTCTTTCCCAACAATGGACACGGCCTCGGACGCGGTGCGAGCCGAACGCAGTGGGAATTCTTCAACCGCGTATTGAAACCGGAGTTCCTGGGAAGAAAAACAAACCTCTGATCACCAAGCGAGAGCCAGTAACAGGTACCCGAACCGTTCTCACGCTTCACTCCTTCGCCCAGACGGGTACACTGGATGATGATCGGAGGAGTCGAAATGGTTGTGCGCAATCTAGCTCTGATGCTGGTGTTTTCCTCTCTTTTGCCCGGATTCCTGCAGGCAGAAGAAGTAGACCAGACGGTCGCTTGGTTCCATGGCCAGCCATCTTCTTTTGGCGGATACAGTTTCTTTGCTCCGGGCCGCTCCAGCACCACCTATCTTGTCGACGAAATCGGCCGTGTAGTCCATTCCTGGCCGAGCGCTTTCAACCCTGGCAACGCGGCATACCTGCTCGAGGGGGGAGAGATCCTCAGAGCCGCACGAATCCCCGGCAACCTGCCCATCTCTGCCGGAGGTGTGGGAGGTCGAGTCGAACGAATCGCCTGGGATGGAACGCTTTTATGGGAGTTCGAGTACTCCAGCAATCTGGTGCAACATCATCACGATGTCGAGCAACTCCCTAACGGCAACGTGTTGCTGATCGCCTGGGAGTTAAAAACCGAAGCAGAAGCGCTCGCCGCCGGCCGCGATCCATCGATGCTCAACGACAACGAACTGTGGCCCGACCACATCATCGAGATCGACCCGACCGGAAATAGTGGCGGCATCATCAGATGGGAGTGGCACGCCTGGGATCATCTCATCCAGGAACTGGACCCGACTCGCGACAATTTCGGTGTCGTCGCTGATCATCCCGAAAAGATTCACCTCAATTACGATGAGGGCAGCCCGAATGCTGACTGGTTGCACTTCAACAGCGTCGACTACAACGCCGAACTCGACCAGATCATAGTGAGTGTCCCGACCTTCGCCGAGGTCTGGATCATCGATCACAGCACCACTACCGCCGAGGCAGCCGGTAGCACCGGTGGCACCAGCGGGCGCGGCGGTGATCTTCTCTATCGATGGGGAAATCCACGTGCGTATCAGGCCGGAACCATCGCCGATCAGGTTTTCTTCTTCCAGCACGACGCCGAGTGGATATCACCCGGGCTGCCGGGAGAGGGCAATGTCATCGTCTTCAACAACGGAGTCAATCGTCCCGGCGGCAATGCATCATCCGCTGACGAGTTCATCCCACCCATCGATGCCAATGGCGATTACATCCTGACACCGGGTTTTGCCTACGGGCCCAGCGATCTGGAGTGGACCTACATGGCCCCCGATCCCGGAGATCTGTACGGCCGCATTCTCGGTGGAGTCCAGCGACTATCCAACGGCAACACCTTCATCTGCGATGGTGCTCACGGAATTTTCCTCGAGGTCACCGAAGCAGCAGAGGAAGCGTGGCGTTACGTCAACCCTGTCGGTCCAGGTGGGCCCTACAACCAGGGAGAAACTGTCCCCAGTAGCCCCAATGCATCCGACAACACCGTCTTCCGCGTCCACCGTTTCGACGCCTCGGCACCGCAACTCGCCGGTCTTGATCTGACCCCGGGAGATCCCATCGAGGGCTATCCCACCCTCGGTGATTTCGACAGCAGTGGTGCCATCTTGATGTCCGATCACGACTGCTTCAGCGCCGTCTTCACCGGTCCGTGCCCCACCGCGCCTTGCCCCGACACCATCTACGGCAGCGCCATGGCTTTCTACGGCGATTTCGACTCCGACGGTGATGTCGACTGCGACGACTGGGATACCTTCGTGTCTGTTTGGGACGGTCCCCCGACAACTCCTCCTGACCTCGCCGCCTGTAGTAGTTCCGGCGAACCGGAGTTCATCCGTGGCGATTCCAATCAGGATGGGACCATCAACATCGCCGATGTCGTGACGATCCTCGGCTACCTGTTCCAGGGGCAAGGTGCAGCGTGTTTGCTGAGCAACGATTCCAACGACGACGAATCCATCGACATCAGCGATGCGATCGCTCTGCTTTCATTGCTGTTTGGAGGTGGCACGACATTGCCACCCCCCTATCCCGACTGCGGCACTGACGGAACTCCTGGCAGTGGACTCTCGTGCGTGACACTGCCTGTCTGTCCCTGACGGAGGAGGCTCTTGGTCATCGAAAGGGAAGTAGTGGTGGTGGGTGGCGGACCGACCGGTTCCGTCGTCGCAACATTGCTGGCGCAATGGGGACGTGATGTGCTGCTCATCGCCGCAGGTGGCCAAACCGTCATGCACTTTCACTGCCATGTAATCCCACGCTACATCGGAGATATGTCAGACCCTCGCGGTGGTATTCGGCACTGCATCCCCGAGAAGGGGAACTATTGTCCTTAACAGAAACAAAACAATGAAATGATGCTTGGGCTTACTGCCCCTCGACCGCTGGCTCTTGCAGGTACAGCCACACCCAGCCGTGCACCTTCGACTTGCGGCGGTCGAACTTGGCCATCTTCTTGGCCAGCGGTCTCCACACATCATTGACCGCCTTGACCCGCGCCAATACCTCCTCTGGGATGCCACCGGGCTTGCCGACGTAGGAGTTGCGCTGGTCGTAGATCTTGTCTAGAGCGGCATTGGCTTGCTCGTAGGCCGGTGTCAGCGCCAGTTTCTCGGCTTCTTGCTCGGCGGTCAGCGGCGGTAGTGTGTAGTAGAGCCACTGTACATCCCCGACCAGCAAGTCGGCTCGGCCATCACCGTTCCAGTCGGTGACGAACACCTTGGTACGAGAACCGGGGCCATCGGGTCCATCGGTCTCCTCGCGTTCCTGCCAATCTCTCTTTTCGAGCAGGGATTGCTGGGCGCCATACTTCGGAGCGTTGTTGGTGCCCTCGTTGCGATACCAGTGCACTCCGCCGTACTCGCTGCCGAGCACCAGATCGAGTAGGCCGTCGCCGTCCCAGTCAGCATGGTGGGCGTTGGATCCCTTGACCTTTTTTCCATCGACGGTCATCAGTGGACGGGACTCACCCGTATAGGCCGGCTTGGCACGGGTGCCGACGTTTTCGAATATTTCCACACTTCCGGTGCGGGTTCCTACCACCAGATCCAGATCTTCATCCGCATCGACGTCCATCGCCTCGACCGTCACCGAGAGAGCCTTGCACTTCAGGTCTTCTCCCTTGTTGTCGAGGAGATAACGACCCTGGACAAAACCGCCATCGGCTTTTCGTTCGAACAGGTAAAGTTCACCGGTGTAGGAGCCGGAGAGAATATCGAGATCACCGTCTGCGTCGTAGTCCACAAACTGTGGACAGAAGCAGATGCATCACGTCGTCGGGATCGATGCGTACTCTCTACCGGCGCGCAGGTACTCGAAATCCTTGAAGAGAGGAGTGGCGTTGGTGCCGAGGTTGCGATAGATGCGCAGTTTGCCCTCGGCAAAATCCATATCCTTTTCGCGAAGTCGCTCGGGAAGGCGCTTCCTGGGGAAGGACCCCTTGCCGTACTCTCCCACCAGCAGATCGCGCACACCATCGCCATCGAAATCGATGATGTACGGGGCCGCATGACCGACCGTGACATCGATCGGAACACCGGCAGCTTCCAGGCGCACCGGGGGCGCCAACCGGAAATCCCCGGCGGGTGTGGCTGCCACGGTTGAACTGACCACCAGGCTGATACAGGTGATGGACACCGATACCAAGGCGAGCGTGCAGTATTTCATCGAATTCCAATCCATCGGTATCGACGATCAATAATATATGGCACGCCCGCCAGGACTCGAACCTGAAACCTTCGGATTAGAAATCCGATGCTCTATCCGGTTGAGCTACGGGCGCCCAGCAAGGATAGGTTGCCACAGACGCCGCCAGAGTGCAAAGCGACCCGCTAGTGGGCCATATGCAGGCCCCAGTCCATCACGGCTGTAGTTCGGAGCGCTGCCAGGTGCCGGAGTCGAGACGATAGAGCACCCGTTCGTGGATTCGACCCGACTGGCCCTGCCAGAACTCGAAGAGTTGCGGAACCAGTCGGTATCCCCCCCACGACTCGGGACAGTCGATGCCCTGTTCCCCTTCCAGCATCTTCTTGACCTCCGCCTCGAAGCCCTGGCGATCGAGCAGTACAGAACTTTGCCGGGAAACCGCTGCCCCCACCTGTGAGTTTCGCGGCCGTTGCGAGAAGTACTGCTCGGAGATCTCCCGTGACACCTTTTCGACGGGACCCTCGATTCGCACCTGGCGCTGAAGTCGCGGCCAGTGAAAAAGTAGCGCGGCATGTGGATTCTGTTCCAGTTCGATGGCCTTGCGCGAACCGTAGTCGGTGAAGAAGAGCCATCCGGTTGAATCAAACTTCTTGAGCAAAACCATGCGCACAGAAGGACGGCCTTGTGCATCGGCAGTCGCCAGCGCCATCCGATTGCCATCGCGTTCTCCTGATCGTGCCTCCTCGTCAAACCAGCAACGGAACTGTTCGAGAGGATCCGGATCTACACTATCACTGCAAATCGAATCGCCCGAAAACTCGTAATCCGCACGTGGGAGGTATGAATCCGCCATCTATGCATCCCTTCGCACAGATTCTAGAGGGATCCGTGACCGTGAGAAAAGAGGAAAGAAACCGCACAATCCCCCACATCTTCATCAAAACGGCTTATACTGGCTCCCAGGACCAGGGGGCGATCCCCCGGACGAACAACAGGGCCTTCAAAGTCTCGTCGGTCGATAAATCGATGCCTTCCGCTGTTGTGAGGGTGATCCCCAGTTCCAGCCTCCCCCGGGGAGGCGAACCGCGAGGAGAGCCCCGTGTCCCGCACCACTTTCACTCCGATCACTGATTTCGCCGAACTCGACCTTTCCCCTCCACTGGCCAAGGCGATCGTCAGGGCGCAATACACGACGCCACGACCGATCCAGGCCGAGACGATTGCTCCCGCTCTCGCTGGCCATGATGTGCTCGGCCTCGCCCAGACCGGAACCGGAAAAACGGCCGCATTCGCCATCCCCTGCATCGAGCATCTACTGGCGCGCAATAAGAAGGGGCCCCGGGTGCTCGTCATCGGTCCGACCCGGGAACTGGTGACCCAGATCGACGCGGAGTTCCGAAAACTGACGGCGCAGACAAAGATCCGCACGATGACCATCTACGGCGGCATTTCCGAGAAGCCACAGATCCAGAAACTCGAACGTCATCCGGATGTAGTCTGCGCCTGTCCGGGCCGCTTGCTCGATCTGCTGGGACGAGGGTTCGTCGATCTCTCGAGGATCGAAACCCTGATCCTCGACGAGGCTGATCACATGTTCGACATGGGTTTTCTCCCCGACATCCGAAGAATCATCCAGCATCTGCCCGAGAAGCGTCAGAACCTGCTGTTTGCAGCCACCATGCCAAAAGAGATCCGCAAACTCGCAACACAGATTCTCACCGATCCTTTCGTCTCCGAGATCGACCACACGATGCCGGCAAAGACCATCAAACACACCCTCTATCCGGTTCGCGAAAAGCGCAAGATCGAGATGCTACGTCACTTTCTCCGTCAGGATGATTTTGAATCCGCCATCGTGTTCACCAGAACCAAGAGACGAGCTCGCCAACTCGCGCAAAAACTAGAAAAGGATGGACATCGAGCCGTCGCACTGCAGGGCAACATGTCACAGAATCAACGCGATCGGGCGATGAATGGCTTCCGTAAGCGAAACTATGACATCCTCGTGGCCACCGATGTCGCCGCCAGAGGAATCGATGTCCTGAGCGTCTCGCACGTGATCAACCTGGATATCCCCAATGTCCCGGAAATCTACACTCACAGAATCGGACGTACTGGCCGTTCCGAGCAACAAGGCAAGGCCTATACCTTCATCACCGAGGATGACGGGGAGATGATCACTGCCATCGAGAAGATGATCGGAATGCAGCTGGAGATCCAATCGGTACCCGGATTCGAGGAGGTCTTCATCCCGAAGAAGACAGGACGAGCGCGAGGGGGCCGCCGCGGTAGCAACGCAAAAGCATCTGCGGGAGGTTCACGCCAGAGCCGCTCTGGGAGAAGAAAGCCCACATCATCGCGGACAAGAAACACCCACTCCGGAGCGAACCAGCCATCGGCCAGTTCGCCGGGACGTCGGCGTAAAAAACGCAAGAGCGCCGATGCCAGACAGAGGTCGAACTCGGGTCCATCCGCGAGCGGTTCTTCCCGGTCACACAGACGCCGCCGAAGCAGTGCTCGTCAATCCAAACAGCAATAGTGGTTCTGAAACGTTTTCAGGACCGCGAGCTCCCTGAGATCTATGGGCAGACCGCACCATAGATGGGGCAATCGAGCAAATCACCGTCCGGATCAGTCCCGCAGTCGGGAAACGGTGGCAATGGTTCGGGCCCCCCGGTGAAGAGGCTCGCCAACAGATAAATCGCATCGGCGATGTCGGCCTGTTCATCATCGTTTGTGTCGCACGCATCGGGACAGGTGACTCCCCCACCGAGGCCGAACAAAAAATTCAGCAAGATGATCGCATCGGCGATGTTGAAGAGGCCACTGGAATTACAATCCCCCCGCACGAACGGTTCATTTTGACAGACATCGAGGACACCATCCCCATCCAGATCGCCTCCAGCGGCGATATCGCAGGAATCAGGCACTCCGTTGACATCACAATCCTCGACCACTGCATCAGCGATGGCGCAACTGTCGAGTAGGCCATCCACATCGCAGTCGGGGGCACCTGCATCGAGATCACAACTGTCCAGAATCCCATTGCCATCGCAATCCAAGGCAACCCCCGCGGAAAGATCGCAACTATCGAGTGTTCCGTTGCCGTCACAATCCGAGTCGCTACCCGAGATCAGTTCGCAACTATCGAGCACTCCATCGAAATCGCAGTCGAGCGCTCCGGCATCGATGTCGCAGTTGTCCGGGATGGTGTTGCCATCGCAATCGGCCACCGTCCCTTGCGAGATCGCACAGGAATCGGGCACCGAATCGCCATCGCAATCACTTTCCAGCCCCTGGGATATCTCGCACGAATCTAGAATCCCATCCTGATCGCAATCGAGATCTTCCTGGCACAGATCGGAGATCCCGTCCTGATTGCAGTCCACTTCGCAGACATCAGGAATTCCATCTGCATTGCAATCGGGTTGTCCCGGGGCAAAGCCGCATTCATCCGGTACACCGTCCCCATCGCAATCCTGGCTGGTACCACTGGCGATGTCGTCCGAATCCGGGATGCCATTGAAATTGCAATCATCGAGTACCGTGATGGTGCCGGCATCCCAGCTCGGGGTGTACTCCAATCCATCCATCACGACGAGCAAGACCACGGGTGGGTCATGTAGCTCTGAAGTGAACAAGAGCGGGGTGTCCCCGATAGCAGCGGTCGTGAGAATCGAATAGGTGACGATGAGGATTTCCTGATTGACACCGGCAATCAGGTTGTTGATCGGAGGAGCCAGATTGAACAGGCAACCGACAACATACCCGACACCGATGGTGGGATTCGATTCGAGCATCAGGAAATCGGGAGTCGCGCCACCGAGCGTGGAGTCCTCCAGGAACTCTCCCCTTTGCATGTTCAGCACCGAGAGAACCTCAGGATCGTGAGAAACTCCGAGAGAGAATGCTTCGCACGCGAAATCGTGACTCAGGAGAACGCGCGTGACCACTGGCACTCCCGGAGCCGCGCTGGCTCCCTGGATCTCCAGATGTGATTCGGAAGACACCTGAGAAACGCCTGTACCACAGCACCAAAGCACCAGCAGCACACTGGAGAAGCTACGCATTGAATTCCTACCCGTACCCGACCGGGAAATCGGTTTCATCACCACTAATAAAAGGCCACACCCCCCTACATTCTATTGGAGCAGTTCAACGAGGCGACCGTGGTTGCGCCCAAACGGTAGAAATGTCACGAATGGGACAGTTCTATCAGGAATCGGGTTTGGTTTGCTCACCCGACAAAGACAGATCCTGCAGAGCAGTAATGCTCTGCAGGATCTGAATTCTCGATATTACAGATCTCTTTCCCGACGATCGGGGGAAACTGATCTAGTCGAGGCACTCCAGCATATCGTGAGTGAGATCGGGCCCACGTGTCAGATCCGACGGAGCTGGAAGGGGCTCTCCACCGCCGAAAAGCCTGCCGACGAGTGTCACCGGATCGGCGATATCGATGTCACCATCGTCATTCATGTCAGTGGCGTCTTCACAGGGAGCCTCACCGTTGAGAAACAGGTACTGGAGAGCGTGAACTGCATCGCTGATGTCGACCGCGCCATCCCGGTTCGAATCGCCACGGCGGAAATCAGGAAACAGGGTTGGGTGGTCGAAAGGTGGCAACTCGAGACGAACTCGCTCATCGGTCAAGGCAACGAGGAACTCGACGAGATCTGCACGTGCACCCGGCGGAAGATTGAGCGGTGGTGTCGGTGGCCCCTGTTCCGGATTCTGGAAATCACCACCGTCGTTGTAGAATTCCACCACTTCTTGCAGAGTCGTTTTACCTCCGTTGTGGAAGTAGGGAGCCCTCAGTTCGACGTTGCGCAGTGGTGGAGTCTTGAAACGACCGATGTCATTGGGATTTCCGGTCACCTCGAAACGACCCAGATCCTCGTTCTCGGGACGAACCCCGATGTCGTGGAAGATCCCGTCGCTGAGAAATGGTCCCCCGTGACACGGAAGGCAGTTGTTCAGAAATACGTTCATGCCGTTGAACTGGTCAGGACTGAGTGCTCCCTGGTCTCCTGCGATGAAGGCATCGAGCGGGGTCTGATTGGCAACCAGCGTCCGCTCGTAAGTGGCGATGGCGTAGGCAATCCTCTCACCGGTGACGTCCGGAGTCCCGAATGCCATCTGGAACAAGGACTGGTAGTCGGGGAACTGGACCAGCACATTGGCAATTTCCGCCGGCAAATCAGTGGTGTACTGCAGCGGTATCGCAGCGATCAGTCGAGCCCGTACATCATCCCAGGTCCTGGTATCGCAACCCATCTCAACAGAAGAGACGATCGGGGCGACTGCTTGCGCCTCGAGAGCTCCTCCTGCCGGAGACGGACCGTTGCCCGGAATACTCAACTGACCCGTCTCTGGATCGTCGAAAAAGGGACCGACACGACCATCCCAGAATAACTGTGGGAAAAACATCGACCCGATCGCCGACGGAGCTTTTCTGGTGGTGACCTGACGTTCCAGCTGGAAAAAAGAATCGCTGAGCAATTCTCCAGCGCAGTTCTGTCTTTGAACGCCGATGGAACCGCGCACATCATCAGCAGTCCCGAGAACACCGTCAGATCCCGGATGCCTCGAAAGCGCATCCATCGCCCGTTCGTCACTTCCTCCCGCTGCGGACGTGTGACAACTACCACAAGCGACCGAACTATCGGCCGAGAGTTGTATATCCCAGAACAGGATCTTCCCGAGTATCGCCTTTTCTGGAGTGATGGGATTTTCGGGAGTTTGTGGAACGGGTGGTAGGGCCGGAATCGGTCCATTACCCCCGGGCGGCGGTGGCGGCGGCGGTGGTGGCGGCGGCGGCCCCTGAGCCGTGAGATCGGCGGCACACACCAGCAGCAAAGAAAGGAGTAACAACGGCACCAGGCCAGCCAATAAACGAACGAACATCTGGATGCCTCTTTCCGCGCACAACGACGGGATTCCCAAGGCAGACTGAAGTCAGACCAGGAGTTGTCAGTATGCTAGATCACACCCTTGGCTCCGGAACCCCCCTATTCGAACCAGGTTGCCACAATTCTATCCTTCACCCGGCAGCGAGATCCCCTACCCTGTGGGGAAGTCCAAAGGAGCAGTGACCGGCACCTGATGCAGGATCACCTTTGGAGCCGGAAAGAGGGAAATTGTCGTCGCTCACTGGTCTGCTGCGCTATTCAACGATTCCCGCTCTGGTTGTGCTGCTGCTTCCCTTGATTCCCGCCTGCACCAGTCACGTTCCTGAGCCAGGGTCA
>Ga0310122_10001877_pt1 | contig 13429 bp, 10 predicted proteins | sample CB6_Bottom_1051__FD_203503 | JGI IMG/M metagenome (GOLD analysis project Ga0310122, IMG submission 203503) | Marine microbial communities from Western Arctic Ocean, Canada - CB6_Bottom_1051 | ecosystem: Environmental > Aquatic > Marine > Oceanic | place: Canada: Western Arctic Ocean | collected...
AGGATCGGAATTTTTCTCGCTGCAATGATGCTCATCTTTGCCATCTTCGAGATCGCTGGTAGCGGCTCGGCCCCGACAGACCAGCCAAGCCCGTATTCCGCCGGTTCCGGGGACAAGATAGCGGCGCCGGAGGCACCAGAGGGTGCAACCGGCTCCGAAATGGCAGCGGATCACCCCGAGATTTCTCGGGATGATTCAGAGCAGCTGGTGGCACCGTCTCTCTCATTGCCAGCGTGGCGCAAGCCTCTCGATGAGTTGATTGCCGCCGGCCACTCGGGTGCGGACCCCTCCGCTGCCATCTTGAGGTTGCTCAGATGCGAACCGGGGATGGGAGATCGGCTGCTGTCTTTATTGCTGGAACTGGATGGGAGTCAGGATGAACGAGATGCGCTCACCGTGGCGCTGGCGACAGCCCTCACCTTCGATCCCGAGTCACCGGAGCCGGATGGAATTTCGTGGCCGGAAGGAATGGAATCGCTCTGGCACGATCGGTCGGAAACCATCTTGTGGATGGCGCAACTGTGGATCGAGGGAGATTCGCGAGCGAAGTACTTCCAACGACTGTTGAAGATGGATGCGGTGCTGGCGCCGTGGCATTCGATTGAACTGGCCGTATTTCTGGAGAATTCGCCGGTGTGGTTGGATGAAGAGTGCCGGACACGGTTGCAGCAATTGGTCGAGCACTCTCTCTCCGGGGCGGGGCAAGACGCCGTGGCCATCGCCCGGGAATGGATCGAGGCAGGGGATCCGATGCTGCAGGGGGTTGCTCTTCGCACCATCGGCCGCTCCCTCGCATCCGAACCGAAGATGGCCAGGGAGTGGATCGAGTCGGTGCCTGCACAGGATCGGATTTCATTGCTGGAGGCGGTATTGAGCCATGTTCCAGCACATCAACTGAAGGGAATGATCGACCAGACCGCCGACTTGATGCTGCAACAGGAGTACCGCGGTGCCGCACTGCTGAAGAGTTTTTCAAGAGGAACCCAGCTCGATCTCGAGTCCATCGTCTACCAGAGGGGAGATTCCCTCCAGTCAGAGTCGTTTCGAAACCTGGTTCTCTATGCAAGCCAGGGCGGCATCGGTCGAGGCGACAGGATCCCTGCACACTGGTCTCATGCACTTCAGAACATCGCCCAGACTGACCCATCTCGATCGGTACGTTGTACGGCACTGCGGATCTGTGCTCTGTCGTGGCCATCGGGAGATCTGAGTGGATTCGAACAGTTGATCCGACGTAGCGATGTGGACCCACGTACCGCAGAGATTGCTCATGCGCTTCTGATCGCGCGGGAATCGACTCGCTGGAGTCTCAATGATTGACGGGTGATGACTCGAGGCGGAGTCCGCAGTCGGGCTGGCATCTCCGGCGGCGTTGCCGTCGGAGATGCCGGTCAGTCCTCAATCGCCCTCACGCCGCCGCTTGGTCACTTTGACGTAGTACAGGTCGGTCGCCACTTCGAAGCGCTCCTGGCCGAGCTCGGTCGATAGGGTCTGCCATTCGGTGGTCGGCGAGATCTGCCGCCAGGCATCTCTTTCTCCGACTCGGATCGGCATGTCGAAACCTGGCACGTCCGTCTTCCAGCGATAGGAGACGCTGTGTTTGGCGTCATCGAAGACCAGTTCGAGAAGCGGCGGTTGCGCGTGGCGCAAATACTGATCGAACACCGGTTGGAGGTCCATCCCGAATCGCTTGCTGAAGAGTTTCACGATGTCGTCGGTCTCGATGCTCTGGTACTTGAACGTGTCGTAGACCTCGCGTACCAGCGCCCACCACTTGTCATCGTCGCTCAACACGTTGCGCAGAGTGTGAAGAAACAACGCCCCCTTGAAGTACTGGTCGCCGGGAGGTCCTTGATGCTTGCCTCTCTCCGTGATGATCGGTCGCCGATTTCGAACCTTTTCCTGATAACCGTTGATGTACTTCAGGGCGTCTGCGTACCCGAACACCTTCTCGACGTACATACACTCGAGGTAGGTGGTCCACCCCTCGTGAATCCACATATCGCACACATCGGAAGCCGTAACAGCGTTGCCGAACCACTCATGACCACTTTCGTGAATGATGATGAAGTCGAACTTCATGCTCACGCCGACGCCGGTCCAGTCCTTACCGAGGTAACCGTTGGTGAATCCGTTGCCGTAGGTCACGGCTGATTGGTGCTCCATGCCCGAATACGGAACCTGCACCAGCTTGTAGCCATCCTTGACGAAGGGGTACTCGCCAAAGTAGTGCTGAAACGCCTCCATCATCGGCTTTGCCTGCGCGAATTGTTTCTTGGCCCTGTCCAGGTCCTCTGGCAAGGCGTAGTAGTCGAGGGTCAGTTCACCGAGCCGATCAGAAAAGTGCTCATAGGCTGCAACGTTGATCGAAACGTTGTAGGAGTTGATCGGATAATGCACGTGCCACTTCCAGCGCGTGTACCCGTCCCCCAGATCTTTCTTGCCCATGTACCGGCCATTGGAAACATCGGTCAGCCCGTTCGGAACCTCCACACTGATGTCCATACTCTCGACCTCGTCACGCCACTGGTCCTTGCTTGGCCACCAGTAGCTCGATCCAGGCCCTTCGCACGCCGTGTAAATCCACGGTCGCCCGGCCGGATCCTCATCGAAACTGATGCCACCAAAACGACCACCGCTTTTTGGGTATCCGGAATAATGGAAGTCGAGGCTGTATTCTTTACCCGCTTTGAATCCATCCGGATGATCGATGAACACAGCGTTGAACTCGCGTTGGTAGGGAAGTTCCTGAGAATCGAGCACGATCTTGTCGACCGAGAGTTCGCTGTTGAGATCGAGCTGGATGCGGTTGTCGTCCGACAACATCCGAAAACCAACGGTCACCTTGCCTCGTATCGATTTGGACTCGGGTGAAACACGGATGTCGAGGTGGTAATAGGTGAGATCATTGTTGGCGCGATACCGTCCGTACTCGCCACGCAACTGTCGTTTGCGCAGTTGTGGGTCCGGCTCCGGATCCTGGACCCCGGACAACGCTGCCGCCGCAGGGCCCGCAGCGACTCCCAGCACTGGAGTCGTACAGAGCATCGTCAGCGCAAGAAGGATTGAGCTCATCAGTTTCCATTCCTCGGAGGGATCACCTCAGTCGGAGACCGCAGTCGCTACAGGTTTCTTCAGATGTGGTAGCGGGAGTTCCACAGGCGGGACAGACCCCTTCGGCGGCGTTGCCCTCGGAGGTGTCTGTCGTTGATTCCCACTCCTGTGCTGCCTCCTTTTGTAATAGTGCCGCGGCATCCGGTGCATCTTCCTTCGCGACCGCGAGGATCAGTTTGGTTCCTCAGCCACCGGGATCCGCTGTGATCCGGGGAGTGATCCCTACCGATTCCAGCAACCGGGCAGTATTCCGGATCGCCTCGGTTCCTCCCTGGATGAGTGAAACCCACTCATGGTCGTGCTCGATTTCGGTCACTTGCGGGCTGCTTTCTTCTTTCCGAGTCGCTTCAGAAGCGCCAGGTTGTTGCGATCCATATCGTTCTCTTTCGGAGTCTCGAGGATCTTCGGGATTCCCCCGAAGCGAGAGTCGTTGATGATCTGCTCGAAACATTGCTGACCGATGAGACCTTCGCCGATGTGCATGTGCCTGTCGAGATGGCTACCGAGGTCACCCCTGGAGTCATTGAGGTGCAGGGCGAAGACGCGGCGGGCACCGATGACTGTGTCGAGTTGCTTCATCGTGTGGTGATATCCCTGCTCTGTGCGCAGTTCGTAGCCGGCGGCGAACATGTGGCAGGTGTCGAGGCAGGTTCCGGTCCGTTCCGGAGTATCGATCGCCTCGAGCAGGTCTCGCAACTCCTCGAAGGAACGACCCATGGTGGAGCCGCCTCCGGCGGTATTCTCGAGCAGGATCCTGGTTTTGACGTGGGGGACTCGCCGGAAGCATTCGCGCATGCCGGTCGCGATCCTCTCGATGGCTGCATCGACTCCACTGCCGACATGGGCTCCTGGATGCATCACCAGGAAATCGAGACCGAGCAACTCGGCGCGTTCGATTTCATCGCTGAAAGCGTCGATCGATTTCTGGAACAGTTCTTCTTTGGGAGAGGCGAGGTTGATCAGGTAGGAATCGTGACTGCTCACCGGGTGGGGACCCCACTGTTCCCTCTGCTCACGAAACCTCTGCGCTTCCTTCTGCTCTATCGGACGCTGGATCCAGCGGCTGGCATTCTTGGTGAAGATCTGTAGGCTCCTGAGCCCCAGTGCCTGCGCTTCTTTTACCGCCTTCCACGCTCCTCCTGAAACGGAGAGGTGGCTTCCGAGACAGAGGCGGTCCTGCTCGTCGAAGAAGGAGCGGCGCACTTTGCGCTCACCTGTGCTCGAAGTCACCATTTCAGTGCCTCAATCCGGAATCAGATCTGCCAGATGGTCGACCCAGAGATCGGGTTCGGGGGGGGAAGAGACGCCGTATCCGTGGCGGCGACCGACGGTACGAACTCCTGCCGCCGCCCCGGTCGCGAAGTCGACGGCGGAGTCGCCGATCAGAATCGCTTCTGCGGTAGAGCAGTCTGATTTCTCGAGGATGAGCCGGAGACCGGTCGGGTCCGGTTTCGGTTTTCCGACATCCTCGGGGCAAATCACGTGCGACCACTCGATCCCGGCATCGAGACGGGGCATCAGCGCATCGGTGACGCTGCGCGGTTTGTTGGTGAGGATGGCCAGTGAGATCGATCTTGCCTCTAGATACCCTAGAAGATCGAGAGCGCCCGGCAGCCAGCAGATGTCGCGGGAAGCATCGCTGGCGATTTCGATGTAGGTGGCCCTGAACTGGAGAAACAGATCATCGATCGATTCATCGGGACGCAGGATGTCGGGAAGGATTCGTTCACAAAGGATCCTGGCACCGTGACCGACAGCAGCGCGAACCTCCTCTACGGGAAGTTCCCGTGCTGCTCGGCCTCGACGGATGGTATTGACTGATTCAGCAATCTCACCGACGGAGTCGATCAGGGTGCCATCGAGATCGAAGATGACACAGGCGAGAGGATCCTGCAGGGAAACGGTCATGTCGATGCTGGGGTATCGGTGGACTTGCCGGAGTACACCTGTCGCTGAATCGCTCGATGGATCAGCGAGATCAGCACGATTCCACCCTCGATGGCGTAGAAGAGCAGCAACAACTGCAGGATGCCGCTGGTGAAACCGTAGGAGTGGAGACCGACCCCGAGCAGGTTGACTCCCCACCAGGAAAAGGCGACCACCATGCCATTCATCAAGGCGAGCAGATGCAGGCCATGATCACGGATGAAACCACCCATCCGTGCATGCAGGATCATCAACTCCGCCAGGCAGATCATCAGTGCACCATTTTCCTTCGGATCCCAGCCCCAGAAGCGACCCCAGGAGTAATTGGCCCAGATCCCGCCGAGGATGGTACCGACGAGGCTGAAGAAGAGACCAAAGCAGATGGTGCCGTACACCATCCGCGTGATGCTGCGGTAGAAATCCTTGTCGTCCTTGCGGATTCCCAGCAGTTTTCCGATGAGCCACACGTGTGCGATGGCTGCCGCCAGCAATCCTGCAGAATATCCCAGCGTGACCGAAGTCACGTGAGTCGAAAGCCAGAAGTTGGTGTCGAGAACAGCGACCAGACTCGGCATCGTGTCACCGGCAGTGATCGCTTCTTTCAACTCGTATCGCATCGACAGGAAGCAGCCAAGAGATCCCAGCAGCACCGCCATCGTCAGGGCAATCCGGCGGCGATCAAATCTTTCGATAACAAATGCAGTGGTCACACAACAGGAGGTGATGAAGAGAATCGTCTCGTAAAGGGTCGTGACCGGAGGACGTCCCTGGATGACGCAACGGATGGTGACTCCGGTGACCAGCAATACCAGTCCAACCAGACCCAGTAACCAGGTGCCCTTCCACGGTAACCTGGAGTTTGGCTTCAACCACCCGAAGCATGCAGTCACGAAAGCGAGCATGAAACAGATCAGAGCCCGATAGAAGTAGTCGATGCGGTAGAAGGAGACTTCCATCGTTATTTTTTTGTACTGACCGTGCAACTGGGCGAGCGTGGAGAGATGGTCCAGCACCTCGCTGGCCTTCTCGCCGAACAGCGCACGCTCTTGGAGCAGTTGTGGCAGCGTCTCGAGTGCAGCCAGTGCAAGAACTCTGCGATCTTGAGGCTCCTTGGCCAGCGCCGCCTGGACCACTCCACTGGCTCTGGACCAGACCACAGGCAGATTCTCCTGTGAGACCTGCACCTGCTCGGGTGGGAAGAAGGCAATGCCCCTGTCGGCGATTTGCATGTGGCGTAGAAGATCTGTTTGCAATTGTTGAAGTGCGGTGACCACCGGAGTCTGACGATCTGGTGGCAATGCCAGTAAGGTTTCGCGGTCGGCGAGCGTTTCCAACTGGTCGATCCCGGAGATGAGGGCGGAGAATCCGGTGCCTGGAGAATCGCCGAAGATCGCCTTCAGTTCCTCCACGGTATCCAGCGGGAAGGTATGACGCGCTGTTTCGAAAGAATAGAGCAGATCCTCCAGCGAGCGGACGTTCTCGGCCAGTTGAACCGTCTGACGTTCGAGCAGACTCCACTCCGATGCTTCTGGTTTGGAATCGAAAATCTGTTGTGTACTGCGAAAGAGGACGTCGACGACACCAAGAAGTTCGTTGTAGCTCCAGCGCGCACTGCGCTTGCGATCCGATGCATCAAAACCGATGCTGGTCAGCACCGCAGCGTTGGAGACCAGGATGCACTCGTAATTGCGTGCCAGATCGGGGTAGAGCATGCAGTCGAGAGCCCACTGCACTGGACCGAGTTTCTCTTCTTCAACGACCAGAGATCGCTTGCCATTGATCTTCAACATCGTGAAGCCAGCGAAGGTGCCGAATGGTTTCACCCGGCCACCATGTTGTATCGGCCAACGGGCGACCTGTTGGATGATCTCAGCGGACCATTGCGGCCTATCGGTGGAAACGGTCTCGTTGATGGGACTCTGATCAACGGGTGCAGGCACGGTGACGTCGGCCGAGGTGGGGGAATCCTGGGCCAGCAGTTCGATCGAGGTGGGGCACAGCGCCACGATCAAACCCAGAAGCAGCAGGGTTGTAGTGGCGGTCTTCATGGCGTGTTCTTTCCCGTCATTCTGGCCTGTCGTTTGGAATAATTGAGGAACTTCTGGATGAATGCGATGGCCATTCCCACCGCAATCACTATGCACGAGTAGAGGGGCCAGTAGTCGGACGGATTGCGCACCACGGCGAAGACGCTGTAGAGGTCGTCACCAACACCGGCATTCGATGGTCCCCAGCTCGACTGGAAAAGGACCAGACCCTGATCCCGCAGTGGATCGTTCATCTCGATACGAATCTGGCGATCGACTCCCTGGCTGTTTTGAGTCACATCACTGCGAAATTCCTTGGCGGTCGCGATTCCCGGGTGATCGACCTTTTCGAAATTGTCGAGGCGAATCGAGAAGGGCATCGAATGGCGAACCTTGCGAAGGACCATCGCGAAGGTGCGATCTTGCACCTGGAAGGTCCAGGGATAGTTCTGTCTTCCCCACAATAGCGCTTGTTGTGCTGTTGTGTCCTGATCAGCGGTGGGCTGCATACGTACGAGCAAACCGGGAGTATTTCTTTCGTTTTCTGCCTCCAGATCCAACTTCATCAACTCCCAGCCATCGACGGCCGGCGAATCGGGTTGCCATCTGGGGCCCGCAGGTATGGCGCGACAGTTGGTGAGTGCTCCGGTGAGTTCGAGACCAAAGGGCAATCCTCGAGGATTTCGGTCAGCGGTTCCTGGCTGGGCCGAGACCAGAGCTGTTCCATTTGTATTCTTCCAGCGGTTTTCGCCAATCCTGTACTCGACGACGGCATCCTGGCCCGTCTCGAAGACGACGAGTTCCCACTTGTGGTGGCTGATGTACTCGGATGATTGCTGGTTTTCCCACAGAGTCAGGTGTCCTTCATCGGAGGCGACCATCTTCACGAGGCCTGCGGCCATCATCACGGCGATTCCGACGTGAATGATGAAATTGCCGAAGTTTCTGCGACTGACCCTGAGTCGGATGATTCCACCAACCATCAGATTGACGGAGAAGATGATCATACACAGCAGCCCGCCGGGGAGCGGGATGGGTACGCTCCCGAGGTGGTGAATCAGGAACCACGATTCGAAGTACTTCTTCTGGACCTGATATAGACCGTGTTCGGTCTGCTCCAGGGTTCCGAAAAAAGTGAGGATCAGCAGAAATAGCATCATCAAGGCGGCCAGACCCTGAGAGCCGAAGAGACGGAGGATCCGCTCACCTGCGATCATCGCACCACCTCCAGCGAAGAGACCAGTTCCATCAATGAATCTCTACTGGCCTCTACCTCGTGCGCGGGTCCGACCAGTTTAATGAAAACAGCCCGATCAGGGAGCAGGCGGATCAGTCCGATCAGTGCCCAACTTTCTCGAGGTGGGCCACTCATGCTGGAATAGGTTCCCTCACCTTCGATGACCGTGGCATCGCCACCAAGCATCTTCTTGACGGGAAGATCGTCCAGTTGTTGGGTCGAGATCGGATCCACTCCCAGTTCCCCTAACCAGCGATTGGTGTTGGCAAGCCGGCCTCCGCCATCGCCTCGCAGCAGGGTGATCCAGCAACGCGCCTTTTCTCCACTGATGAAAGTAACCTCGCGCATAGGCCGTGGAGAATCGACTTTCCAGTCGTCAGGGACCCGCCAGCGAAGTGCACTCCCCGGAGCAGGTGATCCGGATTGTGCCGGCTCGAGCCGCACCGAGGCGGCGAATTCATCGATGACGTCCGATTGCTGTTCGATCAGTAGACGTGGGCCGGTCGCCTTGAGAAACACGGTTGTTTCACCGACCGGGAGTATGTAGACCCTCATGCGGGCATCCTCGATCGGTATTCCACTCATGCCTCCGGAGAAGACACCATCGATCTCGAATAGTACGCTCTCTGCTCCCAGCAGACGGGTTTTCGGAAGAGTTTGGAGAAGTTCGTCCGAGATGGGGTCCTGTTGCATCTGCTTACACCAGCGGTCGATGTTGGCCCGCAGGGTTCCACCGCCTGGCAACAGGGTCAGATAGCATTCAGCAACCGGGTTTCCAGCGATACGAACGTTGATACGACGCATCGAGGTGAGCGGAATTTCTGTCCATCCATCGGGCAGGTTGTAAGCCAGACGAGGTCTGTTGGAATTTTCCTCATCGGGTCGGACGGGCCGTTCTCTGCCGAATCGCTGAGCGGAAGTCGCACCCGGCAGGATCGGATGGGCTGCCTCGGCGATGATCCGGACATCATCATATTCGATTTGCTGTGATGAACTGCTGTTACATGAGCCAAGGAACATGCAGCAACTGATGATGGATGAAGAAAAGAGCATCGGAAGAAAACGTACTGGAAAAACTGGTATCTTCACCGTGGATTCATCCCGATTTTCGTCGACTCATCGATGTGCGGCCTTGTCTTGAAAATTATTCACTGATGGTTGTTAGTTTCTTTTCGATATTAGGCTTTGAATGGGCACCAGAGAGTCTGTCGACAACTTCACCGTCTTTGAAGAAGAGTAGAGTTGGTACGCTTTGGATGGCGAATTTGACCGCCAGATCGGGGGCTTTATCGATGTCGACCTTGCCAACCGTGACTCCCTTGTCGGAGAACTCATCAGCGAGTTGTTCGACGATGGGTGCGATCGTCTTACAAGGGCCACACCAGGTTGCATAGAAATCGAGCATCGCAACACCGACGGATCCGATCTCGGATTCAAAGTTATTGTCGCCGATGGTCAGTACATTGCTCGCCATGAGATCTCCCAATTCAATCGTATGACACCGGATATCCGAGGCCAGCCTGTTACCTTCAGGGGCCGGTCTCTTCTTCGTTGTTTTCTTCCTGCTTGTCAGCATCACATTCGCCGGGACTCTGGATATTCAGAGTGACGGACGGTAAAGGAAATCGCTCTCCCGGTTCCCCGTCGACGGGGCGCCATGCTTGGATGGATTCCTCCCCTGGTTGCCATGACAACCAGCCGATGCACCCGTTTACTTCTCCCAGAAACTCAACCGTGGCAGATGAGGTGTGCGCGATGGTCCCGCCCAGGGCTTGCACTTCGTCACGTAATTCCGTGAGGTGAGCAGAGAGACCTCGCAGTTCTTCCTTGAGAGCCGTCATCGATGACGACTCCTCACCCTCTCGTCCGCGCCCCGGTTTCTTGCATTGAGCCACGATCTGTTCCTTGCGCTCCATCACCTTCATGAGATCGACACCGATCCGCTTCAGGAGAGGAATGCGGGCGACGACCTCGGTCAACTCCATGATGGGAGGACTATCGGTGGAAAGGTCAGACATCGTCTTTAACTCTCGTCTCTCAATTGTCCGCCAGGACAACACCGCGGCACGATCAGAACCTCCTGGTCAGGAGCGTCTCTGTCTCTGTTCCATGGTAGTCATCTGCCTGAAGAGGTGCAACGAAGGCGAGATTTTTCACCTCTTCGATGTGATAGGCTGTGGCCAAAATACGGGCAGAATGTACTTGCAAGGCGGGAGATCAGATGGAACAGCCGATTTCTGTCGGCCGCTGGGCCGTGAGGGTCATCGAATGCGGTGGGTTGCATCTCGATGGCGGAGCAATGTTCGGATCCGTTCCCAGGGTTATCTGGGAACGATGCATCGAACCTGATGCCCAGCATCGAATCCCTCTCGCCACGCGTTTGCTTGTGCTGGAGGATTCGGAATCTGATCGCATCGTTGTTGTCGATGCGGGAGTGGGTGACAAGGAGGATTCTTCCTTTCGTGAACGTTTTGCGGTCCAGCTTCCACAAGGAGAAGATGAGCCACCGCTTCGCAGGGCAATCCGTAGCAATGGCGTGGATCCAGATCGGGTAACAGATCTGATCATCACCCATCTGCATTTCGACCATGTCGGCGGAGCCACTGTCCTGGATGAATCAGGAATTTCTTGTCCGGTTTTTCCTTCTGCGACCCACTGGGTACAGCAAGCCAACTGGGACACTGCCACGAATCCAAATCCGAGGGAAAAGGCATCTTATATCTCTCGCAACATCGAGCCCCTGGAAGGGACGCGACTGCAAAAGATTGATGGAGATGGAGAAATCCTCCCAGGAATCACCGTCGAGAGGGTGGACGGCCACACCCTCGGAATGCAGACGGTAAGAGTGGAAGGGGGAGGTCAAGTTTTGCGATATCTCACAGACCTTGCTCCGACCCGTCACCATCTAAGGGTTGCCTGGACGATGGGTTACGACATGAGCGCCATCACGGTGATCGAGGAGAAGGCGCGGATCCTGGAAGCGGCTCTCGAGGAGCAGGCAATCCTGATTCTGGAACATGATCCGGATCGAGCCACTGCAAGGATCGAGATGAAGAACGGGAAGATTTCACCCGTGACGGACTGATCGAATCGATCTGCCAGTAGAGGGCCAGTTTCAAAGACCGAGTCGAGAGGCGCCGCTGTAGCAATTGAGCCCTGCATTTCCGGCGAATCCACACAGGATCATTCCCGCTTCTCGCGCCGTTTCCACCGCAAGACTCGAGGGAGCGCCAACGGCGATCAGGGCATCGAACCCCGCGACTGCGGCTTTCTGGACCAGTTCGAAACTGGCTCTCCCACTCACGGCGCAGACGAGTCCAGTCGCAGGAAGTTGATCACGGCTAGCGAGGGAACCGACCAGTTTGTCGAGGGCATTGTGTCGACCGACATCTTCTCGCACCGTGATGACCTGGGCGCCTACAGGCCAGGCACCAGCGGCATGAACTCCTCCGGTACTCTCGAAAAGGCTCTGGGCTGCTCGCAACTGCTCTGGAAGGGTCGCCAGCCACGAAGGATCGAGATCCTGCTTTTCGGAAACCTGGGGAACCCTCGCGATGACATCTTGCATCCGTGTTCGTCCGCAGATGCCGCAAGCGCTTGTCCCGAGACCCACGCGAGTTACTGAAGAGATGTCAGGCTTCGATCCATTTCGAAGTGTAGCCGTGACGACATTGAGAGGATCTTCAACGTCCTCTTCGGTACAGTGCGAGATTCCTGCCGGTACATCTCCTGGCGACAGGAGTCCTTCAGCCACCAGAAAACCGACAGCGAGGTCGAAGTCGTCGCCGGGGGTTCGCATCGTTGTCCCGATCAGTTCGTCATGGGAGCCATCGTCATCGACCCACCGTAGACGGATCTCGAGAGGTTCCTCGACAGCGACCTCATCGAGACCACGAGGCGAGCGTCCCGGTCTGGTTCTGCGAACCGGTAGCCGCTTCGAGGGCCTATGAGTCGGTTGGACAGATTCCTGGTCGTGCTGGGCCATATCCGCAAAATCCTCCGAGGTGCCATGATTGTGCTGGCGCCCCAGAAGGATAACGGCGGAGGGCTCAGGAACCTACTGAACTCCTGGCAGCAGAGACTCTCCTTCTTCCCACACGAGACGATCGATGCCGACCGCCTGGGGAAAGAGATTCCTCAGGACGCTGGAGTTGAGGAGATCGTTATCGAAGTACCAGTTGCGCTTGGGGGGCTTGTAGACGCCCGATTTCCCCCAGCGTTCGGTAGCAACGCGACTCTCGAACAGGTTGATGAAGGCACCGTTGATGTTGGCAGCTGTGCTCCCACCCCAGCGTTCGTGGAAGCGAGGTAGGTTCTCGAGACCACCTGAGTAGTCTCCGCCGCCGTCCGGAGTACGGACATTTCCGGTGATGATGGCCATGTTGTAGGTGGTCTCGGAGGCTGAATAAAAATCGTCGTAATCATCGCCGGGTTCGCGATCATCAGCCCAGTTGTTGGAGAGAAGGTTCACGGCATCGCTGATCAACGCGGAAGTCTTCTTGTTGGTGGTATTGAAGTCACCCTGCACGTAGATCGGATTCTCACTGACAAAGAGCAGATCAGCGGGAAGTTGGGAGCCCTCGGAGAGACGGATTCCTTCGAGCCAGTTATTGGCCAGTCCTGGATCCCAGTTTGCAGGTTCCGGTACCGGAGAACGGTAGGCATAGACCTGGTGAATGTCGTTGTTGGGATTGTTGTCTGAGTTTGCAGATGTGATGTAACTCTGGAAGTCCCCATCGGAAAGATCGATCTCTGTCAGGGGAACATATGTTTCCTCCCTGGCGTCGTACATGGCGGAATTGCTCTCGCTGATGGCCCCAGAGACCTGGCTGGTGATGTCGAGTTCGACCCCGTCGATCACGTGATAGATGCGGTCGTTATGGATCACCAGATCTGCACTGGTGCGGTAGTGCCCATCGTTGGCAATCGAACCGATGTTAGGAGCATTCTGGCTCAAGACCCCGTGGCTACCGGTCTGCACCGTTCCGCCCCAGCGATCATTGGCGAAATCGACCCAGTCCTGGGGATCGGCCCAGGCCTCGAAGTCTTCATCGTTATCGAGGCTACGGAAGTCGCCATCTGCGTTCTTGATCCTGACGTAACCGCCAGTGGTGGAACCATTGTT
>Ga0310122_10001878_pt1 | contig 13414 bp, 10 predicted proteins | sample CB6_Bottom_1051__FD_203503 | JGI IMG/M metagenome (GOLD analysis project Ga0310122, IMG submission 203503) | Marine microbial communities from Western Arctic Ocean, Canada - CB6_Bottom_1051 | ecosystem: Environmental > Aquatic > Marine > Oceanic | place: Canada: Western Arctic Ocean | collected...
GCTCAACCAGTTAGGGGAACCTTTCTTGGAAGAAAGGTTCCCCTACGACTCCTCTAATTAACCGACATTATTTAGAACGCTGGGCGTTGTAGCACCGATGGAGTGATTTTCCTGTGGATTAGTTTACCTACGTCCGGGCTCCCCACAAGCTGGCCATTGTCCACCATCATGTTACCCCTTAGCATGACCGTGGTTGGCCAACCCTCAACCTCCCATCCTTCCCACGGACTGTAATCCCGCAGGTGCAGGTCCGACATACTCAGGGCCTTCTTCACCGAAGGGTCGATGATGGCGATGTCGGCGTCGCTGCCTACTGAGATTGCCCCCTTCTGCGGGTACATACCCAGCAACTTGGCGGCGTTGGTGGAGGTAGTGGCCGCAAAATGCTCCAAAGACATTCCTCGCTTGACCACCCCTTCCGTGTAATTCAGTCCCATGCGTATCTCGATGCCGATGTTTCCCCCACGAACGTCCATCACGTTTCGTCCCGCAATCTTATCCAGGTAGGTGGTGAAACTGCTGTCGGTGGCGGTGAATGTCAGGTCTTGACGCAACAAACCCTTCCACAATTCCTGGCGGTCATCCTCATATTTCAAAGACGGATAGGTGTGGTATTTCATCCCGTCGGGCTCTTTGTACTGTTCGCAGTTGAAGGACAGGGCCAGGGTCAAGACTTCTCCGTACACCGGCATACCGCGGCTGCGGGCTTCGGAAATGGCGTCCAACCCTTCTTTGGCGGTGACATGGACGAAGTAGAGACCTACCTCAGTCTGCTCCGCCAGCCTCAATACACTGCGAAACGCCAGATCCTCCACCGTCTTGGAGTGAATCATGTGGACGTTGTGCCAGTCCCAGAGACCGCGCTGCTGGGCCAATAGATAATTATACATCACCAATTCATCGTCTTCACCGTGCACCGCCAAGACGCCGCCATGCCTGGCAATCTGGCTCATAACGTCCTGCAGCCGGCCAGCGTCAATCTTGCCGATTGGAGTCAAGGAGCGGGTAACACCGTCGGAAGGGCGTATGTCGGTGGTGAAAATCTTGATGCTGGGGAAACCGGCATCCAGCAACTCTTTATAGCGGGATATGGCATCGGGGGTGTTCGAGTTGCGGTAGATGCAGTGGGTGCTGTAGTCAGTGTAGGCATTCCCTATCCACGGCGCTATAAAGTCGTGAATGCCCGCCGCCAAGTCCCCTTCGTTAGGCACCGGAGCAAAGTCTATGACGGTGGTGGTGCCGCCCCATATTGCGCCTAAAGAATGGTCGATGGGACCGGCGTTGGGTGTGTCTTCAACCATCCGTTGGGCTCCCGGTTGCACGTTGGCGGCGGCGTGGGCATGGGGTTCTATCCCGCCTGGCACCACGATTCGGCCGCTGGCGTCGATTATTTTCACCCCTTCTTCTGGCAACACTCCGGGTAATGCCACGGCAACGATTTTCTCGCCCTGCACTGCCACATCCCAATTACCCACACCTCCGGGAGTAACCACCTGTCCGCCTTTGATAATGGTGTCCAACATTTCGGCCTCCCTAACGATTATTCACCGTAGCTAAGTCATAAAGGAGCATGCCTTAAAGACAGCTTCCTCAGTCAAAGTCGTAGGATTGTAACCTATCCGGCGTTGCCGTTACTACCAACTGGGAGCTTGTACAGGCCGGAAACTTACACAGGAACGACCTTTAGCGGACACCCCTGAGCGCCAACGCCAGAGAGATGCGTCTAAGCTGATACCATGTAATCAAAGTCGAAGTCTCGACCGCACTACCAAATAGGTAAAACGAGGAAGCAATGAGCCAATCCAACGAAGGAGATGGTCGGCAGACACCGATAATCAGGGCCCAACCACGGAGCTTCTTCAAAGCACCTTTGTGCACCGACCTGGAGCAACTAGATGCCGAAGGTGCCTTCATCGGTGTGCCCTTCGACCAAGGCACCTTCGGCAGACCCGGCGCTCGGTTCGGACCTGATGGCATCAGAGACGCTCCTCGTGCTTACTCCTACTCAGATCCCTTTGGCCGAGAGACGGAAGCCGAGGGCTATTTCGATATCGACGCTGGAGACGAACTGCTGCGGGGCGTGACCATGGCCGACTGCGGCAATGTCACAATTCTGCCTTCGGAGGTTCTGGACAACTTCAACAGACTGACTCAGGTAGTTGAGAAGGTGGTGGAGAGGGGAGCATTTCCCGTGGTGGTTGGCGGCGATCATGCCATCACATTCCCTGCTGTTAGAGGGTTGAGCAAATACCAGCCGCTGAACATAGTCCACTTCGACGCACACTTGGATTATTCCCACGACTACCAAGGCGTTTTGCACACCCACGGCAGCCCGATTCGCCGCTGTCGGGAGTTGCCCTTCGTGGGCCACATCAGCTCCATCGGCATCCGCACCGCACGCCGTGCTCCCTACGAAGACTCCCAAAAAGACGGCAGCTTGATTGTAACGACCAAACTGTTTCGGGAGTTGGGGCCACAAGCTGTGGTTGACCTAGTCCCTAAAACCGAGAACCTATATATCACCTTCGACATTGACGTGATGGACCCCGTCCACGCGCCCGGTACCGGAACACCGGAGGTTGGCGGCCTTCACTACCAAGAACTGCGAGATTGCGTGGTGGCTCTGGTAGAAAGAGGAAACTTGGTGGGGTTCGACATGGTGGAAGTGGCACCGCCCTACGACTCCTCCGAGGTACCGTGCAAGTGGCGGCCAGACTAATAATAGACATATTGACGGCCCGGTTTCCTTCGCGGTAGCTGCTGTTTCGTGAGTTCCCCCCATCCTAGCCTTCCCCCTCAAGGGGGGCTTGCCCCAAAAGTCTCAGGAATTCTGTCATTCTGAGCGGAGCGAAGAATCTTTACGCCTGAACCATGAGATTCTTCGTCGCTTCACTCCTCAGAATGACAGTTTTGGGGCAAAGGCCCTCAAGGGGGAAGGGATCGGTCTATGCCTCCCTCGTTTAAGGGGAAGGGGCCAGTCCTCTCCCCCTCGAAGGGGGAGAGTTAGAGTGGGGGTGATTCCGTCAAAACAGCGGCGTGATATTGCGAGAATGCCGATCTACTGGGCTGTCGTTCCCCCGTCTATCACCAATTCCGCGCCTGTGACGAATGACGACTCGTCCGAGGCCAGATAGAGGATACCGTATGCTATGTCGTAAGCATTGCCCAATCTGCCAATGGGTATCCTTTCCAAACACCACTCCGCTCGGCCAACTTCATGACTGTAACCAGGGTCGGTCAACGGCGTATGTGCGTATCCGGGATGCACGGAGTTAACCCGGATGTTCTCCTTGGCGTATTGGACTGCCGCCGACTTGGAGAACAACCTGATGGCCCCTTTTGCCGCATGGTAGGCCGTGGAGGTTGGACTGCCGATGAGCCCATAGATGGACGAGACGTTGATAATCGACCCACCGCCAACCTTTCGCATCTCGGGTATGGCGTACTTGGTGCCCAAGAAAGTCCCCTTGGCGTGGACATCCATCTGACCGTCCCAAGTTTCCACTGTGGTTTCTTCCACAGTGGTCCTGGCGCCGGTGCCAGCATTGTTGACCAAAACGTCTAATTTCCCGTATTTGGACACGGCGGCAGCAATAACGTCAATCCAGCCTTGTTCGTTAGTGACATCCAGCGGCAGAAAGATTACGTCGCCACCTAGTTCATTGATTTGAGCAGCGGTCTTCTGACCCATCTCCTCTTTGATGTCCGTCAGCACAACCTTGGCGCCCTCTTGTGCGAACAGCCGGGCGGACGCTCCGCCAAACCCCATCAAATCCCCATCCACTCCAGCAGCCGCTCCCGTAATCAACGCAACCTTGCCTTCTAAACGCATGTGGCCCTCCTAGATATCCGATTTACACCGCAGAGTACGCAGAGGCCGCAGAGACTAAAAAATGAATTCTCCGCGCTCTTTGCGTGCTCTGCGGTAAATTTCACCGTTGCCTACAGCCCAGCCACTTTAACCAGTCGGTGAAATTCATTCTGAGTTTCTTGTGTTACTCCCGGTCCTGGAGCCCGTACCTTGGGGTAATCTATCAGTCCACGACTGTGTAGGGCGTATTTTCTGATGGCCACGCCGATGCCCTCTTGAAACTCAAAGATCATCAGAGACAGGTGCTTGTTGAAAACCCTTTCCGCTGCTGCTTGGTCGCCTTCGGCCATGTGGCGGCAGATTTCCACCAGCGCCTCAGGATAGGCAAACCCGGTCATCGCCCCGGCTGAACCCCGGGCAAGCTCTTCCAGCAAGAACACCCCTCCCAGTCCTCCGAATATGCCCATCTTGTCGCCAATCAGCTTGCGAATTGCTGAGATTTTCGGAGGTGTGGGCGGGTCCTCAAGTTTCAAGTATTGGGCTGCCGGAATATTGTCCGCCAGTCTGGCTATAAACTCCGGGGACATGTTCACCCCGGAGGTCCGTGGGTAGTCTTGGACCACGATGGGTATGCTGACGGCATCGGCTATTCTGGCATAGTGGGTAAACAAAGCGTTGTCATTTGGTTTTCCCATCACCGGAGCGGAAACCATCACCGCCGCCGCTCCCAGCTTCTCCGCCTCCAGGCTATTCTCCACCGCCGCCGCCGTGCCCGCCGCAGTTGTTCCCACCGTCACCGGGAGACCGTCGGAGTTTTCAACGACGGCCTTGACCACTAAGCTCCGTTCCCGGTCGGTCATCCGTGCCACTTCACCGGTGACTCCCAAGCAGACCACGCCCCGGCAGCCCGACTGCTTTGCTTTGTCCATCAGATTGGGGATGGAACCGGTGTCCAACGATTCATCTTCTTTAAATGGGGTTGCCAGCATCCAATGCACCCCGGAAAATCTCTCAGCCATTCACTCGCCTCCGGTGTTCGGTTATCGCGATTTTAGGAATCGTTACCCTTCGTAAACGGTCTTGCCACCCACTATAGTTCGCTCCACGGGAATGTCTTTGATGCCCATGGGGTCAACGGCAGTAGGATCCGTGCTTAGAACGACCAAGTCCGCCAACTTGCCGATCTCAATCGTGCCTTTAGTATCCTCCTCAAAGGAGGCGTACGCTCCGTTGGCGGTATAAATCTTTAAGGCCTCTTCCACCGTTATCTTCTGGTTGGGGCCCCAGAGCTTGCCGTTGCTATCGGTCCGGGTCACGCAACTCTGGATGCCCAGCAATGGCTCGAAGGGCCCGGGAGGATAGTCGGTGGAGCCGGTGGAAACTACACCACTGTCCAAAAACGAACGCTGGGCGAACATCCACTGGAGCCTTTCTTCGCCGTAGAAGGACATCTTCTCGCCGTGATGGTACACGTAGGTGCAAAACGGAGTGGCGATTACTCCCAAAGCCTTCATCCGCCGTAGCAGGCCGGGGTTGACCAAGGTGCAATGCTCTATGCGGTGTCTGGTGTTGGAGCGAGGGAAAGCCGCTTGGGCTTTCTCGTAGGCGGTGAGCACCATGTCGATGGTCAAATCTCCGTTGGCATGGATGCACACTTGAAAACCCGCCCGGTGCATGTCCATCACCTGACTTTCGGTCTCTTCGGGGGTCATGGCCAGGATGCCGTAATCGCTGCTTGACCCTTCGTAAGGCTGGGACATATAGGCCGTTCGGGCTGCGATTGCGCCGTCGGCCACCATTTTTATTCCACCCAGGCGCAACCGGTTATCCCCTAGGCCAGTGCGCACACCTGCGTCTTTTAGCGCCGGGAAGTGGAGATAGTGCATCAGAGCATATACCCGCAGGGTCAACTCGCCGCTGTCTCGCCCCTCCTGATAGGTGTCCAGTTCGTCGCCGATTACCCGGGCGTCGTGAACGCTGGTGAGGCCAACACTGGTGAGCATATCGCATATACGGTTTAGGCCCTGCCGCCTGACCGCCGGGGTGTCCTTGGGAATCAGATTGTAGCGCACCGGCTCGATGGCCCGCTCGTAAATCACACCATTCAAGTCACCCGACGACGGTTCCCGGCCCAACCGCCCCCCCAGTGGGTCCACCGTTTCCCGGTTGAAGCCAGCCAAATCCATGGCACGGGAGTTCATATAAAAGATGTGACCGGCCCGATGGGCGACCAGAATGGGATGGGTTGTGCTGACTGCGTCCAAGTCCTCTTTGGATAGGAAGCGCCGCTCCGTTGTCTTGGTGTCGTCGAACTTGAAGCCCTGCACCCACTCACCTGCCGGAGTTTTAGCGGCCTGCTCCCGCAAAGCCTGTTGGATTGCCCCGATGGAACGCAGGTCGCAGTCAGCCGCCATAACGTGGCGGATGCCGCTGTTGAGCACATGGATATGAGCATCGATGAACCCCGGCAGCACCGTTTTTCCAGAAAGATCCAGGATTTTAGTGTTGGGGCTGGACAACAAGGATATATCTTCAGTGCTTCCAACGGCCACGAATTTGCCGTCGCTCATGGCCAAGGCTTGGGCCCTGGGATTGGCCGGATCAATGGTGATTACGTTGGCATTGATGATTAGGGTATCCACCTGATTTTCTCGTCCCGCCAACTTACTTCTCCTGTCGAGTTAACTTTCTGGTGTTTCTGGGATACTTACAGGTTCTAGGTGAAACTAGATTACGAAGGAAATCCCCCTTTACAAAAGGGGGAGGACGTCGTTTTTTCAAACACAGCATCCGACAAATCGCCAACGCCAACTTTGGAACAAGTCCCCCTTTCGTAAAGGGGGACTTAGGGGGATTTTCCTTCGTCATCGGCCGCCTAGCCAACCATTGCCACAACCGCCCTACATTTCAACGCTCGATTGAGGCTAGATACTACGACATATTGACGGGCAATTCCAGCGCGTATATTATCCAGTCCAGTTTCACGCCCCACTCGATAAACAGACCAAAGGGAGGACGACCAAAGTGAAGTACGACTATATTGTTCTGGGAGCCGGCTCGGCTGGCTCCATTGTGGCCACCAGACTCAGCGAGAACCCCGATAAATCGGTTCTTCTGATTGAGGCAGGCCCGGACTATCCCGACTTCGAGCATCTGCCCGACGAAGTGAAATACGGCTTCGCCACCGGAACTGACATCATGACCAGCGACCACAACTGGCAGTTCATGGGCAAAGCCACGGAAACATCCCCACCCATGATGGTGCCTAGGGGCAAGGTGACCGGGGGCTCCAGCGCCATCAACGGCCAGGTATTCCTGCGGGGAGTACCGGAAGACTACGATTCTTGGGCCGCTATGGGCAACGACCAGTGGGGCTTCCAAAACTGCCTTCAATACCTAAGGACTATCGAGAACGACACCGATTTCGGCGGCGGGGACTTTCATAATAACGACGGTCCCATCGTCGTTCGCCGCTTCAAGCAAGAAGAGATGCTGCCCGACCAGAATGCTTTTTATCAAGCTTGCCGCGACATGGGATTTGCCGACAGCCCTGACCACAACGCCCCGGACGCCTCTGGAGTGGGCCCTTGCCCGGTAAACAACCCCAATGGCATCCGGTGGAGCACGGCCTTGGGCTACCTTAACCTGGCTCGGCACCGGTTGAACCTGACCATACGTCCCAATGCGACAGTCCAGCGCGTTGTGTTCGAGGGCAATCGCGCCACCGGCGTCATTGTCGAGAGCGGCGGAGAGACATTCACTGCCGAGGCAGACGAAATCATAATCAGTTCCGGCGCGATTGGGTCTCCTCAGATTTTGATGCTCTCGGGTGTCGGTCCCGCCGAACAACTGGGCAGATTAGGCATCCCATTGATTCACGACTCCCCCGGCGTGGGCCAAAACCTGCGAGACCATCCAATCATCTACATCACTTGGAAGACCAAGCCGGATCACCCCCTTGATGGCTTAGCGGCCAGGATGCAGATGGCCCTCCGATTCACCGCCGAGGGTTCGGAGCTGAGGAACGACATGCAGGTTCTGATGCAGTCCTTCGCCACGGAGAGAGTCGACCGTGGCGGCGACCGCATGGAGCCCTTGGGAATCCGTATGCTGGGCATCCTAGACCTGGAAACCAGTTCCGGGGAGCTTCGGCTAGCTTCGACGGACCCCAATGACCAGCCAATCTTGGAATACCACTACTTCGAAGACCCAGACGGTTTCGACCTCAAGCGTGTCCGAGAAGTGGTGCGGACTTGCGTGAAGTTGGGTGAGCACGCTGGCTTCTCCAATATCATCGAGGAGCGGGTGGAGCCCACCGATGCCGAATTAGCATCCGACGACACTCTGAACGTGTTCATTAAACGGGAAGCCACCACCGGACAGCACATCTCCTGTACCTGCAAGATGGGCCCGGACTCAGACCCCATGGCCGTTGTGGACCAATTCGGGCGGGTCAAAGGCGTCGAAGGCTTGCGTATCGCCGACGCTTCCATCATGCCCAACTGCATCCGGGCCAACACCAATGTCACAACCATGATGATTGGCGAGCGCATCGCCGACTTCATAATCAAAGGCACATAGCTAAAGGTTCATAGCTAAAGGTTCATAGCAAGAGGATTAAAATGCCCAGAACGGGCCAAGACTACCTCCACAGCATTCGGGACGGCCGGGTTATATATCTGGATGGACAGCTAATCGAGGAATCGGTTGACCACCCGGCCTTTCGGAATGCGGCACGAACAATTGCAGGATTGTACGACTTCCAATCGGCGCCCGGCAACGGAGACTTGATGACCTTCGAGTCTCCAAGCGGCGGTGGCGCCGTGAACCGCTTCTGGCAGCTACCCAAGTCATATGAGGAACTGGTGAAGCGCAGGGAGGCCATAACGGCGTGGGCTGAGCTAACCTACGGCTTCCTTGGCCGCTCTCCGGACCATGTGGGGTCTTGCTTGGCTGGAATGGTCATGGGAATCGACGTTTTCGAGAACCATAGCCCCCAAAGGGCCAGGGCGTTGCTGGACTACTACGAGTACGTTCGTGACCGTGACCTGTTCGTTACCTACGTGATTGCCAACCCCCGGTCGGACCACTCAAAGGCAGTCGGGCAGCAGGAAGAAGACCAATTCCTGATTGCCGCCATATCCGACGAAGATAGTGAGGGAATAACAATCAAGGGCGCAAAGATGCTGGGCACCAGCGCCGTCATTGCCGACGAAGTGCTGGTTGCCACAGGCCAGCCGCTGAGGGCGGGGGAGGAGATGTACGCCTTCTGCGCTGCGGTCCCCATGAACGCCAAGGGCCTGAAAATCCTGCCCCGAAAGTCCTACGAAGCGGCCGCCGTTTCCCAGTTCGATAATCCCCTTTCCACCAACCTAGACGAGAACGACGCAGTCTTGTATTTCGACGAGGTCAAGGTACCTTGGGACCGGGTATTCGTTTATAAAGACCCAGAGATGTGCCGGGCCATGTTCAACGATGCGCCCACTCACATGTTCCAGAATTACCAAGCGCAAATACGCTTGTCGGTGAAAACCCGGTTCCTGCTGGGGGTGGCCAGGAAGATTGCCGAGGTGAACGGCATATTATCCATCCCGGAGGTCTCCGGGAAGCTGGGCTACCTGGCGGCCAAGACCGGCATGATGGAAGGGATGGTCAAGGGCATGGAGGCCGGGGGCCGCTACTACGGAGAATACTTCCTGCCGGACCGTAAGCTGCTCTACTCGGCTCAGGTATTGGGCCAACAGTTCTACCCGGAACTGGTATTTATGGTTAGGGACCTCTCCGGCGCGAACTTGATAATGATGCCGCCGTCGGTGCAAGACTTCGCCAATCCGGAAACCGCCGCATTCATCGAAAAAACCCAACGCTCCCCGACGGTAGACCCCAAGGACAAGGTTAAGCTTTTCAAGCTAGCCTGGGACGCCGTGGGCTCGGAGTTCGCCTCGCGCCACGCCCAATACGAGATGTTCTATTCGGGCGGCGAGTTCGTCACCAGGGGCCGGTCCTTCAACAATTACGACTGGGACAACGTAACCGACCTAGTGGACGGCCTGCTAGGCAGCTACGATTTATAGGGCCTAGAGCGGTGCGATAGAGCCTTCTATCCATCCTGGCTCCACAACTAAAAACCCGATTGACGGGACGACTTTGAACCGCCTCTTGCCAGCGGCGCCAGGGTTGAAGAAAAACACCGGACCCCGGCGCTCTTGGTGGGCGATGTGACTGTGGCCGTAGACCACCCCGTCTATCTCGGACTGACGGTAGGCTTGCAGCACCGGGTCGTCAAACCCCTTCGGCACCTTCACCTCATGGGTCAGCAGAATTCTGCTGCCGCCCAGCACTACAACGGCCACCAGAGGGTAGTCGGAAGTCGGTCCTTCCCGGTCATTGTTGCCTCTGACCACTGTGATGGGGGCAATTTGACTAAGCTGGGCAATGATGGAGTCATCGCCGATGTCACCGGCGTGCAAGATATGGTCCACACCCTTCAGCAACTCAGGCACCCTGGGGTTCAGATAACCGTGAGTGTCGGAAACAACTCCAATCAGCATTGCTCTCCCCAATCATTGCCTTTCCCGGTGGCGGTGTATCTCCCACGATAACCAGCAACAGAACTATATGGAAGCGTAATAATCGTTAAAGCCGTTGTCAACGGCCCGGCTGTTCTTAGGCTGCTTAATCTCAATCAACAGCCACTCGATTTGGGTTAGCCTGCTGTTACAATCAGTCCCATATCCTCTGGCAGCAATCGAGGGACGAGCAATCAGACGAGTAATCAGACCATTAATCACTGGAGGCCGGAAATGAGACTAATCCAGGGAGTCAGGTTGATTGACGGCACCGGAGACTCGCCCCAATCTGACGCTGCGGTGTTGGTGAACGACCAAGGCCGCATCGAGGCTGTGGGTCCAAGGGAGAGCATCGACTCGCCTCCTGGCGCCGAGGTGATTTCGGCCACCGGCATGACCTTACTTCCTGGGCTAATTGATTGCCACGACCACTTGAGTTCCTTCACCTATGACCTGATGAGCCGGTGGAGGCTCACGGAGCCGGAAAGCCTGCGAAACCTGCGCATCGCCAAGGTGGCGGAAGAAACGCTGCTGACGGGATACACGACTATTCGCGACTGCGGATGGCTGGATGCTGGCTTTAAGATGGCGATTGAAGAAGGCCTCTACCCCGGCCCACGGCTGTTGGTGGCTACCATGCCCATGTCACCGACCCATGGCCATTCAGACCGGTCCAGTGGCTCTGGCCACAGCCAACCCGCATTCTTGGATCCCCTGCTGCCACGAGGAATTGCGGATGGGCCGGATGAAGTGAGAGCCAAGGTACGGGAATTAGTACGGGTGGGCGCAGACTTCATCAAGGTGTTCCAAACAGGATTCGGCAGGCCGCTTCACAAGTCCAAAGACATTGCCTACAGCAGGGAAGAACTGGATGCCTTGGTATCCGAGTCCCACAACCACGGCAGAAAAGTCGCCAGCCACGCCGTCGGCGGCGCCGGGTTGAGGATGTCCATCGAGGCCGGGGTCGATACCATAGAGCACGGGTCTTATCTGAATCAAGACCCGGACTTGCTCAATATGATGGCTGGTGAAGGGATATTTTTCGTTCCCACCTTCACGGTGTTCAATCTTCACCGGACGCAAGGCAATCCCACGGCCCAAGAAGAGAGCCGAGATTTCCGCCAAGGTCACGTGGAAAGCATGCAACTTGCCCTGAAGGCAGGGGTGAAGGTAGTAGCGGGCACCGACGCCGGTGGTTGGGGCCACGGCAACAATGCCGAAGAGTTGGAGTGCCTGGTGGCAGCGGGGATGACACCCATGCAGGCATTGGTGGCTGGCACCGGCTGGGCCTCGGAATGTTGCGGCTTGGAGAAGGATGTGGGTACGGTTGAGCGAGGGAAGTTTGCCGATTTGGTGTTGGTGAACGGCGACCCCCTTAGCGACATCACAGTATTACAGGATAAAAACCGCATCAAACTGGTGATGAAGGAAGGCACCATTTACTCAAATCGGCTGGGCGAAGCCTAGAGTTTCAGACAAGCCGTGTTATCACCTGAGTTGGGGCATCACCTGTTCTGTAAAGAGTTTCAGGCTTTTTAGCTGCCGCTCATGGGGGATCAGGCTGCCGAAATTGACCTCAAACATCACCTTGTCCAGTCCCAGTTCCTCTTTCAGACCGCCCAACCGGTCGAGGACTGCTCCCGGAGTGCCGTAGGCCACCTTGTCCCGCAGCCAGTCATCGTAATCCATGGCCTGGATGCGCTCGGCTTGCTCCTCCCAACCCTTGGTCCCGTCACTATGGTGAGCATACTCAGCCACCCTGTTGCTCAGCCGCTCTTTGGAGAATAACGCGCTCTCCCTGGGCTCGGAGTAGGCCTGCTCCTTAGTTTCGGAAACGTAGATCGGTACCCTTAAGCCAACTTTTGCCTCCCCCTCGTGGCCGATTGCTTCCCACTCTTGGCGGTATTCCTGGATATAAGGCTTCAACTCGGACAGGGAGAACACCCTTGAAGGGTTGATGAGAATGGGGTAGCCCATGCGTCCCATGAGCGGGAAAGTGTCCGCAGATGTGACGCCCACGTGTATGGGAGGGTAGGGGTTTTGGTAGGGTTTGGGTGTGACTTCCAGTTCGTTGTAGCTGTAATACTCTCCTTGGAAAGAGAATTTCTCGGAAGTCCAGGCTTTCAGAATTACCTCTAGTGCCTCATCAAAACGCTGACGGCTCTCAGAAAAGGGGACTCGGAATCCTTCGTGGACGTTGGGGAAAGTCCCTCGGCCAATTCCAAATTCCACCCGGCCGTCGCTGATGTGGTCCAGCGTGGCAATATCTTCGGCAATCCGTATTGGGTCGCCCAAGGGCAATAGCAAGACCGCCATTCCGATGCGCATCCTCTTGGTCCGTGCGGAAATGGCGCTGGAAACGGTCACGGGGGAAGCGAGAACACGACCGGGGTTGAAGTGGTATTCGGCCAGCCAAACCGAGTCCACACCCTGTTCTTCAGCCTTGTCCACCAAGTCAAAGGCGTCTCTAAACGCATCGTGTTCCGAGCCGCCCTCAGCCCGTGGAAACTCTAGGAATAATCCAAAATCCACTGTCCCTCCTTGCGGCTCCCTCAAACCGTGTGTGAGAGTTTTAACTGGCGCTTGCCTTTACTCCGCTAGCTGTTTGCAATCTGTTAATAAGAGCTACCTTGCAGACCTCAATGCCAAGCAAATGTGTGCGTAAACTTGATTATTGTATGTACCATCATATCAGTTAGGCAAGCATAATAATCAAGAGATTTCCTGATCCATCCCAAAGCGCTAGCTCGGCTTGAATCCCGAAGTTCATCCATACGGGTGACTAAAGTTCACCCCAAAGGGGGATTCCTCCGACCACCTGCGGAGTTATCGTTATGTTAGGTAAATCGTTGGAGCCTCGTTAAAACTTTAGCAGGGGGGAATGTCATGAGTAGTTCAATCTTGGCGTACCCGAAACCAGAACTGATTCACTACATCGACACCATCAGGGACTATGCGAAAAGGATGTTAACGGAAGGAGAGGTCCTCGAAGCCGATGAGGCTGCCAATCAAATGGCCTACATGCGAGATTTCC
>Ga0310122_10001882_pt1 | contig 13406 bp, 8 predicted proteins | sample CB6_Bottom_1051__FD_203503 | JGI IMG/M metagenome (GOLD analysis project Ga0310122, IMG submission 203503) | Marine microbial communities from Western Arctic Ocean, Canada - CB6_Bottom_1051 | ecosystem: Environmental > Aquatic > Marine > Oceanic | place: Canada: Western Arctic Ocean | collected...
ACGTCGAACCTGCAGTGATCCACATCCGCGCCTATCTGCGAAGCGGTCGTCGTCGGGGCCGCTGAAGATGCGGCTCCAGGCGCCCGGCGTGCACACCCAGCCGGCCATGGCCCTGGCGTTCAACTGGCCCCGGGGATGGGGTTCGTCGAGGCGGAACCCAAAAGTGAACTCGCCGCGGGCGTGGTCCCAGGTCGGCTCGTGGACCTCATCGAAGACCTGCCAGAGGCGGTCCCGCACCGGTCCGTCGTCGAATTCGCCGGTCTGCAACGCGAGGAGCGAGGCGAATCCGGGATCGTCGAGTCCTGCCGGATCGCTGTCGCCGTCGAGGTCGGTGATCGCGACGGCCAGTTCCCAGGCCGCCCGGGCGACGTCGGGCCGCTGGGGGGCGAGGTACCAGACGGGGGCGATGAGCCCCATCGGGCTGGAGACGTGCTCGTTGACCACCGGGTCGTAGTAGAGGTCCATGGCGACGGGTCGGCCGTCCTGCCAGGTGACGTAGTGCTCGGTGGCGTGGTCCCACCAGGGGTCGAAGACGCTGTGGTGGTCGGTGCCCAGGAGCCTGTCGTGGAGCCTCAGACCGAGGCCGGCGCCGCTCAGTCAATAGGGCCAGATCTTGGTGTTCTCGCAGTGCACCCCGATGGGATGCCGCCGCCACTGGTCGGCGAGGTGTGTGGCGACCGCCGAGTGGGTCCAGGTGAACGTGTGGGCACCGTCCCGGATCATCTCGAAAGGGTGGTTCCAACGGTCGTCGCCGGTCACGTGGCGGTGGAGTCCGAGCAGCAGGGCGAAGAAGCCCTTGAAGAAGAGCATGCCGTCCGCGGCGATGGGGTCCATCTGCACCCCGTACGGCTCGATGCCGTTGGCCGTCCAGCCGGGTACGTCGTAGTCGCCCCACAGGTCGGTGGGGACGAGGGGCCGCCACTTCTCCGGGTATTGGGCCCGGTCCGGGTCTGGTCCGAACTGGGTCAGCCAGTCGGATGCGGCCCACCAGGAAGTGTGGCCGGGCCACGAGTTCGTCGAGCACCTCGGCGTAGACCTCGCGCCAGGCGGGGGTCCGGTCGGCCATCAGCGCCACGGCGTAGCTGGAGTCGACGAGGTCGAAGCGATGCCACGAGAGCATGGGCGCCCCGGTGAGGTCGTCCCAGTGGGAGTGGGGTCGCCCGTCGCGGTCCCAGTCGTCTGGGGTCGTGGCCTTCCGGTGGAGGTAGCGGAGCCAGCCGAGCGATCGGTCGTCGAGGGGAGTGGGGCGGTCGTGGTCGGTCATTGTCTGCCTTCGGAGGACTCGGTGGCGTCGAACAGGAGGCTGCAGCAGGTGAGGGCGCCTTCGGCCTTGGCCAACTCCGAGGCCTCGACAAGTTGCACCTTGAAGCCGACGGCTGCGAGGCGCTCGCCGGTCCGGGGGAAGGCGGCTGCGACGAGGACCGTGTCGCCGATGCGGACGACGTTGGCGGCGGTGGGCTCCGTCGGATCGACCTGGATGCAGGCGTGGTCGGGAAAGGTGCCGGCGTCGACCCATTCGGGGTTGATGAGCAGCGTGTCGTCCGAGACGGTCGTGACCGCCGACTTGAAGTGGAGGCAGCCGCGGAATCCGGCCTCGGACACCTGGTAGCCGTGGTCGGCGACGATCGCCCGCAACTGATCCACTGCCTCGGCGTTGCTGCGGGTGGAGAGACCGACGTGGATGTTCCGTTCGACCACCATCACGTCGCCGCCGTCGAGGATCCCGGGCGCCTTGATGTGGGCCAGTCGACGATGTGGTTCGAGCGCCCGTTCGATCGAAGGTCGTTCGCCGCGCCGGGACCGGACACCCGGCCTCGTGATGACCGCGACCTCGTCGAGCACGAGCGCAATGTCCTCGACGAACACCGAATCGGGGAAGTCCGGTTCCTCGTCGAGGTGTTCGACCCGACACCCGAGGTCTGCCAGCACCCGTTCGTAGAGGGCGTGCTGGGCCCTTGCGACATCGATATCGATCGCTTTGCGCTCGAGGTGCGTCAACTCGCAGTGCCCGATGTTGGAACTGACACCCCGGGTTACTGCGACAAGCATCCGGTGGACCGTAATGCCCACACCGTCAACCGGACCATCCGACCTTGGGGGCCCTGTCTCGGTTGGTGCAGCACGACCGCGGGACCTAGGTTCGCTGTGCAGGGTCGAACCCTTGGGAGGAACGGAGTGGCGCAGGTTCGGGCGAACGGAATCGATGTTGAGGTCGAGGCCTTCGGGGACCCCCGGGACCCGACGATCCTGCTCATCATGGGCATCAGTTTCCAGTTGGTCCACTGGCCGGACGGGTTCGTCGAGCAACTGGTCGGTCGGGGCTTTCACGTGGTCCGCTTCGACAACCGCGACGTCGGCCTGTCCACGTGGTTCGACGACGAGCCCCGGCCGAAGCCGGCGTTGGTCATCCTGAAGTCGATGTTGGGGCTGCGGCCCAGATCGGGCTACACGCTGCGCGATATGTCGGACGACGCCGTCGGGGTGCTCGATGCGCTCGGGATCGACTCGGCCCACGTCGTGGGGGTGTCGATGGGCGGCATGATCGGCCAGCGCATGGCAATCGACCACCCGGAACGCGTCCGTTCGCTGTGCTCGATCATGTCGAGCACAGCGTTCCCCAAGTCGAAGTTCCGGCTCATCATGAAGTTGGTGAAACTGGGCTCGGATGCAGAGTCCCGGGAGGAACGGATCGACAACACCATGGCCACCTTCCGGCTGCTCGCCGGAAACGGCTTCGCCTTCGATGAGAAGTACCTGGGTGGGGTCGCGGTCACGGCCGTCGACCGGGCGTGGCATCCCGCCGGAGCGGACCGTCAAAGTACAGGGATCGTGGCTGACGGCGACCGCCGAGCGGCCCTGGCCGAACTGGATGTCCCGACGACCGTGGTCCACGGAACCGACGACCGACTGATCCTGCCGAAGTGCGGTCAGCGGACCGCCGATGCCGTGCAGGGGGCGGAGATGGTCTGGATCGATGGCATGGGCCACGAATGGCCCGAGGGGGCGTGGCCGGCGATCCTTGACGCCATCACCGACCTGGTTGAGCGAGCCGGCCCCTGAGGGGCGGCCGGACGGACGGCAGCCCGAATCCGGAACCGAAAAGTGTTGCGGTCCTTGGCGAAGGAACCCATTTCCGACAATGGGAGGTGGCTAGCCTCGGAACCGGTCCGACTGGGCTCGTACCCACTGCTGTCTACGTAAGGGCTCGATGTGCGCCTGCTTGTACTACAACACATCGATTGCGAACACCCGGCACAGTTGCGGCACTTTCTCGAACGCGATGGTGTCGACTGGACTGCTGTCGAACTCGACGAGGGCGAGCCGATCCCACCACTCGAAGGGTTCGACGCAATGTGGGTGATGGGCGGGCCGATGGACGTGTGGGACGTGGACGAGCACCCGTGGCTACTCGAGGAGAAAGCGGCGATTCGGCGCTGGGTAGTGGATCTGGGCCGGCCCTTTCTGGGACTTTGTCTTGGGCACCAACTGCTCGCCGACGCCCTCGGCGGCAGGTGCGGTCACCAGCAACCGCCGGAGATCGGGGTCCTCGAGGTGGCGCTGACCCCGGAAGGACTCAAAGATCCGATCTTTACCGGGATGCCGACAGTCCAACGGGTACTTCAGTGGCACTCCGTCAAGGTCGTGGAGCCTCCAGCTGGGGCGGTCGTGCTCGCAGCGTCCGACCTCTGTCCGATCCAGGCGATGCGCTTCGGCCGCCACGCTTGGTCGATGCAATACCACGTCGAGGTCGAAGCGGACACGGTGCCCACCTGGGGGACTGTGCCTGAATACCGAGAGGCGTTGGAGTTGACGCTCGGTCCGACCGCGTTGGCGGGTCTTGCCGCGGAGGCTGAGCGTTACATGGACGACTTCGTGGCTAATTCCAAAAGGCTCTACGACAACTTCGTCAACGCCGTCCAGCAGTCAGGTTGAGTCCAAAGATCGCCAACAAGTTGGTTCAGTAGGTGGTCTTCTCCAGCATTGACAGGATCCATTCTCCGGAAGTCGTTGGCGCATAGCGCGGTGGGTCGTCTGGCGATGTGCAGGTGGGAATGCATTCGATGAGGGTGTCGTAGGCGGGTTGGTGAAAGAAAACGATCGAGAGGCGGTTGGCGGACTGGTCTTCGGGCACAACCACGCGGTGGTAGGTGGACTTCCATCGGTCGTTGGTCCAGAACGCCATGAGGTCGCCCAGGTTGATGACGAACGCGTCTGCGACGATCGGGACGTCTTGCCATCCGCCATCGGGTGACTTGATCTGCAATCCAGGTTCGCCGTCGTGATAGAGGATGGAGAGGCTGCCCCAGTCAGTGTGTTCACCTCGTCGTAACTGACCCCGGGCCGCTGGCTGCTCGAGTTCGGAGTAGTAGTTGACGGTCAGATTGGTGATGTGGTCACGGATCTTGTCGTCGAACCAGTGCTCGTTGAGCCCGAGAGCCAGTGCCATCAGTCTCATGAGGCGATTCGCTAGATCTTCCATGACCGAGTAATAGATCTCAAAAGCGTGTTTGAATCCTTCAGGGAGTTGCGGCCAAATGTTCGGAGCGAAGAAAGCTTCACGCCCCTCTCGCAGACCAGATTGCAGGGCGACTTCGGGGTCGTCAAAGCGATTGATCGAGAATGCCTCGCACAGGTCCGGTGGAGTCACGGCGTCACGTGACAATGCCAGCGCGGTTGTCTCGGCTGGCGTGAACCCCCGAAAGACTCCAGGGCCTCCCACACAGCGCATTTTCTCCTCATGAGGAAGTGAGAAGAACTCACGTGAAACGGCCTCTATCCCACTGATGACCTCGTGGGACACACCGTGGCCGGTAACCACTAGAAACCCGATGTCTTGGCAAGCTTGACGGACCGCATCTACTACCTCTTCGCGGTGTGGGCCGGGATCGAAAGCTCCAGCGAGGTTGACCAGCGGCACTAGCGATGTCCGTCCCATCGACCGTGATCTTCTCATGAGTTCGTTCTCCGTATCTCATTCGCAGGCAACGCGCCTGCCTACCGTCGTCGCCTAGGTCTGGACGGTCGTCGATCCCTGGTCGACCGAGGTCGGCCGGGTAAGCCTTGTCGATGGGTCGGCCGTCCACCGATGGACCTCCAAAACCCCCTCTGAACTGGTGCGCCCCTGGGACTCGCCCATAAACCCAACCGACCCTCGTGGCTCCGGGTGCCCCAGGTGGTAGTCGATGGGTCGAATTTCGGTGCGGCCTTCTACCTGGACTGACCTGAACTGAAATGGATGCTTGCGATGAAGTAGAAGTAACGGCGTGAATCGACGGGAATGTCGGACGTGGACCTGGAGGCGACTGACGGATCTGCTGGTCGTCGGTGTCCTGTGTTGCTTCGGGATGCGGGGATGGTTCGGATGAGGTCAGCGAACCGGCCACGTCCTCTCTGGTGAAGAACGCGGTTCCCACCACGACGACTCAGGCATCCACGACGACTCAGGCATCCACGACGACTCAGGCATCCACGACGACTCAGGCATCCACGACGACTCAGGCATCCACCACGACTCAGGCATCCACCACGACTCAGGCATCCACCACGACTCAGGCATCCACCACGACTCAGGCATCCACCACGACGAGGAGTCCGGCATCGACAACTACCGATCAGATCTGACCGCCGGCAACCGCCCCCCGAGTCGCACGCGAATCTCAGCCGTGACCATGCATCGCTGCGGTAGCCCCAGATGTCGCTTTCAGTCACGTCAGGACCTTACGTGACTCAACGACTGAGAATCGAAGTGCAACATACCCATTTTCGGATAACGCTCTGACCTGCGGAAACGCGACCGTGGGACACCCCCATACTAGAAAGTGAAGACTGGTGGTGTGTTCAGCCCTGGGGAAGTCCTGGCGTCGGCCTTCCTGAAGGCCGACGCATAGTTTGCGGACACGCCGGGGCAAACCTGAGAACAGGTCGACACACGAAGTGTGTCACCCGTGGACTACATCCGAGCCTGTGCCTGCCGTGTCCTCAAACAACCAGGACCTTGCCGCTCAACAAATTCTTTATCCAGGAGGACTCTGCCCAAACGGCCAACGGCCGTTACGTCTAGCGCTTGTTCGCTTCCTGACGTTTCGCAATCCGTGCAGCCTTCTTAGCGGCACGCTCGGCCCGGAGCGGCTGGGAACGGCATGGCTCGGATTGGATTGGCAGGATTGGCTCGGGGGCTTCGGCCTCCGGAAGAGGCCCTCTGGGGGGGTTCCCCCTTGGGGGTCTCTTCGCGTGTGGGCCGACTAGACCCGGAGCCGTCAGGCCTGCGAGTGTTGGGCATGGCCATCGAGGAAGACCCGAAGCCACCCCCTGAGAAGAAACGAGGTTTCTTCTCACGCTTCCTGCGCGCGATCGTCGAAGCCGAGCGAAAGAAGGTCCATCGCACGTTTGGGAAGTCGTAAGACTGACCCGTTAGGCCCGGAGCCTCTTGCTTCTTTTGACGAAGAGTCTCTTCGGCTTCCTTGAGGCCACCGAGATCTGCTCGAAAACCTCCTCCAGCGGGCATACGACCAGTACCACGGCTAACCCCTACTGCGATGTCCTCCAGCAGTCCGCTCCCATCCCCCCCTATCGACACTCTGGCAGGTGTCGTAGAATGAGTCGTGCCGTAAGGCAACGACCTTCGAAAACAGACTTTGGCTACCAGAATGGCTACCAGGAGTGTTCAGACCACCAGCCTGAACACCAGCGTGACCCGCAAAACCGCAGGTCACAGGAGTGGGCCGTGAGGGACTCGAACCCCCGACCCCCTGCGCGTCATGCAGGTGCTCTAGCCAACTGAGCTAACGGCCCCGGAGCGTGAGAGCGTAGCAGTCGCCATCCACCGGGACACCGGGCCCCGGCAGCACCCGATGCTGTTGCACTACGCTGCCTCCGAGCAAGGAACCCGGGTGATCGATGCGTACTCGTCGGAAGTTGGTGGCGTTGCTGGCGGTGGTGGGGCTGCTCGCCGCGCCCTCGGCGACGCCGGTCGCAGCGCAGGACGCCGAGGCACCAACCTGCGAGGAGCGCCCCCAGGACGATGGTTCGGTCTCCAACTGGTGTGAAGACGGGACCGGCTGGCAGGTCGACGCCTCGGGCAACCGCACCGAGGAGTGGTACACCGAGGGCGAGTGTCGGATCACCACCAACGTCGACGGCTCGAGCCGCGGCCGCTGCGCCGACGGTGCCTATGGCTGGGACATCGACACCGGCGGCAGCCGCTCCGACTGGACCAAGGTGGACGGCTGCAGTACCACCACCTACGCCGACGGCTCACAACACCAAAGTTGCGACGACGGTTCCGGCTGGCAGACGACCACCGACGGCATCCGCGAACGCGAATGGCGCACCGAGGGCGACTGCCGGATCACCACCCGATCCGACGGACGCATCGAGTCCTATTGCGACAGCGGCGCCTACGGCTGGGACATCGCAGCCGACGGCAGTCGCTCCGAGTGGACCTACGACGGCAACTGTCGCACGACCACGAATGCCGACGGGTCGCAGCGCCAGCGCTGCGACGACGGCAGCGGCTGGCAGACGACCGCCGACGGCATCCGCGAACGCGAATGGCGCACCGAGGGCGACTGCCAGGTCACCACCCGCTCCGACGGACGCATCGAGAACTACTGCAACCGCGGCGCCTACGGCTCGGACATCGACACCGACGGCAGCCGCTCCGAGTGGACCTACGACGGCACCTGCCGCACCACCACGTTCGCTGACGGATCCCAACGGGGCTCGTGCGACGACGGCACCAGTTGGCAGGTCAACGCAGACGGCAGCCGATCCGACACGCAAACCGGCGACGACGGCTGCCGCACCACGAGCAACGCCGATGGTTCCAGTCGGACATCCTGCGACGACGGCACCGGTCGGCAGACAAACGCAGACGGCACCATAGACCGTGAATGGCGCACCGAAGGCGACTGCCAGATCACCACCCGATCCGACGGACGCATCGAGTCCTACTGCGACAGCGGCGCCTACGGCTGGGACATCGCAGCCGACGGCAGCCGCTCCGACTGGACCTACGACGGCAACTGTCGCACGACCACGAATGCCGACGGGTCGCAGCGGCAGCGCTGCGACGACGGCAGCGGCTGGCAAATCGATGCCGAAGGCTCCCGCTCCGACACCCAGGTCGACGACGACGGCTGCCGCACGACGACGAACGCCGACGGATCACAGCGCGTCGAGTGCGATGACAGCACCGGCCGGCAGACGAACGCCGACGGCACCATCGACCGCGAATGGCGCACCGAGGGCGACTGCCGGATCACCACGAGTTCCGATGGCCGCATCGACGCCTACTGCGACAGCGGCGCCTACGGCTGGAACGCAGCCTCCGACGGCACCCGAACCTCCGAATGGGCCCGGGAGGGAGACTGCCGGACCACGACCAACTCCGACGGGAGCCGACGGATCGACTGCGACGACGGCACCGGCTGGAGCGAGAGCGTCACCGGCGAGCGGACCTCCGAGTCGTCGACCGACGCCGACACCGGCTGTCGGATCACGACGAAGTCGGACGGACGGCGCGACGGCTGGTGCCCCGACGGGACCGGTTGGAGCGAGACCGCCGCCGGCGAGCGGACCTCCGAGTCGTCGACCGACGCCGACACCGGCTGCAACGTCAGGACCAACGCCGACGGCACCACTCACTACTCCTGCGACAACACGAGCGGCTGGAGCGAAGACTCCCTCGGCAACCGGACTTCGACCTGGGCCCGAGAGGGCGCCTGCCGAATCTCCACCTACAGCGACGGGACGATCCGTGGCTCCTGCGACGACGGCACAGGCTGGAAGGCAAACGCTGACGGGGAACGCACCTCGGAGACCGCCACCGACCCGGAGACCGGATGTCGGGTGACCATCGACCGGAGCGGATCCCGCAACTTCCGGTGCGACGACGGTGCCCACAGTTGGACCGAGGACGCCGACGGCAACCGCCTCTCCGATTCCGTCCTCGACCCCGAGACCGGCTGCACCACACGCAACGAGGCGAACGGCACCGTCAACGTCTGGTGCGAGGACGGTCGTGGCTCACGCACCGATGCCAACGGAACCATCCAGGAGTGGATCGAGGTCCGCGACGAGGCCACGGGATGCAACACCCAGACCTACAGCGACGGCACCGTCAACACCAACTGCCAGGACGGCTCCGGATCGCGCACCGACCAGTTCGGTCGGACCACCACGTGGAACGAGGTGAGGGACGAGGTAGCCGGCTGCACCACCCGCACCGAGACCAGCGGTGCCGTCAACAGCTACTGCGACGACGGCAGCAGCACTCGGACCGACGAGTTCGGCAACACCTCTGTCACCCGACTCGACGAGGCCGGCTGTCGTGTCACCGAGAGCCACGACGGCTCGTCCCATACCCGGTGCCCGGACGGCTCCGGCTCGAACACCGACCATCGTGGCCGGACGCAGACGTTCACGGAGGTCGTCGACCCGGACAGCGGGTGTCGCACCACCACCCGCTCCGAAGGATCGCAGGACGTCCGCTGCGACGACGGCTCTGGTTCCTGGACCGACTCCTACGGCAGGACGCGGAATTGGACCGAGGTCATCGACCCGGACAGCGGCTGCAGTATCCGGACCAACGAGGACGGCTCGGGCGAGGTTCGGTGCCCCGATGGAACCAACACCCGCACCGACGACAAGGGAAGGACGTCCTCGACCACCTACAACGAGGACAGCGGTTGCACCTCCGAGACGCGGTTCGACGGCAGCGTCGCCACCTGGTGCGGCGACGGGACCACGACCACCGTCGACACCCACGGCAACACCTCGACCACGCTCTACGACCCGGAGACCGGTTGTTCGACGACCGAGGAGTCCAACGGCTCGTCGCAGACCTGGTGCGAGGGCGGCTCCGGATCGCGCACCGAACCGAACGGCCAGGTCCACACCTGGACCAAGGAGTACGACGCCGAGACGGGCTGCACGACCCGCACCGAGTCCAGCGGAACGGTCCACACCGAGTGTGAGGACGGCACCGGTTCCCGGATCGACCCACGGGGGCGGACCACCTCATGGTCGGGCGAGGAGTACGACGCCGACACGGGCTGCACCACGCAGCAGCACACGGACGGCGGCGCCAGCACCCGCTGCGACGACGGCTCCCGCTCCTGGATCGGCGCCGACGGTTCCACGTCGACCTACGACGCGGCGACCGGCTGCTCCGACCGGACGAACGCGACCGGCAGCACCGAACACCGCTGCGACGACGGCACCGGGACCCGCACCGACAGCGACGGCCGAACCTACGAGTGGACCGAGGACTACGACGCCGAGACCGGCTGCACGACCCGGCAGAACACCGACGGCTCCTCGAACCGCTGGTGCGAGGACGGCTCCAACACCTGGACCGATGCCGATGGCGAGGGGCACACATCGACCTACGACGCCGCCACCGGCTGCACCACCGAGACCCACTCCGAGGGCAACATCAGCACCCGCTGCGACGACGGCACCGGGACGCACACCGATGCCCAGGGCAATGTCTGGAACTGGGAGCGTCCCGAGACAACGCAGGACGAGGCGACCGGTTGCACCACCGAGGCCTACAACGACGGTTCCAGCTTCACGTGGTGCGACGACGGCCGAACGGTCACGGTCGATGCCGACGGCAACGTCGAAGAACGGCTGCCACCCGCAGAGGTCACCAACGACGATGGCTCGGTCACCCGCACCTGGTCGGACGGCACCGTCGAGACCCTCAGGCTGGATGGATCGTCCCGCACGGTCAGGGCCGACGGCACCTGGAAGTCCGTCCAGATCCGACCCGACGGCACCATCGTCGAGACCCACTCTGACGGGTCCCGGACCGCGATCCGACCCGACGGCACCCGTGCCCACACCAACTCCTTCGGGCAGACCTCCTCCTCGGTCCAACTCGGGGGCGACGAGGCCGGTGGCAGCGTCACGACATACGAGGACGGCAGCGAATACCTCGACTACGGCGACGGACAGCGCACGTGGCGCGACGCCTCCGGCTTCACCTTCGAGGTCACCATCGACCAGTCCAGCGGCGACCGCATCACCACCGCCTCCGACGGGTCCCGTCGGGTCGAGCGCACCGACGGCAGCTTCGACCACCAGTACGCCGACGGCTCGGTGGATACCGGAACCCTCGACGAGGGCGGCAACCTGGTAATCCGCAGTGCCGACGGGACCACCGCCGTGGAGTACGCCGACGGCACTGAGAGCTGGACGGACCCCTGGGGGCTCAACAGCCAGACAGTGGTCGCCGAGGACGGCGGCCGCTACACGGTATTCAGCGACGGCTGGACAGAATCCGAGTCGCCGGACGGCCGCACTCTCATCCGCACCAGCCCCAACGGTGCGACCGAGACGCGCACAACCTTCGCCGACGGCACCATCCAGATCGACTACCCCGGCGGTGGGATCTCCCGCTTCGACCCGGCGACAGGTGAGGGCTCCTACACCGAGGCGAACGGCTCCGTGTTCCTGCTGCGCCTGCTCGACGACGGCACGATCGTGGGGACCGACTCACGCGGTCGGGTGATCGAGCACAACCCGATGACCGGAGCGACCCGCATGGTCGGGGCCGACGGCACCGGACAGGCCACGACCCGGCTGGAGGACGGCTCCTACCGGGCGGTCCTCGCCGACGGCACCGAGATCGTGACCGCCCCCGACGGCTCGCAGGTCGTGACCGCCCCCGACGGCTCGACCACCGAGACGACGATGACCGAGGACGGCTGGGTCGCCCAGCAGGGAGACGGCACGACGGTCACCAGCTCCATGGCCGACGACGGCTCCACCGAGGTCGCCTACGATTACGAGGCCGGTGCGGGCGGAATCAGTTCGATCGCACGCAACCCGGGTGAGGGGACCATGCAGGTCGTGCTCGGCAACGGCGTCACCCTCGACATCACCGTCGAGGACGACGGGTCGATCATCGTCGTCGGACCGGGCTTCGAGCGGACGTTCGATCCGGGATCCGGCATCGCCGGTCGCGTGCAGACCGCCCTCGCTGAGGACGGCTCCACAACCGTGTCCACCGAGTCCGGCACGACATCAACGGTGTCCGCCGACGGAAGCACCATGACCGTCGAATCCTCCGACGGATCGACGGCGGTCGCCGTCAAGGACAGCGGGGGCGTCACCGTCGATGTGGACGGCGTCACCTACACGTACTCCTTCGACTGAGGCGCCTCCGACTGCACGCTACGAGGGTGCCCGCAACGACCAGGGGCCGCGGTCGAGCAAGGCCGCAACGAACAGGAGCACACCGCCGACGGCGATCACCGGCAGGCCCGAACCGACCCTGAACTCGAATCCCTCGATCGGCGACAACCCGCGCACGTCTCCGATCTCGAGTCCGGCCAGAAGCAGCAGAACAGCACCGGCGGCGAGCAGCACCAGCTTCACGACCAGCCCGCGCACACCGATCCAGAGTGCACCGGTGGCGCCCGCACCGGCCAGTCCGAGGACAAGCACCAGCACGGCATCGCCTGCCTGGTCCCAGCCGATCTCGGACACGGTTCCAGCCCCCTCGGCGACGACCCAGGGCAGGAATGTCCCGATGATGGCGAGGACAACGCCTGCGGATGCGACGAGGGAGGCCAACAGGTTCGGCTCTGGGCGCTCGGGACGCCGCGACACGACGGGCTGCTGCGGTGCCATCGGCGGCGGGTCGCCGGGCCGCACCGCGGAGATGCCCATCGGCGGCGTGTGCGGCAGCGGAGGGCTGTCGTGCCCCGACCGGTCACCCTCCGGTTGACCGTGGGTCTCGACCTCGTCCGACATGGCGTTCATCCCTCTGATCCCTCGGATCGGACGCCTCGGCCCTCGGTGATGGGCCGCCCCGATCGTTGAGCACCGGGCGGGATTTGAACCCGCGGCTTTACGGCTTTGCAGGCCGTTCCCTTGGTCCGCTCGGGCACCGGTGCCTGCTCCAGCCAGGAGCGGGAGCGGACGTCATGGTATCGGCGGCGCGCCCCGGCGTGCCGTCCACTGCGGTCATCGGTACCCGCTGTGACAGGCTGCCGGCCGTGAACCCACGATCGGCGCAGGAACTGCTCGCTCCCCTCGCCACCCAGCAGACCGACCTCGGATCCGGTCGCCGTCTCATCGAGACCTACACGATGGAGGGGCTGCTCGGGTTGCTCTGGCACGGGCCGCTCGACGCCGAGGACGTGGTGTTGTGCGCCGCCGGCGGGATGGGCGGCTACCTCGGGCCGGCCGACGGCCTCTACACGCACCTCGGCTCGACGCTTCCCGCTACCGGTATCGCCGTCGTCTGCGTCGACTACCGCCGGCCCAGCCACCTCGAGTCGTCGCTGCTGGACCTGGCGGCCACGGCCGACCGGGCCGTGCAGCAGGGAGCGCGCCGGTTCGTCATCCTCGGGCACTCGTTCGGCGGTGCGGTGGCGATCCAGGCGGGCTGC